>Ga0210040_10003612_pt1 | contig 20808 bp, 19 predicted proteins | sample CryGeyCG12114_NA_FD_185462 | JGI IMG/M metagenome (GOLD analysis project Ga0210040, IMG submission 185462) | Groundwater microbial communities from aquifer - Crystal Geyser CG19_WC_8/21/14_NA (SPAdes) (version 2) | ecosystem: Environmental > Aquatic > Deep subsurface > Groundwater | place: USA... | reverse complement strand
TGCGAGGACGGGTACGCCGACCGCCTCGAGCGCGCCGCAGGCTCCAACGGCCGCAAGGCCCGGTCTTGGTGGCTCTACTTCGGAACGATACCGCCGAGCGCGTTCACCGCGGTCGACGTGCTTCGGGAAGCACCCGCAAGCTAGCTCCAGCCTGGAAAGTTCGGCCGGCTCGGCGTCGATCAGTGGTCCTCGCCGCTTATTGGAAGCTCTGCTGGACAGCAGCGACGACCGCGCCGCCCTGCGCAAGCGAGGCCTCGTCATGTCCGCGTCGACGCGGGCACCGTTCGACATGGCGGCCCTGACATGGCAAATGCGCCCGACGCCCACGCCGTTGGCAATCAACGAGCACTCGCTTGCAGCTGGGCATCGCGCGCTTGTTGCCGGACAACATGTAGAGTTCGCGCAAGGTGTTCTGCATGGGTCGGAGCCGCTTCGGCTCGTCCTTCGGAGATGGCGTACCTTTGAACGCAGCCTTATTCGCGATCTTCGCGGCCGAGACGGCCGGGACCCGTGGCGGACCTGGGCAGGCTCCTGATCTCGTCGGCGTCAAGCGCCAGTCCGTCGAGCAGCTCGGAAAGCGAGATGCCGAGGGCCACCGCGACGCGGGCCATCGTAAGGAGCGACGCGTTTATCAGTCCCCTCTCCAGTTTGCCGAAAGTCGAGCGGTCGATGTTCGCGAGGGACGCGAACTCCTCCTGGGAACGACCCGCAGCCAGCCGCAGCTCGCGGACGCGCTTGCCAAACCCGACCTGGACCTCCGACGCCATATGCGCGACTGATGCACACAGCGCCCTGAAACGTCCACGGCGTATGTATCCCCGGTATATTGACTCTCTGCCCCCCCGCGGTGCATTAGAACGCGATGGAACGACGTCTCATCACCGGGTCGATGCTTCACGACCTCATCCGCTGCGACCACCGCGTCGCCCTCGATGTCCACGGCGACGCGGCCATGCGCGACGAGCCCAATGAGTTCGTCGAGCTCCTCTGGGCAGGCGGCGTCGAGCACGAGGAGGCGATCTTCGCCAATCTGCTCGCCTCGTCGCCAGCCGTCGTCGATCTCCGCTACGCCTCACAGGGCAGCCGGCAGGCGCTCACGCAGATCGCGATGGACTCAAGGGCGCCACTCATCGTCGGCGGCGAGATCAGCGAGGCAGACCTCCTCGGGCGTCCCGACCTGCTCCGCCGCGATGGCCATGGCTACATCGCGGGAGACATCAAGCTGGGCACCGGCGAAGAAGGACGGGCGGGTGTCCCGCGTCTCCGCTACGGCGTCCAAGTCGCTCTCTATTCGGACATACTGGAGCGGATGGACAGGCTCTCACGGCCCTACGGCTTCATCATCGACGGGAATGGAGAGGAGCTGGAGTTCGCACTGGACGTCGACCTGGGAGGATCGAAGGGCGCGCTAATCGACCGCTACCACGAGGCGCTCCAGCACGCCCGTGACGTCGTGGACAACACCGTGCTCACGCTCTCGGTCCAGGCCGCGGAGTGCAAGATGTGCCGCTGGTACTCAGCCTGCAAGGTCGACGTCGTCGCCCGCGACGACCTGACCCGGATCCCGCAGCTTGGGCGCACACTCCGAGACGTGATGATGCGCACGTTCCCGACCGTGGCCTCGCTGGCGGCCACCGACGTCGAGACCCACATCGACAAGCGAAAGACCGACTTCGCCGGAGTCGGAGCAGACCGGCTGCGGCGCTTCCAAGACCGCGCGCGTCTGCTCTCGACGCCGGGTGCGACACCCTACGCGCGGAGCCCGCTCGTGCTCCCGCCGCGCGGTCGCGAACTGCTGTTCGACATCGAGACCGACCCGATGGCCGATCACTGCTATCTGCACGGGGTGGTCGAGCGCTGGACCGACGGCAGCGGACGTGAGCCGCAATACCACGCCTTCATCTCGCGCGGTCCAGACGACGAGGCCCGCGCGTACGTCGAGGCGCTCGAGTTCCTCGAGGCCGACCCATCGGCTTCCATCATCTACTGGAGCAAGTACGAGAGGACCGTCTACAGGAGCCTCGCCGCTAAGTACCAGGACACCGACACGGTCGAACGGGTCGAGGCGCTGTTCTCGTCGCCGCGCTGCGTCGACCTGCTCTATGACGTCGTCGCGCCCGGGACGGACTGGCCATGCCACGACTTCAGCGTGAAGACCCTCGCCGTGCACTGCGGCTTCGCCTGGCGCGACAGCAAGCCAAGCGGGGCCGCCTCCATCCGCTGGTACCGGGACTGGCAGCGCACCGGCGACGAGGCGATCAGGAAGAGGATCCTCGAATACAACGAGGATGACAATCTTGCCGTCGCCACCGTCCTCGATGCGCTGCGCGAGCTTCCGGTCCGTGCCTGATCGGACAGTCACCCGGACCAGCGGCGCCACCGTCGGCGGCTCCCGGAAGTCCGGCCGCCTCTACCGCTTCCACTGGCGGGAACAGAGGGGCAAGCACAAGCTGGTGCGCTGGCGCGAGGAGCGCCTCCGTCCTGCCGATGCGCGATGCGCGGCGGCGGATCTCGCCACCGCCGCCACCGGGGGGGCCGTCCGCATCGCCCTGATCGGAGCCGACGGACGGACCGACCGGTGCGTTGTTACCAACGCCCACGCAATAGCTGCGTGGAAACCGGGCCGTGCTCTTCCCAACGCGGCGGGCAGTGACTGGACGGCCGAGAACACCCGCCGGAACGCGCGGGTCCGGACGTTCGGCCGCCTAAAGTCCCTACTGTGGGACGCGAAGGCAAATGGTCTGCTTGACCTCCGCGACGCCGCCTCGATCGCCCACGCGGTCAGCCTCGCCCTCGACGGCGCCGGCCCCTTTACCACCTTCGGGGAGTGAAGCTTCCGCAGCTGCGGCGGCCTCGGCCGCCGCCGCGAGCATCGCGATCCGGCGGCGGTAAATATCGTCCTCGGAAGAGGGTTTACGTATTTGGCCAATGAGAGCCAGCCGACCGCGCTCGGCATGCTCGAACTTGCGTTTCATCAGCACGTACATGACCCGGAGCTCGCCAGCCGATTTCTGCTTCACCGAACGGGGAACGTGAACCGTGGGCCTCGCCACCGACCTCTTCGATCGGGTGGTGGTCTTCCAGACGTCGTAGATGCACACGCAGAGGTCGTTGCCCAGAATGGTCTTCTCGGGGACGCGGCGATAGCCCGGCATCACGCGAGCGAGCAGCGCTGTGGTGTCCGTGATCGAACGTGGCGAGACGTGGAGACCGAAATGGCGGAGGGTCTTGATGGCCGTCTTCACTATCCGGAACGTCTGCCACCGGACCGCCCTGTTCTCAGGCGACATCTCACGACGGGGCGGACGAGCGTAGCGGCTGACATCGAGACCCCGCCTCGCCGTACCGCGCGCCCTAGCCTTCCTTCCGCTCATCGCGTCAGCCCTGGATTCGTGGCACCCCCGGCAGCCATCCGAGCGGGCTTGCCGCCTAGAATTGCGATCGCGTCGCGGACCTCGATGCTCCGCCGGCCACCACCTACCAGCCTGCCGTCCCCACGCTCGATGTACTTGCGAGCGCGACCCTTCTGGCCGTGACCAGTCGTGCGGGCCACACCCGCGATCGTCTCGCCATCCGCGTATTGGCGGGCCGAGCCCGCGTGGCGGAGATCGTGAGGCTTCATCCGCCGGCCAAAGAACGCCGTCAGGCAGAACGTGGCGCCGGCACCGACCACCGCCCGCCCGCCAGACTGGAAGATGAACCGGTCATCCTCGCATTCGGGAGGCATCTTCGCACCTCTAATTGCGACGCGCAGCCGCCCTGGAGCGGCCGGATCATCCCCGTCGAGCCGGAGCAGGATGTCGACGAGCTGCCTAATCGCCGTGACGGTGCCGCCGTCGAGCGGATAGATCCGCTCCTTCTGACCACGTGGCAGCAGCCGCTGCTCGTGCGGGAGCTTCGGGATGCCCCTGAACCCTACCTCGACACGTCCCTCACCGAGATCCACGACGGCGAACCCTCGGGCCTCGTCGTCGATCATCTGGCTTATCGTTCCGAACCGGCAGAGCGTCAGGGCCATGCACCTGTGGGTCGCCCTGGCGAGCGCCGCGCCGCGCACCATCTCGCGCACGGGCAGCAGCACGTCGCCGGTCACTGCGAACGCCCAAGTCGCGAACTGGCTGTCGCGCTTGCCAACGAACCGGAAGCAGCCGACCGGGGCCCGCAGGTAGGAACTCAAGCCAGACGACACGATGTAGGCCCTACGCGCCTCTACCTGAGGGATCGTCATCTTGTTTGGTGGAAGCATGGCACCTGCGACATGGGCCCGGGCCCAGGAGGGAACCCCGGGCTGGGGCCCGCCATCAACCGCCTCGACGCTGTCGAACACGAGCACGCGCTCCTGCGTGAACAGCGGATCATGCTTGTCCATGCCTTCTCCAAGGCAGAGCGGATACGGCGCCGCGCTTCGGCCATAGCAGTGCCCGATACGGCCGTTGATGCGCGACAGCAGATGCCCGACTTTCACGGAACGCAGATTGACCAGCATCGTCCTGCCGGTGTCGCGCCCATAGGGACCCGGCAGCCCGGTTTGGTAGGAAAAGTGGTAGTCAGGGTCGTCCCCTGCATGCTCGTGACCCCTCGCGGCCTCGCGCTCCAGCTCGAGGATGGCGGCGAGATTCGCCTCGCCCTCCGCAAGCGTGTCGTCGAAGTTGTCGGCGATGACGTCGGACCGGGCCTTGCGTGACCTCAGACCCTTGGCCGCAAGTTTCGCGGCGATCCGCTCGACCATGCCATAGAACGCCCTGTCACGCGGCACCGACGGGCGATTGGCCAGCAGCCACAGCTTCAGCTCCTCCGGCACCGGCTCGTGGGCGGCGAGCAGCATGCGCCGCTCCTGCGCCATCAGGTTGTAGACGTCGTCAACCTTCGGCCCGAGCCTCGTTCCCGGCAATATGCGGCCCTTGAGATAGGCCTTGATGCGGCGTCGAACGCCGCGCTCGTCGCCCGGCTCGACGCCCCGCAGCACGATCCCCATCCGGTAGTGGCTGAGCGGGATCGCAGTCTCCTCGACCAACCCCGCGTTCTCGACGGCATCGCAGGTATCGACGATCGCGGCGTCGCGCATGGGACCCGGCCTCATCGCTAGCAGGCGTGCCGCCATGATCGGCGTGGGCACGCGGCAGTGGCTGCCTACGGACCTCTCCAGGCAGTTGCCGACGACCGGCGGGACATCCGGGCTCAGCGCACCGAGAAGCGCAGTCCGCACATCGCCCTCGACCGGAGGGACGCGCTTGATGTTGGCCGCCCCGTCGCGACGCAGCGCGATGCGGTAAGCGATCTGCCAGAGTTCCTCCTGACTACCCGTCAGGACGGCGCGAAGCTCCATCTCGGTGCCCGAGTGGGCATAGTCGTCGGGCAGGGCGAGGAAGTCGTCCAGCCACTCGTCCGGGACGCAGGAGAGTGGAAAGCCGGCGATGGTCAGCACCCGGTCGAACCAGCGGAAGTCTGCCAGGCTCCGTAACGGCACCCAGTTGGAAAGCAGATGGCGGACAACGTCGCCCATTGTCGCCCGCCACTCCGAGGTGGGGATCCGCCAAAACTCCCTTGTGTCCCCATGCCTGGCAGGCAGCAGCCGCCCCGCGATAAGACCGATCGCGAGCGCCTCGCGGACCTTGCGGTCGTCGCGCTCACTCGCTGCGGCATACTGGTGCAGGGAAACGTCGCCGGCATCCGAGCCTTGGTCGGGGTCCCATCCCGCCGGAGCACGGAGCGGCTCGTGAACTGGTGCGCCCGCGAGCGGGAGCGCGCGCGCCAGGAGTGCGCGCACGTGTGGTCGATGGAATCTCACCTCACCGACCCCCGAAGAGGCTGGCCATAGCGGCGACACGGGCCGGCGCCGGAGCCGGCAAAGATCCCTTCCTGAAGCTCTTCGCATGCGTCTCCGCGAAACCCAGCGCGCGCGTCGCGTCGCGCCGCGCGTAATGCTTGCGACCATAGACCTTGAGCCACCGCTCCGGGTCGCGCCAGCCTACATATTCGCCGACCTGCGCGCGAAGCAGGGCCTTGACGGACTCGGGCACGTTCAGCGCCTCGATTGCATCAAGCGCCGTCTCAATCCGCTCGTGGCGGCCGAGATGCATCCAAGCGTACCTATCCCCGCACATGATCTTCGCCTTCTCCATGATCCGGCGAAACATCTTGCGCGCCGTCTCAGCGCTCTGGCCGGTGCCGGTCAGCGTGAGGAACACGTGAGAGTTGAGAGCCTGCTCGTCGCCCGCGAAGCATGCCGCCTCATATTCCTTCAGACCCCATCCGTTCGCGTCCTGCGCACGGCGCTCGACGTTCAGGTATTGTCCGTAGAACGTCTTCGCGAACTCCGGGGAGAAGGCCGCAGGCTTGATCAGCACCTTACTGGTCGGCTTGTCCTTGATCACGACCAGCCTCCCGAAGCTGGTTTCACCGAGTTCGATGGCCCCGAGGTGCAGGCTGCGAAACGTCATCGAGAAGGCCTCGTCTCCGCGACACCACAGGTCGTGCTTGGCCTGCCATCCTCTCTGGAAACCCGGGCTGTTGGCATGCCGCGAGATAGCGCGGAAGATGCGATCATGGAGGAATGGATCATCGATCGCGGGCAGCGCGTAGGGTGGAAGGTGCACGCTGAAGTAGCGGCCGGTGTCACGCTTCACGACGTCGCCCTCCCCTGCATTCGCGTTGGCCACGCGGCGGGCCGCGTCAATCTGCGCCTGAACGCCCGGCGACCAGCCGTCGCGCACGAAGCAGTTCACGTCCGTCCGGCGCGTCATGTGGGCCTCGATGTCTCCAAGTGCGCGGCCGACGTGAAGACGCTCGTCGACCCACACGGCGTGGGTGCGGCTGTCGATTGAGAAGGTGTAGCCCGCACCCACCTCGCCCTTGCGCTTGACCTTCATCTCGGCATGCGTCGCGAGGGTCGAGTTCTTGATCAGCATCCGCCCTGCCATTTTGTCGGCAAACACTATCGGGATTTCAGTGCCGGGGATCGGGTCGAAGTAGAGATTGAGGCAGTCCTCGATCGCGGCGACCTTGCCCCGACGTACATCGGCATCATATCCCTCGAGATGGATGGCGACGAGGTCCGTCAGGTGATCGTGCGGACGACCATTGAGGAGGACGGTGCCGAATAGATCGCCCGAGGACGGGCGGAGGACCTCGAACATGAATCACCCACATGCTTAAAATGAATATGTCGGATGATTCATTTTCTGTCTGTAGTCAATACGTTTCGGGCGCATGACACTCGCCCGGCGCACGCGCCGGTAGTTACCCCTGCCGAGGACCGCAGAATACCACGGGTCTTGTCAGGTAGGAGGTAGGCTGTCCCGGACTGGTTTTTGAAAACGGGACACAGGTCGATAGCGCGTTTCGCCGAGACGAAAACTCAGCCGAATTGCAGGGGCAATTACCCCGTCGCCAGTATCGGTCCGATCTCGCGGGCCGTGTGACCGCCGCGGATACCGCGGAATATACCGGGGCAGATTCCATCGCCGGGGCCGTCGTGCTAGCATTCAGGGGTGCCGCAGCCGACCGCCCTGAAACCCATCTCCCTCGATAACGCCGACGCCGATTCCCTGCTGTCGACGATGCACGGCCTGGATGGCCCCGGGATAGGCCACACGGCGCACACTCGGCTGCGGTATCTGCAGAAGATCGGCTTCCCGGCGCACGCGCAGGCGGGTCGCGGCAAGCGCACGGTGCATGACCTACAAGCCCTTCTTCAACTGGCGCTGGTGTTCGAAATGCTTGACCTCGGCATCGTGCCGTCGCGGGCGGTAGCGACCGTGAAAACCTTGTGGCCGGAACTGAGCAAAACCTTCGCCGACGGCTGGCGCGCGCTTGAGCGGGGCCGGTCCAAGGCCCCGGGTATCGGCGAGACGCGTGAGGAGCGGTCCGCCCTGCGCGAGGCGGAAGTCGAGCAGGACCGAAAGCTAATCATCCTCTCGCCCAGGGCGCTGGCGTCATCTGAGACCGACCCGCTGGCCGTTGTAACGGCGACCCTCGCAACCGAACGCGGCGGCATGACCGGGTCGGCGCGGGGCAGCCGCGCGAGAGCCGTCATCGACCCCTACGCGATCGTCTGCGACCTAGCGAGAGCGCTGGAGAGCGTGCTTCGGTACCGGCACGCGGAGATCGCCGCCGCTTTCCAGGCGATCGACAGCCAACCGGACGCAGTGGCGGCCTGACCTCTCGCGGTGTACCGCGTAGCCGCATGACTCGTATCTGAGGCGCCAACGCGCCTCACCGGCTAGGCCGGTTGCCAGCCTGGGCCAGATCATCACCGAGTTCGATCCCACGTCGAACCAGGGACATCAGGTGGTCACGGCTCGGTCGGGCGACCAGGTGACACGCCAAGTCACGCCAAGCCGCCGCGAGCCAGGTTGCCGAGCCGATCTCGGCGGCGTGCGCGTGCAGGAACGCCACACCCGTGGCCACGACATCGACCTCGCACTTCCGGATGCGGCCATCGGCGACGCTCGACTTGCCGCGGCGCGGCACGAGCGCCGGAATCCCTAAGCCTGCGCACAAGTCGAGCAGGGACCCCTGTCCGAGCGAGAGCATCGTGTCGTAATGCCGCCTTGGAGACGGGTCGGCCCAGGCGAACACCGAGGGTGTATGATCGAACATCCAGGTCCGCATCGCGCGCCGCCTGATGAGGGGAAGATCGTGGGATACGCCGTTGTGGCTCACCAGCGTGCCCCGCTCGCCAAGCCATGCGAGTGCGCCCTCCGCGAGTAGCACCAGGTCCCGTTCCGGCGTCGGCTCCACCAGGCTAGACAGGTTGATGTCCGCAAGTCCGTCCTCGGTGATCCGAAACCGCAAGGTCGCGATCGCGGCGATCTTCTGCAGCAGCGATCTCCGGATAGTCGGTCCATCCCCGACGGGCAGATACACGACGACGTCGTCGGCAACGGCGGATTCGACGTCGACCACGCACACCCGGCCTGACAGCTCGGCGCCACCTACTCCGATATTGACATTACATTCCATATGCCGGGGATATATATGCATCCGTCAAGTGATGCAAGCCCGACAGGTGGATGCAACAATCGGGGATGATCCTGGTTGGCTTTTTGCAAGTTTTGTCACGGGCGCCAGCCCATCCCGGGCACACCAATCTGCGCGCGACTGCCCGCCGGTGCGGAAAAGCAAAGCGATTGGGCTTCCGCGCACGTGCGCGGGCGCATCCGCATGCGGCACCGCAGCGGTCGGCGATCCCATTCGCCGATGAAGAGCATCCCGGGCTCCTTAGGGCCGCGGCGTCGCTTTCCGACACAACGCCGTCACGCTACACGAGCGCCCATGAAGATCTTCTGGTCCTGGCAAAGCGACACGCACCAGCCAAGCAATCGCTACTTCGTGCGAGACGTTCTTGGCGAGCTGGCGAAAGTTCTAAACGGGCTGGACGGTGCCGAGGAGGCAGATCGCCCGTCGGAGAATGTGGAGTATACCGAGGGCGAGCCCGATGACAGTGATGAGGTCTTGATAGACCACGACATGAAGGGACTTGGGGGGTCACCGAGGATCGCCGAGCGAATCCTTGAGAAGATCGCGGCGGCCGCGGTCTTCGTCGCCGACGTAACCCCCGTCGCGAAGACGGCCGGCGGGAAACACGTCCCGAACCCCAATGTCATGCTGGAGCTAGGCTACGCGCTGCGGGCTCTCGGCGAGGACCGGATCGTTCTCGTCGGAAACCAGTTCTACGGTGCGACTCTCGCCCGTGTGCCGTTCGACCTCCGCCACCGGTCGGCGCCAGCCTTCTACTCGCTCAGTCGCGATGGGTCCGACGAGCGCAAGGCCGAGGTCGCCATCGCACTGGTGGAAGAGCTTAAGGCACGGATCACACCGGGGCTCAGGCTGGCGCAGAAGATGATGCGGGAGGACCGCCGGCGCACGCACCGGGCGCCCGAACTGAGCGTGAGCGTGAGGCGAGAGGCTGACAGTCCCCTCGTCATCGGCCAAACACCGCTGCGACGCGGGCTGAGGACGCTCGCAGAGGTGAAGGCCGAGGACGCGACCCTCCGGATGCCAAGGCAGCGCCCGACCGTTCACGGGCTGATCCCGTCGCAGCCTCGGCTCGGCGTGCTATCCCGCGCCGGCAGAGGACGCGGCCCCGAACAGTGGACGCTCGAGGAAATCGGGGCCTACAACGGCCGTCTCGAGCGCTACTACGAGCGCTACGAGGCATTCCTCCTCGAGCACGACGAGTACAGCAAACTTGTCCTGCGCACATTCCAGATTCAGTTTGCCATCGAGAATTCGGGCACGTCACCGGCGACGGACGTTGACGTCGAGATCCAGTTCCCCGAGTTCATCACGCTGCGTGACCTTGACGAGGCGCTCCCCGCGCCGCCGAAGCCACCGGAACCACCGTCGAAGGTCCTGTTCGAGGCCGGCATCGTGCATGGCGTTGCTTCACACGCCCCGCTGGGCTGGGGCGACCTTAGCAACCTCAAGCCCTACGTGAACCGCTCGACCGTGATCGATGTCGAAGCGCGGCGCGTCGGTTTCAACACGGTGAGCCTAAAGCATAACCATGTAGCCAGCCTAGATCCTGTCGTTGTCGCCTTCGCGAGGGAACAGGACATCGCATCGTTCGAAGTGAGCTATGTGATCACGGCTAACGAGCCGGTCGACCCTTTCGAAGGCACGACACGCTTCGAAATAATGCGCGACAACGGCTGAACGGCGCAACTCAGGCTGGCTGCGGCAGATGCGGTGCTATGTGTACCGTCGAAAAGCCCCGTTCACGTCAGGGCGAGAGCTTTCCCTGCAACTGCCCCGGTGTCACCCTCGCCTGCCGTTGACGATCAGCGCGTTCAGCAGGCTGGTGTCCGCTTGTAGAGTCGATTTCGTGACGCCGTGCAAATCGGCCGGCGCCGTTCCAGCGCGGAAAAGGCGTCGCGCTCAGCTTATTCGGCTAAAGCGAGACCTGTCAGCATTCAATCGGATCGTGAGATTGCAGACCGCGTGAGCGTGCCTGCGGCATCCTGACCGACATTGCCGGCGGCCTCTGACCATTTCATGCGCGTAACTCATGATCACACCGTCGTGAGGGTCTGAACGCCTCGGGCTGCGGTGCATTCTAACGCACTAAGCCGGCTCGGGCGGAGACGAGCGACAGCTGGGTCACACGCCGACTGCCATACCCAGCAAACCGGAAGCATGGTCTCGACCCCACAGTGCCCGTTGACAACCGATAAAGGTATATATATCCCCGGTATATAGATGGGATACACGATGCTCGAAAGCATGATCGAAGCCGATGGCGCGGCTCGCCGCTGCGCCTACGCGCTGGACGACTGGGGACTGAACGAGGAGGAACGCGGGCAGGTCCTGACCTGCGGCATCAGCAGCGGGGAGCCGGACGCTGCGGTCGCGCTCGAGACACGCATGCGCCATATCGTCGACGTCGACCGCTCGATGGCGCCGCTCGTCGGCGGCGGGTCGCTCGTGCCGGTGTGGCTGCGCCTGCCCCAAGCGGCCCTCGAAGGCCTGACGCCGCTCGAACTGATCGTCGCTCACCCGGCAGGCCTCCGCCACGTCCGTCAGCTTCTTGTGCGAGAGCGTCTCGAAAGCGGCTTCTACTGATTTGCGCGGACTGGTGCTGCAGGTCGAGCCGGCGCACTCGGCCACGACGCTGTACGTGCGGCCCGGGGGTCAGCGCGCGCGCCCGCCGATAGCGGCGTCGGCAATGATCGAGGTCGAGCTAGGCGACGCCCGCATGACCGTCGCGATTCCAGAAGGTACAGCGGCAACCCGATGCCAATCTGGAATGCTCAACGAGGACCGGATGAGCCGCGCTGAGCATAGGTATCAGGATCACCGTCAATGCGTTCGAGCTGCCGAATGATCAGCAAAGCGATACAGGCCATCATGCGCACGAGACGATGATCAGGGCTAAAGGCGGTAACCGATACGAGGCTCGGAGCTTACGCTGCGTGCCGCAAAGGGCAACGTTTCGCAAAAAGGCGTTAGCAGAAGTTCACGACGACGGCGCGGCGAATGTTTGGTAGTGGTGGATTACGGCCCGTCCGCTTTCTGGCGCTCAGATGGCGTAAGCAGACTTTCGTTCAGCAAGATCGTGACGACTTCCTGCGTCCGAGTTGAACCGTGAGCGATACTCAGGTTAGTGGTTTCCGTGCACCGGATGTCGGTTATTGGAGCTCCGCCGCCAATCAGTCGAGGCTGAAGCTTTGCGCAGCGTAATGCGCGATAGGGTAGTCCTGAATAGACTCGGGTTCCCGGCCGAATACACTTCGCCCCCCGTATGCATGCGAGTTGTGCCCCTCGGCTTCAATCAGTTCGGTAACTGATGGACCAGTGGCTGTCGCTTCCAGCCGTCGCGCCTGCTCATCTAGCCGCCTGACTGCCGCGAGCTCCTCGGTTGCGCCCAGCTTGGCCTTGCGGACTGCTGACTTCATGACCTGGATCGTGTGGTCGTAGACCTTAATGGGCACTGGAAACGGGTGACGATCCTTGCCACCGTGGGCGAGCGAGAAGCGCGCCGGGTCGCTGAAGCGGCATGGCGCGCCATGGACGACCTCGGCGACCATCGCGAGAGCGCGCACCGTCCTCGCCCCGATGCCGGGGACGAGCAGCATTTCGGCGAAGTCCTCCGGCCCCCGATCCGCGGCGGCCGCCAGCGCGCCGTGAAGGCGCCGCTCGACAACATCCTCGGGACGCACGTCGTGGTGGTCGGGCATGATAAGGTGCGGCAGCACAGCCTGAGCCGGCGGCGGGGCGGCCGGCGCGGCTCTGCCCTCCAGCCGGACGAACTCGCGGACGATGCCATCGGGGCCGAGCGAGCCGAGCACTTGGAGCTGCCCCTCGCGGGACCCGGCGGCCCGCCGGTCAGCGAGGTTAACGATTGTCCCGCGACCGGCGCCCTCGATGGCCGCGTGAGGCGAGTCCACGTAGCTGTCGAGGCCCTCCGACTGCCAGTGGTAACGGCGTGCCTGCCCGCGCTCGCCGTTCATGCCCTGCTGCACGACGACCCATCGCCCGTCGTTAGCCACGATGAAACCGTGGAGGTAGAGGTCGAACCCATCCTGGACGGCAGCGCTGTCGACCTTCGCCACCAGCCGGCTCGCCTTCGCCAGGGCCGCCCCGTCGAACCCGACGCGCTCGCCTACCGCGACCAACTCGTCGGGCGTCGCTCGGCTGTGCCTTCCCCGACCGCCGCACACGTGGATGCCGAGCTCGGCCGAAAGCGGCGCCAAGCCACGCTTGAGCGCGCCGAGCACGCTCGTCGTTATTCCCGACGAGTGCCAGTCCATGCCCATCACAGCACCGAAGGACTGGAACCAGAAGGGGTGCGCGAGCCTGCGCAGCATCTCGTCGCGGCCGTATTCGATGACGATCGCCTCGACGATCACCGCGCCGAGCCTGGTCATCCGCTGACCCAGCCATTGTGGCACGCGCCCACCATGCAGCGGCATGTCGGCGCTTCCCGCGCGGCGGGTCATGGCGCTTGCGTCGCAGCAGGACGGCGAAGGGGCGATGCGGTCATGCCCAACGGTAGCACCCCGAACATAGAGCGAACAGCGCGGTCTGACATTTCTCCCGACCTCGCGGACGGCGCCGGTCCTGTCATGTGCTGATCGATCCTACGGACGCTGGCATCGGGCCTGTCCCAGCCTAGCTCGTCGATAAGCTTCCGCCAGAGCCAGAGCCAGAGCCAGCGCCGGTGCCGGTGTCGGTTGCCGTCGATCGTGCGGCGCCGGCGCGCGCGGCCGATCCGGGCGGCCCAATCGATCCCGTGGATTCGTTCAGCCGTCGCAGCGCAAGCGACAGCCGTCCACCGAGATCGCCGTCGCCCGCATCGCGGATCTTCCTCGCGGCAACCCTCAGGCCCGCCGTCGTGAGCGAAGCATCCCACGCGCTGGCCCGCGGGCGCAGAAGTTCGGCGTTCTGCGGCCTTACGATGCTACGGTCTCTGATCGCCTCGCCGACGATCGCCGCGACGTTGGCGAGCGTGTCCTGCTGCCGCTCGTCAACCGCCAGCGGGGCAAAGGCCGTGGTCCGGTCGAGCACCAGTGCGGCGAAGGGCATGGTGCGCGTCGGGGGATCCTCCTTGGACCACTCGTCGATGTCGTCGAACATCGGCACCGAGTAGAGGCCTCTCACTTGGGTCGGCCGGGCCGCCAGCTCGTACTTAAGCGCGTCCTGTCCAATTCGCCGCGGGGCGTTGTTGTCCACATATACGGGCTCGCGGAGGCGAAAGGCGGCGCCCACGCCGTCGACGTCCGTTCGGACGCGTAGGTGGTCGTCCGCGTCGCTGTCCATGTTGCAGGAGTAGATGGTCATGGCGTGGCGGCCGTCAATGTCCGGCAGCAGTATGTGCGCCCGCACCCGCTCACCCACCCAGTCGTAATGTTCGGCGAGGAGGTTCACGACGGCGGTGAGCACGCGCTGCATGCGCGCGGGATCTTGCGGGCCGACCTCGCGCTGGAAGTATTCCTCGACCGAGCGGCGCGCGTCGTCGACGAGCGTGGGCGCCGCGTCCCGAACAGTGTCGAACGACAGCGTCCCGATACGGGCGCGGAGGTCGATGCCGTGGTAGTAGTCGACCCGTCGCTCCTCGAGGTTGCGGGCACCGGAGAGGAGCGTCTGCGCCATGCGCTGGCCGAAGCGGAGGAACTGTGTCGGCGCTTCGGCGGCGCGCGCTACGAGCGCATCGTTGACGAGCCTGAATCCGAAAGTCGGAAGGTGTGAGGTCTCGTCGTCGCGCTCGTCGTCGAACAGCCACACAGGAAGGTTGGACACCAGGCCGCCGTCCACGAACATGCGATCCCCGTCGCGGACTGGGCGGAAGAAGAAGGGGAAGCACGCCGAGGCCATGGCGGCAGAGGCGACGGCCAGCCGCTCGTCTCCGGGAAAGCCGAAGGTGCGCATCTCGCCGTTGGTGACGTCTGCGGCGACCATTCTGAGCCTCATGCCCAAGTCGCCGAAGGTGACTGGGCCGGACGTGCCCGTCTTGGCCCGCAGAAGACCATCCAGCCAGCGCTCCACCGGTTCGGTCCCGACAGCCCCGAGCCCGCGATATACCCCGATGCCAAATGCGAGTTCGGGGACGACCAGGCGGCAGAAGAAGCGGGCCATTACCAACGGCGCGAAGCGCCGCTTGGCGCGGCGCCACCAGCCGACGATCCCGGTCGCCGGCTCAGGCTGCGCGCTAAACGCGGTATACCGCCGCATCGCCCGCGTGACGCGGGCGTATTCCCGCGCGTCGAGAATTTCGCCGACATCTACATCGAGGACCCCCCGGGACCCTGTGGGCTTCGAGGGGTCAAGCAGCTCGTCGGCGGCGTATCCCGCAGCGGCGAGCGCCGCGACGATCGCACCGGCCGAGCTTCCCCCAATTCGGACAAAGCGGATCCCGCGCTGTTCGGCTGCCTTGAGCGCGCCGACGTGCGCGTAGCCCTTGGCTCCCCCGCCTTGAAATATGCCGTATGCATCCACCGGTCGGCTCAGCTGGGGATCGCCACACCCTTAGCTCGGAGCTTCTCCTCTATGTCCTGCAGGTTCAGGCCGAGGCCCAGCGTGCCGTCGACTTCGAGGTCGGCGTAGGCCGGCAGGATGCGGTTCATCTGCGCCTCGCTCAGCGCATGGTCGTAGCGAAACATGTCCTGCTCTTGAATACCGCGGTCCCTGGCGCCGGCTTCGCGTTCGAGCGGATCGGCCCTTACATGCACATAGAAGACGCTCGATCCCGCGTCGCTGACCAGGCGTCGTAGTGTCAGCAGTACCTCGACGTGCCGCAGCCCATCGACGATCAAGTTGCCTGCCGGGACCCAGTTCGGCGCCATTGCCAGCGTGCCTCCGACGAAGTCCTCCAGCTGGTATTGCACAAGCCGCTGGCCATACTGCTGCTGCAGAAGCCGGTTTTCCGCATTCTCCCCGGCTTCCTCGATCCGCCGCCGGATCAGGTCCGAGAACTTAACCCGCGGCCACCCGAGCCTGGCCTGGAGTTTCTCGGCAAGATCCGAGCGGCGGCTGCCGATACCGCCGGACAGGGTGATCACCAGGCCCACATGCTTCTCCTTTTCGTCATCAAGTTCTCGTCCAATCCGACACGCACTTCAATCACCAGTTGATTCCGACGACACAACATCTATGTTGGGTCAATGATCGAGTTCGACTCGCAAACCGGCTATTTGCCTCAAGGGGTCCACGGCATGTCGCTTGCGGACGTAACGAGGTATCTCGCTTGGAACGCGCGTCGGCGTTTCCTGCTTGGTGGGTTTTCACGCGCGATCGCTACCCTGCAGTCCGCCGGCTGCCGCTCCGTGATCCTCGACGGCAGTTTCGTGACCGCGAAAGAGGAGCCGGGCGATTGGGACGCGGCGTTCGATCCGGTCGGGGTCATCCCCGCCCGTCTCGACCCGATATTGCTGAAGCACGATGATGGGAGGCGTGCGATGCGGGCGAAGTACCTGGGTGACATGTTCCCGTGGACCGCGCTCGCCTCGAGCGCCACCGGGTCGATCTACCGCCAGTTCTTCCAGAAGGACCGAGATGGCAATCCGAAGGGGATTATCGAAATCAAGCTCCAGGTAATGCAATGATCACCAACGAACGCCAGCTCCAGATCGCTCGCCGGGACATCGAGCGCTTCCAGGCGGCCCTCGCCGGCGAGATGGCCGAGGCCGGGATCGACCCACTCATCCTTAAGGCCCAGCACGACGCCGCCGAGGCGCAGCTCCGTGAGCTGCAGTCCGAAGTCGATGACTACCTGCGCCTGCGCAGTGGTAACGTCCGCACGTTCCGCATCACGGACCTGTCCGACCTGCCGCGCGCATTGATCAGCTGCCGCATAGCGTCAGGCATGACCCAGAAGGATCTTGCCGACCGCCTGTCGTTGAAGGAACAGCAGATTCAGCGCTACGAGACGCAGGACTATCAGGGCGCCAGCTTCGCGCGCATCGCCGACGTGGCGGACGCTGTCGGCATCGAGGTTCCGGGCGAGCTCCGCTTGGCCGGAGTCGAATCGCCTGAGGCCGTACTGAAGCGTGTGGCCGTTGCAGGTATCGACACGGGGTTCGTCCGTCGTCGGATCGCGCCGACTGGCGGGGCTCGGGCCATGGCCGAGCGTCTCGGCTATGTCTTCGACTGGGAGCCCGGCGACCTGATGTCGAAGGCACCGCTCGCGCTGCCAGCCGCTGCCGGCGCCACCGCCAGGTTCAAGATGCCGCGTCGGCGCAACGATCGCACCGTTGCCGCCTATACAGCTTATGCGCATTGCCTCGCCCGGATCTGCGCCGAGGCGATGCCGACGCTGCCGGCCGAGCCGATCCCCGACTCCGCCGGCCCGATGATCGAGATCATTCAGCGAAGGGGCGAGGTGGACTTCTCAAACGCGCTTGAAACGGCCTGGGATCTCGGCATCATCGTGCTCCCCCTTGGCGACGGTGGCCAGTTCCATGGCGCGCACTGGCGCATCGGCGGTACAAACGTCATCGTTCTCAAGCAGGGCGAACGGTCGGCAGCGAGGTGGCTAATCGACCTGATGCACGAGGTGTTCCACGCCGCCCGCTTCCCAGAAGAGACGGACAACGCCGTCGTGGAGGAGCCCGAAACGTCGGACCACCGTCGGGACGATCCCGAGGAGAGGCACGCCACTTGGTACGCCTCGCTCGTCGCCACGCGGGGCCGCGCCGAGGAACTCTTCAAGCAGGTTGCGGCCGACACCGGTGGTGACATCCGCAGCTTCAAGTCGGCCGTGGCGCGCCTCGCCACCTCAACCGGCATCGACGTCGGCGTGATCGCGAACTACGTCGCTCACCGCCTCTCTCAGCAGGACGTGCAATGGTGGGGGGCCGCCGCCAATCTGCAGGATCGCTCGGTCGATCCACTCGACATAGCTCGCGACGTGTTCTTCCGTCGCTTCGACTTCGCCAATCTGGACGAGACCGGGCTGGAGCTCCTCCAACTCGCGCTGCATGATGAGGTTCACCATGGATGAACTACCCGAACTTGAGAAAGTCGACATCAGCTGCACTGCAAAGGACTGCGAGAACGACAAGCACGCATATAGGCCTGGGCGCGGGGAGTGGAAGAAGCTGCCAGATCAGGCCGTCTGCCAAGGTTGTGGGGACACGAGCGTCGACATGTCGATCCCGAGATCACGCGATCTTGGAGCGCGCGACGCCATATTCCGCGAGCTCGGCCGCGAGTTCATCCGAGACCTCTACATCGAAAAGCCCTTCGACAAGCGGGCGCGACGGCTCATCCGGCGCTACGGCATGGACGGGATCAGGAACCGCGTGTCAGGCCGCCTCGTCTCTGCGATCGGGAGAGAACCCAGTATCTACGATGGCCGTCAGACAAAGTTCGAGGGCAATGCCCTCTTCTACGCGCAGCATGCTACCGCAACGTGCTGCCGCAAGTGCGCGTGGTATTGGTATGGCATCCCCAAGGAGGGGCCCATGGTCGAGAAGGACATGACCTTCTGCGTCGGCCTCGTCCAGGCGTATCTCGACCGGCGCGAGGGCGAGATACGCGCGATCGCCGCCTCGCCGCCCGACGATGACGGGAAGTAGCGGGCGTGATCGACACCAACGACATGGCCGCCCGGATGAGGCATCGGATCATCCGGATCGACACTCGAGAGATCCTGGTCTCGCGCGTCGGCGGAAGCGCACAGGAAGGCGACCTGACGTCGCCGGTCAATTGTGGTGGCATCGGCCGCGTCCGGCACTTCCGCCGCGATACAGCCGCAGGCTGGCCAGACAATTTCCTGCCGATCGACCCTGCAGCGGCGGCGCTGGACCTTCCACCTGCCGCCATGCTTGAGGCGCAGGTGTTCCAGAACGCCGCCTGTGCTTGGCGGTGTTGGTACTGCTTCGTGCCGTTCGAACTGCTCGGCGGCGATGAACGCCGGAGCGAGTGGGTCACGGCCCAGGAAATGGTGTCGCGCTACGCTGCGCTCATCGATCGCCCCCAAGTGTTGGACCTCTCGGGCGGCTCGCCCGACCTGACGCCCGAGTGGGTGCCGTGGACGATCGAGGCACTCGCGCGCGCCGGCATCGCCGACACGACCTATCTTTGGTCGGACGACAACCTCAGCACCGACCTCGTGTTCGACGTTCTGGACGACGCGCAGCGGTCGCTCATGGCCAGCGCGCGCTACGGCCGGGTATGCTGCTTCAAGGGCTTCGACGCCGAAAGCTTTGCCTTCAACACGGGGGCGGAGCCAGCCTCCTACGACCGGCAGTTTGAACGATTCGCCCGTTACCTGGAGATCGGCCTCGACCTCTACGCCTACGTCACCTTCACTGGACCGGTGCTTGACGGCGTGGAGGAGAAGGTCGTGCGCTTCCACGAGCGCCTGACCGCGCTCCACGTTGACCTGCCGCGGCGCACCGTTCCCCTGAGGATCGAGGCGTTCGGACCCGTCGCGGCGCGCAATGCTAGGCGGGACCTCACTGTGCCGCTCGCGGTACAGGAATTGGCGATCCGCGTCTGGCAGCAGCTGAACGGGGCGCACGCGTGAGCGTCGCCGCGCTCAGGGTCGGTGCGGACGACGGGTTCACCGCGTTCGTGGACGGGCTGGCCGCGCAGCTGGTCAGGCACTCGCCCACCTTCGAGGCCTTCGTCGTCGCGATGCCGGGCGTGATGCCCGACGAGGCGCTGGCCGCACTGCGCCGCATGCCCGGCCAGCGGGCTGCGCGGCTCGCCGCCGACGCGGCCGTCGACCGCGCCGGCCCCTTCATCGACCAGTGCCGCCAGCTGCCGCTGCCGCACCCGCTCGACAGCGAGTTCCGCTTTGACGGCCTGACGGCGGACATACTCGCTGCCGGGCTCGTGGAGGCAACGCGCGACGGCGACGAGATCCTGCTCGTCGGCGTGCCGTCGGTGGCCGCCAGCCTAGCCTCATTGGGCATCGATCGCCGGGTCCGCTTCCTCGGGCCCGACAACTGCGTCACTGCCGCGGTGCGGGCCGCGATCCCCGACGGCCGGCTCATGCTCGGGCAGGGACCCGGCGGCACGGCGGCGGCGGCGCTGCTCGATCCGCCATGGTATCGCGAGCCGATGCGCGACCTGATTGGGGTGTGCGCCCACGGGTGTCGCCCTGGGGCACTGGTCAACCTGGTGGTGCCGCCCATCGGCACCCGGCCGGAGGTCGCCGAGGACAAGGCAGCGTTCCTCGCGTTCACCGCGGCCGCCGGCCTGGCGCCGACCGGGCGCGGCGGTCCCGTCTGCTACCGGACGCCCCTCTTTGAGCTGGCGGCGATGGAGCGGCAAGGGATCGCCCGGCTGGCGAGCTGGCGGCGCGGCGAGTGCCTGGAGTTCGCGGTCACCGCGACCGGCGGTCGCGTGCCTTGGACTCCGCCGGCCGCGACCGAGCTGAGCGTCGGAGGGGTCAGGCTGAGGCTCGTCCGCGGTGATCGCCGCGGTGGCGGCGAGCTCGTGCCGCTCGGTAGCCATGAGGTCCATCCCTCGGTGAGCGCCAGGTCTCAGGGGCGCGGCGCGGCGACGTTGTGGACGACGACGAACCGCGCGTTCGTCGTCGACTTCGACCTCGCGAAGGCCGCCATGGCCGAGATCGCGGGCGATTCAGATGTGTTGCTATCGGGATTCTCTCCACCGGAAAGTGAGCCTGCGCGCGAGCCAGGCGTTGCGGGAGGTGACGGTTTGATTCATCAGCTGTCCGAGCTGATCGGACGCGAGAACGCGGACGCCCGTCGGCTCGTAGGAGACGGCGCATGGCGCGAGACGGTGATGGAATGGCGATACTGAGGCGGGCGGCATCCTGCATTCCTGCCGGTTCGCCTTGGCACGACCGCATCAGCGAGGCGCTTCGCGGCGATGTCGACGTCCACTTGGGAG
>Ga0210040_10003611_pt1 | contig 20811 bp, 22 predicted proteins | sample CryGeyCG12114_NA_FD_185462 | JGI IMG/M metagenome (GOLD analysis project Ga0210040, IMG submission 185462) | Groundwater microbial communities from aquifer - Crystal Geyser CG19_WC_8/21/14_NA (SPAdes) (version 2) | ecosystem: Environmental > Aquatic > Deep subsurface > Groundwater | place: USA... | reverse complement strand
CGCCGGTGCGGTACGCGATGCGGAAGGCCGGCTGGTACCCGCCGCTGCGGGCAGCCGCGGCCACGCGCACGTTCCCGCGGGTGGCCAGGGTCATCCCGATGAAGCCCACGGATGCGGAGAAGAGCGCACCGATCAGGAAGAACACCGCTCGACCGGCGCGGGTCCCCCAGCCGCCGTCGGCCACCGGCAGGACGAGGAGGAGCAGGAAGACGATGACGGCGAAGACGCCCAGCGTCCGGAACTGCCTGCGCAGGAAGGCCGCCGCACCCTCCTGGACCGCCAGCGCGATCTCGCGCATCTTCGTCGTGCCCTGGTCGGCGGCCATGACTGCCTTGACCAGGTAGGCGGCGAAGGCCAGGGCGGCCAGGGAGATCACGAGGATGACGGCGACGAGTGCCGTATCCCCGCCGGACAGCGATTCGTCGGGCATGTGGGGTCCTCCCAGCGTCGACTGCCGCCCGGGGGGCGCCGGTGCTCCCCGGTGCGACGGAGGTGCCGATGCGGTGCGGACGGAGGCGCACCGCAACGGCGGGAAGTGTAAGCGAGATCACACCACGTGCATCCCCCTTGGACGCTGCGTTCTTCGCCGGTCCGACCAGGCCCGATGACCCTCGGCACCCGGTTGCCGCGAGGTGTGACAGTGGAGGTGCGGGGAAGCAGGCACGCCGCCGCGCAGAACGCAGCCAGCAGCCGGGCACGGGACCGGCCAGCACCAGCGAGGAGGCCCGGTGACCACGCTCCACCCGGGCCGGTCGGCTGCACCCGACGGAACCGACGCAGCGCCGCGGGACGCGGGCACCGGCGGCCCGCCGCCGGGAGCCCAGCTGCTGGAGTCCCTGCTGGCCGCCACGGCCGAGGAGGACCGCCCGGTCACGCACGTCCACTCGGTGCCGGTGCGCGAGCGCCGCACCCTGCCCTGGCCGGCGTGGGTCGGCGATCCGCTGCGCGAGCGCCTGCAGGAGCGCGGCGTCGCAGCCCCGTACGCCCACCAGGTGGAGGCCGCGCAGCTCGCCCACGAGGGACGGCACGTCGTCGTCGCGACGGGGACGGCGTCGGGCAAGTCCCTTGCCTACCAGCTGCCGGCGCTGAGCCGGCTCGCCGACGACCCGCGGGCCTGCGTCCTCTACCTGGCCCCGACCAAGGCACTGGCGCGCGACCAGCTGGCCGCGGTGGCGGAGCTGGCCGACCCCTCGGTGCGCCCCGCGGCCTACGACGGCGACACCCCGGGCGAGGAGCGCGACTGGGTGCGCCGCCACTCGCGGTGGATCGTGACCAACCCCGACATGCTGCACCGCGGGATCCTGCCGGCCCACCAGAAGTGGTCGAGCACCCTGCGGCGGGTGGCCTACGTGGTCATCGACGAGTGCCACGCCTACCGCGGGGTCTTCGGCTCCCACGTCGGGCACGTCCTCCGCCGGCTCCGCCGGATCTGCCGGCGGTACGGCGCGGAGCCGGTGTTCGTGCTGGCGTCGGCGACGGTCGCCGAGCCCGCCGCGGCCGCCTCGCGGCTGGTCGGTGAGCCGGTGGTCGCGGTGACCGACGACGGATCGCCGCGGCCGGGGGCGACCTTCGCGCTGTGGGAACCGCCGCTGACCGAGCACACCGGCGAGCACGGCGCTCCGCTGCGCCGCTCCGCCGCCGCCGACGCGGCCGGCCTGCTGGCCGACCTGGTGGAACGGGGCGCCCGGACGCTGGCGTTCGTGCGGTCCCGGCGGAGCGCGGAGTCCGTCGCCGACCAGGCCCGGCGGCTGCTGCGGGACCGCGGCCGGGAGGACCTCGTGCGGCGGGTGGACTCCTACCGGGGCGGCTACCTGCCCGAGGAGCGGCGGGAGCTCGAGCGGGCGCTGTCGAGCGGCGACCTGCTCGGGGTCGCGACCACGAACGCCCTGGAGCTCGGCATCGACATCGCGGGCCTGGACGCGGTGCTGCTCGCCGGCTACCCGGGGACCCTGGCGTCGCTGTGGCAGCAGGCCGGCCGCGCGGGCCGGGCGCAGCGGGAGTCGCTCGTGGTGTTCGTCGCCCGGGACGACCCGCTGGACCACTACCTCGCCCACCATCCGCGGGCGGTGTTCGGCCGGGCGATCGAGGCGACGGTCACCGATCCGGCCAACCCCTACGTGCTCGGACCCCAGCTGTGCTGCGCCGCGGCGGAGCTGCCGCTGGTACCTGCGGACCTGCCGGACTTCGGCGGCCCGGCGGCCGAGGCGGCCCTGGAGCAGCTCGTCGCCGACGGCCGGCTGCGCCGCCGGCCGGCCGGCTGGTACTGGGCCGGACGGGGACGGCCCGACGTGGACATCCGCGGCAGCGGCGGAGAGCCGGTGGCGATCATCGAGGGGGCGACCGGCCGGCTGCTGGGCACCGTCGACGGCGGCGCCGCCCATGCCACGGTGCACGAGGGCGCCCTGTACGTGCACCGGGGCGAGACCTTCGTCGTCGACGAGTTCGACGTGGAGGATGCCTGCGCCGCGGTGCACCCCGAGAGCCCGGAGTGGACCACCGTCGCGCGGGACGTCACCGATCTCTCGATCGTGTCGCCCGACCGGAGCCACCGGCTGGGCACGGTCACCGCGCACACCGGCGTCGTGGACGTCACCAACCAGGTGGTGGCCTACCAGCGCCGGCGGCTGGGCACCGGCGAGGTCCTCGCCGAGTTCCCGCTCGACCTGCCGGCCCGCCAGCTGCGCACCCGTGCGGTCTGGCTGACCCTGAGCGACCGGGCAGTGGAGCGCGCCGAGCTCGACGAGGTGGCGCTGCCCGGCTCGCTGCACGCCGCGGAGCACGCCGCGATCGGCATCCTCCCGCTGCTGGCGACCTGCGACCGGTGGGACCTCGGCGGGCTGTCGACCGCGCTGCACCCCGACACCGGGACCGCGGCGATCTTCGTCTACGACGGGCATCCCGGCGGCGCCGGCTTCTCCGACCGCGGCTTCGACGTGCTGCGCGATTGGCTGCAGGCCACCCGGGCCACCGTCGCCAGCTGCGAGTGCGAGAGCGGCTGTCCCTCGTGCGTCCAGTCGCCCAAGTGCGGGAACGGGAACGACCCGCTGGACAAGGCGGGTGCGGTGCGCGTGCTGGACGTGGTCCTCGACGAGCTGGCCGCCGCCGGCGACCTGCTCGGGCAGGACGGCGACGGGGACGTCGCCCCGCCCGAGCCCGACCTCGTCTTCTGAGGTCCCCGCTTCCTCTGTGGTCTCCGCCTCGCCCCCCGCCGGGGCGGTGGCGGCCGGCGCACCGGCCACCGGCCCGGCCCGCGCCCGTGCGGTCGCCGTCCGCGGCCCGACGGGACCGAGACGCACCCGCACGCTGACGGTCACCTCGACCACGCCGCCGGGCTCCACGACGCAGGCGTCCAGCCGGGCCCGGTTCTCTGCGGCGATGGTCCCCGCGACGTCGCAGGCGCGCGGATCGGCGAGCACCGCCCGGCCGGCGGCGGCCAGCGCGGTCAGGTCGGCCGCGCTGCCCGCCCGGTGCCGGGCGACGGCCGCCGCGCCCACCAGCACACCGGCCAGACCCACCAGCGCGAGGACGCCGGCCAGCGCCAGCACCCACACGGTGGCCGAACCGCGGTCGCCCTCGCTCCTCACGGCAGCCCGCCCGGCTCGCGCTGCGCCAGCGCCTGCGCCGACACCCGGGTGCGCAGCGGGACCGGGCCGAGCGGCGAGACCTCGACGCTCACCGTGACCCGGACCCGCTCCCCAGCCGGCTCCACGACCGTGACCGCACCGTCGGGCGCGACCCCGCCGGCCAGCTCGGCGACCACCGCGTCGGTGTCACCGCGCGCGGCGGCCCGGGCTCCCTCGCGGGCGGCGTCGACGCAGCGCAGCTGGGCGCCGACCACGGTCACCGCCGCGACCGCGCAGAGGAGCACGAGCAGCAGCACCGGGAGGACGACCGCGGTCTCGGCGGTCACCATCCCGGACTCGCCGTCGGCGGTGCGGCGGTGGACGCACCGGGTGCCCCGAGAACGCGGCACGTCAGGCCAGTGTGGCCAGCGCGCGGTCGACCAGGTCGGTCAGCCCGTCGACGACGGAGTCCCCGGTGACCACCCGGTACAGGACGGCGGCGAAGGCGCACGCGGCCACCGTGCCGACGGCGTACTCCGCGGTGCTCATGCCCGCCTCGGGCTCCTCCTGCAGGAGGACCAGCCGTCGCCGGAGCGCTGCGCCGATGCGCTCTCTCCGGGACGGGGCCGGCTCCTCGCCGGTCGGGGTGGGGCAGGGTGGCGCGTCGGGCATGGTCGTCTCCTGGCGTCGGGGCCCGCTGTTCGGGCCGTGCACCGAGCCTCCGGGCGGGGAGCCGGCCGGCCCATGGCCTCCGGCCATCTGTGGAGAGGACCGCCGGCTGTGGACGATCAGCCGAAGACGTCCCCGGCGATGCCGAGCACCAGCGGGGCCACCCCGAGGCACACGAAGGCCGGCAGGAAGCAGGCGCCCAGCGGCGCGAGCACCCACACCCCCGCCCGCTGCACTGCGGCCTGCGTGGCGGCCCGGGCGGTGGCACGGCTCTCGGCGGCCAGGGTGCGCAGGGAGCCGGCGGCCGTGGCCCCGGACTCCCCCGCCCGCACGACCACCCGTCCCAGCGGGGCCAGCTCCGGTGGGACGTCCCCCCAGGCGCGGCGCGGATCCGCACCCAGCCGGGACAGGGCGGCGACCGACCGCAGCTGCTCGCCCAGCGGCCCACCCACGGCTCCCCCGACCGCGTCGAGGGCGCCCTCGACCGGGAGCCCGGCGGACAGGCACACACCGAGGAGATCGCAGGCTGCCGGCAGGTCGCGCACCAGCACCGCCCGGTCGGCCGCGACGTCGTCGGGAGCCCGTGCGCGCAGCACGCGCTCGACGCCGACGGCGAGCGCGCTCCCGGCCACCAGCCCCACGGTCCCGCCGACGAGCAGTGCACCGGCCACGCCGAGGGCGGCCGCGAGGACCCACCGGCGGAACCGCTCCCGTCCGGCATCCCGGGGCGGCCCGGGGGCCACGACCACCGGAGCGTTCGCCGCCGCCCGGAGCGCCGCCCAGCGGGCAGCCCCCGCTCCGCCGGCCGCGGGCCACAGCGCCAGCGCGACGGCGAGGACCAGCAGGGCCGCCCAGGGCCGGTCCGGTGTCACGGCCGGCCGCCCGGACGACTCATCGCAGCGCCCGCTCGACCAGCCGGTGCGACCAGGTGAGGCCGGCCGCCTCGAGCGCGACCCCGCCGACCAGCAACGCCTGACCCGCGCCGGTCGTCGTGAGGATCCGCCACGGATCGGCGCCCACCCCGCTGCCCATCAGCAGTCCCAGCACCGGCAGGCCGGCGAGCACCACGGCGCTCGCCCGAGGGCCTGCGGTCGCCGCCCGCAGCTCCGCCCGGTGCCGGGCACGGGCGCGCAGGTCGTCCTCGACCGCGGTGGCCACCGCCGCGAGCGAGCACCCCGTGCGGGTGCTGAGCCGGGTGGCGGCCGCGATCCTGGTGAGCGCGTCCCCGATCTCCCCCGGCGCCTCCGGATCGGGCACCTCCGGCGTCCGCACCGCCCGGGCCAGCGACCGGCCGGTCCGGGCATCCCCGCACGCGTGCTCGGCGGCGGCTGCGGCCTCGGTCAGGGAACGACCGCTGCGCAGGTCGGCCGCCAGCGCGCCCAGACCGTCCGCCAGCCCGCGCAGCCCGGCGTCCACCCGTGCGGTGGCCCGGCGCCGGGCCCACGCACGCGCGCCGCCCCACGCACCGCCGGCGGCCAGCACCGCGACCAGCGGCGTGCTCACCGCCGCCCCGACGGCGGCGGCGAGCACGGCGGCCAGGGCCGTGGGCGGCGCGGCGGCCCCGCCGCTGAGGGGCCGGCCGCGTCCGGGGACCCGGTCCGACAGCCGGACGGCCGCACGCCGGCCCGGCCACAGGAGCAGCGCCGTAGCCGTGACGAGCAGCACGGCGGTCACCGGGAGGCCGTCCCGTCGAGCAGACCGTGCAGCCGATCGGCGGCCGGGCACGGACCGCCGTCGGCCCGCCAGCCCGGCTCGACGACCACGAGGTCGCCCGCGCGCCGCAGGACGCCGAGCTCGTCGACCCGACGGCCGCCCGGGGTGCGGCGCAGGTGCACGACGACGTGCAGGGCCGCGGCCGACAGGCTGTGCACCGCGGCGCGGTCGAGTCCCGCGGCCACGCCGAGCGCCTCCAGCCGGGCCGGCACCTCGGCCGGCCGGTTGGCGTGCAGGGTGCCGCAGCCGCCCTCGTGACCGGTGTTCAGGGCCGCGAGCAGATCGCCCACCTCGGCGCCGCGGACCTCGCCCAGGACCAGCCGGTCGGGCCGCATCCGGAGTGCCTGCCGCACGAGGTCGCGCAGGGTGACCTGGCCGACGCCCTCGACGTTGGGCGGGCGGGTGAGCAGGGCCACGACGTGCGGGTGCGCCGGCGCGAGCTCGGCGGCGTCCTCGCAGGTCAGCACCCGCTCGGCGGGGCCGACCTCCCCGAGCAGCGCGGAGAGCACCGTCGTCTTGCCCGACCCGGTACCCCCGGTGACGAGGAACGCCAGCCGGCGGGCCACCAGGGCGCGCAGCAGCCGCGGGCTCTCCCCGGGCAGCGCACCGAGCGCCTCGAGGTCGGCCAGGCTCCGCGAGCAGCGCCGCAGCACCCGCAGCGACAGGCAGGTGCTGCCCGCCACCGGCGCCAGCACGGCGTGCAGGCGGGTGCCGTCGGGCAGCCCGACGTCCACCCACGGCGCGGCGTCGTCGAGCCGGCGCCCGGCCGCCGCGGCCAGTCGCACGGCGAGCCGGCGCACGGCGGCGTCGTCGGGGAAGTGCACCTCGGTGAGTTCCAGCCCCGCACCGCGGTCGATCCACACGCGGTCGGGGGCGGCCACCAGCACGTCGGTGACGTCGGGCAACCGCAGGAGCGCCTCCAGCGGGCCGGCTCCGGCGAGCTCGTCGACCGCGTCGCGCACCGCCCGCAGCACGTCGTCGTCCCCGAGCAGCCCGCCGCTCTCCTGGCGGACGACGGCCGCGACGTCGGCCTGCGTCGGCATGCCCGGCTCGAGCGCCAGCCGGGCGCGCACGCGATCGAGCAGGCCCGCGCTCACGCGGCCACCTCGCCGGCGCTCGTCGGCCGCGTCCGCAGGGCCGCTGTGCTCGTGCGTGAGCTCGCGAGCTCGCTCACTGGGCGGCCGCCCGCACCCGGGCCAGTGCCCGGCGTGCGACGCCGCCGAGCGGCGTGCGCGGCGCGACGGCGGGCACCTCCCCGCGCTCGCCGCGGGGGACCGCGCTGCGGTCGTGCGGCAGCTCCGCGAGCACGGGGCGACCGACCACGTCGGCCACCTCGGCGGTGGACAGCCCCCCGGGCACCGGGCGGACGACCAGCTGCGCCGCCGCCCACGGCGAGGCCGGGCCCCCCACCAGCACCCGCGCCGCGGTCGCCGCGCGCAGCCGCGCCGGCACCACCAGGAGCGCCAGGTCGGCCTCGGCGAGCACGGTGTGCGTCGTCGCGCAGAACCCGTCCGGGCCCGGCCGGGGCAGGTCGACGACGACGGGCGCGCCGTCGGAACGGGCGGCCTCCACCACCGCCCGGACGGCCTCGTCCGGGAGCGGGCCGTGGGCGGAGCGCGCGGCGGCGAGGACGTGGACGCCGGCCACCTCGGGGAGGCAGGCGCGCAGGGCGTCGCCCGAGACGCGTCCCCGCAGCCCCGTCAGCTCGGGCCAGCGCAGCCCCTCGGCCCGTTCGGCGCCGAGCAGCAGGTCGAGGCCGGCGCCCCAGCCGTCGACGTCGACCAGGACCGCGCCGGGTGCCGCGGCCACGGCGAGCGCGGCGGCCACGGTGCTCGCCCCGGCGCCCCCGCAGCCGCCCCCGACGGCCAGCAGCCACCCGCGCGCGACCGGGGTGCGGACCGCCGCGACCGCCCGGGACAGCAGCCAGCCCTCGTCGGCCGGGAGCAGCGCGACGCGCTCGGCACCCACCTCGACCGCCGCTGCCCACTCCGGCGCGGGCAGCTCCTGGCGGGCGACGACCACGACCCCCGGCCGTCGCCCCAGCCCCCGCACCGCCGACGCGCCCAGCACGTCGGCGCCGAGCAGGACCAGCGGCGCGGTCCGGTGCGCCCGGCGCAGCGGCGCGCCCCCGACGGCGATCTCGGGTTCGGTGCCGGCCGCGGCCAGCACGCGCAGCAGGTCGTCGAGCAGCTGCTCGTCGCGGCTGACGACCAGCGGCCGGGGGGACGGGTCGGGGGGCGTGGGAGCGGCAGGCACGGCGTCAGCCCACCGGAGCGCGGGCGAACGTTGCCAGATCCGGGCCCGAACTGTGGATGACTCCTTCGGGTGTGGACGGCGCGCGCGATCCGTTCCACCCCGGCGGGCCTACTAGCCTCATGTCCCGTGACCCGCGCCGCGGCGTTCTTCGATCTGGACAAGACGATCATCGCCAAGTCCAGCACCCTGGCCTTCGGCCGCCCGTTCTTCCAGGGCGGGCTGATCAACCGGCGCACGGTCCTCAAGACCGCCTACGCCCAGTTCGTGTTCTCCCTCGCCGGCGCCGACGCCCAGCAGATGGAGCGGCTGCGCGCGCAGATGACCGCCATGGTCACCGGCTGGGACGCCGCCACCGTGCACGAGATCGTCCGCGAGACGCTGCACGGGATCGTCGACCCGCTCGTGTACGCCGAGGCCGCGGACCTCATCGAGGAGCACAAGGCGGCCGGGCGGGAGATCGTCATCGTCTCCAGCAGCGGGGCGGAGGTGGTGGAGCCGATCGGTGAGATGCTGGGAGCCGACCGCGTGGTCGCCACCCGGATGGTGGTCGAGGACGGCCGCTACACCGGGGAGATCGACTTCTACGCCTACGCGGAGAACAAGGCAGCCGCGATGCGGGAGGTGGCCGCCGAGGGCGGGTACGACCTCGCCGACTGCTACGCCTACAGCGACTCGGTGACCGACCTGCCGATGCTGACCGCGGTCGGGCACCCGACGGCCGTCAACCCCGACCGCGGCCTGCGCAAGGCGGCACTGCAGCACGGCTGGCCGGTGCTCCGCTTCGAGCGGCCGGTGAGCATGCAGGCCCGGTTCTCCACGACGGCGGCCCCCGTGGTCACCGGTGCGGCCGCCATGGGCGTCGGCGCCGCGGTGGTGGGCCTGGCCTGGTACGCCCGTCAGCGGTCGGGGCGCACGGTCCTCCCGGACACCCCCGGCCCGCTGACCGGGCGCCGGCGCCGCCGCGGGGCCTGAGACCCCGCTCCGGAGCGGGGTCCCCGTGTCCCGCCCTCGGCGAGCCACCGGCCGCAGCGCCCATGGGTCCTCCATCCTGCGGACGTGCTCACCGCGGTCCTCGCCTGGCTCGCGGCCGTCGCCGTGTGCACGGCCGCGGTGGTCGTGGGCCAGTCCGTGCGCACCGCCCCGCGCCGTCGGCGCCGCCGGCCCGCGGCGCGGGTCGGCCTGTTCCTCTCGCTGTCCGGTCCGTGGCTGTCGGTGCTCGCCGCCCTCGGCTACGCAGCCCTCACCGGTGCGTGGCTGCCGGCCGCGGCCGCCGGCGCCATCGCGGTGACCGTCGTGGCCCTGACCGGGCTGGTGCTCGCCCCGCGCTGACCGTCTCCGTCCCGAGCCTCCGCCCGAGCCAGCGAGGGGCACAGCGGACGGGGCGTCCGTCAGCCGCGGAGCAGGCTCTCGCAGATGGCCAGACCTTCCAGGGCGCCGTGCTCGGTCGCCTGGCAGCAGTGCACCAGCCAGCGGGCCACACCGGCGGGCTCCCCGGAGGCGTAGCCGGCCAGCGCCTCGGCGTAGGCCGCGGCGCCCAGTTCGGCGAAGCCGACCTCGGGCGCCGAGACCGCCTTGGGGTCCAGCCCGCGCGTGATGCCGGTGAGCCGGGCGGCTCCGCGGGCGACCAGTCCGTCGCCCACCCCGAAGGGCGCGAGCGCGGCGATCTCCCCGTGCACGAGCGCGGCCACGATCACCGCCGGGGCGGCCGTCGCGCCGGTGACCAGCGAGAACAGGCCCGACAGCCGGGGGCCCGCGTGCGGCGCCGGCCGGCCGAGGTCGGCGGGGTCGACGCGGTCGCTCGCCGCCAGGACGTGCAGGCGGGCGAGGACCTGACCGGGCGCCTTGGGCCAGGTGTCGATCATGCCGCCCAGGCCCGCGGACAGCCGCAGGGCGCCCTGCACGACCGGGTCGTCGACGGCGCCGGCCCGCAGCTCGGCCAGGGGCACGTCCACTCCCTCGAGGGCGGCCGAGGCGCGGGCTCCCCGCAGCGCCGACTCGGTGCTCACCCCGGCGGACTCCCGCCGCAGCACCTTGTGGCCCAGCAACCGGTCCACGCCCGCGCGCGCGGCATCGGCGGCGGCCCGGACCCCGGGCAGCTCGAGCAGCGGCAGCAGCGGATCGGGACCGCCCGGGCGGGCGGCGGGGCGTGCGGCGCCGGGACGGACGGGGATGCTCACGTGCTCTCCTCGCTGCGCCCGTCGGTCGGACCGGCCGGCGCTGCTGTGCTGGTGCGCGGCCTCCTCGGAACGGCCGCGGGGACGACGGTACGAGGCTCGCTCTCCACGCCGCAGCCCACCTGGTTACGCTTTCATCCACCATGGCCCGCCCGCTGACCCTGCTGCTCGTCCGCCACGGGCAGAGCGAGTGGAACGCCGCGGGGCTGATGCAGGGGCAGACGCCCCACATCCCGCTCACCGACCTCGGCCGCAGCCAGGCCGATGCCGCGGCCGAGGAGCTCGCCGGGCTCTCCCCCGGCGCGCTGATCAGCAGCGACCTGCTGCGTGCCGTGCAGACCGCGGAGCCGTGCGCGCGGGCGACCGGCCTGCCGGTGGTGACCACACCGGCCCTGCGCGAGCAGGGGTACGGCGTGCTCGAGGGCCGGCCGTCACGCGAGCTGTGGGACGTCGTCGACTGGAGCGACGCGCAGTGGTCGGCCGAGGGCGGGGAGAGCCTGGCCGAACTGCACGGCCGCGTGGAGGCCTACCTCAAGGACCTCTGCGCCGAGCCCCCCGCCGACGTGATCGCCCTGGTCACCCACGGCGACACGATCCGCGCGATCCAGGCCGTGGTCGCCGGGCTGGGCGCCGATGCCATGCCGGCGGTCACTCCGCACAACGGCAGCATCACCCGCCTGGAGTTCTACCCGTGATGCCCGCGGGCCGGCGCGGGTCCGTGGTCGGGCGTGCCCCGCAGCTCCGGTGAGGCTCACCGGCCCGCTGGAGTCCGCGGCGCTGCTCACCGCCCTGCCGGTACCCGCGCGCGCGGCGACCTCCACCCGCGGCGTGCTGCCCTGGGCTCCGCTGGTCGGCGTCGTCCTGGGCGGGGTCGCCGCGGGCGTCGCCGAGGCGGGCACCCGGACGGTCTCCCCGCTGGCCGGGGCCGTGCTGGCCGTCGGGGCTCTCGCGCTGCTCACCCGCGGGCTGCACCTGGACGGGCTCGCCGACACCGCTGACGGCCTCGGCCCGCTGCGGGGCCGCGAGCGCGCTCTGCAGGTCATGCGCCAGAGCGACGTCGGCCCGTTCGGCGTGGCCACGCTGGTGCTGACCCTGCTGCTGCAGGTCGCCTGCCTGGCGGCCCTGCTTCCGCAGGACGGCGGCTGGCTGGTGCTGTGGACGGCGGTCGTGACGGCCCGGCTGGTCCTGAGCCGGACCGGACTCCCGGGCGTGGCCGTCGCTGAGGGCTCGTCGTTGGGCCGTACCGTCGCGGGCACGGTCTCCGGCGCGTGGCTGGTCTCGGCCGCCGCGCTGACGGTGGCCCTCACCGTGCTCGCGGCCGCTGCGGTGCGCGGGCCGCAGCAGGCCGTCGCGCTCGCCGGCGCGCTGGTAGCCGGCGTGCTCGCCGCCGAGGTCCTGCACCGCCGAGCGCTGCGCCGGCTGGGCGGGACCACCGGCGACGTCATGGGTGCGATGGGCGAGACCGCGACGGCGGCGACCCTGCTGGTCGCCGCCGCCCTCTGGTAGCCGCCCTGCTCCTGACCGCACCGCCCCGCGGACGCCGAGGCGTCGGGCGGCGGTGGTCGGGTCAGGTCAGCGGCGCCGCAGCAGCCCGCCCACCAGGGACCCCAGTCCACCCGAGGCCGCCGGCGCTGCCGCACGGCCACGTCGTCCGATCCCGCGCCCGGCCGGCCCGCCCGTGCCACGCCCGGGCCGTGCGGTCGTGCGTCCGCCGCGGGCGGCTCCGCGTGCGGCGCCTTCTGCCGTTCCCATCAGTCGTCCGAGAATGCTCATGGCTGGTGGGTGCCCGGCGCGGCGGGTGCTGACCCGGACGACCGGGCCGGCCGCGGCGTGGCGTGACTGGGCGTTCAGGAGCAGGGACCAACCACCGCTCCGCGCCGCGGCCGGGTCACCGTGCGCCGAGGGCGTCGGCCATCCGGTGGTGCGGCACCGCCTCGGCATGCCGGCTCTGCCGCTCCAGCGTCCGGGCGAGCGCCCGCCGAGCCCATCCGTTGGCCGGGGCCAGCTGCACCAGCCGGATGAGTGCGTCCTCGGCGCGGGTCAGCTGGGCCGAGCCGAAGTAGGCGCGCGCCAGCGCCTCCAGCGCGGCCTCGTTCGTGGGCTCGCCCTCGACGACGGCTTCCAGGATCCGGGCCGCCTCCGTGGGCTGCCCCATGGCGAGGAAGAGGTCCGCGCGCAGGAACTCGGAGTGCAGGTCGACCTCGTTCGGCTGGCTCACGGACCGGTCAACACGGCGGGCACCCGACGGCTTCCCGGACCGTTTCCCGCCGCGCCGCATCCGGTTGCTCACCGCCGGCGTGCTCGTTCTCGCCGCGCTGCGCAGTCCGCGGACCGCCTCGACGCTGATGATCACCGTCGGGATCCTGTTCCTCCTCTCGGGCCTGGGCCGGAGTCGGTCCCCTCGACGCCGGCCGAGCGGGGGATGCGGGACGCCGAGATCGCGGTGGTCGACCACACCGCGACCCGCGTGCAGCGCCGTCGCGTCGAGGCGATGGCGCAGGTGCACTCCCGCGGTGACCGGCGCCGGGTGTGGACGGCGACCCGCTGAGGTCAGTCGTCCTCGGGCTCGGGGAAACGGGCGCCGGGGGCCAGGTGCGCACCGGCGTCCACGGCCGCGCCGGAACCGACCAGCGTGATGTCGCCGTCGCCACCGACGGTCGCCGACTCCCCGATCTCGACGCCGTCGTCGAGCACCGAGCGGGTCACCGTCGCCCCGGCCCGCACGCGGGCCCCGGGCAGCAGCACCGAGTCGACGACCGTGGCCCCCTTCTCCACGACCACCCCGGGTGACAGCACCGAGCCGCGCACCTCACCGGCCACGCGCGTGCCGCCGGACACCAGGCTCCCGTCGACGACGGCGCCGGGCAGGAGGCGGGCGGCGCTGTGCCGACCACCACGCGTGTGCACCGGCCAGGCCGGGTCGTCCAGGTCGATCGGCGGCTCCGCGGCGAGGAAGTCCCGGTGCGCCTGCCAGTACGCGGGCACCGTCCCGACGTCGCGCCAGTAGCCCTCCAGCCGGTGCGCCCGGGCCAGCCCGTCGCGGGTCTGCGCGGGGAGCAGGTGGCTCCCGAGGTCCTCGAGACCGTCGTCGCCCAGCTCGGCGTGCAGCCCGTCCAGCCGGTCGAGGGTGGCGCCCGGGGTGAAGACGAAGACCTCGTTGGTCGCCGTGGTGGAGGCCGGCTCGTCGGGCTTGTAGGCGTAGTCGGTGATCCGCCCGTCGTCCCCGACCTGGACGATCCCGTAGCGCGAGGCGTCGTCCGGGGCGACCTCCGTGGTCACCATCGTCACCTCGTCGCCCGACGCGAGGTGGGCCTCGGCCACCTCGCGGTAGTCCAGCTTGTAGACCGCGTCGGAGCTGACGACCACGAGGGCGTCGGCGCCGTACTCGCGGATCAGGTCGGCCTGCCGCCAGAGCAGGTTCGCGGTGCCGCTGACCCAGCCGCCGCGGTCGGTGCCCTGGAAGGGCGGCAGCATCATCAGCCCGCCGGCCGTGCGGTCGAGGTCCCACGGCCGGCCGTTGGCGAGGTGGTCCGACAGCGAGGTCGGGTGGTACTGCACCGACACCCAGACGTCGGGGATCCCGGAGTGCTCGCAGTTGCTCAGCGGGAAGTCGACCAGCCGGTACACCCCCGCGAAAGGGACGGCGGGCTTGGCCCGCTGGTCGGTCAGCAGTTCGAGCCGACCGCCCGCTCCACCGGCCAGGACGACGACGAGGATGCGGGGAAGCGCCATGTGCGCCCCCGTACCCGTCCGCGCCCCCGCCACGCACCACCCCGACACGCGGCGCGGGAATCAGCCCCCGGGCGCTGGGCTTCCTGACTGTCGTGCCCGTGTCCCGCCGTCTCCCCCGCGTGCCCGCCTTCTGGTCGGTGGCCGTCCTCCTGGTGCTCATGCTGGCGGCGTCGGGCGTCCCCTCGCCGCTGTACCGCGTCTACCAGGAGGAGTTCGGCTTCGGGCCCGGTGTGCTGACGACGGTCTTCGGCATCTACGCCTTCGCCCTGCTCGCCTCGCTGCTCGTGGTGGGTGGCCTGTCCGACCACGTGGGACGACGTCCGGTGCTCGTCGCCGCGTTCCTGCTCGAGGCGGTGGCGATGGTGCTGTTCCTGGCCGCCGACGGCGTGGGGTGGTTGCTGGCCGCGCGCGTGGTCCAGGGACTGGCCACCGGGGCCCTGACCAGCGCACTCGGCGCCGCGCTGCTGGACCTGCAGCGCGCCGACCGCCCGATGGGCGCCTTCATCAACAGCGCCTCCCCCGGCCTCGGGCTCTCGATAGGTGCCGTGGGCGCGGGTCTGCTCGTGCAGTCGGTCGCGGCCCCGGACACCTGGGCGTTCGGCGTGCTCACCGGCGTCTTCCTGCTGGCCGCGCTCGGCGTCGTGCTCCTGCCCGAGAGCTCCCCGCGCCTGCCGGGCGCAGCGGCGTCCCTGCGCCCGCGGGTCCACGTGCCGGCCGCCCACCGCCGGGCCTTCGTCGTCGCGCTGCCGCTGCTGATCGCCTGCTGGGCGCTGGGCGGGCTCTACGCCTCGCTCGGCCCGTCGCTGGTCGCCGACGTCTTCGCCATCGACAACCACCTGGTGGGCGGGCTGCTGATCCTCGCGCTCAACGGCACGGGCATCCTCGGTTCGCTCGCGCTGCGCACCGCTGCGCCCGAGCGGGCGATGCTCGTGGGTGCGCTCGTCTTCACCGTCGGGGTCACCGGCACCCTCGGTGCGCTGGTCACCACGTCGGCTCCCCTGCTCTTCGGCGCGGCGGTCGTCACCGGCTTCGGCTTCGGCGCCGCGTTCCTCGGCGCCGTCGCCACCATCACGCACGGCGTCGAGCCGGGGCACCGGGCCGGTCTGCTGGCCGCGGTCTTCGTCGTCGGGTACCTCGCGTTCAGCCTGCCGGCGATCGCCGCGGGCATCGCCGCCGGGCACACCGGCCTGACGCGGACGACCGAGGTCTACGGCGCCGCCGTCGTCGTCCTCGCGCTGCTGGCCGTGGCCGGCCTGCTGCGGGCGCGCCGGACCGCCGGGTCGCTCGCCGCCACCGGACCGACGGCGGACGAGCGCTCCGACCGGCGCGCGCCGGCTCAGCTGCCCGGGTAGGGGCTCGCCTTCAGCGCCCGGGCCAGGTGCGCGGCGTTCTCCGCCAGCGTGGCGGTGGTGGAGGCGACGGCCTCCGGCGTCTCGTCCAGGTCGTTGTAGTCCCGGCCGCCCATCGCCTCGTCGTTCCAGTAGGTGCCGCCCTGCGACGGGATCGTGAAGCCGATGTCGTCGAGGGCCTGGAACAGGTCGGCGGTGATCTTGTGCGCGCCGTCCTCGTTGCCGACGACGGCGGTCACCGCCACCTTGCCGGCGACCAGCGGCCGCCCGGAGTCGTCGGTCTCCGACAGCTCGCCGTCGAGGCGCTCCAGCACCCGCTGGGCGACGCTGCTCATGTGGCCGACCCAGGTGGGCGTGGACACGATCAGGATGTCCGCGGCCATCATCTGCTCGCGGATGGCCGGCCAGGCGTCGCCCTCGCCCATGTCGACCTCGACGCCGGGCTTCACGTCGTGGTCCACGACGCGGACGACGTCGCCGGTCACGCCGTGCTTGCCCAGTTCCTCCAGGATCTGGCGGGCCATGAGGTCACTGCTGGACGGCGCGGGCGAGGCCTTGAGGCTGCAGACGAGGGCGAGGGCGGACAGCGGCTGAGGTGCGGACGCGGTTTCGGTCATGCGCCATCAGATGCCCCGCCGCCCGTCGCTCCCACACATCAGCGGCGGACGGCGTCGACGAAGCTCTGCACCCGTCCCCGCAGCTCCGCGGCGCGCTCGGCGACGACCTCGGCCGGGTTCCGGTCCTGCAGCCACGGCGGGATCTCCGTCCGGACGCGGTCGGCGCAGCCGAGGTCGGCGCACATGTACGTGCCGACGGTGTTGCCGTTGCGTCCGGCGGCACCGGTCCGCCTGGCCGTGAACAGGGACACGGCGTCCCCGGTCTGCGCCGTCTGGCAGAGCAGGCACATCGCCGCGGTCCGGCTGGACATCCGAGTGTCCGCGGCCCGGACCGCGATGCCCACGGGGCGGTCGCCGGTGTCGATGACGAGATAACCGCGCAGCGGCGCCTTCGGGTCCCGCCAGCCGAGCAGCTCGAGGGCGGCCCAGTCGAGGCCGGCGAAGTCCTTGGGCAGCGCCAGCCCCTTGGCCTCGCCCTGGGAGCAGTTCACGAACGAGCGGCGGACCTGCTGCTCGGTGAGGGCGTGCACGATCGATCTCCTCGCGTGGGGGAACGGCCATCGTGCGTCACGACGGCGCGCGGCTCACCCGGTTTTCGCCGCCGCTCACGCGGGCAGGTCGCCGGCGGGGCCCGCGGCCTCGGCCAGCAGGCGCTGCCGCAGCTCCTCGGGCAGCCGGTCGACGTAGACGATCCCCTCGAGGTGGTCGACCTCGTGCTGGAGGCAGCGCGCCGCCATCCCCGTCGCCTCGATCCGCACCGGGTCGCCGTGCACGTCGACGCCGTCGACCCGGGCGCGGAAGGCGCGGGACAGCTCGGCGTAGGGGCCGGGCACCGAGAGGCAGCCCTCCTCGGTGACCTCGTCGGCGGGTTCGCCGTCTCCCGGCCCGAGGATCGTCAGCGCCGGGTTGACGACGTAGCCGACCACGTCCTCGCCGTGCGCGTCGGGGCAGTCGATGACGAAGATCCGGGCGTCCACGCCGATCTGGTTGGCGGCCAGGCCCACGCCGTCGGCGGCCTCCATGGAGGCGAACATGTCGAGCACCAGGTGGCGGAGGTCCCGGTCGAACGCGGTCACCGGCGCGCAGGGACGGTGCAGCACGGGGTCGCTGCCGTAGGTGACGATGGGGCGGGCGACGCCGTCGTAACGGCCGGGCAGGCGCATGACGACCGATCCTAGGGAGGTCGCCCGGAGGCGTGCGGGCACCATGACGCCCGTGGACGTCCCGACCGCCGCCGGCCTGGCCCTCGGCTCCGTGGCCGACCTGCTGCTGGGCGACCCGCGGCGCGGCCATCCGGTGGCCGGCTTCGGATCGGCCGCCGCTGCGCTCGAGCGCCGGCTCTGGCGGGACGACCGGATCGCCGGCGTCGCGCACGTCCTCCTGCTGACCTCGGCCGCGGCCGCCGCGGGAACGGCGCTGGAGCGGGCAACCGCCACCCGGCCGGCAGCGCGCACGCTGGTCACCGCGGCCGCGACCTGGACGGTGCTCGGCGGCACGTCGCTGTCCCGCACCGCCGGACGGATGGCCGGGGCCCTCGCCGACGGCGACCTGCCCGGGGCACGCGCGGTGCTGCCCTCCCTCGCCGGGCGCGACCCGAGCGGGCTGGGCGCCGACGAGCTGGCGCGGGCGACGGTCGAGTCGGTCGCGGAGAACACCTCCGACGCCGCCGTCGCCCCCTTGTTCTGGGGGGCGGTCGCGGGGGTCCCGGGCCTGCTCGCCTACCGGGCGGTCAACACGCTGGACGCGATGGTCGGGCACCGCTCGCCGCGGTACGAGCGCTTCGGCTGGGCGTCCGCCCGGCTCGACGACGTCGCCAACTGGGCGCCCGCCCGGCTGACCGCGGCTCTCACGGTCGCCTGCGCCCCGCTGGCCGGCGGGTCGGCCGCCGGCGCCCTGCGCACCTGGCGCCGGGACGGCGCGGCGCACCCCAGCCCGAACGCGGGCCGGTGCGAGGCGGCGCTGGCCGGCGCCCTCGGGCTGCGCCTGGGCGGCAGGAACGTCTACGGCTCCCGCGTGGAGGACCGGCCCGTACTCGGGTCCGGCCGGGCTCCCGGGGCCGGTGACGTCCGCCGGGCGACGCGGCTGTCGACGGCGGTCTGGACGACGGCGGCGGCACTCGCCGCCGGCGCCCGGCTGCTCCGCCGGACCCGGCACCGCTGAGCCGACCGGCCGGGCCCGCGCACGACGGGTGACGGCGCGGCGCAGGTCGTCGCCGGCACCGTGTCCCCCTCCGGATCCGGCTGCGGGCCGTGCGGCACGGACGTACCGTCCTCGGCATCGGAGCGGCCGGCCCCTGCCCGGGGCCGGTGGATCAGCGGTGGTCGAGACAGCGGCTGCGTGGTCCTGCCGGGGTTCCCGGTACGCCTCTCGCCCCGGAGCGAGCGTCATGTCCTCTCCCACGCTGCCCCGTCACCGGCTGCGGTCCCGACGTCCCCTCACCACACCCGACCTGCCGGCCGAGCCGGACGGCGGGGCTCCGGCACCTCCCGCCGAGGCCCGCCCGGACGGGTCGCGGCACGCCGACGCCGACCGCACGGCCGCGCTGGAGACCGAGGTCGCCCAGCTCCGTGCGGCGATGGCCAGCCGCGCTGCCATCGAGCAGGCCAAGGGCATCCTCATGCTGCTCACCGGCTCGACCGACCAGGTGGCCTTCGACCTGCTGTCGCACATCTCCGGGCACACCCACCGCAAGCTGCGGGAGGTCGCCCTGGCCATCACGGCGTCGGCGTCCGGTGGGGCCGGCCTCCCGGCCGACATCCGGACGATCCTGCGCGACGCCTGTCCTCCGGGCAGCTCCCGGCACTGACCCCGGCGCGGCTCGGGCGGCCTGCGCGGAACCGCTCCGGGTCGTCCGGGAGAATGCGGACGCGCACGAGCCGTGCGCCCCTGCCGGCGGTGGACGGCGGGTCGAGAGGGGAGCACCCGGTGTTCTACGTCATCGCCCGCTTCGTGATCCGTCCCGTCTTCTGGGTCCTGTTCCGGCCGCGGGTCACCGGGAAGGAGAACGTGCCGCCGACCGGGCCGGTGATCATCGCCAGCAACCACCTGTCGTTCATCGACAGCCTGGTGATCCCCACGGTCGCCCCGCGCCGGGTTCGGCTCCTGGCCAAGGCCGAGTACTTCACCGGCAGCGGCATCTCCGGCTGGTTCACCCGCACGCTGTTCACCGCCCTGGGCGCGCACCCGGTCGAGCGGGAGACCCACCGGGCCGCGCAGGCCGCGCTGGACACCGCGCTGTCGGTGCTCCACCAGGGTGACGCCTTCGGCCTGTACCCGGAGGGCACGCGGTCGCGCGACGGCCGGCTGGCCCGCGGCAAGACCGGTGTCGCGTGGCTGGCGCTGACCGCCGACTGCCCGGTCGTCCCGGTCGCCGTGCACGGCACCGACCGCATCCAGCCCGTCGGTGCCCGCTGGCCCCGGCCCGCCCGGGTCTCGGTGACCTTCGGGAAGCCGCTGACCTTCCCCGAGCACCGCGGGCTGGCCGGCAAGGGCCGGGCCCGGCGCGAGGTGACCGACGCGATCATGGAGCAGATCGCCGCCCTCTCCGGGCAGGAGAAGGCCGGGTGGGGCTCGCCTCCCGAGGTCCCTGCGTGAGCGGGGCGCTGCTGGTCGCCGGCACGACGTCGGACGCCGGCAAGTCCGTCGTCACCGCCGGGATCTGCCGCTGGCTGGTGCGCCAGGGCGTCTCCGTGGCGCCGTTCAAGGCGCAGAACATGAGCAACAACTCCATGGTCACCGCCGACGGCGCGGAGATCGGCCGCGCCCAGGTGATGCAGGCCGCCGCGGCGCGGGTGGAGCCCGTGGCCGCGATGAACCCCGTGCTGCTCAAGCCGGGGGGTGGGAACTCCAGCCAGGTCGTCGTCCTGGGCCGGGCGGCGGGCGAGGTGACCGCCCTGTCCTACCGGCCGCGCAAGGCAGCGCTCATGGAGCAGGTGCTGGCCAGCCTGGCCGACCTGCGCGCGCGCTTCGACGTCGTCGTCTGCGAGGGCGCCGGCTCGCCCACCGAGATCAACCTGCGGGCCGACGACATCGCCAACATGGGCCTGGCGACGGCGGCCGGGCTCCCCGTCGTGGTGGTCGGCGACATCGACCGCGGGGGCCTCTTCCCCGCGCTGCACGGCACCGTGGCCCTGATGCCGCCGGCGGACCAGCGGCTGGTCGCCGGCTTCCTGGTCAACAAGTTCCGCGGCGACGTCCGGCTGCTGACCCCGGGGCTGGACCGGCTCACCGAGCTGACCGGCCGCCCCACGCTCGGCGTGCTGCCCTGGCTGGCCGACCTCGAGCTCGACGTCGAGGATTCCCTGGGCCTGGACGTGCCCCGCTCGGCCGCCGGCCCGGCGCACGGCGAGGACGTGCTGCGCGTGGCGGTGGCGAAGCTGCCCCGGATCTCGAACTTCACCGACCTGGACGCGCTGGGGGCCGAGCCCGGCGTACTCCTCCGCTACGCCACCCGCCCCGAGGAGCTCGCCGACGCCGATCTCGTGGTGCTGCCCGGCAGCCGGGCGACCGTCGCCGACCTCGGCTGGCTGCGTGCGACCGGCCTGGCCGACGCGGTGTGCCGGCGGGCCGCGGCCGGCATCCCGGTGCTGGGCATCTGCGGCGGGTTCCAGATGCTGGCCCGCACGATCTCCGACGACGTGGAGTCCCGGGCCGGCGTGGTGCCCGGCCTCGGGTTGCTGCCGACCGAAGTGCGGTTCGCGCCGGAGAAGACGCTGGGCCGCCCGGTCGGGTCCGCCCT
>Ga0210040_10003609_pt1 | contig 20823 bp, 16 predicted proteins | sample CryGeyCG12114_NA_FD_185462 | JGI IMG/M metagenome (GOLD analysis project Ga0210040, IMG submission 185462) | Groundwater microbial communities from aquifer - Crystal Geyser CG19_WC_8/21/14_NA (SPAdes) (version 2) | ecosystem: Environmental > Aquatic > Deep subsurface > Groundwater | place: USA... | reverse complement strand
GCCCGGCCTGTCGCCGCCATAATAATTGTGCGCCGGGCCGGCGATTGGCAGATAGGCGGTCGAGGTCTCGGGATCGACCGTCGCCATGAAGCCCCACATATTGGTGCCGCCGCGCCCTTCCTCCCCGCCGCCCCATGTGTCGTTGAACGGCTCCCCCGGGCCGGGCGTCGTGTCGAATTCCCACAGCTTGCGCCCGGTCACCACGTCGAAGGCGCGCGGATTGCCCGCGGGACCCTGCGGGTTCTCGAGCGAAGCGGCGCCGATGATGGCGACATGGCCGCTTACCGTGACCGAGCCGCCATAGCCGACACCGACGTCGATCGATCCGGCCTCGCCGAAGCTGCTGACCGGTTCGCCGCTCGCGGCATCGAGCGCGACCATATTGGAGCCGGCCATGGCCAGGATGCGCGCACCATGCTCTTCATCGCCCGGCCAGTAGCCGACGCCGCGGCTGGAGAAGCCGTTGCCGCCGCCGCCCTGCTCGGCGGCGCGCTGGGCGGCCGATGTGGCGCGTTCATGCACCCAGACTTCCTCGCCCGTCGCGCCGTTCAGCGCCACGATGCGGTTGTTGGCCGGCAGGTACATGATCCCGTCCACCACCACCGGCACCGCAGTGTTGAATGTGCGCAGCGGGTACGACCACGCATCGCCGAGGCCATCGACATTGCCGGAATTGATCTGGGTGAGCGGAGAGAAGCGGGTGGCCGAGAGGTCGCGATTGATCGTCCGCCAATCGCCTTCAGGGATGGCGTCCTGCGCCAGCACGCTTGTTGCGACGCTACAGACCAGTAACGCCGCCAGCGACAGTCCCCCGGCAACACGCATAATCTTCTCCCAGTCCATTGCGCGCGCACGCGCCGCCAAAATCGCGGCCAATCGCGTCTTGTTGATTCTGTCCTAAAGCCCTATGGCGCTTTTGACAATGGCTTGCGACGCGGCTTAGGGCGACACCCGCCGTGGCCTCGTCACAGCTTCGGCGATCGTGCAGATGATCTGCATTGACGGTCGCCGGCGCGGTGACGGGCATGTAACGTGAGTCTTTGGCGGATGTAACGGTAATTTTACTCGGCAAGAGGGCCGCATAGGTCGATAGGGTAGACAATGTCCGGGCCCGGCGACGATCCGCGCGGGGCTAGCTTTGGGGGACGAGAAATCTGATGGGCGACTTACTATATAATTTTACCGAGTGGCTGCGGTCCACCTTCCTGGTGGAGCTGGCGCTGTCGATCTCCGACTCGTCGCTGAGCCTGTGGATCGTGACGCATTTCTGGATGATTCCCATCATCCAGGTCATTCATATCCTGTCGATTGCGGCGTCGTTCGCTTCGGTCCTGATGATGGCGCTGCGCGTATACGGCGTGGCAGGCCATGCCACGCTCGACGAGACGTCGCGCCGCTACACCAGGGTGCTCTGGTGGGCTCTCGCGTTGCTGGTCATCTCAGGCCTGGGCCTGATCATCGGCGAGCCGGTGCGTGAGCTGATCAACCCGATCTTCTGGATCAAGATGGTGCTGGTGATCGTGGGCGTGATCGTCGCCCTTTCGTTTGCCCGCAGCATGCGGGGCCACGTCAGGCGGGATGGTTTCGTGCAGGGCGGCGAGGTCGTGGGGGGCGGCACCAAGGCAACTGCGGCCTTCCTTGTCATCCTGTGGTGTTTGATCATGGCCGGTGGGCGGTGGATCGCCTACGCGCCGGTCTGAGGGGGTAAAAAGCGCAACATGATGTATCCTGAACCCACGAATATCTGGGAATCGATTGAATATTCCTCGCTCGGCATCACGATTGCCGAATCGACGTGGATGTTCCCCACATTCGAGACACTGCACGTGATCGCCTTGGTGACGGTGATCGGCACAATCGGCATTGTCGACCTGCGGCTGGTCGGCATCGCCAGCAGGGGGCACCGCGTCTCCTTGTTGGCTAAGGACACGCTACCCTGGACCTGGGGTGCATTCGCCTTGGCCGCGCTGACTGGCGGCCTGCTGTTCATCAGCAAGGCATCAAGCTACGTCATCAACCCATACTTTCTGTGGAAGATGGGCCTGCTCGTACTCGCGGGGTTGAACATGGTGTATCTCCACCTCACGACCTGGCGCACGGTCGAGCATTGGGAGCAAGATCCCTCCTTCCCGTTCGCGGCCAAGCTGGCAGGCTGGCTGTCGCTCATCTTCTGGGTGGGGGTCGTGTTCTTCGGCCGCGCGATCGGCTTCACGCTGGGCTTCTACTACTAGTCCGGCGACACGGCAGGCTACACCCTTGATGCCACACAAAGGCCGCCCTCATCGGGGCGGCCTTTTTGCGGCAAATCAGTCCGGCAGTGCAAAAACGTACAGCGCCGAATTGTTTATCGGCATCGGGCCGATCTCGCTGGTGAAGGCCGGCGGCAGTCCGAAGGACAGGGGATTGCCGGCGCCGGTCACGAACGCGACGTACTGCTTTCCGTCCGCCGCATAGGTGATCGGGGAGCCATTAGGCACGCCGGGCAGCCCGCTCGACCATAATTGTGTGCCGTCATCCTGGTCGTAGGCGAGGATCTGCCGGTCCATGCCGCCGGTGAACAGCAAGCCGCCCCCCGTGGTCAATATGCCGGTGTCGAACGGCACACGCCGGCGCACCTCCCACCGCACGGGGTCCGCGCCGGGGCTCGCTTCCAGATCGAGCGCCTGGAGCATGCCGTAATTGCCATCTCCGTCCGCCGGCGCTGCATAAAGCACGTCGACCCCACTGGTCAGGAAGCCCGTTGCCGACGATGGAAGCAGTTCCATGCACACATCGCGTGCGTTGACGAACAAGTCGCGCGTCTCGGGATTGAAGGAGGTCGGAGACCAGTTGCGGCCGCCGCCTGCATGCGGGCACAGGAAGACAGGTCCCTTGTCGCGCCCCGGTATCAGCGCCGGATCGACCGTCTTATCCCCCGTCACCGGATCGATGGCGGTGATGAAGGTCTGCAGCCCCATGTCGCGCGTATCCAGATACGCCCCGGTGCCGGCATCGAGGACGTCGAACAGCCCCTCCTTCCCGCCGGTAACGACGACTCGCCGCTCTGCGCCATCGACAGCAAGGGTCCCCACCACGCGCTCGAACACCCAGTCGAGATCGTACTGGTCGTTCTTCATGTGCTGGAAGTACCATTTCAGCTCGCCCGTGCGGGGCACGAAGGCGAGCGTTGAATTGGTGAACAGCCCATCATTGTTCTGGCCCGGCGCCGCATCGCGCATGGGGCCTGTATCGTATGTCTGCGCCACCCCCCACAGAGCGAGGCCGCTCGCCGCATCATATGTGCCCGACGTCCAGACCGAGCCGCCCCGCCGCTCCTCCGCCGGCAGGCCGTTCCAGGTGTCGCCCCCCACCGTGCCGGGCTTCGCGACTGTATCGAACGTCCACAAGTGCTCGCCAGTCTCGGCATCGAAGGCAGCGATGAGGCCACCGCCCGCCTCCTGCGTCGTCATGCCTTGCATCACCACGCCATCTGCGGCGAGCGGGCCGCCAGGATTACGAAATCCCGGCCGGTCGGTGATCGCTTCATCCCAGGCCAGTTCGCCCGTACGCGCATCGAGCGCGATCAGATGGAGGTCGGAGGTGGCGGCAAAGAGCTTGTCGCCATAAAGCGCCAGCGTCTTCTTGGAGGTGACCGCCGTATCGTCCGGCAAGTGCCGCTGATAGCGCCACAGCTGCGTGCCGTCCGCCGCGTCGAAGGCGAAGATCTCGTCGCCATGGCCGAAGATGTAGAGCACGCCGTCGCGCACCAGCGGCTCGTTCGTGGTCTCCCCGGTCGGCAAGCCCTGCGCCCAGGCGAGCCGCAGCTGGCCGACGTTCGAGCGGTCGATCTGGTGAAGCGGCGAATAGCCCTGCCCCTTATGCCCGCGCCGCCAGCTGAGCCAGTTCTCCGGCGCCGGATCGCTCAGCATCGCTTCTGTCACCGGTGTGTAGCCCGCGAAGCGATCCGGGCGTGGGGGAGCGGCGGGGAGCGGATGGCGCTGCGAGATACCGCCGATCCCCATCTCGCCAATGTTTTCGGTGATCGGCGCATCGCCCGGCAACGCCACGCGGGCGAGTGCTTCGTCGGCAGGCCCAAGGGCCTCAGGAGCCGCGCCACCATTCTCGTGGAGGATGAGCGCGGTGAGCGCCGCGTAGTCTTCATCGGGCAGCGAGCCCGCATTGCCCGGCGGCATGGCGGAGCGGATGAAGGTGAACAGCCCGGACGTGGGAACTCCGCCCCACTTGGCGAGGAAGGCCGGGCCTTTCAGCGCTCCGGCAAACTGTCCGCCGGTAAGCTCGGCGCCGTGGCAGGAGGCGCATCGGCCGGCATATACACTTCGTGCATTGTCCACCTGAACAGCGAACGCTGCGCTGTCGGGCGGACCGGATTCCTGCGCCAGTGCCGCCGCACCGAGCGAAAGCGCGCCAAAGGCAAGGCCGCTGACCGCCGCCGCGCCAAGCCAAGTCGGGCGGTGCGCCTTGGCACCGTCCCCGGCCCGAAATGCCTTCATGTCCTCTCCCGATTATGCGCTGGCGTCAGTTCCCGCCCTTGATGCCCATCGGGCCACCGACGCGGTCCTGGTAAAGCGCGTCGTAAAGCTCGACCTGTGCGGGATCGAGCCATTTGCCCTTGCCCGACCCGTCTGCGTCGAGGACCATCACCTCGTTCGGCCCCAGCTCGCTGACCGCCGGCCAGTAGGGTAGGCCGTCGCCATTGGGATTGCCCGTACGCGCGAAGTTCACCCAATATTGCGACACCTGGTCCGCAAAAGCCTCCTCGCGGGGATTGCCTGCCATCAACTCGACCGACGAGCCGCCGGGATAGGTCCGCGGCGCGGCCAAATTGTCGAACACGTAGGGTATCTCGCCCGTGTGCGCGGCACCGAGATCGGGACGACCCTCATCGTAAAGCGGATCATGCGTGAAGAGGTAGAGCCAGGCATTCTCGCCGATCCGCTCCTGGCTCTCGGCGAACAGGCGCATATGCCACGCCATCGCGTCCGAGAATGGCCGCGTGGCGACGCCGGCCGCTTCCTCGTCGGTCGTGGCCGGATATGCGGCGCGGCCGAGATCGGCCCGCTCGCCCCAGCGCTGCGCCTCCCCCTGCTGCCAGGTGGCAAGCGTGGCGGGCGGTCCGAATCCGGCGGAAAACGAGCCCTCGTCCTCGTTCGTGCCGACGAGCACGTCGACCTTGTTCTGTCGTCCTTCGGCAAAGACCCTCGAGAGGTCCTCGGGGATGATATGGCCGTCCACGATCATGCCCTGACCGCGCAGGCCCTTGGCGATCGCGTCAGCCGGCAGCGCGCGCAATTCGGCCAGCGAATTGGCGCCCAGCTTCTGCGCGGCCTCGACCGCTTGCGCCTCGACCTGCTCGCGCGGCACCATCGGCGCCACGCCGAGTCCCATCCACGCGCCGCTCTGTGAGATTGCGCGGTCGAACAGGCCCGCGGCGGGCGGGGCGCCCGTGAGCCCGGCATTCATGGCCGCGCCTGCGCTCTCGCCGAAAATGGTGACATTGTCAGGGTCGCCACCGAAGGCTGCGATATTGTCCTTGACCCATTGCAACGCCGCAACCGCATCGCCCAGCGCCTGGTTGCCGCTGGCGCCATGCTCGCTGGCCGCCGTGAGTTCCGGATGGGCGAAGAAGCCGAGCGCGCCCACGCGATAGTTGAACGTCACCATCACCACGCCCTTGGCAGCCAGATTGTCGCCTTGGCTGAACGGGGCTGAGCCGCCGCCTTCATTGTAAGCGCCGCCATAGAGCCACACCATCACAGGCAGTTTTGCGTCCGCGCTCTCCGCCGGGGTCCAGACGTTGAGATAGAGGCAATCCTCGGAGATGCCCGGGCTGTCCGGCATGTCCGTCGCCGAGTTGACGGGGAAGCGCTCGGGTGCGGGGTTCTGGACGCAGCTGTCACCCCATTGCGTGGCATCGCGCACGCCGGTCCAGGCGGCGGCGGGCTGCGGCATCGCCCAGCGCAGCTCGCCCACGGGCGGGGCGGCGAACGGAATGCCCTTGAACACCGTCACCCCTTCGACCTTGCCCGGCGCGCCGCGCACGGCACCGAGCCGGGTCTCGACCACGTTGCTCGATGTTTCCCCAGCAGACGACTGCGCAGCCGCGCCATTCATGGGCGTGGCGCAGGCGGCCAGCAAACCGAGCAGCGCAAACGCGCTGGCTGATTTCTTGAAAGATGCGATCATTTCATTCCTCGTCGAGAAGCCCTCGCTCGGCGCGCGAGGAATTGATGTAGCCGCGGATCTGCACGTTGCCTTCATGGCAGGCATATTCGAAGATCGTGTAATCCTCGTCCCGCTGCCAATCGAGCCGCGCGGTCCACGGGGCGGTGTAGATCTCGGGGTCTTCGTAAGTCACTTCGTAGGTGATCGTGTCGGGCCCGGTCATGGTGAAGCGCTCGACCATCTGCGCTTTGGTGCTCTGCGGCGTGTCGTTGCGCGGCGGCGAGCCCCAGGTGCCCACATTCACAGGCGCCGATTGGTCGGTGAAATTATCAGTTTCCACCACCAGCGTGTTGGCATCTTCCCAGTGGCCGCGGCTGTCACCTAGCCAGCTGTCGATCGCGCCGGGCTGCCCCGGCCGCCCGTCCGTCGGGATGAGCCGCACTTCGTGCACCATCTCCATCTGGACCGCCACCATGCCGGGCGCCTGGAAGATGCGGATGCCGTTATTGTAATTGAATGGGAACATGCTGGCAGGCAGCCCGCGGCTGATGCAGCGATCCCAGATGTCGAAATCTGCCGGGCTGTCATAGGTCTGGCCCGCCGCATAGCTGGAGCGGCGTGAGGCGGCCCGCCTTTTCCCTTCCTCGGTCAGTTCGGGCAGGCGGCCGTCCGCCGGATCGATGAGGAAGGATGTGCGGCGATTGGCCGTGCCGGGCTCGACCCAATGCCCCATGCCGATCGTCTCGTCCTCGATCTCGCCCGCATAGGCGGCCCCCCGAGCGGCAAGCATGGCCTGTCGCTTGGCGAATTCCTTATCGGTCAGAAAATAGCGGCTCGCCTGTTCGGGAGGGCGCTGGAGGGGCGTGAAATTGAGGTGGTCGATCGGCCAGGTGCCGGTGAGGTCGGGCTCACCCCACGAGGTCATTGCCGGCTGGTAATCACGCGGAACCGGCGGCACGGAGGCCAGGTCTGCCTCTTGCGCTACAACGGGGCCGGCCGCCAGGGCGCTGGCCATCGCCATCGCGGCAGCCAGCTTGTCCCAAACCCTGCGATGTGCCTCTCCCGTGGCCATCTCAGTACCTCATTCCCCGCTCAGAGACCCGAGCGGGATGCCCTCAAAGGCCCCCACCAGAGGGCGCCTCCGGTTGTACTTCGTCAAGTTGGCCGGCGCGCGAGGCGGTAATGTAGTTCCGCACCTGCACGTTGCCCTCATGGCAGGCATATTCGAAGAACTCGTATTCGTCGTTGCGCGTCCAGTCGAGACGGGCGGTCCAAGGAGCGACGAAGACTTTGGGATCCTCATACGTCATTTCATAGACGATGCTGTCCGGCCCGGTGATGTTCAGCCGCTCCACCACCTTGGCATTCTCGCCGGTGGGGATGGTGTTGAACGGCGGCACGCCCAGCGTCGCCATGTTGAGCGGGGAGGGGCCGCGCTCGAAATTGTTATCGCTCACGCTGTCGCCGGGCTTGATGTTCGTGGTCTCGATGACGAGCGTATTGTCGTCCTCCCAATAGCCGAGCGACTGGCCGAACCAGGTACGCACGTCGTCGGGCCAGCGGGTCTTCTGCAGCTCGGACCACTGGTCCTTGGACACGACGGGGATGACGCGGGCATCGTGAATCATTTCGAGCTTGATGATGACGTAACCGGGCGCCTGCATCACGCGGATGCCGTTATTGTAGCGGAACGGCAGCATGGAAGCGGGGAAGCCGCGCGTGACGCAGCGATCCCAGGTGTCGAAGTCGGTCACCCAGTTGAACGGCGTGTCGGGCGTCCAGCTCGACCGGCCGGCTTCATAAGTTTGCTTCGCCCAATCGGTGAAGGCGGGCAGCTTGCCGTCGGCCGGCTCCACCAGCAGCGAGGTGCGCCGGCCCGATGCGTCCGATTCCACCCAATGGCCCATGCCGATCGTGTTGGAATTGTCTTCAGCCTCGTAGGCCGCGTCCGAGCGATTGGCCTGCTCCTGGCGCTGAGCGAATTCCTCGTCCGTCAGGTAGAAGCGATTGCCGAAATTGTCCGGGCGCTGAAAGGGCAGGCTGGCGATATTGTCGATCGGATAGGTTCCGCGCAGGTCAGGATCGCCCCATGCGGTCTTCTGCGGCTCGAAATCGTTGGAGATTGGCTGGAGCTGAGTGAGGTCCGCCGGAGCAGCCTGCTGGGCAAGCGCCGGGCTGCTCAGCGCCGTCGATGCGAGGGTCAAAAGAGAGGCTGTGGCCAGCACCCTGCCGAACTTACTTGCGATATTTGCCATGGTCATGTCTCCTCAAACTTGGTCAATGGGGGCGATTGCGTCGCAACCTGCCGCCTCATTCATTATTGCCGGCGGGGCTCATCTGCGGCCTCGCCTGTTGCCAGGCCAGCGGCTCGGCCATTCGCCCGCGGGTATATTCGGCCTCGCGCGCCGCGCGGTTGGCAGTGATGTAATTGCGCACCTGCACGTTGCCTTCATGGCAGGCGTACTCGAAGAATTCGTAGCTGTCATCGCGCGTCCAGTTCACCCGAGTGGTGAAAGGCGCCTCGAAGACGACCGGGTCCTCGTAAGTCATCTCGTAAGTGATTGTGTCGGGTCCGACCATGTGGAAGCGTTCGACGACCTTGGCCTGGTCGCTCATCGCAACAGTGTTGTTGGGCGGAACCCCGCGCGTTGCCATATTGAGCGGTGCGGCACCCGGCTGGATATTGGTCGTCTCCACCACCAGCGTGTTCTGATCCTCCCACCGGCCACGGCTATCGCCCATCCAGGCCTTGACCGCCTCCGGCCACTGTTCAGCCCCACCTTCCGCAGCGCCGCTTACCGGAATGACCCGCGTGCCGAGCATTTCCAGCGCTATGGTAACGTAGCCGGGCGCCTGGAAGATGCGGATGCCGTTATTGTAGCGGAACGGGAACATGGAAGCGGGAAAACCGCGGCTCACGCAGCGATCCCAGCTGTCGAAATCAGTGACCCAGTCGTAGGTCTGGCCGGGGGTCCAGCTCGAGCGGCCGAGCGCGTTGCGGCGGATCCCTTCCTCGGTAAAGGCGGGCAGCTGCCCGTCTGCCGGGTCCACCAGCATCGACGTGCGACGACCGCCGCCCTGATACTCGATCCAGTGGCCGATACCGATCGTATCCTCTTCAGATTCGGCATCGTAGGCAGCTTCCAGACGCTCGGTGCGCTCGTTGCGTGCGGCCGCCTCCTCGGGCGTCATCCAGAAGCGATTGCCGAACTCGGCGGGGCGCTCGATCGGCAGCTCGGCAATGTCGTTGAGCGGCCATATGCCGGTGAAGTCAGGATCTCCCCAAGGCGTGGTTGCGGGGCGGTATTCATCGGTGACGGGTGGCATCACCGTCAGGTCGTCAGGAACCTGCTGCTGCGCCCCGGCGGCGAGCGGGACGGCAAGGGCTGCACAGGCGAGCAGCGCGCCTGCCCGGCCTTTCCAAGACAATCTATTGATACGGGTCATCGTGATGCCTCCTGCCGTCCGCCCTGAGCCTGAGCCTGAGCCTGAGCTCCAGCCTGAGCCTGGGGTTGCACCGGAGTGGCGCCCTCTGCCGAGGCTGCCTGAGCACGCTCAGCGCGCGAGGCGGTGATGAAGTTGCGGATCTGCACGTTGCCCTCGTGGCAGGCATATTCGAACATGCCGTAATCATCGTCCCGCTGCCATTCGAGGCGTGCGGACCAGGGTTCCTCGAACACCACCGGATCTTCCCAGGTGAACTCGTAGATGATCTCGTCCGGCCCGACCATGTGGAAGCGCTCGACCATGCGGGCCTGCTCACTCACCGGCGTGCGATTGTCGCGCGGTGAGCCGGTCGTGCCGATATTGGTGGCCGATGGGCCGGGGAGGAAATTGGTGGTCTCTACCAACAGCGTGTTCTGGTCTTCCCAGCGGCCGCGGCTCTCGCCCAGCCAGTTCTGGACCTGCGCCGGCACGGGCGCGCTGCCATTGGTGGGGATGATGCGCGTCTCGTGCACCATCTCCATCTGGATTGCGACGACGCCCGGCGCCTGGAAGATGCGCATGCCGTTATTGTACATGAACGGGAACATGGAGGCGGGCAGGCCGCGGCTGATGCAGCGGTCCCAGCTGTCGAAATCCATCCAGCTGTCGAAAGGCTGGCCTTGCACCCAGGTCGATCGCATCGCATCCGACCGGCGCTGGCCTTCCGGGGTATAGGCCGGCAGCTGGCCATCCGCCGGCGAGGTGATCCAGGAGGTCCGGCGGTTCGCGGCAGCCACCTCGGCCCAGTGGCCGATCCCCATCGTGTCGCTCTGGTCTTCGTTCTGATAGCGCTGCTCGAGCTGCTCGACCGTTTCGGCACGCGCGGCATATTCCTCAGGCGTGAGCAATTGGCGATTGCCCTGCGCCGGATCGCGCTGCAGCGGCGTGCGCCCGTTGAGATGGTCGATCGGCCAGCCGCCGCGAAAATCAGGTTCGCCCCAAGGTGTCTGTTCGGGCTGATATTCATCAGAAGGTGGCGGCAGGACCGTCAGGTCCTCGCCTTGCGCCTGCGCAGCCCCAGCTGCGGCGAGGGCCAGAAATGCAGCGAGCCAGCTGCGGTGGCGGTGTCTCACTGTCCGGCTCCGGAGCGCTGTGGCAGGGCGAACGTCACATATTTGCTCGGTCCGGGCTCGGGCAGGCCCAGGCCGCCGGCGAAATGTCCTACGCCGCCAACGGGCACAGTGATGTACTCGCGCCCGTCCACCTCGTAGACCGCCGGTACGCCTTCGGTTGCCGCGTCGAAGCGGTGCTCCCACAGGACCTCGCCGGTATCCGCGTCGCGTGCGCGGAATGCGCGATCAGTGGCGGTTCCAACGAACAGCAGCCCACCTGCGGTCGCTACCGGCCCTCCGCGCGGCGTCTGCGAGCCGACACCGGTTATTCCCTTCTCCTCCAGCGTCAGGATCTCTCCATTGGGGATGCGCCAGATCTGCTCGCCAGAATTCATGTCATAGGCGGTCAGGAAGGAGAAGGGCGGCTTGATCGCCACCATGCCGTTCGACTGCAGCATGAAATTGACCGGCCAGCGATAGGGGATGATGTCCTCGCCCGCACCATTGGGCATGGCCTCCTTGGCTTCCTCGCGCGCATCGGGATTGATCTTCAGCAGCAGCGGCAATTCGCGGCTGACCACGTAGATCCGCTGGCGCGCGGGATCGGAGGCGACATTGCCCCAATTGGCTCCTCCATTATGTCCGGGAAACGAGATGGTGCCCTGGGTGCTGGGCGGGATGAACGGGCCCTGGCCCCAGCGCGCGGTCTTGAAGAGCTCGCGCAGCTTGGCCTTGTCCTCCTCGGGAAGATAAGGGTTGATGTCCTCGGGCCCGAAATATTGCCGGGCATAGGGTTCTGGCCAGGTGGGCACGGGCTGGGTGGGCGAGGCCTTTTCTCCCGGCACATCCGAGGCAGGCACGGCCACTTCCTCGATCGGCCAGACGGGCTCGCCGGTGCGCCGGTCGAGCACGAACAGATAGCCTTGCTTGCTCGGCTGGACGAGGATCGGGATCTGCTCGCCCTTGCCACCCGGGCCGCCCTTGGTGATGGTCATCAGCTTGGGCGCCGTGGGCAGATCGAAATCCCACAGATCGTGGTGCACGGTTTGGAAGTGCCACACTCGCTTGCCGGTCTCGGCATCGAGCGCGAGAATCGAGTTAGCGAACAGATTATCGCCTTCGCGATTGCCGCCGAAGAAATCGTAGCGCGCCGTGCCGGTGGGGATGAACACCATGCCCAATTCGGTATCCACGGTGGACTCGGACCAATTGTGTACGCCGCCGAACTTGTTGTGATCGGTGGCGGGCCAGGTATCGTAACCAAACTCACCCTCGCGCGGGACGGTGTTGAAGGTCCACTTGAGCTCGCCCGTGACCACGTCATAGGCCTGAATGTTGGCAGGCGCCGAAGCATAGTCATAAGCGCCGGCCGGCAGCGACATGACGATCGTGTTCTTGTAAATCCGCCCGGGATTGTCCGTCTGCAGCGGATTGGCCGGCATCACCACGTCGTCGGGCAAGGCGTCGCGCAGGTCGACTCCGCCAGTCGTGCCGAAGCTAGGAATGACTTGCCCGGTCCGCGCATCGATCGCGCGCAGCATGCCGCTATTGAGCACCATCAGCCGCTCGTCGGATCCATCGGCACTGCGCCAGTAATTGACGCCCCGCGCGCCGATCCGCCCTTCGAAATTGCTTTCCCACAATTGCGCGCCGGTCGCGGGATCGAGTGCGACGAGCTGGCCCGCGCCGTTGATGACGTACATCCGTCCGCCGCCGATCACCGGATTGAAGCGCGGCGGCTGGCCCTCGCCGGTGGGGAATTCCCAGGCGACTTCCAGCTGGGATACGTTGCTCTTGTCGATCTGGTCGAGCGCCGAATATTGCGAGCTTTCGCCGCCGCCCAGATACCCGTCCCAGCCGACATAGTCGAAGTTCTCGGCGGGAAGCGCCTCAGCTGGAGCCTGGACGGAGGAGGCGCTGGCCACGCGTGTATCGGCCCCCGCCGTCCCCGCGCCTGTGGTGTTACAAGCGGCAAGCAGTGCGCCCAACGAAGTCGCGAGCACAAGGCGTGCGGCAGGCTTGCGCGGCACACCCGCCAGGCGGGCAAAGCTATTCGGCAGATTGATCAAGTCCAGCTCCCAACATCAGGCGCGCTCGTTTATGGGTTAACGCGCCCTCTTCTTCAGACTAGCCGCAATGCGGCGCACTCAACAAGGCCCAACCGCGTCCAGGTTGACAAAATCCGGAAAAAAGCGCGCCCGCTTACGGTCGTTCGCCACCCTGGAGCTCATGGCCTTCCACATTGCCATCGATCCGGCCGGTTGCCCCAGCAAGAGGGCGCTCCTGAGGCGCCGGACCACCATAGATCGTGGAAGAGGTCATCGGGCCGCTTGCGGTGAGCCGCAAAGTGACATTGTTCGCGCTGCGATTGTCCCAGTACCAGCCGTGTTCGCCGGTGAAGGCGGGCACGTATGTCCCCTGCATCGCCTGCGCCTCGTCGATCGCGTAGCTCTCGGTCAGGTCCGTGCCGCCTTCGAAGGGGTGCGCGTGCATGTCGTAATTGAGCGTGCCGGTCGCCTCCCAGCGGAAGGTCATCGGCTCGCCTTCGGGCAGCGTGTACTTGAACTCGACCGATTCGTAGGGCGCGAGCTCATATTCCCAACTGTCGGTGACACCGGCCGCAGGCTGTGGCGGTGTTTCGCTGAGCATCAGCACATCCTCTCGCAACATCCCACGCTCCAGTTCGGGATTGTCTGGTTCGGCGATCTTGTCGAGCCCGGTTGCGCGGCCGGTGCCCAGCGGGTCTATGCCGAACTCCGCCGGCAATACGAACAGCACGATTGCAGCTGCAGCCGCCAGCACGATCCCGCCCGCGATCAGCGCTTTGGTACGGCCTGAACTGGCGGTGGTGTGCATTTCAGTCATGACGCGAAATATCCCCCCATCTGGTACATGGTAAGCCAAGCTCCGGCGCCGATCAGCGCCAGATTGGCCGCGAAGGCGTAGCGCGCAAAGCTTGGCCGCTGCCGCCAGGCGTCGAGCAGCAGGACGACGAAGCCCAGCACGATGACCTGGCCGATCTCCACCCCCACGTTGAACGCCACGAGATTGGCCAGCAACCCGTTTTCCGACACACCGAGGTCGAGCATCTTGGTTGCAAGGCCAAGGCCGTGAAACAGGCCGAACACCAGCACTGCGGCTCTCGTGTCGATGTTCAGCCCAAGCTTGGCAAAGGCGCCGACATTCTCGAGCCCCTTGTACACGACTGAAAGGCCGATGATCGCCTCGATGATGAACGGATTTGCACCCGCACCCAGGAGCACGCCGCCCAGTAGCGTCGTCGAATGGCCGATGGTGAACATCGATACATAAAGTACGACCTCGCGCAAGCGCCGCAGGAAGAACACCACGCCGAGCAGGAACAGCACGTGATCGTACCCGGTGACCATGTGCTTGGCGCCAAGGTAGAGAAAGGGGGCAATCGCCGGCCCGTCGATCGTTCGGACGAAGGCCTTGTCCCCTTCCGCGACATCATGGGCGAACACGGCGGCGGGCAGGGCGACCAATATGATGACGGCAAGGACCGGCAACCAGCGGGTCGGCCGGAACGAAGTCCTAATCGTCTGTTTGCTCCTGATATTCTCCGAGTGACGTGCCAGGCTCGGGTCGGATCACGTCTTCGCCGGAGGCCGCATCGTCATCGGGCAGGTTTTCGGGCGGGTAGAGCTGGTGGCAGCCGCGGCAGACGTTGTAGAGATTGCCGCCAACCTCGAACACCGCGTCGGGATCGCGATCAATGGCGGCCTGTTCGGCCTTCGCGCCGATTTCCACGAGACCGCGTGCAAAATCCATCCAGTCCTGCCCACGGCCCTCGGCATAGAGTGGCGTCATCAGAAGATTGCCGTACTCGGTGAGTGCTCCTGCCGCGGTGCGCGTGGCGAGCCATTCCTCGTCCGTTTCGGGGCGGATGTCGTGCTCGCCCTGCTCGTCGCTAATGTACTGGACCGAGCCCCAATAGATGTCGGCAGTGGGCTGCACCACATTGGCCATCAGCTGCTGGATATTGTGCGCCTGTATGTATTCGGGCCCCCCGGCTGCACTCTGCTCATCAGCATTGGTGCCCGCGCTGCACGAAGCGAGTGTCAGCGCTGCGGCCGCGATGCCGGCAAGCCTCGCGGGCGGCTGGAATCTGCACGTCATACCTTGCATCCTGACCCTCTTTCCTTTTTCCGCTCTATACGCCAACCGGCACATAAATCCACGTGAGAGTACACAGGCTCGTTGACAAAGTCCGGCTGTTTCGGGCAGTCGGCCGATCGATAAATGTGCGGTAAAGCCTTCTTGGCGTAGCACTCTCATTGACAAGGGCCGAAACGAACGGCTCGCATACAAGAACTCCACAGAGGAAAGGTGGTTGCTCGATGACCGTATTCGCAAACGAGGCAGGCCGCTGGGCCAAGGCTGGAATCGCTGCGCTGGGCGTGGCGGCGATGGCGGTGCCGCTCGCCAGCGCATGGGCCGTGGCCGAGGACCCGACGCAGGCTGCCGAGGGCGAGGCGCTGACGGCCGAGCAGGTGGATGCAGCGCGCGAGACCTTCAACAACTTTTCCTGCAGCGCCTGCCACACGCTGGGTGATGCCGGAGCAAGCGGTCAGATCGGCCCCTCGCTCGACGGTAACGACAGCCTGGATCATGATTTCGTAGTCGATCGCGTGACGCATGGGCAGGGCGCCATGCCGGGCTTCGGTGGCCAGATCGCCGACGAGGATATTGAAACGCTGGCAACCTACATCATGCAGGTCAAGAAGTAGGGCCAAAGCTGCAGAGTGGATGGGAAAGGGGAGCTTTCGCTCCCCTTTCTTTTGGTCAGGCCTATTCTAGTCGCTCGCGCAAATGGGGGATGCGGGCCGCCGCCTCACGGTACATTCGCGATTCGCACGGACGCCATTCGCGTTATTGTTCTCGACGGTCCCGAGCAAGCACGGGCGAAATTGGGTCGATGCCGGCCAGCCCGCTCGCTCGCTCGCTCGCTCGCGCAGCCTTCCAGCTAACCTCCCGCAGGCTCCGCCGCCGCTTTCTTCTCAGCCTCGCTAAGCACGTAGGCGCGAATGGCCTCGGACTCGGCTGTATCGATCCACGGCGCGAAGCTGATCATGCCGCGATGCGCGAGTGCGCCCTCCATCACGATGGTGTGCCAGGCCTGGCGGCTGGTGGCGACAGGGCTGCGGAACAGGTCGGGATTGACCGGTCCACCATGGCAGATGGTGCAGAACTGCAGATATTGACCCTGCCCCGTAGCGACCTGCTCGGCGGTGAAGCTCTCGTTCGGGCTGCGCACGTAAGGGCGCGGCGCAATGGGCGGCAATTGGTCCAGCTTGCCCGTACCGCCGATCTTGAAGGCGAGCAGCATGCCATTGGGCGGTGGGCGGCGCATCCAGCTTGTTTCCGTCGCGACGCCCATCGACCCGCCATAGCCGGCCAGCACGGCAACATATTGCTCGCCATTCGCACGATAGGTGACCGGACCTGCCATGATGCCGCGCTGGCTGTCGAAGTTCCACAATTCACGACCCGTATCAGCGGCATAGGCATGGAACAGCCCCTCCGGCGTGCCCTGGAACACAAGGTTGCCGGCGGTTGCCAGCGTACCGCCGTTCCATGGCCATTCGCGCTCGATCGACCAGGCGGCTTGTTGCTTCACGGGATCCCAGGCGAGCAGGGTTCCACGGGTGAGCGAGGTGACATAGGCGCGACGGGCCTCAGGCGTATCGCCCGGCACGACGCCTTCGGGCGGGGAAAGGAACACGACGCCGGTGTTCCACCGTCCGATATTCCGCTCGTAATTGGCGTCGTCCAGGTAGGCTGACGGTACCTGCATCGCCGGAATGTAGACAAGGCCTGTCTTGGGCGAATAGCTCATGGGGTGCCAGGCATGCGCACCAATGCCGGATGGCATGATGAAGTATGGCTTATCCGCATAACGCGCCGCGGCGATCTCCACAGGACGGCCGGTCGCCATGTCGATGCGCTCGGCCCAGTTCTGTTCGGCATAAGGCTCGGCGCTGATGAGCGAGCCATCGCTCCGGTCGAGGATGTAGAAAAAGCCGTTCTTGGGTGCCTGCATCACCACTTTGCGCATCCGCCCATCGATCTCGAGATCGGCCAGCGTCATCTGCTGGGTGGCGGTGAAGTCCCACGTTTCGCCCGGATTTTCTTGGTAGTGCCATTTATACTCGCCGGTATCGGGATCGAGCGCGAGGATTGAGCTGAGGAAAAGGTTGTCGCCCTTGCCAGCCGAACGCACGCGATGGTTCCAGGGCGAGCCATTGCCGACGCCGATCAGCAGCTGATCGAACTCGGCGTCGTAGACGATCGAGTCCCACACCGTTCCGCCGCCGCCCATTTCCCAGTACTTGCCGTTCCAGCTCTCCCCGGCAAAGCGCGCGAAGACAGCGTCGGAGGCTGCGCCGTCAGGTCCGTCGGCGGGGTTGCCGGGCACGGTGTAGAAGCGCCATACCTCTTCGCCGGTGGCGGTATCGTACGCGGTGACATAGCCGCGTACCCCGAGTTCGGCGCCCGAATTGCCGATCACCACCTTGTCCTTGAACACGCGCGGCGCGCCGGTGATGGTGTAGGGTTTCTCCTGATCGACCGTGACCACGTCCCACATTTCGGCGCCGGTGGCGGCGTCTAGCGCGATCAGACGCCCGTCGATGGTGCCGACGAATACGCGGCCCTTCCAGACGGCGACCCCGCGATTCACCACATCGCAGCAGGCATGTGCCCCCTTGGCCCCGTCCACTTTCGGATCGTAGCGCCAGAGCACCTCGCCCGAGGAGGCATCCACCGCCATCACTTTGGACCAGGCGGTGGAGAGATACATCACGCCATCGACCACGATGGGTGTCGCCTCCTGCCCGCGATTGGTGTCGAACTCGACCGCCCAGGCGAGGCTCAGCTGGCCGACATTGGCGTCATTGACGTCGGCGAGGGGCGAATAGCGCTGCTCGGCCCAAGTGCGGCCATGCGCAAGCCAATCATCGGGATCATCCTGCGCCGCAAGCAGCCGCGCTTCGGTCACGTTCCCCGCTTGGCGCGCGACATTCGCGCAACCGACGAGTGCAAGCACGGCAACGAACCCGCAAACGTCCCTGATCCGGCCTCTTTTCATGCTCATCCTCCCACGAGCCCCAGCGCCTTCGCGGCGTCTGGAGCACGATGGTTACGACAAGCGTATCTGCTTGACCAGACCCGTGATCGGCGGGGGCTAGGCGACCCTGTCCGGCAGGTTTCGCCCTGCCGCGAACGCCTCGATATTGGCCGCGGCCCGCATTCCCATGGCGATGCGCGTCTCCGCATTTGCGCTGCCTAGATGCGGCAGGAGGACGACGTTCTCGAGCGCGAGCAGCGATGCGGGGATTTGCGGCTCCTGCGGGTAGACGTCGAGCCCGGCGCCGGCAAGCTGGCGGCTGCTGAGCGCCTCTGCCAGCGCCTGGTAATCGACAATCCCGCCCCGCGCCGTGTTGATGAGGTAACTGCCGCGCTTCATCGCCGAGATCGCCTGTGCGTCGATCAGGTTCTCGGTCTCCGCGCCACCTGGGATGTGCAGCGAGACGAAATCGGATCGGGCCAGCAGGTCAGCCAAGTCAGGGCAGAACTCGGCATCGAGTTCGCGCGCCACGTCGTCCGCTGCGGCGTGCCGGGCATAATAGGCGATCCGCATGCCGAAGCCGTGGCGTGCCCGTCGCGCGGTCGCCCGGCCGATCCGGCCGAAACCGACGAGCCCCAGCACCTTGTCCTTGAGCGCCGAGCCGATCAGATGCGTAGGGCGCCAGCCGCTCCACCCGCCCGCGCGCAACTCACGCTCGCCTTCACCTGCGCGGCGCGCAGCCATGAGGATGAGGGTGAGCGCAAGGTCGGCCGTGGCGTCCGTCAGCACGCCAGGCGTGTTGGTCACCGCAATGCCCCTGGCCCGGGCATCCTCGATGGCGATGTGGTCGAAGCCGACCCCGTAATTGGCGATGAGCTTTACGCCCGTTTCCCGCGCGCCCGCGATCACTCCAGCGTCGATCCTGTCGGACACGGTCGGGCACAGCACGTCGAACGCGCCCATCGCCTCGGCGAGTGCCGCCTGGCTCATCGGCTTGTCGTTCTCGTTGAGAACCACGTCGAAGCGCTCTGCCAGGGCACGCTCGACCTCTGCGGGCCAGCGGCGCGTGACCAGCACGCGTATCCGGGCCAAGGCTCAGCCGTCCTTCTTGGTGATGAACTGGGTCTCCGCTGCCGTGGAGGCAGGGCCGGTGTTTCGCTTGAAGATGCCGCCCTTGCCGGTCTGCCGCACGAACGGATCGGGATCGCCTTCGCGCTGCTCGAGGCCATAGATCTGGTGCAGGCCGGGATGCTGGCCAAGCCCGCCGAACAGGTCGCGCACGCGCTCGATCCAGTCGCGCAAGGGATCATCCTGCGCCAAAGCAGGCGTCTTGCCGACGCTGGCGAGCCACAGGATGGAGCCGATGATGCGGTAATCGGCGTAGTTCGGCTCACTCCCGCCCAGGAAGCGGTGTTCGCGCAGGGCCATGCGCAACGGCTCCAGATTGGCGGAAATCAGGGGCAATCGGTTCTCGCGCCCGGCCTGGATATTCTCCAGCTTGTTGCCCAGCATCACCTCGCGCGTGGAGGTGACATATTCCTGGTCCTGCGGCAGCGAAACGTCGCGGTAATCGGCGCAGAAGCAGCGCATCCACGGGCCCGTGGCAGTGCTCCAGAACCAGGCGTCAAGCGCCTTGGTCAGCGCGGCGGTGCTCTCGTGCGGGATCAACAGCGGACGATCGGGATAGGTCTCGTCGAGATATTCGACGATGCCCCAGCTATCGAGCACCCATTTCCCATCATCCACGATCGCGGGGAGACGCTCGGTCTTGCCGCCGGTACGCTCAAGAATACCGGTGAAGCCGCCTGGTACGATGTCGAGCTCGAAGCCTTTGTGCTTCACCGCGAACTTGGTGGCCCATACGAACGGGCTAATCGTGGCGCCGGTGGCGACCTGCAAATCGTACAGCGTGATGGTGTTGTTGTGGGCCATGCGGCAATCCTCTTTTGCCTTTGCGCCGACTGCTATTGGCTGCGGCGGCAAATGAAAAGCATCAGCGCGCTCGACCGGACCGAAATGCGGGCCTTTGGAGATGCACAAGTACGCGCCGGCATTTCCGGGATGATCTCGGCTCCGATCGTGTTAAGAGGGTGCGAGCCCGCAGATTACCGCGGGTACATCCCGCCGTCGAACTCAACCGGCCGTTTGACCCTCGGCCAGCTTGGCTTCCTCGAGCTTGACGAGCCGCCACAGCGTCTCGAGCAGCGGGGCTGCAACGCCATTCGCCCGTGCGGTTCGGACGATCTCGCCATTGATCGAGTCTACTTCCGTGCGCCGGCCCGCCTTGATGTCCTGCAGCATGGACGCTTCATGGTTCGCATGATCGGTCACCGAGACTTGCGTGAGCGCATGGATGGCTGCTGCATCGACCGCGATCCCGGCAGCCTGCGCCACAGCTGCGCCTTCATCCACCGCGTCGCGGATCAACGCGCGCGATTCCTCATGCGCGCCGAGGAAGCCGGGCGTACGCAGCGTAAGCGCGCAAAGCGGGTTCATCACGGCATTGAAGATCGCCTTCGACCAGATGACGGCGTGGATGTCGGGATCAAGCGTCGCGGCAATGCCGCCTGATGCAAGCCGCTCGGCCGCCTCCCGGGCGATGTCCGCCGCGTCGCCGAACGCCGGGTAAAGCCTTGTGCCACCTTCGCCATGGCTGCGCACCTTGCCGGGGCCGGAGAGATCCGAGGGCATGGTGCTGGCACCCACGATCACGCGATTCTCGGGCACGAAGGCGGACAGCGCGCGATCATTGCCGAGCCCGTTCTGCAGGCTGAGAAGGTGCGTCTCGGGCCCGATGGCAGGGGCGATACCCTGCAGTGCCGATTGCGTGTGGAAGGTCTTGGTGAACACGACCACCAGGTCGACCGGCTCTACGATTGCGGAGGGCAGGCGGGCAGGGATGGGCAGGTGCTCGGTTCCGCTGCGGGTCTCAAGCTCCAGTCCGCGCGCATTGATCGCGTCGACATGCGCTTCGTGCACATCGACCAGCGTCACCGCGCAGCCGCCCCGATGCCATGCCGCGCCGTAAAGACA
>Ga0210040_10003608_pt1 | contig 20825 bp, 14 predicted proteins | sample CryGeyCG12114_NA_FD_185462 | JGI IMG/M metagenome (GOLD analysis project Ga0210040, IMG submission 185462) | Groundwater microbial communities from aquifer - Crystal Geyser CG19_WC_8/21/14_NA (SPAdes) (version 2) | ecosystem: Environmental > Aquatic > Deep subsurface > Groundwater | place: USA... | reverse complement strand
AAACATACACGCACGTGGCCTTAGACACGGAGTTCCCCGGCGTAGTTGGTAAGTTGACTTAGTTGACTTTAAAGATTTCTAAATGGCTATTGTTCTTAAATAAATACTACCTCTAATCAACTAACTACTTGCACATTGATTTATTTCTGGTCTTTTTAGTGAGACTAATTGGGGAATTTCGAGATGTCGGTGAATACCAATTTGAACTTGCGAAAAACAATGTGGATGCATTGAAACTTATACAGTTAGGACTAACATTCATGGATGACAAGGGGAACTTACCCCCTACAGGCGGTACTTGGCAGTTCAACTTCAGCTACACACTTGAAAACGAAATGTATGCTCAGGACAGTATAGAAATGTTGAAAAGATCAGGCGTTGACTTTGAGAGGTGTGAGACTGAGGGCATTGATCACATTGAATTTACTGAGCTTTTTATTACCTCTGGAATTTTAATGTCAGACGATATCACTTGGATAACATTTCATGGACAATATGACATCTGTTATGTGTTGCGGATGATTCGAAACGAGAATATGTCACGGGAATTTCCCCTTGCTACTTTTTATAAGCTGATGAAAAATGTTTTCCCAGTCCTCTTTGATATCAAGTATGTCATCAAGAGCTGCAAGAATTTATCTGGGTCCCTGGGTTTGCAAGATGTAGCTGATTTATTAGGTGTAACTCGTATCGGTCCTAAGCACCAAGCTGGTAGTGACGCGTTGCTGACAGGCTCAATATTTTTCAAGCTAAAGGAATTATATTTTGAGGGAAGTATGGATGAAGAAAAGTACTGTGGTCATATTTATGGATTTCCTGGCTCTTACTATATGCAAGATTAGCCGGGCTCGGAAGCTACACAAATATAACTAGGATTTCTTTTGGAATTTTATATCATGGGGATTCTTTCATTTCTAAATTCTGGTTGAACTTGAAACAATCTTATTTCTTTCTGGATATTGATTATTTGTGTTAGTAAAGCTAATAGAAAGATCTCTTTTCTGTATAATCCATAACCAGCTGTCTGAACCACCTGAGTGTTAAATTGTGACATTTATTTTATTTCTGTTCGGTATTCAAACGGAACAGATTGCAAGCATAAATTCGTAGGATTTGCTATCCTGAGGCTAGATATTTTTCTAGTCGTAGCTCCAGACTGTGTACATTATCAGCTATGGGTAAATATTAGTTAACAATGTTACAATCTTCGTATAGAGTATATAGATTTATAGTCTTTGTTTGTTTGTTACACTACTTAAACATACGGCTTGAATAAAATCTTGGGAAATAGTGCCGATACGTTTTGCTCTACTGTCTACTGTTTGTTTATTCACTGACTACTGACTCAAATGCAATAAAAAGTAAGCAATAGAAGCACTTTTTTTGTTAATTGATAAACTGACTTAATTAGACCTTGAAAGCTAGGGTAGTTAATGTATCTCCAATAGTGCAACTTTGTAAATTATGATTTTTGTGCAGTATAAGATGCTGTCTAGTTTATGCTTCAACACTTTAGTTGCTGGATCATTCTGTGTTTCTCTCGCAGCGCATAATGTATGCAAGTATTATCAAAACAAGTGTTAGATTAATGTATTACTATTGACTGGTCATTATTCATAGTTACCAGATCTAAAAGCTATGAGCAATCAATTCCACGTTACTTAATACTTGTTGTATATTTCCTTCTGTTTCTAACTAAATTACAATAAGAATTTAATAGAATTACATACCACAACTACATTATAAATAGGTCTCAAGGAACAGGTGCTTGGAGTTGGCTTAAACTCAATTTTTCTATTTCGTGTGTTTACTAACTTGTTTTTTACCAATTCGCTTAAGAGACCTACCATATATTAGTGCATAAGAAGTGTGTGTTTGCAGAAATATGAGTTGTATATACCATCAGTCACCTGTCATGATAATAGAATGTGTAATTTGATTACTAACTCCTGAGTTGTTGATTTAAAAAAAATAAACTGCAAAATCAAATAAGCATAACAAAATTGCATTCATTTATTCATTGAAAATATTTTCCCGTAACCACGACCGATATAAAAAACTAGGCCGGTAAAATTCTTTCAACTATTGATTCCAAATTGGAATTTCCAATACTTTAGAAGGGTTTGCGTTCGTTAACCAACCAAAACCATTCCTATGTGCATTTCTTGCTTACGACGTGTTTCTGCTGGAAAGTTGCAATGAAAATGCTCAATTCCACTCTACAAATATTCTATGCAAACGGAAAATCAGATTGTTACATTGCAGCTTTAAATGTTGCTACACTCTACACCTACAGTCTTGATCTCTAGATCAAATTCTGATTGTGAGTTTTGAGGATTATATGTTCTAAATTGAAAAAGAAAAGTTGTTCGTTTATTGTTACAAAATTTCACTTCATTTGTGTAAAATTAGAGTGTTTTTATGGTCGAGATGGTCCGGCACATTTTATCACCCGACTTAAATGGCAATGGGAACTACCCGGAAGTAAGTTTTAAATGTAATTTGTGTGATGAATCCAGATAGTTTTGAATCCCCCCCTCCTCATCAGGAGAACATACATCCATTTTGTTTTTTAAACAAAGAATAAGCTCAACAGTTTGCCCATGTTATATGTTTCGTATTCATTGGTTTTAGGTGGCTACATTGCTTGACGCTTTACTTCTATATCTTCTTTTGTGCTTTATTAGCTTTAATTACTACGATTGAATGCCGATAAAACTGATTATTTAAAATTATTTTAGTTGCGCGTCAATGAAGCTCTAGTGGCTCCTGACGATGGCTTCCAAGCTACCAGCTTCATGAAATCTGTGAGATTCAATGTTCAGATCGCGCAGAATCCAGGACATGTTCATTCTCAATGTACCCCTCCCTCTGGGACGCAGTGTAAGTTAAATATCTTGAACCTAGTTAGTTACTTAAAAATGAAGGATTGCATTAAAGGTTTAATTCTCATGCAGTTTCCTAAGCCTTAACTATGTGACGCATTAAAAAAAATTAATTGACAGGCAATAATGTGGAGTACATCTATAAGCGGGCTCCCATTTCGTTGCCGTTCTTCAAAAACAATCTGACAGCGTAAGCGAGCTTTAACCCTCTTTCTTATGTTCCAGCTTTAGGTTACGAAAATTCATAATCATGTTTTATTTTTTATTCATCTTTATAGGACTCTGTCTGTGAACGATTCCGTAGGTCCCGGAGGTTCTGTGAATTATGGAACTGTTGACCTACTTTTGCACATCCCAAAAGAAGATGACTTTCAGTTCAAAACTCTAAGCTTGGATGTCTTCTTCATGGACAAAAAGAGCCATAGCGGAATAAAATATGTTCGCATAAATAGTAAATGGATGTTTTTATTTTATTTATAAACTAATGTACCCATAAAATTATAGAATGTATAAAAACTGATCGAATTATCATTGTAGGCGGACTAATGCATTATGATGAAGAAAATGGATACGTACTGCGTAACATTTGTCCCAAATACAAGCTGGCAGAGTACTTATCTAGGAAAGCTACTAACGCTATTCCTGCAAAACTGTTCTTCCACTTCTATGGTCACGAGTCAACGGAAATGATAACTCAACCTGCTGTCAAGGTTGAAAACTGTGTAAAGCATACACCGTCTGTCATTTTTTTCAAAACTCGAACCACTCATGAAGATATCTTCAAAAAAATTCTTGAAGATAAAATGCATACAGATGTGGTACTTAAAGTGGAAGGGAAATCCTTTCCGTGTCACAAAGCTTTTCTCGCTGGTATAATTTTATTGCTAAATACTCTAACAGTCATCTAACATTCCGGATATTTTTAACCATTTTTTTATGTGTACAGGCCATAGCGATGTTTTCCAGCGAATGTTCGACACCCCAATGGCCGAAAGTATTGATGGGGAAGTGTTGATTCAAGATTGCAGTGCAGGGACAGTCGAAAACTTGCTCAAATACATTTACTATCAGGACATTTCCAGTTGGATTGATGATATGGACATGGCCGTCAATATGCTGGAGATTGGAATGAAATACAATATTGAGAAACTCTATGCCGAGTGTGACAAGGTGATTCAAGCAAACAATTCGTCTGATTGTCAAGACCGGTTCAGCGGCATTACTGGCCTCAGAATGTACATGCTGGCTAGTGTAATTCCCCAGTATGAGCATTTGCAGACTCTGGCTGTCTCTGTTATGAAAGCGTGAGTTGAAAATTTTTAAAATGTCTATCGTCCAATGTTAAATAACTGTACGTGATCAAAAATCTTTTCTGGCGAATGCAGGAAAGCTGAGGAAATGATCAACTCGGAAACATTTGATAATTTGTTTGATAAAAGCCGGGCCCTGGCTAAAAAGCTTCTTATTGCCATTTCTAAATCTACCTAAGGCAAGCATCGACTATCGACTGTTTGATTTCTATTTTTTTTGTCTTTTAAAAAACTATTTGAGCCCAGTCCATGACTAACACTTTTCTTATGTTTTGATGATAATTTATTTCATTCCTCATACCGTATCATTATATAAGTAGTTAATATTTTATTAATCAACTTCCTGATTAAACAATTCAACACAACTTAATTATGTACTAACGTTTTAGATATAATATTACATCACAATTTCAACCATCAATCAACTATGTAACCACACAATAAACCATTTAAAAGACTGAATAAAAACTACATGTATTGTTGAGAAATTGGAAAACAAAGATTTATCTAATACTAAACATGGACAAAAAAATCAGCGTTGTTTGTAGTCTGTAACACACGGCACGTTAAAGACAGAACTATAATTTCACAAAATCTTGACTAACTAAACTACACAACAACAATACTATACAGAAGTAGAATCATTAACTATGCACAGTGATAAAAAAGATAAACAAGATCAGTAAGAAAATTGGGAAACAACCCTTATTCCAAGCACATGAATGGACACTATAAAAGTTATATAGACGAACACTGATACTTTCGCTTTGGTAAGAATAAAAATCATTCAGAAAATACTATTTCATTTCCCCTCATCTCACCACGAGCTCAAGTAACGTTACTCTCTCAAAATTCTTGAAACAATCATGATAAAATGACTAAGTTAACACGATTTTTAGTCGTTACTAACATTAATGTAGGGACTATCTAACCATTATCTTTACAACGATTTGCATTCAATTGTTTTAAAAGAACAATATTTCATCAAATTATTCTTATCAACATGGATAAAATGTTTGTACCTTCACTTGTGATGAAGCGATCTCAACGAGAAAAACTTGAAAGAATCTAAACTATATTTTGTCTCAATGACTCAATTCTCTGGGAGAAAAACAGTTCCAGCGTTTCGGCCGATTTGTAAAACGGAGATTCGGGAGGGTTGTAGAACCTACAGTTTTCAAAAATTTTGGTAATATCCCCAATGAAATCACGCAGACGGGAATACATACATTCTTCAACACGGCACTTCACAGTTTTTAAGTCTAGAAAAAAGTATAAAATCAATTTATGAATTACACTGCATTGCTACCTATTTCAGCTTCAACAAGCAAATATAAAAACACTTACCCATGGGTTCTTTAACAACCCTATAGTAATTTGGAGCTTCAGCAGGATCCACGGGCTCAAGGAAAGGCCAAGCTGATTTATGAGATTGGATCAACTTCAATAATTTCCCGAGCAATGGGTAATCTTTAGCTTCCAAAGTTTTTAAGTTTGCATGGTTTAGGGGGGTGTCGGGATCACAATTCGGACAAACATACTCATCAATGTTGCTAGATTCAGCTTGTAAAACGCCAACACAACGGCCATGAAACCAGTCTTGACACGTGTCACAACAAATGTAAAATCTGCGGAAATAACAAATGAAGTACATCGTAAACCATGTAAAAAAACCGTAAGTATTTTTTGGCACCTATTACTATGCATTCAATACACGATTATCGAATAACTATAATCGAACACTTTTACTTACTGAGATTCGTCATACGGCTTTCGGCAAAGACAGTAGCGCTTATCAGTATTCCCTGCACAATCTTCACACACATAGTCAGTAAGGACTTTCGACATTTCATCAGTGATACCAACACAGTCCCCGTGGAACCAGTTGGAGCATACATCACACCCCACATAAAACTTTGCGTTGTCATACGGGGTTTGACAGATACAGTATAGTTTGTCCGACTTTTTCTTCTTTTTTCCTCCACGACGTTTACCCCCGTTTTTGCTGGTAGCCACGGTTCTACCTCTGCGACCGCTGTCCTCGTCATCCGACATTTCACCTTTTCGTTTCTAAAATTACAATAATTAAAACTCATGTGTAACATTTGCTATAATATGTATCGTACGATTTAGGAGTTCGACTGTTCTTAGCGGTTTTTTTGTGTTTTTAATCTCATTTAACTTGAGTTTATTACTTTAATTACAGTTACTACATATATTCTACCACTACCACCTTGACCTACTTGAATAAAATCATCATAATATGATTTTAAAGCATTACAGATGTATTAATATTTACTTACCAATGATCTGGGTTTAACATCAGGGAGAATATTAGGGTCGTCCCCATCAAGGTTGTGATTAATTCCTGCCTGCTCAAAAAATGCACAGTTTAAAAAATACATTTTTTATTTTTAATCTCGGCAAACAAACTCAAACGTACCTTATAACTAGAAAGTAATTCCGCTTCCAACTGGTCTCGTCTTTTGATTATGTCCATTTTCAACAAATGTTTATGCTTATTGAGTACTGAAACTAATTTAGGCGAGGTAGAAGTATTCTTGGTATGCTTAGGAGACACATTATTTGTCAGCGTTTCCTTCTTGGGCGATTTCTTCTTATTCCCTGCTACTTTCACCTCCATTGGGGATGTGTTTGGTGCTTGGTTTATATTCTTTGGTTGACGGGCAGGGCTTTTGCTTTTGCCTTTCGAACCTGAACCTGCAATAAAATCAAGATTATTATCAATCTAAGTCAAGTGAACAAAAAATTCAACCGCGCTTACTTGGATAAACCAGAACAAAAGATAAAACGAAAAATAATCTTAGAGAATTTCCTCACCTTTCACGCCTTGTGTCATCCCAAACCTGGGACTGGATTCTGTATCGCTAATCCCGGAACTCATCACAACTTCTTCTTCAGCTGCTACAGGCACAGCCGAAGACTCCAACAGAGTGACCGAAGCCGCATCAGCCAATGTCATCATTGCTTCATTCTTAGCGACTGCAGCCTTACTTTTCGCACGCCCTTTGTTACTTTCCTTAGCTACAGGAGTACTCAAAGAACTAGCAGCAAAACTTGAAACACTACCTGAGTCATTCATAACCTTCATCCTTCCCATGACTGAGGTGTCAACTTTCTCATTCAAAAAGTCATCTCGCTCTTCCAACAAACTAATGTTCCTCTTCAAGTCTTCAACCGTTTTAATATTCCTCACAGGAGACATTTTTCCTAGCAATGGAGTTGAGTTCATTCCTCCAAATATACCCCCAGCTCCATTGCTCCTCCCTCCATCAGGTTTAATGGGACTTCCCATAGTATTCAAGGTGAGCTGAGGCATCGGTGTACTAGTGATGAGTGGCACAGTGCTTTTCTTCCCTAATACTGGAGTATCTTTAGCTGTCACTGGTTTCAAAGTCGGCTTCCCAAAACTAGAAGCTGCACTGCTTCCAGCAGCCGCTGAAGTCGACACTTTACTTTTTGTGGCAATAGGAGTAATATTACTTGAAGGTGCAGATACAGGTGTAGAGGGTGGAGTTGGCACCGTCGCAAAAATTTGATCCGGAGGTACTGGGTCAGTTGGGAAGGGTTTTGTACTCACGCCAACACTAGGTAAAGGCTTTGGTGTCACTGGCACTACAGGAGGAACAACTGTTTGGGGCACGGGAGTTACTGGTTGCGGTACAACCGGCATTACAGGGGAATTTTTCGTGGCCACTGCTGGAGCAGGAACACTCACTACAGGAGGCACAGTAATTGACCCAGGTACGGGGGAGGGTATAGTTGGTATGAGACTGTCACTTCCACAAATTGTAATCACGGGACTACCCCCCTTAAACTTTTCACTACAATTAATTTGCCGTTCTACTTGAGCTTGTAATTGCTTCAATTGGTCCGCTGTAAGTCTATCAGGACTGATTCCTTGAAGAATTACGCGGATTCCATCAGGACTGTCAACGACTTGTGCAATCACTTTACTGGGAGTCGGAAGTCTAGTTTGTTGTACGGCAGTGACCAATGGTCGATTTTGTGATGGCAATGCATTCACGGAATTGCCACCACCAACTGATACAGTAGAAACAGCCGGTGCTCCATGTGTAGTTGATTGAGTGGATGAAACGTTTGCATTAGACATTGTTGGCCTAATTGGAGTGTTCACGTTAACCATCCCAGTGGAAACCGCTCCCATTTTTGCAACCGTAGAGGATGTGGTTGTTGGAGCAGGAGCATGAGATCCAGGAGGCGTGCAAACTTTATTTTTCGATGGAGACACTATAGAAATAGGAAGGCCTGGTGTTTTCAACACAGCAGAAGATAAAACATTTAAACCTTTCTGCATGACTGAAGACGAAGTAGGTGACGAGACCACAGGGGCAACAGCTCTTTGTTGAATAGGACTAGCTCCACGTATCTGAGAAGTTGGAGTTCTCGGTCCACCTAAAGTAGCAGTAGGGGAACTCTGAGACAAAATTTTCTGCTGTTGCTGTTGATGATGTGCTGTGGACGCTACAACATCCCCAGAAGAAGTCACAACTTGTTGTTGTACTCCCGGTGCAGAAATATGATGTTGTTGCAAAATGGAACCTGGACTCATTTGGGAACTTGGCACTATAGAGCCAGGTGGTGCAGCTTGTACGATAGATCCCAACTGCGTAGCTTGCATAATTGGTCCAGCTGTAGAAACCGCTGCAACTTGCTGCTGAGAAACGGTCGCTGGATTAATCATCTGTTGTGTCACAATTTGAGGTGAAGATGTTGCAGTTGATGCTGGTCCCTGTCTTTGCTTAGGCAAAGCAATTCTAACCACTTGTTGCTGCTGTGGCGACCCAGCTCTAATAGCCTGCTGTGTTGTAATTGCAGTTTGAGGTTGCCCTTTGCCAGCTGGCGCTTTGATCACTTTACGTATAATTACGGGCTGTCCACCCAATGTAGCATATTGTTGACCAGATGGAGTAGTTGTCAAAACAATTTGCTGAGGTTGCTGTATTTGCTGCTGCTGTTGCTGCTGAGGACTACTCTGTATGATTTGGTATGTCTGACCTCCTTGTTGTATTAGTTGAATTGCTTGCTGCTGGGGTGCTTGCTGAATCACTTGAGGTTGGGGAGGAGGAGCAGCTTGTACTTGTACTTGCTGAGGTTGTTGTGGTCCCAGATTTGCAGCACCCTTCACCACAATCCGTTTGGATTGCATCTGGGTAACCAAATTCTGAAGTTGTTGTTGACTCATGGAGCCTGCATTCAAAACCACCGTTTTGGTCCCATCATTGATCACTATCCTATTCTCTTGCCCTTGAGTGACCACTTGAACACTTTGCTGAGGAGGCCCTGCTGGTGCTATTGGAGTTGGAGTGCTCACAGAAGGTTGACTAGTTCCACTTCCAGAGGGTATTGTTATTGTTGGTTGACTGGTTAGGACCAACTGACCATGTTGGTTCACACCAGCTACCTGAGCAGTAGATAAATACTGAGTACCCCCTTTGGTAGTCGTCAACACTAGCGGGGACTGCGGAGAGCCTTGAGCTCCAGATATAGCTATCATTGAAGCATTTGTAGGACTACCGGTAGTTGTACCTGTCACATTTCGAGCCAAAACTTTTCCCTTCCGTGAGACTTTTGGCGTATTTGAAGCAGATGATGGAGTTGTAGTCACTTTCCCCGAAATTCCTACAGTTTGTTGCTGTGGTGGAGTTTGGCTGGCTGTAGTTGCCTGAGGTAAAGTTAATGATGTTTTCATTGCATGGTTACTAATATTAATCAAGGGCTGCTGACTCCCACCAGGACTGGATCCAGGTGTCATTTGAATTATACTACCAGGCACTGGTGAGCTAGAGTTGCTATTCAAGGGAGATTGCTGCCTTATAATTACCGTCTGTGGTTGAGGAGGCTGAGATGGAGCACTTCGAATTACTGTGATTTGTTGAGTGGTCTGCTGTAATTGTTGAGACATGTGCTGTGGGGATGCAGACACATGAATTTTCCCGTCTTCCGTTTGATAGCACGATTGTCCTGGCATTAGACCTCTTACTTGTAGTTTACCATCTGTAGTTTTGAACACCGTGATTTTCTGAGTGGTGGAGCCGACTGCACCAGCTTGCGGGGAGGCGGTGCCATTTTTCAAAGGAGTAGACAATTGTGATTTCCGGTTTAGGATGCCAGGACTAGGTACAGTACCAGTTGCAGAAGTAGCACCAGTTGAATCGCTGTTGGCTTGTTTGGAAACATAGAACTTTTTAGCAGTCCCTGGAGTGGATAAGTTTTGAGAAGAAGTGGACGCAACTGCACCTCCTTTTTGCTGAAGTTGCAGTTGCTGTGAGGCAGTTGGTGTTGGAGTTTTCTTTACGTCGTTGTTACGATTATTTTTGGCATGATTATCTCGTTTGGAGATATGGATTCCACGTTTGATTTCATTCTCGATGGTTTCTTTCATCAATTCTGCAGATCTGGCAGCACTCAGAGCTTTCGTTGTGGCAGCAACCGCAGCAGAAGTTCTGGAGGATACAATGGGAGTTTTGGATGCAGGAGTGCTCACAGTTTTGGGTGTGCCCGCTACTGGTGTTTTCGGATTTACACTATAATCCTTGAGAGGTGCAGCAGTGGTGGTAATGGGGGTAGCAGGTTCAGTAGACGGGTCGTATTTCTCGGGTTGCTTGAGCTGGACTCCTGATTTTGTACGGGTTGAGATAATTTGATCTTTTCTGGTGCGTTCCCTTTCAACTCTATCACCAAAGAATTTGATTTCCCAGAGTTCTACTTTATCTTCATCTACCCACTCTTGACTTACGATTGGGTCGGATCTATCTGGAGATTCAGCTCGTTTCCGCTTACGTAGACCAGATCGGGAGGGTGTTACTTCTGAAGAAAGAAAAGCATGATTAAATTAAAATTTGCTCATATCCATGTCAAAAGAAAAGTGCAAACAATAAATAAAACAGAATCAAACCACCCAAACACCGAGTTATTGGATGATGAAAATCATCATCAAATTAAACAGAAAAACTACAATATTCGTATGGTCAAAGCCAAAAAATAAATACCAAAGCATCATAAAACATTAAACACATTAAAACATTTAATCTGAGTTGCTAACCTGAAGCATCCCTGAATTTAGCTACGAAACAAGATAAAATTCTTATAATTTCATTCCTGCATCAAGTTATTACCACGATGCCATACTAAACTAATATTTCCTTACCTCTGATAGTTTTCGGAGCATCTATCTGAACCACCATTTTCTTTATGAGATATTGGACTCTTTCTTGGAATCGACCAATAATTCTTTGCTTCAGAATTTCCGTAGAAATTATTTCTGTATCAGTTGTAACTTGATTTCTTCCTTCTAAACTTGGAGGCTTCATCTACAAATTATACAACATTTCGTCAAAATAAAAAAGGGCATTCTCAAAAAACTTTTTGAAATACTTACCAGTATATCATCCCATCGAATGACTGCTTGCAAAATCCTCATATGCAGAGCGGCGCAAGGAAGACTGTCAGCATGAATAACCCGATACTGCCAAGCCGTACGAAATAAAGGTCGACCACAGGGATAAGGCCAAGCCCATGCATTGGCTTTCGGTGTATTCGTAAATCCCAATGGGTTGAAATATCTACCACCAGTCCTAGCAATTTTGTTCAACTCATATTGAGGCAGAATCAAAATACTTGATTTTTTGGTTAATGCTGTGCGGAACGAAGAGGACACAGGAAACTTGCCATTCGGTTTCTTTAGATTTGCAACTTCACCGGGTAACATTTTTAAGTGCACTTTCCCCGAAATCCTACCATTTGAGTACATTCGTTTACTTTCAATCTCATCAAACTTTTTTTGTAACTTTTCAATTTCAGCGGCTTTTAGTTGATCTTCCTTTTTCTTCTTGGAGTACTGCATACAATATTTGAGGCGACACATTGGTGAATAGCATAGCATTTCATGATTTTTCGGGCCCTTCTTTTTCGTCAGCTTTCCAGCAGCTTCACGACAAATAGATGAGTAGCAGTCATACACATAAATGCCTCCAAGTGGGAAACCTTCCTCCAAAACTTCTGCTTGCGTTTGATCCTCTTTATCTTCTTCCGGATCCTTAATTTCTGAGAAGACTTCTTTTCCCAACTTAGCTTTAGCGATTGTTTCCTCTCCATATGTCAAATTTAGTTCTTTCTCTTCAATGCTTTGCAACATCATTCGACGAGCAAGAAGTTCGTCCAAAACTGGCGCCTTCTTGGCAATCTTTGGATATAGGATTCTATTGGCAGATACAATGCCCAAGGATACGTTTACCAACTCAGTTTTCAATTTTCGATGCCCAAGATCTTTACTGGATATGTCTTCAGTTGATTTCTTTTCCTCTTTACTAGTTCCCTCTTTCTCATCTGTCGAGCTAGTGCTTTCATCTACCTCCATTTTTTCCTCCTTGCTTGCCGTCTCTTCTTTTACATCAATATCCATGCTATCAGAGCTTTCACTTTGGGATTTGTTTTCAGAATTCTTTAATTTCTCTTCGTCACCTAACTTGCTCACAACAGTATCGACGAGATGTTTTACAGTTAACCTGGAAATTTGGTCAATATCTAATCGGTCTTCCTCTAGTTTTATGGATTTCCCAATGCTTTCTTTGCTTATGGAATCTGACTGTTTCTTTACTTCTAAAGATTCTGATGTTGAGAATGACAGACTTTTATCCTCAGAATCTACTTTTCCTTCTTCATCTAGTTGTTTTTCAGATGAAATATCGTTACATGAATGAGGGTCATTTGCTTTCTCCTTTTCCATATCTCCGGATTTATTCATACCTTTTTTCACGTCAATGATTTCAACGTCATCTTTACTGTCTTCTTGTTTTGCACTAGGATGAGAAATGTCACTTGCTTTACTACCATGCAAACTTTCAATTTTACAATCCTGTTGGCTACTACTGATAGATTCATCAGTCTCAACTTTAATTTCCTTTGAATCCACAGTTGAAGATGAGGAGGGAATGTCTTTCAAAAAATGATTTACTCGCTTTGTACGACAAGTGGTATCGGAAGGCTTTGCTGCAGATGAAGCTGTTGATTTCTGATTCAAGTTCATATTTCTTTTGGCCATCAACTTATCAAAGACGGATGGGTCAATCAGCATCGTTTTGACTTTCCCCTGGTCATTTTTCACTTGAATCACATGTTTATGTGGACCTGCTAACAGCCCTTTTTTTCTACAATCTTGGTGCTGCACTGGCCTTTGTTTTGCCATCCATAGCCACCCATAGGAGCCATGAAGCCGGTATTCTTCTCCCTTTTGTTTCCAAACCTAAATTAAAACAAAGCCAAATAATTAATTCAAACTTATCTTATGAGGAATCTTTCTTTTCAATTTGAATACAATGATATATTCAGAAGAATTCAAATAAAACGTTACCTGATGCTTGGGAAGAATCGAATACTTGACAAACTGGGGAAGCAATTTGAGCCGGTCTTCTTCATCGTCCCTGTCTTTCTTCTCCTTTTTCTCCGCTTTACGTTTTTCATCTCTTTCTAAAGCACTCATTCGCATAAGTCTTACATGTCCCACATGTTCACTCCAAACAGAGTTAAAAACAGACGGACGAATAGCATTAGTCAACATGATCATGACTTTCGAGAAATCACTGGCACTTACACAAGTGGTAAGCTCATTTTGCCACGCTTTCTTCAACTGAGGCCAGTTTACATGCATCAAAGTGGTAGGGATGGCGCTCTCAATGTGACCCAGAGTGGTTTTCAGAGTCTGAACAACTACGCTTCGGTGTCCATGTTGGTTAGCATATTTAATTTCGGAAGCAGGAGTAAGAGAAAATTTATGTGACATTTGCCGCTTTCTGTCCCTTTCTTCACTATGCTGTGCTTTGCTGTAGGCAACAGGCTCATTGGTGAACAAATTCACATAGTTTCTAAATGACCCCTCCTGACCCAACTTAAAAAGACCAGCTGATTTAAGTCGTGTCATACGCTCTTCACTGTCTAACTCAATAGCTAGAGCTTTAGATTTTAGCAAAGGAGATTTTTGTAAAATCGGTTTATCTGCTCCACTTTTCTCTGGCGTGAAATCTTTTGGTTTTTCTGGAATAGTGCCTTCAACTGCGTCTTTTGAAACTATGGTCTTACTACCTAAGGTATCATCACTTTTCACGTCCTTATCTTTTTTCGTTGCATCAGGGGTGTCATTAATTGATTTAGCAGGAGCGCTGGATACAACCTCTTCGGATTCTGCTGCAGGAAGGATTTGGGTGTCCATTTCACTTATAGAGATCTGACTATCAAATTGCTTGTTATTTGTTTCATTCTTTTGTTCATTTTTATCTTGTTCTGATAGAGAAGTGGAAGATGAAGGCTCTTCTGTGGATTTAGTCTCCGAATCTTGCGTCTTTTGATCTCCTTCGTCTTCAAAACCTTCATCATCACCACTTTCAAGATCATCGTCTTGATCTCCATTTGGTTCTAAAGGGTCCATGAATTTATTCTTATTTCGACGAGCAAGTCTTTCTTCTCTAACTTTCCTTTTGGCCTCTTCTCGTTTTCTACGAGCAGCCTCCTCTTTCAACAGTCGTTCATCTTCTATTTTCTTTTTGGCAAGCCTTTCCTCCTCCTCACGACGATTTTTTTCTTCTGTCTCTTGCATATTTATGAGTGCACGCTCTTCATTTATTTTCTTCAAAAATGCTGCAAATACCAAATTACGTATTACAAATACACATTCCAAAGTTAAAATTAGTTGGAAGTTGGAAGGAGACAAGACATTACCATTTTCAGCTTCTAAATAAGTTTTACGACGCTGAGGATTCTGCTTGACAGTAACAGCATCAGTTATTTCCATCTGCCGAAGTATTTCGTCTTTTTGAGATACAATTGCGTCAACTAATTCTGCCTCGTACAAGCTACCATCAAGGCGACTTAGAAGTTCTTCAACTTGCAATGGAGTCGAGTAATACCATACTTCAGTTCCATCCTCACTTTCTCTGTGTTTACAAAAATTGTGATTGGTATTATTATTTAAATGCAATACAAAAAAGTAAACATGAATAAATCTGGCCTGTGGCATTTAAATTCACTATAAAATTTATTAATTAGTTACTTACACTAAAATACGTCGCACAAGAAACCAGTATTTTCGTCCGTGACGATCATAACCCAATTTCTCGTGCCTTATAAGCAAACCCGCTTTCTCCAGTTCCGATGTGCAGTCATACACACCAGATATCTGCCAGAATAAACACAAATATAACTAAGCCCACTAAACAATGACGCCAATATGAGTTTCTAGTTTTTATATTTTTCTCACCTGATGTTTCATGCAAATAGGACATTTCCAGTCATCTGGGGGATCATCATCTTCTTTGAGCGGGGGGTCTATACAGCCCAAATGGTAAACTGCAGGACAAGTTTCGCAGCAAATGAGCTCGCCTAATCTATTACAGACCCGACAATGGTCTTCGTGCAAAATATTTCCTTCTGACAACAATGCTTCACGAACGGAATTTGTGGCTAACAAGATATCAACCAACAAACTTAAAACAGTAATTCTAACATCAGGTCCACAAAAAGGATACTCCACAGATGTCATCAGTTCAAATGTGTCATTCCAGTATGGCTCGCTCTCTAAGTAAGCTCTTAAAGTTGCTGCCCATGTCAAATTATCAATAAAGTAGAGAGTAGCTTGAACTGAATCTTTCACTTCAGTTGGACCGAAAACTGTTCCGTTAGAATCTTCCTCTCGCAGAATGGTTTTTAATAATTGAATATGAATTTCCGCAAGCAAGGAGCTTTGCTCTTTAGAAGCTAATGCAGCACAAAAGTCTTCAAAGCGGAATGGAGTTAAACGAATAAGTTGGTGAAAACGACGAATAGGTTCATAAACAGATGCAGCTTTAACGATCAGCTCCCTTTGGAGAACTATATCATCAGATGACTGAGGAATCTCCAAATCTTCAATTTCTTTTTCGGTTTCCATCCAAAACGGCACAGGAGGGCTTGGAAGACGGGTTAAGCGGGAAGAAGACATTGAATAATCTGAGTCGCTTTCCGCATCATCCACTAAAAACAAGGAAATATAAAAATTACTTCCATGCTCAGTCGTAATACTCTACAAATTCTATCCAAACTGTGCAAACTTGTAAACTTACTCGGCACATCAACATCCTCCACAGATGCAGCGTCACTGTCAGAATCTGGTTCAACTTCAGGCTCTGATTCTTCAACCTCCTCCTCAGATTCAAAGTCAGATCCGTAATGATAGTCATGAGTGTTATATCCACCACGACGTTTATTTTTTCCTCTAGTTGGAGCACGAGTGGCACTGTTGCTTCGACTATTGGTTTTACGCCTTCCATCAATTCTATTTGCCACACATTCCGGTCTGGAAGGTCTTCCGCGGGCTGAACCACCACCCCGGGGTCGACCTCGGCCTCTCCGTCCACCTCTTGAGGGCGTTGAGTTCGATCCATTACTACTGCTAACTACCGGTGATTCTTTCTCACGAGCAGCCAAATAAGTTGGTCTTTTATAAGGATTTGGTGTGCTTGACACATAAGATGCAGGTGTCGCAGACGCTCGAGCCGTTGACTGACGAGTTCGCCGAGGACGGTCAGAAAGCGGGGTGTCACTCATTTTTAATGCCTTAGACTGCCAATAAAACACAACTGATCAGAATTAAACATAATATCATTCCTAATAACAAGCTTAAACGATCACACAAAAGATACCATTATAAATCAAGCATAAAACATTAAGATCTTACCAAAGTCACAGGAGGGAATAGACAATTGGTAAATTAGGGAGTCTCAGCATCTCACTACCATGACCAAAACATCAGTGGGTAATGATTTCTTCCAGATCCAGTAATATAGATGTAAATCTCTCAACCCTTCTTCAGTTCCTAAACCTAAATAGCCATCACAGACAATTCATTAGTTACACCGGGTTCACAGAATCTCCCATCAATCCAAACATTAGCATTCCAACACATTGGACCGGGAAAGTAGACATGCAAACTTTTCCCATTTGCGCAAAAATTTTCCCTCCCTACTATATTTAATTTCTCCATACAACATTACACATATATATACTTATACTAAACACCACTACTAGGTCAACTAAAAAACAAGCGGGTCTTACCTGTGCAACCGTCATCAATCAACGTAAACGTTACTTCCTAAATACTCAACTTCCTTCCCTCACTTTGTTCAATTATTATTCCCAAACTTGTATACACACAAGTTGACGATCACTGGATCATCATATATAAGATTTAACAATCTTTCTCACTTTTCACTTTCCACTTACACCACTATTGGTATATCAAAGTCCGAGAGACGCGATTTTCCTCGCATACAAAATACACTGTGTATTAGCTTTGCTTTGCACTTTTTCTTTCACTCTCTGCTCTGATGATAAGTAATATTAAAAGCTGTTTGGTCCTGCTCCCAGTTTAACCTACTAGATTTTCGCCCTCAAAAATTGTATACGGACTCCAAAGCACAAGAATCAAATTCAATACGCGATTAGTAGTTTGCTTAGACCTCACGGTTTTCCCATCCTGGAGTGAAGATTTTATATAGCTTCTAAATCGTACAAATACAATACTTAAAATTCCCAATAGTTTACTGGTGGCTCTTCAACAAGACTTGGACGCCAATTGCCATTGTGTTAGTTGTTAAAACTGTAGCCCCAACCAAAACTTTACTTTTCTACTACTAGCCCTTTTAGTTTTGCATTGGTCGCCGTCCCAAGTTTCATATTTTCTATCATATGTTCCTTATGGAACATAGACACAAAATTTTCTGTTAGGTTATGTTGTGTATAGGCAATTGCTTTGCTATGCTGAGGTTGTAACGTTTGGTGACGCTAGAGGGTAGTTGCGATACAATGATTTGGTCTGCCTATGCAGAAATAGTAGCAAAGTTATGTGCACAGAAATATTGTCAGTAGTCAGTGGTGTTGTAGTAGTTGTAGTTAGTAAGTATGCATATCAAGTTTTAAAACCTCAGTTAGTTAGTGTGTTTGAATGATAATTAATGACCATTTGATTTAAGTCTTCTGGCATTAGATCTGTTGTAAGGATGGTGTTCTATCATACCGATGATTGCGGGCCGGAGGACTAGTTAAAGAGTTTAGTAATATTATATACCATAATTATGTCTCAGCTTACCCCAGAATATGACTACGGGGTAAACTGACAATTTGGGGATGACGGGGAAGGAAATATTAAACTAAGTTGTATTTAGTGTTGTCCATTAAAAGGAATAATATGGAGGAAGGTGAAAGGATGCATTTATATAGGCATAATTAGTGGTATTCAAAGTGAATTTCGATGTGAATTCAATGTGCATAGGTGGAATGTAAATAAATACCATGTCGTTAGATCGTTTGTAATCAAGCACTGTAAAAGTAATTTTATTCAAGCCCTTGTTATAACCTTTCATTAGGAACTAGTAAAAAGTAAGTGACTGATTATTACTAGGTTTACGAACAATACAGAACGCACATTAAATTCAGATAAATACTCAAACAAAAGAATACTCCTTTACCCACTCTTCAAATCTGTAGCAAATATATGCGGGTAGCAGGTAGTTCATATTTGATCGCATATTGAGCATAGGAACTTGTAATCCCTTTTCTAAATAAGTCTCATAAAAACCCATGGATTCAGCACCAGAACTTTTATCTTTCTTTCCAATCTCCAATTCTACTCGACAAAAAAATCCTGATGGCAAGAAGTCGAACACAGACTTCCCCTCTTTCTGAAGTTCTTCCTGGACTAATTTGGTTATCTTTTTTTCAAGCACCAACGGATTCTCAGATAAATCTACCTTCATTTTCTCTTGCTTCATCACAACATTTCTCTTGAACCAATACACTTTCCTGGGCTGAACGTAGTACACGGCATTTGCTCTTTCAACGATTGGCATTTTCTTGAGAGATTGGACCAATTTCAAAATATTTTGCTTCTTTCCTGAAACATCTATTTTCGACCTTGATCTTTTCGAAGGCACACATGACCCATCATCGCCAGATACTAACTCACACGATACTTCTGTCATTCCATTGTAAGTAATTTTCCAGGCCATTACATCAAAGGAATCCCAGACTTCATCAAAAAAATCTTTGGTAAAGCCTAGTCCAAGACATTTTTTACGCAATTGGAAATCCTCACTGGTGTAGTTGAAGCTATCAAATACCTTATTGAATTGATGTGAAAAGGAGTTGAAGAAGCTAAACAACTGTTGCTCGCCTGGTCCAGTCTTTTTTACAACTTCATATAAACGCATCACTTCTTCTTTATTTAGAGCTGCTTCCATCTTTTTGATTTCATCTACGGTTGCGATGTTTCTTTTTGCTCCAGCCTTGTAAAGAGGATTCTCCAGATCATTTTTTACCTCTGTAGTGGGTGCCATAGAATAAAACAGATTCCAGAGGATGTCAGTTTCATCGCCTTCCATGAGACTTTTTAGTCGCTCCTTTGACAAAGCGCAACCATCAATAAAGCGTTGCACTCTTGAAACTTTGACAACCTTCCGAGGAACAACATTTCGAAACAAATTGAACGGATGTTGAATGCACATTAGGCCACGAACATCCAATGACCCCACCCGAATAGTACCATCCACAGTAGTCGTATATTGGTTCCTCATGTTCTCAGGCAAAGAGTCTAGGGAATCAAAGCTCAGAAACAAAGCCTTCGGAACAAAAACACTGAGGTACAGACATATAACATTTTCCGATAAAAAGTCGACATCTGAGAGCGACTCGAAAAAATCGACAGCCATTTCCATGAGAGACATGGTGTTACAATTTGACATAACTGCTTTCGTAAAATTTTTAGAGATTAAATCCATATCCTTGGTAAACGAGCAATTCCAGTCTTCATAAATGACCACATCTTGGGATAAGTTTTGAAGCGTCTCCACAGATGGGATAAGTTTCTTTCTGGTGAGATAAAACAAAGCCAAGAAAATGAGAGCAGTCTTCGGAAAGCAAATTTCATGCGCATTGTTCCAAAAAAGAAGAAAATTCACAAAATCTTCAATTATAGGATCAAAATGGATCAAAAAGTCGATAAGATTGTTTGCTTCCGGATTGTAAGGAGGCTTCATGTGCAATCGGGATATAACAAGTGTACAAGAGTGATCGAGATCTTCAAATTCCAGTATCATTTCGGCTTCACAATGGTCGTTTTGTTGATTTGTACCGTTTATATCTTTTACGACGAATTTTGAGATGTTCAGTCTTTGTTGTTGAGTTTTTAATGCTGTCAAAATGGCTTGAATATTTGCATTCAGTGCTTTGGGAGAAGTTGAACATAAATCATCTACAAAACAAGGATAAATACAGATTACAATCTGTCGAATCACATAAGTCAGTTTTTATAGCATTTATAGATTACTATTTTTAAGGGGGAACCACATCATCGTTGCGCTCATACCGTTGTTCTCATTTCGAGGCACTCATTTCGTTGCGAACTCATATGGTTGCGCTTTTATCATTGCTGACTCACATTATTGCCACTTTTATCGTTGTACCCATTATTGTTGTATTTGTTTTCATTGCAATTACTTATTTATGCTTACGTGTTTTTAGCTCTTCGGTGAATTGGGTGGCCCTTAAAAGGGCCGGTTTTGAC
>Ga0210040_10003607_pt1 | contig 20826 bp, 23 predicted proteins | sample CryGeyCG12114_NA_FD_185462 | JGI IMG/M metagenome (GOLD analysis project Ga0210040, IMG submission 185462) | Groundwater microbial communities from aquifer - Crystal Geyser CG19_WC_8/21/14_NA (SPAdes) (version 2) | ecosystem: Environmental > Aquatic > Deep subsurface > Groundwater | place: USA... | reverse complement strand
GCTCTAGTGTCTCAGACATATGTTTATAGCAATAGAGAGTGGGACAGAGATACGAGGAGAATTGTCAAATTATACAATCCCAAGAGAATTAATATTTTTTGACGATCATGATGATGTAAAATTGTTTGTAAGAACTTTGTAGAAGTTTGTAAGTAAGAACTTAATACAGTGTTTACGAAAAATGTGGTGGTAGAGGGTCGTTCTTTTGATAGGTTTTCCATGAGAACTCAATGGGTTGTACGAAAAAATGCATTTTCGCGACTAATGACGCCAATTTTGGCAGGATTGCAAGAATCAGGAATAGATACGAGATGGGAATACTTTAACAAGGTTTTATCAACTAACAAATATTTAAAAACTTCAATTAAGAGGACAGCACAGTCTTTAGACATATTGAATAGTCAGGTTTCAGCTGATGATAATATCTTGGCGTATTTACTGTTTAAGCCTTACACAGAAATTTTGGCTGCTAAGGCTACTCCGATTTCTATGGATTTCTTTACAATCTTTGCGGTTTTGTTCGGCTATTGTGTGGTTATATGTGGTGCCATGTTTTTTGCTGAAAAATTGACAGTGATAAGTTTGATTGATATGTGTTTCCGTTGGCGCAACAGAATAATGAGGGTTTGGTTCTACAGAAAGTTTGGATTTCCTTTGTCATATGTACCATGAGCAAGGAGGACCATTTTTATTTCAATAAAGAGATATGTAATACAATATCCGCTGAGTTTAAAATTGAATAAAATTTTTTTGTCTTATTATAAATTTCCGCATTATTTTACTAATTTTATTTCACTATAGCACGCATTTGTTCAAAAACTACATTAAAAGTGTTGAGTATATTATATACAACTTCTTTCTATGATTAGGTTCTCAATAAAATTAAATACAAAATTTCAGCCTTAGAATCTAGAATATTGCGAATTTAAAGAAAACAAAATTATCAGCTGGCTTTCTAGCCCTAACTATGCTGTGGTCAATTTATTTTTCTCAAAGGTCAGCGGTAGCGTAAGTGGCGATTGGGAATATTCCCGTGAATGTCTATGACAATCTAAAACTTCTATATTGCGTATTACAGGGGGTCTTTGTATTATTTTTGAAATTTTTTAAAAAGTTATGAATATCACAACTGTGAAAAATGTATCACAGGCTCTACTTTTCTAGAGTTTTGCCAAAGATTGCGTGCAGTGCAACTTTGTTTGTTTTGTATTCTTGCAGAAAGCTACTTTTCTAAGCCCACTTAAGGTGGATTTTCGTGCAAATAGGCTGCGGTCAATTTGTACAAAAAGTGTTAAAAAGCCTTCAGAAATGCTTAGCAAACAAAAGTGCAAATTATATTTACATAAATTGTACACAAAAATCAGCAAAAAAATCATAATCAAGCGTCAAAAACAGATAACTCTGAACAGACGGATTACGAAACGAAGACGATATTTTAAATAATAGCATTGATGATAATAAATTTCCTTTTTGCTGTTTATTTCGTTTAGCACAACAAAAACAGTCATGTGTTTTTTGACGCTCGAAAAGTTGGAAAGTAGCATGCTACGTTTTTAACAAAGCGAAAACTCTATACTTTTGAGCGTAATCCAATTTTCAATAGAATACAAAAGGCATTTCCCTAAAATCAAAATTGGCTTGGTTAGTTACTGTACTCACGGTTTAAACTCTCAAGGTTATATTTTTTTTCCCAACCTAATAAGTATTTTAACTATCCTTAATTTAACACAACCCACTTTTATCCTCGTTTAAGGATCAAAACTTCTGTCTGGGTACAACAAAGTCAACATTATCAGCTATCATTTTAGATTCTTTTAGAAAAGATTTCTTAGCCCTTGTCCCAAGGTGTGGGCGCAAACAATATTTACAGAATATTGTTTAAAATTTAGGTAAAAATAATTAGTTGATATTTTTTGGAAATTAAATTTATCCTTAAGCTATGCGGAGAAATAAGCTCAAGGTTCGAAATAGTAAACTGAACTTTATTTGCGCTCTGCGGGGTTAAACTATAACTAGCCGGAATCACTGGCTTTTAGCCAGACTCACTCTGACGAGTCGATTTCAAAACCTGTCAAATTTTCCTTTTCTTTTTTCAAATAAAGCAAAATCGTTGAAAGATAAATAAAATAATAATTTGATGCGGAGAGAGTCCTTTATCACATTCTAGAAACTTGCTGCACCTCAGACAATTTGTGAATCATTGAAAATTTGACAGGTTTTGAAATCGACTCGTAAGAGTGCATCTGGCTAAAAGCCAGTGGGTCCGGCTAGTCAAGATAATTAGTAGGCCATCAGCTCTGAAACAGACTTAAATAGACTGATTGCGGTATTTGGGGAATAATTCAAATTGTCACCAACGCCTCAAAATCGTAAAAAATTAAAATGAATTCCGTCCATAATTGAGACAAAATAACTGAAACTTTCAGATTGTATTTATTGAGGAGATTTTGAAATTGTCACTGCCACCGCCTTTAGGGGATTCCGTTCACAATAGAGACAGTCACGAAAACGGATTATGGGGGGACGCTGGCTCAGGCCTGTCTTTGAAAAGCCTTCTCCACTCCGACTCAGGCCTGTCTTTGAAAACCCTTTCCCACTCCCACCACACTCTCCTCGTCCAGATTAGAAATGAACCTTCAGTAAAGGCGGTGGACGAAATCTTTTCGCGTCGCAGCTCTCGGTTCAAATCAAATCACAGGCCTCACATGCTACTCTTTTGTGGACGGAATTCCTTTTAATTTTTTAGTGTTTTGAAGCCGTGTCAGTGGCAGTGAGAGTGAAAGATGAAATAAATTGTACTTTGTGTACAATTTATTTCATCTTTCACTGACATTTTTTTTTTTTCCATGGTAACACTGACAGGACAGGAAAATTTGGGCTTAGACGGATAAGGTAATGATGCATTATGAGCGTTAGCATTCTAGTATAGATAGAGACAAAATAGCAAGAATTTCTGAAATGTACGGAGCGGAGAACTAGCGCCATAATATGCTGTGCTGTATGATGGCAATCAACACCAGCATGAAAATACTTTTAATTTCATGTGTGAAGAAATGCTCGCCAATGAATTATGAGTGTTTCTTCAATGCTTCCAATAAAAATATGATTTTCAATCCAAACAATGATTTTTTCCCTTGTTTTTGTGTGAACAAACTTATGTTACTTGAACGAAGTCAAAGGTTTTGCGGAACTATTTTGGAGGACAGGGCAATTAATTTAACAAAAAATGCATTCAAATTTAACAATATTAGATAATATATGCGATTGTCCTGCTCGCCGCTTTTTCACGCTTTTATTTTTGAAAATAGTAACCCTTAACCCTTGTGGACTAAATTATTCAAAGTGCATACCCACAAAGTTATACAAGACATGAGAGCGTCTGATTTAGGTTTAATGAGCAAGCGAATTAAAAATTAAAATGAAATGAGTGCAAATTTTCCTAAATAATAGAATGTTCATGTCAAAAAGATAATTAGCACCTGGAGCAGAGAATGCAGCAAACACGCAAGTTTTTGGACAACTTATCGGGACATTCTTATCTCAAAGCTGTTGCCAAAAAAAGTCAAAAAGTCAAATTTTTCATTTTCCAGCAGTAACTTTGGCCAGGGATTGCAATGGAAAATTTGTGGGTGTATTTATGCGTTTTCTGTAATGTAGTTTCACAGAATCTGTGTTTAAGCCATCGGTATTCTAATATTGGTCGTAAGCTTTATTTTTTAATATTCTGAATTGCTATATTTCATCTTCTCCTAAAAATATTTTTATCCCGTAGAAGGGTAGTGCACTCGTGCCAGTTTTTAACCGTGAAAATATTGATTTTAGCCATAGTTTTGGTTTTAGTAAGTTTCTGAGTTTTAGAAAAATTTCGAAGTCTTCATCAAAAATGTGGAACTGAAGTTATTCAGAAAGCCAATTTCTCATTACCAAACATTTTGAAAAAACTCAGTCAGTTTACATTCGGTAGCAACGAAAACAATCAGATTAAATTCTAAAGCAGTGAAAAGATCAGATTAAATTCTAAAGCAGTAAAAAAATTCCCAGTTTATGCTAATTGTAGCATGAAAAAATTAATTGCGTTAATTCCAGATTCTAACGTGCAAATTTTTACTTTTGTCTCACTTTACTCCACATTATTTGACAGCCAAAGTCAGCTCACTTGATCAAAAAATCATATTTTGCATTTCTTCTCTCCCAATAAACTTTTTTTCTATCCCAATAAGTCCGGATTCTGGAGCAGCAAAATCTTTTAAATTCTGAGGCAGTGATCTCAAAATTGAAAAGACTAGCAAAATTTTACGTACAACTTAATTTCACATTAGCTTTTTTATTTCCCCTCATTTCTTCCAAAAACCAAATATATTTTACCTCCAAAAAACTTTTTTTTCATAAAAAATGCATATATTTTCAGAACCTGAGCCATTATCCCAACTTTTGAGCTACCTTGCACTGGACCAGTTGCCAAACTGTGGCCTAATCGTGGTGAACGATCAAATTTTGCAATCTCATTATTTCCCATGGCTCCCTATGGTCCAAGAACCCATCTACACTATCACTCTAAATGGCGAAATTTTCGATACTGAGAATCACACGTATTTTGAGCAAAGCACGATTCGGACTACAAATCAACCGTGTACCACGGTCATCATTTGTTGCAAATCCTTGACCACTTGTGTGGATGAAAATAGCCGTAAAATTTTCAACTTATTGATTCAACATGGACTTTTGGCGAAGACAAGACGAGCTATCGTCTACATTGAAGATGGTAAATTAATTTCGTTTGCATACTAAAAAAGTAAAAAATATTTCAGATACTGAATCTTATGTATTCAGTTTTTAAAATATGGAAAAAAATTAATGTTACGGTGGTTCAATTTTCATTTTTTTTTTGGATTTTTCGATTTTAAATCGGCAAAAAAATCTTGTTTTGACTTCAATAGCTGCAATTAAACAATTTTTGGTTTGTATAAAATTCGAAAAAAAAAATGTTTCAATTTTGAAATTTTTAAATTTTATGGCAGGTTTTTTTTTAGGTGAATCGATTGATTTTTGAAATGCTGGGTGATCTGGTTTGTTCAATGTATTTTGTTTTGTTTTTGCGGTTCATGCTCGCATATTTTTTTTAAGGCAGTTTATATTTTTGGATTTTTTTTGCAGAAACTACAAAAACTCTTCGGCATAAGAAAAAATTTGAAAAATTTGACAGCTATAGTTTACCAATTATGAGGAAACTCAAATATATGACCAAGGGGTTGAATTGTCATATAACGTTGTTACGTAAATGGATTCCGGACACTGAGGAATATTTATATGGACTTACAATGGACGAAATTAAAGAGCAAACAATTTTTCAGGTATTTGTATTCCGGACGCAAAAAAAGTTTTGTTCATTTTACTCTGATTTTGAAATCTTTAGGATCCTGGGATGGAAAAATTTTACTGATTTAGAAACTAAACTTTTAAATTTTTATCTTTGCAAAAAATTATTTTCAAAATTCTAACCGCTTTAAAATCGAATTATTAAATTTTTGACAGCTTATGAAATTAATCACTGTTTTAGAATCTAAGAGTTGAAATTTTTTTCGCTGCTTTATAAAATAAATTTTGATGTATTTTTTGGTTTATTTACTGAAAATCCAAAAGCTATGCATTCTTTTCTGCTTTAAAATCTAGAAATTGGAATTTTCCTACTTAAAAATGCTTCCTAACAAAATTTTAACACTTAAGGGCTGGAAAATTTTGTTTTTTTAATACAAGGTTGAAATTTTAGATCCTAACATGGAGTACAAGTTGGATACCCGGAGGGAGTCCAGTAGTTTTCAACATTTGGAGCAAGCAAAATGAAATATGGTACAAAAACAAATCCATTTTCCTGAAATTCTCCGATTATAGTGGTCAAGGGGTCACAAGATTTTGTTCCACTAGTAAATCTCTTCTACCTTTCATCGAAGTTAAAAATGATTCTAGTTTCACTGGATTGGACGGCGAACTTATAAAGGTAGCCAAAATATGTCTGTCCGTCTGTCCCTCGATCTGACCGACTTGATACAACTAAAATCATAATGCATGCAAATGTACGTCGGTCCGTCTGTCTGTCTGTCTGTCGATCTGACCGGCTTGATACAACTAAAATCATAATGCATCCAAATGTACGTCGGTCCGTCTGTCTGTCTGTCCCTCGATATGACCGACTTGATACAACTAAAATCATAATGCATCCAAATGTACGTCGGTCCGTCTGTCTGTCTGTCCGTCGATCAGACCGACCTGATAGACCTACAATCATAATGCAGCAAAGGTTATGTCTGTCTGTACGTCCATCTGAGCGACCTGATGATGGACCAAAATCATAATGCATCCAAATGTATGTCGGTCCGTCTGTCTCTCTGTCTGTAGAGATGACCGACCTGATGGACCTGTTATCATAATGCAGCCAAGTGCATGTGTGTTAATCTGTCTGTCTGTGGATTTGGGCGGCATGATAGACTTGCAATCAAAATACAGTACAACAAAGTGTGTGTCTGTCCGTCTGTCGGTCTTTGCAGGCGATCAGACACACAATAGCTAATTTTGAAATTTTTTAATATTTAATCACAGCTGTTAGAGCGGGATTTGAAAATGGTGCCAATGTTTTTCGAACCCGCGGATCATGATTTTGGTGAACAGAGTGGAGGAAATTGGACAGGCGCAATTGGATACGTTATTAGAAAACAAGCGGAATTTGCTATTGGACAAATTGTATACTCACCGGCGCGGCTTCATGCTGTCAGTTTAATGCATTTTTTTGCTTTAGTAGCTTGGAATTATTGGAATATGTAGTTTTTGCTAAAAAATTGTGAAAAAATTAAGGAAAAAACTTAAGTTTTAAAACGTAAAATTTTCTCTTGAAACTTTTTCACTTTGGATTTTGAAATTTAAAATAACACAAAATGTCTGCTTGCTATAAAACAATAAATGCAAATTTTCCTACTGCTTTTGAGCCTAAAACACTAAATTTTCCTGTTTTTAAATCTGAAATACGAGTTTTCCCCCTTTTTACCTAAACCCACTAAATTTTCCTGTTTTTAGATTTGAAATACGGATTTCCCCCCTTTTTTACCTAAAAACACTAAAATTTCCTGTTGTTAGATCTGAAATACGGATTTTCCCCCCTTTTTACCTAAAAACACTAAAATTTCCTGTTGTTAGATCTGAAATACGGATTTTTCTCCCTTTTTACCTATAAAATTTCCTGTTTTTAGATCTGAAATACGACTTTTTTCTCCCTTTTTACCTAAAAACACTAAATTTTTCTCTGCCACTAAAATCAAAACACCAAATTCTTTCCCCTTTAAAATCAAAAACACTAAATTCATCTCTGCTTATAAGTCAAACCATAATTTTTTCCCCTTTTAAATCAGCAGGGAAATTTTTACAATGATAGAATCTCAAACTCAAAATTTGCATTAATTTTGTACATTTCCAGGATTTAGATTTCACACCAGCATACGCAGTATCCCAAGGAGTCATAGTTTGTTCCAATCCGAAGTTCCTACCTCGTCGACTAATTGTCATTCTCCCATTCGAACTAACCGTGTGGATTTCAATGGTCATCTCAACTCTAATCTTTTTCATCTTTTTTCACTTTCTTCAAAAATTCTCAATTCTACGGCTCCAAAAACGAATCCCGGTGACCAAACATTTCTACTTTATCGAGCCCAGACGCAAAGTGCAAAAACCTATTCAATGGTAACTTACTTTTTTCAAGTTTAGCGTGTTTCAAATTCTTTTTTAAGTCAATACATTCTATATAGGTTGGAAACGATTGGACCGATTTGTCAACAAGCGGTGACATTAGCAAACGTCCCAATATTTTCATGCATTCGTCTCTCTTTTGTCCTATGGCTGTGGCTTGCATTCATAATGAGCATCACTTATAGCACTCGTTTGATTGGCCAGTTTTCAGTCCCGCCAAGGGAACCCAAAATCAACTCGTTGAACCAGCTGATCCGCTATCAGAAGCAATGGGGCATCACTGCACTCATAAAAGATGTAATAAATGTAGCGGAATATTTTTCTGAAAAAAATCATTATTTTTCATAGTTTTGTCACAAAAAATCGCGAGAACTGAATTTTAGAAACCATTTTCATGGACAGAGTATAATTGAATCTATTCAAAAGACAATTTATAGTTAAAAAATGAAAAGCTTGAAAAGTAATGCTTTTGAAGCCCAACTTAACTTATTTGAGCGCAATGGGATTCTAAAGATGAAATTATCTAAACTTTCACATTTTTAATCCAAATATTTGAAATTTTTCACTGCTATGAAGTCCCAAACATGAATTTTCTCAATGCTTTAGAATTTAAATCTTTGCTTGCTGCGAAATTTTCAATGCTTAAATATATGAAATATACATATATAGCGTTCGTTACTGTAAAATTCAAATCGAACAATACAGTTTCAATTATTGCCTAAGAATTCAAGCTTAATTTTTTTTGCTTTTTTGGAAACCCATTTCTCGAGATTTTCACAGTTTTTTTACTGGTAGATAATGGAAGGAAGCAAATTTGAAAATTCTATGGAAGCCGTATTGCTTAGCCGTGGCAGAGTATTTGATAGCCAAGGAGATGTTGTAGACAATGCCGGTAATTGAGTTTTCCATACAATTGCAAATTTCACCCCGAAAACCGAGCTGACAGTTTATTTGGTTTAAAATTGCATCATTCTGGACATTTCACTTTTTAGGATACGAATATGTGAACGAAAAAGGGAATTGTCTTTTGGCTGAGAAACTTAGAGCCCAATATGTGATTCAAGAAAACTATACGACTAAAGTTGGGTCTGCTTTGCTTAGCTCCATGTACATCTCCTTGGACACTTTTTTGATTGGACCTACAGGTGGAATAATGCATTTTTAGCTGTAAAATGTGATATTTTGCTACTTTTTAGGAAAAAATAGTTTTTTTTTTTGGCGACATTTCATTTTAAATGGCTCTTTTTTTGTGTATTCTCAGATTAAATATTTCTTTGGGCTTGATTACAAGCTTTCATTCCAAATGTATCAGTTTTTGTTTTCCTGGAAATTTGAAGCATTTTTTTCCAGAATTTTCAATCTTTTTACCTTGAATTTATGAAATTTTTCATAATGTTTTACACTATTGTCACCAGAAATTAAATCATCAATTACTCATGCATTCCAGGCTGGGCAATGAGGAGCGACATAGACTTGGCTCTCCTAAATAAGCTGGAAACCCTTTTCCACAGCTACAGTAGTTTTGGCCTACTCGACTTGGCTGAAAAAAGTTTCTCCCACAGCCAGATAAAGTGCAAAAGATGTGCACACCAGGATAGTCATGCTGGAACTGCGATTCGCATGCAAACTTTCATACTATTGGCAAATCTGCTATTCGTGGGTCTTGGAATCAGTGTGGTCGCTTTCATTTGCGAATTAATTTATCCCAGATTAGTAAAAAAGCTTAAAAATATGTGATAAAACGAAAAAAAAAACATTCCATGATCTCCAAATTCGTAAAACCGGAGAATTTTCATGGCTTCATTTTGGCACTTTCATCTCTATTTCACTTTTTAAGCTACAAAACATGATTTTCCATTAGATTTTAAAAGTATTTTTATGTTTTTTGCACTTTTACAAACACATTTTTCATTTCTTGTTTACTCAAACTATATCAACTTTTATAACTTATCTTACACACACATTTTTTCACTTTTTTTGTAACTTGACTTATATCATTGACTCAAAATTTTGGAAAAAATTCTACCACTTTTTCACACATTTCACCCATTTCCGCCACTTCTCATCACGCATCGTTTCACTAATCCCATCTCTATTAATCATGCATGATTCCACAAACACACGCCACGCACAAACTTATCAGCTTATTCATTCAAACCCTTATACAGGATGCAACAATTTCACCCAAAACTCAATCAAATCCTATGCATCAATTCACATATGTACATACATGCACAATATTCCCTCGAATCAAATCAATGACGTTTCAATTGCAATCTACCATTATTACACATATCCTGGTGGCTGACAAATCACAATTAGTTAACTATATACGTTTAAGCACACTATTGACCTCACGTCACAAAAACTGCATTCATGACGTGACACTAACTAAATTATGGGATTGTACAATTCTAGGAATTATTTGTTTGCGTACATAAATAAATGTATATATGCTATACTTATCCAATAAACAAAACACATTAGGCTAGCTACCATAAATTATGATAATCATGTGTGTGTGTGTATGCATATACTATTTCTTATGGCTTATCGACGTAGGAACGATTTTCTGTAGAAAAAAGGTCGCAGGTTCAATAATGACCCTTCTCACGGCTTATAGTTAGTTAGTTAGCTATATGTGATTATTATTTTGAGTCACGGGAGCATATGATAACATATTAGTTAGTATGGTCCGGTAAATAAAGATAACGCAGTGTATGCTTTTATTATTTATAATGTGTCCATTTTGAAAGTCCCATATCAGTTGCATCCAGTTGGTGTATGAGGACAGCTACTCTTGTGTGTGAAAAATGGATCCAAAGGTTGTTGCAATTGCAGTGGTGGTGAGTGTGATGTTGTGTTTTACTGGAGTCGAGTCTTTTCTGCCTGAAGAGGATTTTGAGAATGGCGAAGAGTTGGGATTCCCTGTAACGAATTTGTCGGCTGATGAGGCTTTCACCATTTTACTGCAGAGGTAGATGCATTTTGGAAATTTGGGTTGGATTAGGGGGGAAAAAATGTTGGGATTATAATGGGAATTGATTCAGAATTCAAAACTGGGATGATTTTAGTAGTCAAAAATTTGAGACGGAATTTTGAAATGGTTTGGAATAAGAAAATGGGATTTTTTTACTGTGAAGGGATTTAAGACAGGAATGTTTTGTGCTTGCGAATTTTAAGCAAGAGGCATTTTAGTGCATTGAATAGTATTTTGAACAGGAAGTTTTGTAGTTCTTTAGAATTTGACTGAGCAAGTTTTTACAGTGTTATAGAATTTTGAACAGGGAATTTTATAGTTTTTAAGAACTTAATAGAGCGAATTTTCACAATGCTTTAGAACTTGAGACCCGATATTTTGCCTATGGTGCTATATAGAATTTAGCTGCATTGAAGTATTCTTCCGCATTATTGTAAGCCCGTGATGCTACCCATGGAACATTTTTTGCTATTCACTGCTCAGTGAGAATCGACCGTTATCATGTCTTTTAATCTGTAGTCAAGTGTATGGTCAAAATAATGTTTTATTTATTTATGTGCAACAAGGTCAAATTACATTTTTCACTGTATATGGTTTATACTTATCTCTTTTTGAAAAAGCAGGTTTCTCAAACCACTTTTGTTGATTTATATTATATTGATAAAACAGCAAAGCAGAGAATTTTCAAAAATTTCCTTGTCAACTTGAAATCTCAAAAATCCTTATGGACAATAACATGCTAAAATTCACTTGTCTAATGGTCCCCCATTACGAGTTTTTCATATGTTTTATGTTTTTCTTCTCCCTGCTTGCACAAACTAAAATCCTTATGGTAAATATTAACTACGTCAAATTTTCTCCGTTCAATGCCTTATATTTATATATTCTATTTTTTTTTCTATTCGCATAATAAGCGTTGACCAAAAACACGCTATTACTATGATCCTTTTCCCACTGAGTACTGAAATTTCTCGGCTTTCCGGCTATTATTTCACTTTTTAAACAAAATACAACTTGATTAATTAATTATTTTCTCAAGTAAACAATTATATATCACAAAAAGTACAGAAAAAAAGTTTTCCCTGTGTTCCGCATGGGTAGCTAGACTAATTGGCTCCTTTTCTACTCCCATTCGATACAAATATGAGTATTTGTTGTTGTCACTAATTAATTAGGATGTACGCATTTTGATGATTCAGGTACCGTGAAAAACTTGGAAGAAGCAAAGAACTAGCCCGGAGTATGAAGGATCCTTTAGAAGAAACTGAAATGACAGATCAAGTTGTTCAAAGTAAGTTCACCCTTGTAAGATTGTTTTAGATTCCAAAACTACTGAAAATTCTAACCAAGTATGAATTTTTGTTCATTTTTACAAAATTCGTCAATATTTTGCAAAAATTCACGATGATAAATTGCTTATAGTTTTGTAGTTAGTACGTCTGTAATAAAAAACATTGTTTTTAAATTCAGAAATATGCAGCACAAGTGCGACTCTTGAGTGTGGGAAAAAAGTTTTGCGTTGGGCCGCTCCTCACAAGGATATGTCCACTTTCAGTCTCAGTGCAGTCTATGCCCGGTGCAATATGAGAAAGGTGAGTTTCATTTTCACAAAAACATTCAAAAATCACTAAAACTCCATTTTTGATGAAAAAATATTGTGCGATTCATATTGTAAGAAGACTTTTAGAGCATTCGTCTAAAACTTTACTAATTATAATTCACTCTATAGGAAAAGTTATTTGACAAATGCGTATTCAATTCGTTTTCAGGCATTTCTGGATTGCATTGATATTCATCGCAAGGGCTGCAGAAGTTTAGCAAAAAGTGGGATTTTCCCAAAACTTCCACAGAAATCGATTGTTCAAAAATTCCAGTCCAGAATCTGGAAATCGTTGTGGACATCGGGTGGCTGCGTTCTTAGAAATTAAGTTTCTAGAATGACTTTTTGAAAAGTGTCTAATTAGTTAAATTATTATTTTTTATTCATTTAAAAATATGTATGTTGTTTAAATTTGCACTAACCTGTATAAAATGAAATTCACCTCCGCTTACAATTCCGAGCGCACTTTACTCGAGAAAATTGTGCATACGATTGTGCATATACTTACTGATCGTCAAATTGGAATCCCAATGCTCATTAACGATGATTTGAATGACAAACTTACGAGCCAATGTGTCAAGTCAAAATGAACAGGCTTTGGTTCGAAACTGACTTGATAAGCTAAGCTGCGTTAAAATCAATTCAATTTAAAACTTAGGAAATATACAAGTAAACCAGAAATAAGTGGATTGAATAAAGTTATTTTAATACGCAAACGTTTACTGCGTTTTACAGGATTGTGGGAAATATTATGGGATTTTAAATTTAATTAGAATCGGAATTCTCTAGGATTTCGTATTTGTATGAGTAAAACTTTAAATCTAAATAAAAAAATCATTTTTTGGAAATCATTTATTTAGCGCTAAATTATTAAGCCATTAAGACATTACATTAAGACATTTTCCAATTACTAAACAACCCGCACGACGCTACAAAATGGCGGAATTATTTACAAAGCTGAAATCAAGGATTCGCGCAAAATTGGATTTCGGGGCTCTCTATGCTCTCTTGAAAAATGCATTAATAGTCAACAATTGCATACGGCGTTTAACTCAATCAATGCATCATCGTTTTTCGTCGGTCGGTTTCCATTTCCATCAGTTCGCAATTTTGAATTTTGTGTCAAAGACAAAAATATTGCTCCATTAGTTTTTTAAGTTGATTTCATCGAATTTCGTGGACAAAATGAGCCATGAATCCCAAAGCAGTTTAGAGTCACGCGATTTTGAATCCATTCAGGTAAATGGTTCGTTAAACTTTTAGTATTATATTACATTGCTGTAAATTAATCACATTTCAGGACAAACGCATCAGCCATGGGATTTCAAAACTTTCCATCCAAACCTCCCCTGAAGTTAAACAGGCCGTGCATTTTAAACAACACAGTAGCCCCGAAATGTGCGCTTCATTCGACTACCCCGTGTCCCAGCAATGGGCGAAACCAAAAGTTTCAAGACCGGATGCCAATCAGCCGATTGCCAAAACGGGGACGATAGGGACACCGTAAGGTTTAAATTGCTACTTTTCTCGGTGTTTTTCACGACTACAGACTTTGATTTTCGTTTTCCAGGATAAGTCTAACGACGAATTTCATCAAACTAAATTTCAAAACTGATAATCAAAGGATTCATGAATACTCAGTTGAATTTCGTCCACCTTTGGAATCAATTTCTCTGCGTCGGCAGTCAATTTCTCAATTTTCCGACACACTGGGTCCAGCTCGTTTTTTTGATAAAGACTTGTTGCTGCTGCCATTTCTGTTCCCCCAGGAGGTAGAATTTTAAAGTTTATCTAAGTTTTCATACGCGCGGCGCGCGGAATTAATTAGCCTTTGACCTGATTTTTAGGAAACAATATTGACGGGAACACATCCCGAGAAAACCATGATATTGCAATTAATCCTGAGACATAGAAAACCGAAACCTGCTGAGGAGCTAACCCCTTTCTTTAACATTCTATTTCGCCGCATTATGAACATTCTGGGTCGAGTCGAGTTGAAAAACCGATTTTACGATATCCAATCTACTTTTATGATCCCTCAGCACAAGTATGCATTTCTAATTCTTCGAAATTTCATAAAAAAAATCATATTTTTACCTAAATTTTTGTCACAGATTGGAAATCTGGCCCGGCACCTGTATTTCTGTAAACTACCGCGATGGCGGTCTCATGCTGAACATGGATGCAACTTTTCGGGCTCTTCGCACTGACACCGTTTATGAACACTAGTTAGTTAGTAAGCTTTATATGGTTTCTAAAAATGTGGCGAAAATTCTAATACCTATTTTTTCGCACAGTTTAGCCATTCGAAAAAGACAGGATTGGAGAGCCATTTTCTCTAAAGCGTTTATTGGAGCCATAGTTTTCACACGCTATAATAACATGTCATATCGTATTGATGACATCGCATGGAATATGTCTCCTCTGTCCACCTTTGAGCTCCATGGGGAACAGGTAACTTAATTGGCAATTAAAACAAGCTAACTAACTAACTAACTAACTTTTTGGGGTATTTGTCGAAACAGAGAACTTTTGTGGACCATTATAGTGAGACCTATTGTCTAATCATAGAAGACATGAAACAGCCTCTTTTGTTGAGTCGAATCAAATCCAAAAAACATGGGGAAAACAGAATGGACGGCTCTAGCTTGGTATTTAAACACTGTAAACTCATTTGTAAGCTTTTTTTTGCATATATGAGAATGAAATGCGCATTTTTTAGACTGTGATGATGGCCCTGATACCGGAACTATGTTTCACAACCCGTTTGGCTACGGAAACCAGTGCGACAGTGAGAAAAGATCTTGATGCCATAAAACCTATGCCCCAGGAACGCCAATTGGCTATGACCAAGTTTTTGGCCAATGTAAAAGGTATGTGTTAGAATGTAATGTAAATCAGTGGCGATGATTCAATTTTTGTTTGTGAATAGGTTCCCCCGAAGCTTCAGAAATATTGAATTCCTGGAATTTGGAGTTGGACAGGAAACCAATGCGATTGACAGGTCGTCAAATCCCTGGGCCTAGTTTGACTTTTGGTCCCACCAATAGTTTGAAAAGTGCCGGCGAGGATTTCACAATGAATACTTGTTGCAATGTTTATGAACCGGTGAGAATGAGTTTACAATAGTTTAGCTAAATTGTTTTTGAATATTTTATTATGTTTTTTCACCCAGATTGCTCTGAAATCCTGGATTCTGGTATGTACGAAACGGGATAGAGAAAAAGCCAATAGGTTTATAGATTTGTACAAGCAGTTAGCTCCCCCATTGGGGATCAAAATTCAAGGAGCAGCTTTGATAGTTTGTGTGGACGGGAACAGTCCCAAAGAATTCTGGACTGCTTTAGAATCAAATGTTAAGAGCACGAATGGGCAAGAGGTTAGTTGGTCTATTTGTTTGAATTTTTTCACTATCATTGGGGTTCGCGGTTAGTTTGCCGAAAGCAATAACGCCGAAAACCTAACCTAATTTAGTCAATTTGGTTTTCTTCGGCATCAAAATTTTTGGCAAACGGTCCAACTATATGACCATTGGCATGTCACTTTTTTCATTGCAGTTGTATTTAGAATCCCTATAGTAGTTATTAGAAGTTTTAAGAATCGTTTGAATCCAATCGTGGTATTTCCAACTGTTTTAAGTTGATTCTTGACTTTTTTTCCTGCATTAGGTTCAATTTGTGGTATGTCTGATGCCAACTCTACGAAGTGATGTGTATGCAGCAATTAAACAATTTTGTGTGGCCGAACATGGAATCCCATCTCAATGTATTTTGTCCAAAACATTGGACAATGACAAAATGATTCGAACCATGGCTCAGAAAATTATTCTTCAGCTGAATTGCAAACTCGGGGGTGGCATTTGGGCTTTGAATGTACCAACGGTATTATAAATCTGAAAATATTTTTCCCATTCCTTCTATAATACAAAGTTTTTCGACTCCACGTTGACATTAGATGCTAGAATGTTAGATGTAAGAATGTGGAGCTCAATATGATCACAATGTTAGTTAGGATATCTTGTTTTTATGTTTGCATGCTTTATGTTCTGATTTCCCTAATCGTTTTTGTTAATTTGCTCAATTACTAATTACCCAGGAGGAGAAAATCATGTGCATCGGGATTGACGTGTTCCATGACGTAAAACAAAAGAATCCATCCGTAGCCGCCATCGTGGCCTCCATGAATAATCAATGCACTCGCCATGTGTCCCGAGTTATTATGCAACGAGTATGCCAGGAATATTGTGACAGTTTGAGACCCGTCCTGAAGGATCTATTTGACTCATATATTTCGGTATACAGCTAACAATCCGAAAAAACTTTTTTTTTTTACCCAAAATTGCATGGAATTCCCGATTTGTATAGATGAATGGATTCCCCCCAGACCGAGTTATAGTATATAGAGATGGGGGAAATGTGGGCACACTGGATTACTTGCGAAAACATGAGTGCAAGCAAATTCTGGAGGCTGTGAATTCAAAACTGCCGGATTTGAAACATTTCAGTTTCCTGATTGCCGCCAAGCGGATCCACGAACGTATAATGTGGGCAGATGGGGTAATTAAACAAAAAAAACAGTCATTAATTTGAAATCGATTGTTTTTAGGGGAATAAATGTTTTTTTAGAGAGGAAAGCCCAAAGATGAGATGAAGACGGGAATAGTTGTGGACCATACGATCACACATCCTTACCTTTACGATTTCTTCCTCGTCTCTCAATTAGTCAGATATGTAAGTAAATATAAGAAAAATATTCAACTTTTTTGGATTTTCGCTCATTTTCTACACGAAAAATGATTTTTTAGGGAACTGTGACACCGGCACATTACATTGTAGTGGAAAATAAGGGAGACTTGGATCCAGATTTTATTCAAAACTTTACTTACGCCACTTCCTTTATGTATTTCAATTGGGCTGGCACTATACGCATTCCTGCACCTGTACAGGTACGTTGTATAGTTTTCACTTATTTTTGCAATTTTTAATTTGCTAATGTTTTGCAGTACGCCCACAAATTGGCAGCCTTGGTGGGACAACATCTTCAACGGCCCCCGAAAACAGTTATGAATGGGACTTTGTATTTTTTATAAACTTTTGACCTTTGCAACATTATTGCATAGACTTTTTGATATTAATATAGGCATTATAAATGAATGCGAAAATATACTTTTTCAAATCTCGCAATTCATACTTTATACTTTATGTTGTTTATTATTTACAGCTAGAGTAAAAGCATTATTTTCAGAAGTTCGTAATTCACTAATAGGATGTTTTTGATGGGAGCAAGAAACTTTTGCATCATTAATGTATACACTTGTATTTTTTTGTCATTTGCAATGTATAGCCACTCATTTTTTCAACAAAAACCGAAAATTTTCTTTTAGTATTTACAGTTTCGATCAATAAGTGAGTATCAACTTTTTCATAAGTTTTTTTAGACAGTTCAAATGATTCATAGATTATTAATTTAGAGTTCATACAGCTTCATTTTGCATTAATATTTGCACATGGAGTAAAAATTGAATGGATACACTCTATCCAAATGTCTTTTTTGTTTGCATTAGACAGATTCTAAATAGTGGAACATAATGTACATGTATGACTCCGCCTGGCGTAAAAAATTCAGGCGTTTCATTCATAACGAACCCTGTGAATGAAAAGAGACGGGGAAATGTTATGGGTCTTAAAAAATTCAATTTCATTTTCGATATTCTCAAGCCGTGGAAAATTTGGATAGCTTAGATTCTAAAGCTCAGGAAAAATGTATTCTTCAGATTCTAAAGGCTATGAAAAAAATCTGTTAATAGTAATAGCCAGAAAAAAGGACATTTTTGACAAAATTGTACGCGTGTACAAAATTATCATGCATGTAATATAGAAATTAGGAAAACTATGAAACTTATAAACTACTGTAAATGTTCCTATTGCTAGTAGAGTAGACAATAGCACAATTTTTGAGCCCAATGATTCGTGGGTTGAGTGGAGATCCATTTGCGCAAGGTTATTATCATCACTCCGGCCATAACTATTCCTCCACCAATTAGGCTGCAAAAAAATAATAAACTATTCAATTTTTTAGTTTACACACACTTTTAAACAGTAAAAAATTTCATCTTTTTGAAATATTTCAAAAATATTCGCCCCGATTGGAACTAAAACAGACATAGCTGAAATATCCTTGTCAAAACTGCCAAACATGAATAATATTATTCCCAATACCTAAAAGGGTCAGGATGTACACCCAAGAAAATGAAATCCCATGCAAACGAGAAAACAATTTCTGAACACCGGACTAAAGCAATAGGCCCAGCCTGTTCGAATTTCAAAGCCAAAGTTAACGTCCATTGGGAGATGTATGTTAGAGCTGCAATGGAAACGCCGTAAATCCAATGAAGCCCGTTTTGGGGGAAAGTGAATTCCCCAATGATGAGACAAAGAAGTAGTCCTCCGGTGAAAGTTATTAGTCCGTAGACTAGGATAACTACAGACACGTGGATTTTTCGCACTACACGGAGAGTCAAAACGGTTCCCACGCCTAACAGCATGCAACCTAAGGCCATGCTGGCGCCAATCTGAAAAAATCAGTCAAAATTCATTCATTTTCACTTTGGAAAGCTTATTTTTTGGATGGATATTGGAACATGCATTTTAATTCCATGGAAAATTTTACCAATTGCTGTGAATTGTACGTTTCTCCAGGCGAAAGTAGAATAGGAGGTTTCATAATAACTGCGACGCCTCCTATAGTCAAAAGTGCAGCCAAAATGGGAACAATCCCGCAATTTTCTTTCAGTAGAATCCAGGCGGCCACCATTACGAAAACTGGGGATGTGAAAGTGATGATCCCAGAATCTGCAACTGTCAGGTATTGAAGGGAATAGATTTTTAAAACTATTCCTGCAAAACCGAAAACTCCTCGTATCTGCAAAAATTATGATTTTTAAACTATCTTCTTGAAAATTTGCGTGGAGCTCTAAAATCTGCATGAAACTGCTCTAAAACTGGTCCTTAGATTCCTGAACAATAAAATGTACTAACCACAAGCAAAATCCAAGTTCTTGCTTTAAACTTGTGAAACAGATCCTCATCTGGTTTTATATTCACAGGCTGTATTCTGTGATTCAAATATTTTTTCTGCACCACAGTTTTGTAGAGGACGATAAGTAAAGCTGGGATGAAAAGCCCTTGGGAAGTCCATACTGTTAAACTATACGGATGATAATTGTATTGACTTTGCATATATTTGACAATGAGCGCTGAAAGGGAGCCTAGTGCGGAGGCCAAAAGGGCCAAAAAGATTCCCAAGTATCGTTTCCACCATTTAGATTTTTCTCTGGAAAAAAAATATAGAAATTTTCATTAGAAATAGCAAACTAACTAAGAATATTGCAAATTTGTACCAGCCCACTTTTTGGGATCCCCAGATAGGTCATTTATGGCGCCCTCATAGTCGAAATTTTTGTTAGTTTCAAAATTCGCAGTGCTAGGTAATGGTCGACTTAGGGAACTCCCTTTGTCGTTTAGCAATTTCGTCAAGGTTGGATTTGAAATAATTTGGGATCCAAATGAATTCCTATTTGCTACAGAAACTCCATTTTCCCTGGATTTCACTTCAACTTTTGGTCGACGCTGAACAAATAGAAATTTTTTCGTTTCTTCAATTTCATCTTCTTCTGAATTATCCGCCATTTTTTGATGAAATGTTACAAATTCATTTTCATTTTCACGGGAATATATTTTTGCAATGTTTCAACTTGCGTTAATGCCTAGGTATCACTAAATTCATTCGTACAGTCATTTTATCAACTATTGCTTTAAAACTGATAGTACAACGTCTGATTTATTCGTTATATCATTATCACTTATTGTTTGTTTTGAGATTTTGTTTGCACAACAATATGTTTTATGTTTACACCAGGATATTACGTAATAGCTATTGCAATGATTATTCCATGACATTTTAAGGATTCGTATGATTTTTTCGGCTTCACGCTAAATGACGAAATATGCTATCGCTGATGGATGGAGCATAAAATATACATGCCATTTCAGTCGATATATAACATTCTATCTAGGGTAAGCAACCAAAAAATCTTGCCCGCCATAATAGGCGTTTAGCGCGGGGTCTTGCGGCGTCGCCACTGTCCATACGCTTTTTTTTAAATGATCGCATCAAAGTTCTTTCTTGAAACGAATAAAAAAATCAATGGATTTGCGACAATCTAGAAAAATAGATTTTAAAACGCTCAACTGTAATGGAATATAATTTATTCAGATTTTGCGATATGGTCAAACTTGGCATTTTATTAGTGACTTTTGAAAATGACAACAATAATAATTAACCTCAGCAAGAGGGTATACCGACGAAGCCGGGTTAGGAATTATTTATATTAATATTACAAAAAACCAGTAATAATAATTAGGGGTTTTTATCGTTTTTCGGTAGTCTCATCAGCTAGTCTTCCTCTGTTCACCAACTTGCAATCGCAAATGGAATCATCAATCAACATCATTTT
>Ga0210040_10003606_pt1 | contig 20829 bp, 1 predicted proteins | sample CryGeyCG12114_NA_FD_185462 | JGI IMG/M metagenome (GOLD analysis project Ga0210040, IMG submission 185462) | Groundwater microbial communities from aquifer - Crystal Geyser CG19_WC_8/21/14_NA (SPAdes) (version 2) | ecosystem: Environmental > Aquatic > Deep subsurface > Groundwater | place: USA... | reverse complement strand
CTTAGCTACTAGCTTTAATATTATAGATAATAATAATACTAAAAGTAATAAGCTTAAGTATTAGTCTAATAAGTAAGTAGTTACTTTTTATAAGTTATAGGTTTAATTCCTTTATTAGACTATAATCTTACTTAGTTTTTTACTTCTAGCTAGTACTAGAAGGTAGAGAGAAAGTGCGTCTTAGTTATACTTAACTACTCTTACTATATATATTAATTACTCTTTCTTATATATATATACTCTATAAAGTACTTATCTTAAAAAAGCTAGTATAGCTTTAGTAAGTATATAAACTTTTTTTTAGCTTCTTCTTCTATTTCTCTTTTATCTACTCTACTCTATACTAAATAAGTAATATTAGTAACGCTAAAACTATAGTTTTAGAGTTACTAAGCTAACTTATATAAGTAGAGTAGATAAGCTTAGTTTTAATAAAGAAGTAAAGAGAAAAGCTAGTAGATAAGGCAGTCGCTACTTCCTATATATATACTCTAGGTAGTACTTCTATCTTAGCGCTATTAGTGCGATATTTAAGTATATAAATAACCTACTAGTCTTCTCCTCTATTACTCCTATATTCTATATTTACTAAGCTAGTAGTAAATATAAGTAGCTATACTTATATAGCTAGTTATATCTCTTTCTAGCTTAGTAAATATTAAAGATAAGATTTAATAGAGAAAAAGAAGAGAAGTTAGTATATAGGCGCTTACGTACTAGTTACTCCTTCTTATATATTCTCTTAAGTAGTACCTCTATTTTAGTATTATTAGTATAGTATTTAGGTATATAAGCTCTCTTTAAGTCTCTTTCTCTATTACTTCTCTACTCTACTAACTTTATTATTAGCTAGCTAAGTACTTAGACTTTACTATTATTATACTTAGCTAACTAGTAATAAAAATTAAATAAAGTAAGAAAAGTTAAAGAAGAAGTTTAATAGAGAGAGAAGAGAGATTAGGTAAACTAGTTACTCTTACTTACTAACTTATATAAGTACTATATATATATATAGCTAAATCTACTATAGAACTTATTAGAAAGATATAAAGTATATAAGATACACTTCTAGATATACTTATTATCTACCTTTATTAAGGCTATAAGTATCTTATTATTCTTAAGACCTTAAGTAATCTAGTTATAGATATAAAATAGCTTATTACTAAAAACGTAGTAGGCTTAAGTCTTATATATTATTAGGTATAGAAAGTAGTAAAATATTTAATTAGCTTAGCATAGACTTTATAGAGAGATTAGATCTATAATACTATAGAGAAAGCTAGTATAGTATAGAATATACGTCTAAGTTAGTTTATATAAGTACTATTACTATAGTATAGTAGGTAGCTAATAGTATATATTTAGAAGTAGAAGTATATTAGAGATAAGAGATAAGAGAGATACTAACTTAATAAGCTCTTATATATAGTACTAACTTCTATATAAACCTACTAAGCCTACTAGTATACTAAGCTTACTATTATAATAGAGCTAGGTATATAAACTTCCTTTAGGCCTTTTTATTTATCTTTTTTATACTCTACTCTATAGCTATTAGCCTATAGGCTTACTAGACCTATAAGTAAATAGCTATAAGATTAAGGCTAGATAGACTTATAAGTAAATAGCTATAAGATTAAGACTAGCTTTAGTTTTAGTATAAGAGATAGTTATTACTATTATTTACGTAGGCTCTTAAGTACTTATAGCTTATTAGAGCCTAAGTAGATTATATTAGTATAGCGTACTTTATCTTTAAAGACTACTTAGTAGGTAGGCTTTTATATACTACTTATAGAGAAGAAGATATATTCTAATAATAATAGCTAATAGATACTTATAGACAGCACTTTCCTATTATAAGTTACTAAGTAATATAGTAAGTAAAGCTCTTATAGATTACTAAGTTATTATAATATTTAGTTTAAGCTTTAGAAACTAATATACTTAGATATAAAGCTTAAGTTAAGAATATACAGCTTTATATATTTACTAAAACTTACCTAAAAGCTAGCTTATAGAGTAATAAAGACTTAAAGAAAAGATTTTATTCTACTAGATAGATAAAGAGGGCTGTAGGAAGTTTATATACTTAGGCTTAATACTACTACTACTACTACTACTAATATAAAATAGTAGATATATATTTAGAGTTAGGTCCTACGTTAGAAGATCGTTAGTAATAGTAGTAATAGTACCTAAGTTATAGTATTCTTCTTTAGAGGCATAGACTAGTAGAGTAATAAGTATAATAGTTATACTATACTTATACTATATAGTAGAAGAGAAATAGTAGAGCTAGCTAGATAAAAGTTTATATATAAGAAGATAGGTAAGTTAAAGACTACTTACTTATATATTTAAGGTTAGAAGACGCTACTACTTACTACTCCTATTAATCGCCTTAGCAGCGTCTCTATAAGATAAGTAAGTTAAAGAATATTTAGTTAAAAGCTAGTATATTTAGAGTTAGAAGGCCTATATAGACTAGTAAGGTAATAAGTATAGTAGTTATACTATACTTATACTATATAGTAGAGAAGAGATAGAGGAGCTAGTAGAGTAGGCGTTTATATATAGCTTTAAGTACTATTACTACTAATAATATAGGGCTTTATAGTAGTAGTAGTAGTAGTAGTAGTATTAAGATTATACTACTATATTCTTCTAGATCTATTTTATATAACTATCTTATAGATAAGAGAGAGTTACGTATATAGAAATAAAGAAGAAGGTTATAAGGTAATATATAGAAATAAAGAAGAAAGTTATATCTAGTACTAAGGTTCTTCTTATTAGTAGCCTTAGACTTATCTTTAGCTTTATTCTTAGCTTAATATTACTACTATTACTAGTAGCTCTTAAGATCTTAAGTATAAACTTATAGAACTAGCTAACTAAGCTACCTCTTCTATAAGACTCTAGAGGTTTATAGAAAATTAAAAAGATATTAGTAATACTTATCTAAGATACTATTTACCTCTAAAGTCCTATATTAGAAGATTATTATTACTAAAGATAAAGAGTATATTACTATTTTAGTAGGCTCTAAGAAAGTTAAGGTTAATATTAGCTAACTAAGGAGCTCTATCTAGTAGTCTTATATTAAATAGTTATTATTACTAAAAATAAAAAGTATATTACTACCTTAGTAGCTTTTAATAAAGTTAAAGTTAATACTAGCTAGCTAAGGAGCTCTATCTAGTACTTACTTACTACTATAGTATAGCTAATAGCTAGTTAAGAGTAAAGTACTTACTTATATTATTATTACGCGACAGCTATATAGAGAGGAAGTAGCCCTAGCTAACTTATATATAATAGTATATTTACTATCTTTATATTCCTTACTAACCTAAGGCCTTTACTTAATATAGTATAGGAGTAAGAGAGAGAGGAGTTAAGAAATATAATATATAGTTTATTTAGGTTATAAAATAGATATAAAGTAGCTATATTATAGTATATAGTAAGTATAATACTAATAGCTTTAACTCTAAAGCTACGCCTTTTATCTTATATAAAGAACTTATTAGGTACTATATACTCCCCTATCTATAGCCCTATTAGAGAGTTAATATTATCTTTAGCTATTACCTTAGTAGTAGGAGCTTTCTTCTTAGTCTTAGGCTTAGTACTATTACTCTTATTACTATTAGCTTTACTTTTCTTCTTTTTACTAGTAGCCTTAAGCTTATACTTAGTCTTAGGTTATTAATATATCTAAGGTCTATATATTCTAGGGCGTATAGGTCTTTATATAATATAGGTAGTACTTAAGAAACGCTAAGCGTTAATATACTAAGTATTATAGAGCTTAATATATAGTGTAGGATCTATTAGAAAGATATATTTAGTATACTACTTTTAAACTATAAAAAGCGCTATCTATCTTAATTAAGATAATATCTAGCTCTAGTAATCCTTAGCCCTCTTTATCTTATCTTAGATCTTTATTATCTACTCTTTTAGCTCTATAACTTTAGTATTTAAGTACTTACTTTATTATTATTATCTATAACCTTAATATTCTAGTACTCACTTTATTATTATTATTTATAACTATAGTATTTATATACTTACTTATAGAGAGTAAAGAGAGTAGTTCTTAAAGATAGGTAAGTTAAGGAATACTTAATTAAAGGCTAGCGTATTTAGGTTAAGAAGCTATTTATATTTATAATCTTATTAGTAGCTAAAGGCGCTTATATAGTAAGTTTTAGTATTATAGACGTTATAGCCCTATAATTAGCTAGTAATAGTACTTCTATATATTACTAGACTACTCTACGTTATAAAGAAGTTACTACTATACTTAAACTTCTCTATTTTAGGCATAGAAGCTATTAGAAGGATATAAGAAAAACTTTAATAAATAGTTTATTAGTTAAGTTATATTTATATTTAAACTTCTCTATATTACTTAATATATCTTATCTTTAGAATAGGTTCCTATTATATTAAAACTCTCTAATTTTATATATAGAAGCTGTTAGAAGGATATAGGAGGCACTTTAGTAGAAGTATTAGATCTACGTAGCTATATAATAAGGCTAAAGTTAGATACCTTATAAATAGTTCTACTACTCTATAGTACTATTATAAATACCTTAAGTTATAAATACTTTAAGTTATAAATATTTTATAGTTACTTTAAGTAGGCCTCTTAGGTAATCGCATATAGTAATTAATCTAATAGGCTTTAACCTAGACTAAAGTCTTACTAGTCTATATTACGTTAACTCTTCTTAGACTCTATATTTTAGATATAGAAATAGCCTTAGAGTAGTAATAAGAATCTAGTAGCGCAATTAGACTTATTTAGTTTTAAACTCCTAGGCAGCTAAAGCTAATAGAGACTACTAAGACTAATATAGTAGATAGTTAATACCTCTCTACGTATTACTACGCGTTAGTACTTAAAGTATTATATTACTATTAGAGTTAAAGACTATTAAAGAGCTAAAGACTTAGGTTATAGACTTATTTTTACTAGCTAAATAGAAACTATCTCTACTACTACTAGGCTTTTATTAATATACTAAGTAGTAAAGCCCTAGACTTTTACTTTTAAACCTAAGCTTAAAGAAGACTTAAAACTAGCTATAGTAAGTTATAGGCTTCTAGGCCTATAAGCAGTAATAAGCTCTAGTAAGACTTAAACTATTCTAATCTAAGATCTAGCCTTTAACTCCTTACTTAGTAATAGTATCTTATTAGTAAAGCCTTAAGAAGTAAGTAGACTAGTACTACTATCTTAACTTTATAAAGTAAAGTCCTTAAGGTATAAGCTCTAATTAAAGAAAGATAGCTATATAGTAATTATTTCTTATAAGCTATAAACTAGCTAAAGCTATCTTATATAAGAAGCTAGGTAATAGTAAGTTTCTATACTATAGATAAGTTATTAGAGCTAGAGAAGAGGAGTATAATAAGTAGTAATTTAGAGTTATTATTTAAGTTAGTAAGCTAAAGGGGAGCTTAAATAGTAGATAGTACTAGAGATAAAGGAAGAGCTCTTTATATACTCTTTAAGTAAAAAGATACTAGTAGCTACTACTAAGCTAGTAAGAGTAAAGATAAGTATATAAAAACGCTAGAAGTACTAGAAATAACGCTAAAATAGCGCTAAAAGTAGTATAAATAGATTAGCTTATTAGGTATCTTACTTTAAGACATACATATAACGTTAAAAGCTATAATATAAGCTTTCTTAAAATATTACTAATAGTAATATACTTAATAGGGCTACCTTATAAAGATTATAGCTTAGCGTAAGATATTAGTAAAGCTTACTATTCTATAGCTATAGCTTAAAATAGAGTTTATTACTCTATATTATATATTAAGAGAGGAGAAGAAGAGGTTAACTAGTTAGTATAGTAGATAAAGTAAGTATTCTTATAGTACTTAAGCTATACATTAATATAAGAGAAGAAAGTAGCCTAGTTATCTCTTACTTTAATAATATTAAAGTAGTTAATATCCTAGGCTAATATAATAAGAGTCTTTAGTACTAGTATTAACTAAGCTATCTTTATAGCGTAGATCTATATTAGGTATCTAGATAGGTAGTATAATATAGATACCTATAAAGGGACGTTTAAGATAATATATACTTTTATTACATATAAGTAATCTACTTATAAAAGGCTACATATAAAGTAGTAAAGAGTAGATATATAGTAGAAAGTAAGTAAGATTACCTTAAAAGCTAGGTTTTCTATCTTATAGTATACTTAGTAGTATATATTAAAAGGCGTAGAGAGAACTTTAATCTAAATAGGCTTATTAAAGTAGATAGAGATAGGTAGGCATAGAGTATAGATATTAAGCTTAGTAAAGTAAAGCTCCTAGATATAGTTTTAAATCTTTCTAAATAGGTAAAGTAATAGTAATATAGATTAGTCTAGGCTACGTAGATATTAGTTAGTTTATAGCGCTTTAATATAATACTTAAAATAATACTTACTCTCTAGATAGATCTAGAAAACCTAACTAACGCTTCTAAGTATTAAGAAGAGAGTTAAAAGTAGATATAATAGCGTTAAGGTAGAGCGTTAATAAAGAAAAAAGGGTAAGATTATAAGAAGCTATATACTTATAAGTATTAGTAGGTATACTAAAGTCTATAAGATAAAGTAAAGATAAAGAGTTATAGTAAATAGTATAGAAGAAAGTAGGCTATAGTATTTTATTATAAATTAGACTATTTAAAAACTTAATAAAGCTTTAAAAAGTTATATAAAGAGTATAGTTTACTATACTTATCTTACTAGGCTTATATTCTTACTCCTCTTTTAGATTAGTAGAGGTTATAGCTATAGCGTTAAAGTTATAGCACTATAGGAGGATTAATAATATAGCTAATTTATTAAGTCCTACTTATACGCGTTATAAGTTTATTACCCTAAATACTAGCTTAATAGTAAGACTTAAGAGTTTATCTTTTATCTTCTAGATACTTATTAGCTTACTCTTTAGTTATATTCTTATTATAAATAAGATATTTATAAGAGATAAAATAGTAACCTTATACTACCTAGAGTAGTATACTCTTTTAGAGATCTGCCTATATCTTATAATAGTACTAAATAAGTATATCTTAGACTAAGATAGGTTTTTTAAAGTTACTACTACTTCTTAGTAGGTAGTTTAGAGGTTAGAGGGGTATTAGTAGTAAAACTTAAAGTATAGGTCTTTTTAATAATAGCTTATTATAGGCTTTACTATTAGTATTATATATAATAGAGAGTAACTAAGGCGATATTACTATTAGCTTTACTATTAATATCGTAGAGGATAAAGAGGTTAGCTATCTATAGTATAGTAAGCTTATAAAACTTAATATAGATTATAAACTATAGCCTACTAGGAGGCGCTATTAGTACTAGTCTTATTAGGCGCGAATATTATCTTTTTTAAAGATACCTTTAGCTTTCGTAGAGGTCTACTTCTTACCTTTATTACTTTCTTCTTTTACTTTATCTTTCTTCTTAGGTAAAGCGTATTTACTATTATAATAAAGAGTAGTCTTAGATAAAATTATAGAAGTAGGTAAATAGAAGCTATAGTAAAGACTATTATAGGTAGTTATTTTAATAGTATACACGCTATTATATAGTATAATCTTAGTATATAAAAGATATATTATATAAACTAAAGACCTTAGGAGCTATAAATATATTAAAGTAATAGTATTAACGCTACTTTATAGAAGTAAAAAAGCTATAAAGTTAGATATATAAGCTAACTATAAGGTTATAAGTATAAAAGAACTTTTATCTTAGAAGATTAAGCTTTATACTATACTAGAGTAAGTTACTAGGAGTACTCTCTTATCTTACTACTACGCAGATAACCTTCTTATCTTATAAAGTATATACTATATATTATACTACGCTAGGTATAATAGTAATAGAGAATTAAAGTAAGGCATTAGAGTACGTATTTATATAATTTATAGTAATAGGTAGTAGGCGTAGAAAGTAAGTAGTAAGTAAGAGGGCGTTAGAGCGTTTAAAGGAAAAGAATAGAAGATAGGTATTAATAAAGTTAAGGGATACTATAGTAAAGCTTATAATTAATAAGTAATATTAAGTATTAAAGTGTTCTCTTAGTAAGTTTATAGAGTACTAAAGCTAGTTATTTTATCTTACCTTAGCTATAGGACTAACTTTCTTTTACTTACTTATATATCCTTTTAATACCTTCTCTACTTTTAGAAAGAGCCTATAATACTTAAGATAGATAGGTAGGACTTATATATACTTAAATAGTTTTTATATAATATAACCTTCTATTATAAAGTTAATACGCTTTAAGGAGTTTTTTTAATATTTATATAGAAAGTATTTATCTTAATAATATATCCCTCTTTATATCCTTCTAATAGCTTTTACTAGCTAACTAGGAAGCTTAAAATATTAGTAGTAACTACTTTAACCTAGGAGACTAGTATCCTTAGTACTACTCTACTACGCTTCTAATAGCTAACTATAATTAATTTCTTTTAACTTATTAACTTAAATACGTTGCTTTTACTATATTATTATCTTTTCTAGTAGATACTTACTACTACACTTTATAGTATAGCTACTAACTTACCTACTACTTTTAAATTATTTTAGATACGTCTTAAGAGTAAAAAGAAGATAAGAGCTAAGTAAAACTTTCTACTAGTTATACTAGATTAGCTTAACCTTTTTAATAATAAGCTTATTTATAAACCTAAAGCTATTCCTAAGTTAATAACGTATAGCAATATAGCAGCGTATCTACGCTATTATACTAGTATATTTATAGTTAATAATATTATATAATTAGAGAATATATATAAGCTTAGCTAGCTTTATATATATATCTATAATATTATACGCTACTATAGTATTTAATTTCTATAGAAATATAAGAGTATAAATAGAGAAGCTATAGTAAATTAGCTTACTTCTTAATATCCTTTTCTTAGTTAATTTATAAGTAATTAGGTAGCCTACGCGCTTATTTAGATAGTATATTAGTAATCTACCTTTAAAGAATATTAGATAGCTTAAAGTCTTTTACTATCCTCTTAGTATCTTTAAAGTTTAAATCTAAATTTACTTTAGGCTAATAAGTTAGCTTATAGAGGTAACCTACTTATAAATAATAGTAAGCTAGCTAAGAGTGCGATAAAGGCGAAACTCTAAAGTCCTAGTATTTAGAACTTAAAATAGTACTTACTATATAGTAAGTATTACCTATTCTAATATTAGGCTAGGTTAAGCGATAAGAGCTATAACTTATATAAATATATAGCTACTAGTAAGGTTATACTCTCTTAGCTAGCATCCCTTACTATAAGTAGAAAGAGACCTCTTTCTTCTACTATATACTATAAGCTAAATATATAATAGTTAGCTACTACTACCTAGAGTTAAAGAATATAGAATATAGTACTTCTTACTACCTCTCTATAACCTATAATTAATAACTTAGCTTAGCTAGTAATAGGAGTTAATAATAGCAAAGACGATAATATTCTTCTTATTACTATCTCTAAAGTAAATACTAAGAAGATTACTAGTATAGTTACTAAGAAGCTTACTAAGTAGAAAAAGAAATATAAAATATAAAATAAGGAGTAGTAGCTTTAGGCTAAAGAAGAGGAATTAAATAAGTTAGTAAACGTATTCTAAGCTAAAGTTACTCTTTAAAGAGAAAAGATAAAGAGAAAGAAGATAGAGTTATAAGTAACTAAATAATAATAATAGTATACTACTAGGGTAGAAGCTAAAGCCTTATAGTCGTTCCTATAGTTTATTAATAGTAGTACTTATAGTAATAAAGATAATAATAGTATTATAAGTATTAAAGCTATTACTAAGCTACTAAATAAGATAGATAAAAAGGTAGATAATAGGCCTCTAGTATCTTAGCTATTCTCTTAGTAAGTACCTACTAGTATATAACCTAACGTTAATAACTTTAAAGGACTTAACCTACTTAATAATCTTAATAATCTTAACTTACTTAATAATCTTAAAAAGCCTAAGCTACTTAACGACTTTAATAAGCTTAATATAATTAAAGTGTCTAGCCCTATATTTATACTATAAGAGCTAACTCTAGAGTCTAAGCTAATATCTTTATAACTAAATAAGCAGCGCTATACGTTTATTACTATTAAAGATAATAACTAAAAGAGTATACTTAAAGCTAGTATAAAGAATAAAAGTAAGGCTAGAGCTAGTATAAAAGATAAAAGTAAACTTAGAAAGATAACTAGTAGTAGAAGTAGTATAAAGTTATTAAACATATCTTAAGCTACTAACTCTAATAGTACTACTCTAAGTAATATAAGTATAGCTAGTAAAGAGTCTAGTATAAGAAGTACTATAAAGCTGCTAAAGACTTCTTAACCTAGATAGCTAGCTAAAGTCTAGTAGTTAGAAAGATCTAGTAAAAAGAGGTATACGCTAGTTATAGAAGAGGTATTAGTAGAGAAATAAGATAACTAACTATTATAATACTATACTTACGCCCTTATAGCGTTATAAAGAAGATAGCCTAGTAGTAGTAGATTACTATACTTACTATATATTCTCCTTAGCCTACCTTTTTACCTTATTACTATAAGCTCTTTTAATAAGCTACGTATAGTAACTCTATTAATAGAGTTTTTTAATACTTTTACTAACTATAACTATTTAAAATAGCCTATCTCCTAACTACTATAAATAAAAGAGATAACTTATAAGTATAGCTAGAGGTATAAGGACTTAACTGCGATAGTAAAGAATAAAATCTATATTATATACTAAAGTGTAGTTATACTAATATAAAAGACGATAGCTACTATATTAAATAGTAGTATAGTACTTATAATAACTTTTAAGATAATTAATAACTCTTAAATAATAACGCTAGGATAGCTAAGATAGCTACTAATAAATAGGATTTAGTATATAGGCCTAAGTACTTACTAAAGATTAAGAAGGAGCTAGAGACGATTTATACTCTACTACTACGCCTTTTTTATTAGAGGTACTCTCTTTATAGATACTATACCTTATAGTATATAAGACTTATAGTTAAGCTAATAATACGCGTATATAGTACTAGAGATAAATACTATCTTAGTAATTAGTATAGTAGTCTTATACTTTACGTACTCTTAATTCTTAGCCTAGTAGCGCGTATACCTTACGTTACCTATAATAACCTTACTAAGGTTAGTTTCTATAATAAGAATAGTATAGTTAACTATAGCTTACTTCTTATTATTACTTAGTTCTATAAATTACTCTTCTATATAGAACTACTATTTACTAGTCTATTAAAGAGGAACGTAGTAAAGCTTAGCTCTAAGAAGACTAGTTTAAAACTAGTTCTATAAGAAGCGTAAAGTGTCTAAGACTAAAAATTTAACTTAAGTAGCTACTTTACTAGATATAGAGTTAAAGTTATAGCTATAGCTATATATAAGAAGATAACTATAATAGATCTCCTCTAAGTTAGCATTAGGTTAGCTACTATTTACTATAAAACTAGTATTACCTCTAATTATAGGGAATTAGTCCTCTAAAGCTAGTTTAGTAATTAGATTTAAAGGAGTAGCTTACTAGTCTACTCTAATAGTAGATATAGGATTAATATCTATCTCTTCTTTATTACTACTTTCTTTTCTACTAAGAGCTTCTATATCTAGTATCTTTATATTACCTATATTACTATTACTATTATTATTATTCTTTACTTACTACTATACGCTAGTAGGAGGTATAGAAGCTACTTTAACTTATAGCTATAGTAGAGATTATACTTAGTTAGGGAACTTATATATAAAGTCTATAGGATATAGTAGTTTATAAGAGTTAGCTAGTGTAAGATAAATAGAAAGAGACTTACGTTAATATAACTATAGATAGGAAACTTTTAGCTATACTAATATACTTAGTACTTATAATAAGCCTACTTTCTTAAGTAGAAACTATAACTTAGGTAGTATTAAGTATTCTAGTTTAATCTTAATAGTCTTATAGACCTCTACTACTATACGCACTAAAGTAGTAATTACGTAAGTAAACTAGAACTAAAGGAGCTATAGTATTATATAAAAGTAGTTTAGTATAAGTATATAAATATAGTATAAGATACTAAGTAAAAGTTCTTATAGCGTTAATATTATTAATAGTTACTAGCTATATAGACTGTACGCGCTTACGTAGCTAACGTAGTAATAGAATAATAATAATAAATATTAAAATAAAGCTTTAAGGCCCTATAAGGCCTATATTCTACTATTAGTATATACCTAAATATCCTTCTAATAGCTTCTACTAACTAATTAAGAGAAAGTAAATATAGCTTAGTATAGTTAGATATTTCTTAAGTATCTATAAGGATATTTATATACTTTTTCTCGTTCTATCTATATACTCCTTCTTTTTCTATATCTTTACGCTACCTACTATAAATATCTTTCTATAAAGTATATTTTAATATAATTATCTTTTATTCTATAACCTTTATTTTTATATATCTTTACCTCTACTTACTACTTAATATTATATATTATAAGATTAAATAGATATACAAATTTAATGCTAAGGCAATATACTAAGATACTCTACTTAATGCATAACAGAGATCTAATAAACTTCCTCCTACCTACTACTATCTTAAGTAATTAGTCTCTACTATAACTATAATATTATACTTAAATAGTTAGAGTAGCTACTGCCCCTACCTATAATTAGACTAAGTAACTATCTCTAATCTTACTATACGCTTAAACGTCTCGCTATTAATAGACTAGTATATCTTAAAGATTAAAAGTATAATGTCTATAAGCTTACTTAGTATAGTGCTAGACTTTTTAAGTAATAAATAAGAACTAAATTAAGCAGCTTAATATTAAGGTAATAGATAATAATACTAACTTAGATTACTAGAGTAAGAATATCTCTAGCGTCTACTTTCTATTTAATAGTTAATAAGTTACTATACTAGCTGCCTTAATTACTAAAGTAAGAATATATCTAGTATCTACTTCTTATTAACGCTATAAGTAAGTACTATAATATAATAGCGACTATAAGTAAGTATCTTAATATTAAAGGTAGTAGAAATAGAGAGCTATAGCTAAGATTAATAAGAAAGCTAAATGTAAATAGAATATAAAGAAGACGTATTAAATATAATAGATATAGGTAGAGCTTTATAGAACGTAATTAAATAGCTAATTATTACTTACTATCTATTACTTACTTTAATTACTACTACTACTACTACTACTATAGCGCGTACGCTCTTAATATTAACTTCTTAACTAAGAATACTTTATATATATATATATAGCGAATACCTTATATATAATATAGTATTAGGTATTAAAGAAAAGTTATCTACGTAGTAGTAAGATAAGAGAGCGCCTTTAGTAAATTACTCTAGTATAGTATAAGGCTTATCTCTTTAATAAAGAGTAGAGGTTCTTTTATACTTACTACTTTATAGTTAGCCTATATATCTAACTTTATAACTCTCTCTAATAGCTAAAGTCTATACGCTCTAGTAACCTACCTAACTACTTAGCTAGAGTAAGTACTTAAATACTAAAGTTAAAGATACGTCTTTAAGGTATTATCTATTAGCTAGAAGCCTTAGTTCTATCTTATATTATTTATACGTATATAATAGTAGCGCTATAAGTTCTATAGATTTCACTTAGTTCTATAGCTCTTTACTCTTTATTCTTACTATATTAAACCTACCTAATCTAGCTATCTAGACCTATACAGCCTACTTATACGCTATCTTTATTATTTACTTTATACTAAGCTACTAGCGCAGCGCTGTCTCTAAAGAGTATATAAAGACTACTTCTTTTATCTCCTATACTTTCTACTACTTTTAATATAGCTCTCTTCTAGCTTAACTTTATTACACCTCTTAGCTCTAGCTATAGATATTATATTTACTACGCTATAGATATACTTCTACCTTTATCTCTAGATAAAGTATATAGATTATAGCTATACTAGAAGTAAGATACTTTATATATTTATAGTAGCTAAGTCTAACTTCTATTCTCTTATCTACTTTACTTTTAAGATATATACCTCTAAGTAGTATTTAGATAAAGGTATATACTTAACTCCTTTACTCTTAGCTAACTATACTTTAAGATATATACTCTTTAGGTAGTATTAAGTTAAGTATAGTCTCTACTCTTTAAGTATACTAGAAGTAGTTAATAACTAGCGTTTAAATACTTATAATAAACTAATAACTAGTAGCTTTATTAACTACTCTACTATTAAAGTTATTATCCTCTACTATAGGTAACTATAGACGTTTTAGAGTTAAGGTTCTTTAATAAGTTAGAATAATAATAGCTTACTATTAGAAAGCCTTCCTTAAGCTCACTTATAGGCCTTATAAGCCTATTTTAATATAGCTAACTAGATTATTCTAGTATATATATATAGTAGTTTTAGTATAGAGCTAGTATAGTAGTTGTTTTAGATCTAGTTAAGTACCTCTTCCCTTTTCTTTAAGCTATACTAATACTTACTAATAGGCCTATCTTAACGCTTAAGCCTATCTTAATAGCTAATAAGCCTATCTTAATATAGCTAATAAGCCTATCTTAATATAGCTAATAAGCCTATCTTAATATAGCTAATAAGCCTATCTTAATATAGCTAATAAGCCTATCTTAATATAGCTAATAAGCCTATCTTAATATAGCTAACTATACTATTCTAGTATATATATATATATAGTAGTTTTTTTTCTAGATCTAATAGTCTTAACTTAAGTAGCTATTATAGCGCTTATATTATTAACTAGAGTAGCTATTATAGCGCTTAATCTTAATAAGTAGCTATTATAGCGCTTAAAGTTTTAGTAATAGATTTAGAAGTATAGTAATAGCTATAAAGAGACTTAAAGTAACTATTTACTAGTAGTTTTATATAGATAAGGCTTTAGTTAATACTTACTACTCTTCTTAGCTAGCTTAATATAAGGTTTACCTAATTATCTAATAAGAGTTAGTAAGCGAAGAGAGTATACCTAACGTTTAGAGTAACTTAGCTTTAGCTTTAAGAATTTCTTAATTAGAGTAAGAATACTAGACTAAGGCCTATTAAACTAATTACTAATAGTAATTACTTAAGAGACCTTAAGGTATTTAACTTAAGGTTATTCCTACTTATAGTTATCTAATAGTAATTAAACCTTTATCTATATATATATATATATATTTTATAGTTTATAAAATCTTTACTAAAGTAAGCTTTAGGATGCTATTAGACTACGATACTAACTCTTTAGCTACTATAGTATAATAGTATCCTAAAGCTTTACTTTAGTATCTTTTTATATATAAGTTTAAACCTTATATATACTACTTTTTTTTAGCCTTTTTTCCCTCTACTATATATATTATACTAATACGCATAATACTAAGTTATACGCGTAATACTAAGTCTTTAAAAGCTATATCTAGCTCTTCTAAAATAACTAGTAGAAGCTATTAGAAGGATGCTAGAATACTATATAACTATCTACCTACTATCTAGAAAGCTTACTAGTACTAGTACTACGCTTTAACCTTTACCTACAGTTTATTAGCTAACTTATAATAAAGAAGAAAGAGCGCTATATACTAGTACTTCTATTAATAATTACCTTAAGCTGCTTTATAAGCTTCTTATCCTCCTTTTCTATTAGTATTATAATAATACTATTCTTTATCTATATACGCTAGTTTAGTACGCGTATAAAATTAGGATAGTATATAGTACTTAGCACTTAAAGTAGATAACTTAAGGGTATACTACGCGTATAGTAATAAATACGCTAGTATAAGGTATATATAGTATAAGCTTTAAAAGGGTGTAGGTAACACTTTAATAGTCTATTATCCTATATAAGCTAATAAATAAGCTCTTTTTAGCTAGCTAGTATAAACTACTTATACGTAATATAGTATACTAATATAAAGATATAGGCTCTAAAGATACTCTTAATAGTAACGCTCTTAGTACTATAGATATCTTTAAGTATAGTAAAGATATTCTTAATTACTTAAGCTATAGGAGGCTAAGAGTTAAAGTTATTATAGTTATAGTCTAGATCTTATACTAGGTACGCTATCTAAGTAGCTATACGTACTATAGCTATAAAGTTCTAAGGCAGCGACGTAGGAGCTATTACTTATTTCTAGACTAGTACTTAGATAGTAGATTAGTTTACATAAGTATAGCGCTAGTACTACCTTATAGTAGGTATATTAAAGAAGGATATAAATACTATTAATAAACTTAAGAAAGAGATATCTTAGGCTTTTTATTACTAGTTTAAAGTTTATATATAGTTAGTCTTCTATCTATAGGCTACTATAAATAATAGTATCTTTTTTAGTTCTCTTAGGTAGTAGAACTATAGCTTATACTAGGGCCGCCTATACTTATATAACTTTTATAAAATTACTATTTTATTACTTACTTAAAGGGAACTTCGCTATCTATACTATTAACTACTATAAATATAAGATAAGTAAAGAGTACCTCTACTACTATAGCTATATCTACTATTATATTAGAGAGTACGTTATACTAAAAAGTATATACTTTTAATATCTAAAAAAAGCTAGAGCGCTTAGGTAACTAGGTAGCTTTATAGTAGAGGACTTTATAGAGCTAGAGTAGTAAGATAGGTATAATAACTATACTATAGATATATAAGATATACGTATCCTTCTAGTAGCCTTAAACAATCTTTACTAGCCTTATAATAAAGATAAAAAAGATAATAAAAATAATAAGAATAATCTATATAATATTAATAACTAGTCTAGAGCTAATAATAACTTTAAGGCCTTTAAAGAGTCTACTAATAATATACGTAAGCTCTAAGATAAGATGTTACTAAGAGAGAATAACTACCTTCCTCTTAACTCTACTAATATAAATAACTTACTTAAGTAGCTTAACTTATATTAACTTTATTACTATATTAGTTACTAGGTATTTACTATACTCTAGGATATTATAGTAAATTACTTTAACATTAATCTATAGCAAGGTAATATATATAGTAAGTCCTTCTATAGCTTTACTAATATTCCTATTAAGACATTTAATAAATATAAAGAAGGCTATATAGTATTTATAAAAGAGTATATATCTTTATAGAGCTATTATTATTATAGTTATATATATTTTAAACTAAAGAAGTTACCTACTAACCTAGATAAGCTATACGCCTAATTTAACTATATTAAGGTTATACTAAGACTTATTTACTAGTATAATAATACTAATAGAGTAATTAAACTATAATTCTACTATAGCGCCTATACTAATATACAGCTACTAGTAAATATAATAGACTAGATAGGAGGTACTATATACTACTATTTTAAGAGTAATAGCTATCTAAGAATAGCCTACAAAGTAGTATACTAGATATCTCTAGATAAGATTATACTAATAAATAAGCGCGTTGTAAAGAATACGTATAAAGTCTTTATAGTATTCCTATATAATATAAACCTCTACTTATATACTTACTTTAAGAAAGCTAATACTATACTTAGTATAGCTATCTCTAGTAGTTACTATAATAAATATTTTAATACATTCTTTTAGCTATTAGTTAATAAGTTTAAGAAACTATCTACTAAAGAGGTGTAGGCTATTAATATAAGTAGAGTATAAGACTATAAGTTCTAACTATAATTATACTTTATACTAGTTATAAGTAATAGATAAGCTATTACTAAAGTAATAAGAATAAAGGAGCTTAGTAATACCTACTATCTATACTACGTATATAAGATTAAGGGTATATACTATAAGCGCTTAAATATATATTATATACTATATAAGCCTTAGCACTTCTAGCAGCTACCTTTATAGAAGAAGCTAAGTACTATAATTAATAACTTTATAGATACTAGTACTAATACTAAAGGTATTATACGCTACAGCATCCTCTATAATCTACTAATACTATACTAGCTTAAGAGCTTTCCTATAGATACTATATACACTATTATACTTAATATAATAAGTAAGTTATTTTATCTCCTTTAGAGTGTTAAATAGGAGAAGTTTAGTAAGAACTTAAAGACTAATAAAGCTTTAACCTAATATAAAGATACTAGTAACTACTATATTATAAAATAAGATAAAGATTATATTAGTAAAGCCCTCTAAAACTCCTATATAACTATACTAGTATATATAAGCCTACTAGTAAGAGTAGTAGGACTATATTATATAAGCTTTAAGATAGCTAAATAGAAAGCTTTCTTATTAATATATAGGCTAGCTTTCCTTATAGACGCTATACTATAGTAGTACTACTATAATTTTAAAGACTTTAGTAACTTCTATACACTCCTACTAAATAAAGTAGTAATACTTAAAAGTATTTAACGTATTTAAACGCTATCTTTTTAATTTATAAAGATATATAAATAACTATACTATAACTAGTTTAAGGTAATAGGAGTAGGGATAGATAACTTACTATATATATAAGTATATACTCTATAGCTCTATTTACTCCTTTACTTAGCTAAAGACGTTATTAATTAGAGACTAGCATTAATATTTACATAGTAGATACCTAAAGGCTACCTTAGGTATATTAAGAGAGAAGCTAATAGTCTTCTATATATAATTCTTAGTATACTTAAGGGTGTTATAAACGATAAATAAATAACTATAGCCTTCTTTAGCCTTAACTAATATAAATTACTTAACCTACTATACGCGTCTGTAATATAATAGCTCTATAAGAAGAATAGCTCTAATATTAACTAGAGTATAGAATAGTTTAATTACTTATTAGCTAACTTTAACGCTAAAGAGCTATAGGCTCTAGAGAAAGAAGCTATTAAGCGTGCACCTATTTATATCTTTAGTAGTATCTAACTAATAACTAGAGCTATTATTATAGTAGAACTATATTAGCGCTAAATAAGTATTAATTATAATAACTCCTATATTACCTTCTACTATAACTAGATAAGTAGTTAGCTCTACTTTAGCTAAGTAAAGTATTTAATCTATATTATAGCTACTACTATTTTAAGGTAATAAGATATAGTATACGTTATATTATTATAGGTATTAAACTAAGAGAGTATAGCTATAGTAACTAGCTAAGGAATAAGCTATTAGATTATAGTAAACTTTATTATTAGCTTAATTAGAGTTACTACTATTAAAGTTAAAAAGTCTAGAAAGCTTATAATTAAGTAGCGTATTATTAGTAAAGATAGTATTTATAATAAAGTTAACTACTAATTATATCTTATAAGGTAAGTAAGGCTAGTTTCTTTAGATAGCTATTTACTAATATCTACTCTCTCTTATTTAAGTAGTAGAAGGTATTAGAAGGATAGTAATAAGTACTATATATTCTAAACTCTAAAAATAAAAATTATTACTAAGTAAGATAGCTTTTCTTAAAGAGCCTTACTACTTACTATAATATCTTCTAGGTAAGTAACTTTACTCTTCTCTTTATACCTCTTATTTTATACTTTACTATTATAACTACTTATCTTTTATAATACTATTTATTAGTAGTATTTCTAAACTCTACTATCTTACGCCTACTATACTACTTTTAACTATTTATCTTAACTTTACTATTAGGGTAGCCTAATAGGTTCTTATATCTTATTCTTATATAGTAGTATTTCTAAGATAGCTACTAGGCGTAGAAAGGTACGTAAGTTTAATTTTTTACATTAATATTTTTACTTTCTATACTTTTTTTTATTTTTTTTTAATATCTTTATATTTCCTTATATCTTTCTAATAGCTTCTACTAACTAAATAAAAGTAGTAAAATACTATATTATATAGTAGTATATATATATACTTACTCTATAGGTAGCAGTATATTATCTAAGGCGTATTCTTCTAATAGCTTCTACTTTAGTAACTATTAACTACCTTCTTTAGCGTATCTTTCTAATAGCTTTTACTAGTAAATTAAAAAAAGTTAAATATACTATAATAGAGGAGAGGTTAGAGGAGGGGTAAAGTAAAGAGTATAGTAGATAAACCTAGCTAAAATATAAGTATTTATTATATAACTACTCTATTTACTATAACCCTATAAAACTAATAATATACTACGCTTAATAAGATTAATAAAAGGCTACTCTTAATAAGATTAATAAAGGGCTACCCTTAATAAGATTAATAAAGAGCTACCTTTAATAAGACTACTAATACACTATCTTTAATAAGACTACTAATACGCTGCTCTTAATAAGACTAATAATATACTACCCTTAAAAAGACTAATTAAGACTCTTATTTATAGCTCTAAAAAAGACTAATTTACTATTCTTAAAAAGACTAATTTACCTATCTAAAAAAGACTAACTTAGCCACTCTTTTTTAGATCGTGCATGTGCTATAGGGGCAGCAACTGCTTAACCATACCTGGTCTGCTTGATTCGGAACTCAAACTTGGCCATCGTCGTGTACTGATGTTTTGTGGTACGATTGTGAAGCAACTATTGTCGTGTGTGCAGATGAGGCAAAATGGAGAGAACAGAACGTTGATAATGCTGTCGTTGATGGTAACTAAGATATGTCAATCTACGCACGACCAATGGCCTGTGAAGTCGAATAGAACAACTTCGAGGCTAAGAGTGCCCACGTCTTCATCTTTCAGATGCCTGTTCTTCCTTCTCATCTTTGCACTCCATTCCGATATCCGAAAGAGATGCGGTGACTACTCGACGTTCGAAAGAGACGTGCCGACCGTACGCACCCCAAAATAGTTCTGCGCTGCGACCAA
>Ga0210040_10003605_pt1 | contig 20833 bp, 8 predicted proteins | sample CryGeyCG12114_NA_FD_185462 | JGI IMG/M metagenome (GOLD analysis project Ga0210040, IMG submission 185462) | Groundwater microbial communities from aquifer - Crystal Geyser CG19_WC_8/21/14_NA (SPAdes) (version 2) | ecosystem: Environmental > Aquatic > Deep subsurface > Groundwater | place: USA... | reverse complement strand
TTTCATCAAGATCCCTAAGTTGCTCTAGAGATTTCCTCTTTCATAGCAGATGCGGACAGACCTATATATTTTTTATACAGACAGACATTGCGGCTCTACAAAGTAACGTATATCTCCTAGTACTTAAAAAGCGGCATGCTGCCTGCAGGCATTCAATAATAAATTACATTATTAATTACTTCTGAATTTAGTCACACTGTCAGGCATAAACAAGGTGACATGCAATAATATAGCCAATGACAGGATAACGAATACAATGCAGATGACGGCAGACTAATAAAAAAAACAGGTTGGCCAACAGAAGTAGTATACTGTTTAGTGTGTGTGATTTAAAGCCTAAACGTCAGTAAGAAGATAAGAAAGCTACTTACCTAATCAGGGATGTGGAAAAGGTGACCCCAGACAATAGAAAGCAATTACTTGCTTCAGGAGAAAAGTAAAAGCAAGCCAATGAGAGAATGGCGAGAAATCGTAAACTGAATAGTTAGCTAATTACAATAGTTTTTGGTTTCAATAAACAGAGTTAACTAACTAACAGTAGCACCGTCAACGCACAAATTCACAGTCCGACCGAGATTTTTTTACAACTCGCGTGGCTAAATGAACATTTAAGAGCCGATAATATAATCAAACCTCCAATCTACACGATATTAACAACTAATTTTCAAGCGAGCAGTAAGCATGTGCCACAAATTACAAAACCACATAAACTTGATCAAGACATGTGGACGAAAGTAAATGCACAGCAATTTCAAATCTCGATTCACCCGCCACATTTCTCGTTGGGTTTCGGTCGGTACCGATTTCTTGCTCACTTTGTTTGGCTCTAAAGCTTGCGTGCTCCTTATATTTTAGTTAGTCCTATGAAGAAGTGAGTGGCACACGGTTTTTCACTTTAGGGGTTTAAGTAAGGACCAAATAACTAACTAACTGCACTATTTTTTTCCTTATCTATAAAAAGCCCAAGAATCTTATTAAGTGGGGTATGAAACTTTTCTTATTTAATGAATAGGGATTGAGTGAGTGGTAGCAAGAAAGACTAGAATCAAAAGTATGGTGTCTGGCTGTATGAAGGGTTCAACAAATTTTAACTTTACTGACTGAATTATTTTCAAGTTATTGAACCTATATTTCACACTATTCTCGAGTTTCTTTGTGCATTTCACAGTTCTCAATGCGTTTGATTTGAATTGGCTTCAAAGTTTGTCCATGAGGTTTAGATGGTTTTTTTCAGCAAGGCACATACTGTGAGGCTATAATTTCTATTCGAACTAACACCTTCGCATAAATGTATTTATTTGCTTCGTTAAGTCTTTGACCCGTGAACATATTTATTCACAAAATTGACAGCGAAATTAACCGAAGCTCTAATTTTTTTTGCTGTGTTTGCCATTGACAGCCACAACAACCATTCTAACTTAGCTTCAACAAGTAATTTGAGCATTAGTAAGCACTACATAGTAACTCATTTCAGCTCATTTCGATGCATACACAAATATAGGATAAATACCCCACGTTCAACCGTCAACTATTTTTTTCGTTAGTTTATGTATGCCGACAGACATTTTTAAATAATATTTGAATATACTAATATAGTAGAACAAAAAAACGTACCTAATAGTTGGATCCTGTTGTTTGCTGATCCCTCCCTGCCTCCTGCCTAAAACAGTTTACACAATATTTTAGCACTGACCATGAACTCTCACTCGCATGGAATTATGATCACATCGAATTATAGGAGCATGTCAAGATTGATGAATAATGTATCACTTGCTTCTTCTACTTATTGAATATATTTAGGGTATGGAAATCTAGAGGTTTTTGCAACTAACACTGTATTGCTTCTTTTATTCACTTCCCAGCTTCTGAAACGTAAGGAAATACAAGTACTGGAGAATTTATCAAATGTCACATGAACTAAAGAATCTTGATAGAAAAATTCTGCAGTAGTGCTTAATTATAAGAGTGAAATGTAGACTACGGGAACACTTGTTTGCTTCTGGGATGAATTTGGGAGAATACAATAGATTGCATGCATACAATGGTGCAAAAAATACCCATCCGGAGGAATTTTTAACCAAAACACTGCACAGAACACTGTCCGTTCACTTCAATTTTTCTGTCTCACAGGCTAGTAGTAGTATAAGCAGACAATAAGACAATGTTACCAGCAACAACTCAACTGCATGAGCTTTTTGTGTATGAGCATTGTTCCTCAAGATGCGTGATTTAAGATTTGAAACACTAGGGGTATTCACGAGCACCGGGGTAACGCGGTAACAGGGTAAAAGGGTAACTTTTCTCCATTTAAATACATTGCAAAAAGTTACCCTAATACCCTTATACCCCGTTACCCCGGTACTCGTGAATACCCCTACTTTCATTTCATCCTCAGAGTATAGTATACTAGCTTATATTACCAACCAGCTAGCTAAGTAACTATAGGGTACTGGCAGTGTTTTTTTTTACACAAAGGATTCCTGCTAATCTTCCCTTCGTTAGCAGAATATTTAGCTTGTAGGTAGGTTACGTAAAGATATATGTACGCACAAATATGCCCATAATTACAGTTTGAGCTGTATATAACGCCCAGGTTTCACTCACCGACTGACCAACTAACTGACTGACTTTGTTGTTTTGCTTAAATAAATCCCCAAGTGTGTGTAAAACCTTAATGCACTTGTGTGTGTACGTTAGTCATAAAAGGTGCAAAAGACGATAACTTCATAGCATAGAGTAGACGTTGTGTATGCTCAAGTTTTTGGTCTATCTATCTGTATGCATGATGGTCTCTTATGGACCGTCATAATAAAAAATGAAAAGAGTGTGAGCAAGCATAACACAGGAATAAATGGAAGAACAACAATAAGTGAGTGTAAGCTTAAGTTGAAGCAACCAAAAACTTTGTGATGACGGTCTAATATTATAAAACCGTAGTCTACTGCAGTAAGGTGGTGAAGTCAGTTTTGAAAATATTATGAGTAGTATTTAGTTCAACTAACTACATGATATGCAGTGCATACGTGCAAAGTGCATGCCTTCTACTATTATATGCCCACATGGGATCGTAAATTATAAATGGGCAGCTTAACACTTGATAGATGATTAGAATGAATAGATAGGGCTAGTAATTTTGTTTGGTTATGCATATAACTACTAATCGCCTGCTCCTTTTATGTGACCATTAAACCACAGGTTCTTGTACTCACTACTGTCTTAATAGTCCTTTAATTCCAATTTCTTCCAATACAGTGATAAAGGCAAAAGCGTTTCTATTAACTTGTAGAAAACAGCAAGGAGCCAAACTAATTTGCGGTTTACACAAATTAATATTTACGTCGTTCTTGCCCTAAATTAACTATTTGCACTTGGTATTAGTCAATTTGGATTCCTTGATGCTTATTTACTAGAGGTTTTACTCCGTGCAATAGATTATACATGAATGCAATGATGAAAAACAAATGGCTGTTGGATTGAGTCAACTTTTAATTAAAAGGGTACTGACTGACTGATAGCAATTGGGACATTGCATGCTGTCACTTGCTTGTATGCATAGCATGAAGCCGATTCTATGTAATGGGCGAATGGAAATTGCAATAAATAGAACCAAAAGTGATGATGAGACGGATGTTTGAATGTTCAGATAAGAAATTTGCTGCTGTCTATGTCTGGTACTGATTATTTGCATTTAAAGTTATTAAATAACGTCATTAAATAGCGTCATGAATAAAATGAAACCCCACTACACTTTTTGAGCAACAAATACTGAAGAAATAGAACTGTGCAATTTTTAATTTAAGTGCTTCACTTTTTCATTACTTTTTATTTTGAGAGGCAGCAAGCGTAATTATTGGTATTGAGTGAAATATTATTAGTAATAGAAGAAACTAAAAAACTATGATGGAAGAATCATATATGTGAATTTGAATTTGCAAATGTTTTGGTTAGCTAGCACTGTGTATCACAGAACATGTATAACAAACAAGAATTTTCTAAAAGTCCCACTAATTAACTAGTGAACTGATTTGGCTCCTCATGTTTTTAAATTTAAGATTAGGGCTTCGACAGATTAAATCTCAAACCCAACAGTATATAATTTGATAATAGCTTTGGCTTTTTCTCAACAACTTTTGAAAGACACAACCTGAAATTAATGCTCAATTTTTCATCAAATTTTGTCTAACTATTAAACAATTTTTAGTGCAAATATATTTTTTCAAGTAACACTCCTGTATTCAAATGCACTGTGATTTTCGAAGATTTGTATTTGAACAATGGCACTTTAAAAAATAAGCAAAATGCCCTACTGGTTAGGAGCCACGATATTACAATAGCGAAAGTCTTAAACCAAAAAAGTTGGCTCGGTTAAACCTAAGAGCTTACACCAAACTCTAACACTGCAACAGGCCAAAGCCAAACCCTGCAAAGTATTGTGCATCATGTGCAGTTTTTTTGTTAACTAACTGTCAATCAAGAGTATTATTAGTAGCTAAAGTTAAAATAAATACAATAAATGATTAAAAAAACCTGCAAAATTAATTCTGTAAAACTGAACACAGTAGCCGAAGTTTACATAATAGTTTGTATTGGTGTCTAACAAAAATCGGGAGCTTAAATAATTAATATTGTGCGAACGAGTGAAGTCATAGAATTAATTTGGAATTTTTTTTTATTGATGCTAATAAATCCTTGTACAGAATCAAATGAGTAAATTCATATCGCTGTTTGTGAAAAATTAACAAAAAATTATTAAAAAAAATGAAGCAATATTGTAAGCAAATGCAATACATATATTCATATATATATGAAACAATATATCAGCATGGATATTGAAAAATTAATATTGTATGCAACATTAATTGCTAAAATTTCACTCAGCAGATGATATACCGTGGCGTAGTAGTAATTAGTAAATACAAAAAAATGGCAGCAACAAAATTAACATTACCTGCTACATCAGCTATACTACCTTACCCAAATTACAAGTGATGTTAGATCTTCAGCCCGAAAATACACAAACTCGTCAATTGTTTACATTAATTATATTTGCAGTGAATAATTGTTCCAAAAAGACTTGAAAATTGCCCTTGTGTTGGGATTAGGCAAAGTTGTACATTTTAAAAGTCAATGCATTTTTTGCGAGGTATGACTTTTTTTTAGTACAGGTGTTATTAGAAACCATTACATTTTTGCTTTCTGTGAATTCACTACGCACACAACATAAAAATGAGTCATTCAGTCAGACTTGTCAGACTCCTTAATCATCTTTTGAAAAACTTGCATCAAACTATCGTCTATTAAGCATCCCTTGGTTTTTTGAACCGCACCTTGATGATTTACTAGAAATTAAAGAAGGAAATTCCAATGCTTAAACAATGACCAGAATGCATCATGATTTTTATCGTGAATTATGATGACAATGCATTAAGAAGTTGCTTACTAACTTTGTTTTGTTAGTTATAACTAGTAATAGATAAATTGGTACCCATACCCAGGAAATGAGAAATGAGAATGTAGATACTACAAAACTGCTGTGAAAATTAATTTCTACTGGTTGGTATTTTGGATGCATGAGCTCATTTTGATTTAGCGTGTGTTGATTTCCTCTTCCCCTCCCCCCTGTATCCCCTTCATTTGGGATGATACTTTGCAGCAAACTATTTAATTTCGTAGTTTGTCGCGCCCGCTCGGGTACCTATATTGTTTAACATCAAATTTTCAACTAACCCAAACTATAAAATCCCATGCACAGATCTTATCGGTTTTCCCCAGTTAATTTTTTATCGAGATTTTCTTATGAGATTTAACATGGAAAAGATCTTGAAATTATGGATTGATAATGGATTCTCTCACCAACCCCCAATCCCCTCCCTTATCGATTTTTCAATGTCGAGTGGACACTCATTAAATCCCCATGTTAAATTTTTCCACTTTTTTCCGGCATGAGTGTCATCTTAAGCGCCTGCAGCTAATATTTAAGGGGAATTTACTTGATCGGCTACTCAGCTAGTTTGTGAAGTTTGAGCCCAATAAGCGACAAAATGGTTAAGCATCAAAATTTTTAGTTAGGAAAACACATAAATTCCTGCAAAGTATATTTGCACGCGTTCTTTTTATCAAGCATTTATCTTCATTCTTTGAAGTCTGCTTTAAGGGAAGTAAGCAATGATTTCGTAATCCCGATCTGCTGCCACTCACTGCATAAAAAGTTCATGTAATGCCCTATATGGAGCGTTTATATGAGAAAAGAAGTCACCTATCTGACAGCTTCCCCTGCATAAAGTGAAGTAGACGGTTTTCCGCACTCAACTTTTTCATTTCCTTTCGCACAAACGCTGACAACTTGACTATACAAATTTCAACTGCGCCAGTAGTTACATTTGAATCTGTTTCAGTCTCACACGTTACAATATCTTTCACAACTTCTCTTTCTAATTAATAAACTTCATTGAGGAAAAAAAAACGCTTGCAACGATCTGTCAAATCATGTTTCTCTTTCAAGAACAATTAACTTAACCCATCTCCTCTGATATTTGTCGGCGCTCATTGTAAAGGAATGATGGAGTATGTACTAGCGACAAAATAAAAAATTGCTCTATAAACTCAGTATTGAGCTAGCAGAGAATAAATACCATTGTATTATTGTGTCTAAAAGTAAGACCCAGGAAAACACGGAAAACAGATCTTCCTGTATGTCACACATAAACCGGTTTCCGTCGCCTCTCACATGCATTCTGAATTAAAAACTCACATGTAGTTCACGACTTGGATAAAAATTGTGAATCCTTGTTGACTTCAGACGGGAAAAACATGCAAAGACAGATTTAAAAGAATACGAATACACTCCGTAGCTACATTCAGTATCCTAATTTTTCAGATTCTAACTGTAACATGGGCCAGTAAATGGAGAAACAACGATAAAGAAAGTGACGGATGAAAGCAGTGTGATAAGTAAAAAGGCTAGAGTCATACTGCTTTAGGCTTTAGGCATATAGGCTACTCTTTCAATGAATTTAGTTAGTAGTGCAGTTCTGCTCTCCAGTTAGAGGCTTATCAGTTGTATGATGTGAATTTATGTAGACTGGAAATACGGAAAGATAGAGATTGAAGCAATAAAATTTTCACCACTTAATTTATTTAAGTATGCATGCAGCCCCGTTGGCAAAAAATTTTTTGAGCTCTTCGATGTCTGCTGTTTGTCTTTGTTGATGATCAACCATATTCCGCTTTAGTGCTCCTCCAAGTCTTGTTTAAGGTCAACGAAATTTGCGGGTCGTTTAAGAATTTGTGACATTACAATGTTAGCACTTGCAGTTTAATTTGTTGTGCAAAGATTTACCAATGCATCATCCCTGGAGGCGTTGAGTTATAATATGAAAGCCTGTTATTCCACATCACTGAACAACATGCATTTCAGTCTACAATCTTTAAAGTTTTGTTCGTTAAAGTAGGGGAGCAAGAATGTGATCTACATAATGCAATTGTCGTGTCTGTCGGTCGGCAATTTCTTTCTCGAATGTTCCTAAAGTTGTGCATACGGAAGTTTTCAATGAGGGATCATATTGTTAGACGTGTTTAAAATGGGTTTAAAGTCAGTATCGTACCCCATAAGAATACGGGGCAGTGTGAAATTTACACTTTAATTCCCGTCTTGCGAGTCACCGCAGTTTAACTTAACAGAGGTTTATCTTCAGTTTGTGTCCGTTGGGAGAGATAACACTAGTTGGGCATGCGCGCTATTTCTAGCGGAAAAATTGGCAGTCATTTTAATATTAAAAACATTAATGTTAACGCAACCAAGCGATTTCTGTAACCTATTAAGAAATAGCTGTAAAGAATTCCTCTCCAAAACAGACGGAGGAAATAAAATATTTTTAATAGCTCTGGAACAAAGTGGATTTGATTTAAAGGCATAAAGTTTCCCAACATTTTGATGTAAATTTCACAGTTTTTCACTTCTTTTTACATGTGGTACGGATTATTTATTTCCCGCAATTCCTAATGTTTTAACTTGCATTTTGGAGCTAATCTTAAAAATTTTCTGTAAGTTGCTCAACTATGTAATTTAAATAATGTATTTGTATGCTTCTGTTTTAGCCTTCAATACTGTTTTGCAAACCAAATAAATTTTTACATCACATTTCTAAATATAGTTTAATCCTTAAACTCTTGTGCCATATAATGAATATAGATTACAAAAAATTCATAGTCTGGGCTCGTTTTTTTCAGTATTTATCAGGCAATGATGTGTGCACTATAAGCACAGAAACTTGTGCCAGCCCATGCGAATGCCAATTTTGAGTGCACATATCTATCTGAGCTTTCTGGAGAAATGTTATTTTAGTAAATAAAATGTGCATATGATTCAGCATGGATTCTTTTTGCATGCACATAAGACACTATAGCCTGTGATGGGTGCCAATGTTTGTAGAAATACCCAACTGCCATAAAATAATTGATTATAGTGGCTATTATATATGTTCTAAGTTTAGGCTTCCAGGACTATAATCTAACATTCATTCAAGCTTTTATTGTGCATGCACCATATACACACATTGAAGTAAAATTCATGCAACGTACTTTTAATTCAATTTATTAGTTTCTTGAAGCCAAATACTACTTTCCTATTGTTTTACATCTTCTTTATGCAATATATTGAATGGATTAATTGAAACTGAAACTGTGGGAAAGTCCAATCGCATTATCCCGGATCTCGAGGGCTGTCTTCATTAATATTTGATAACGTCAGGATTGCCAAAAACAACTCTAGCTGGTTACATGTTTTGTTGGTTTTGAACACGTTCTATAAGTACAGCAATGTGAGCAAAAAAGTTTTACTACAACTCCCACCGACGGCTTCTTTGTGTACGTTGTGAAACGAATCTGTACCCGCTAGTACAACAATTTTATGGTTGTTCTCCTGTGTTTATGCCCACTAAATACACCGCACGCAGAAAATGAATACATTAGTATGCACGAACTTGTATGTACCTTTTCCGGCAGTTAAGCTGTAACTTAGGGAATTCAATTCAAGTTTGTGGTCCACCTTAAGTAAGCATGAGATACATAAGAGCAAAGAAATGTTTCTGTGCAGTTCACACATTATTTTGGATCACAGATCTTTGTCTTTTCGATTTCGCAGCTCCCATCATATACTTTTATATAATCGTTCATGATTCAATTTGCCAACTTTTTTTGCGCATATATAATGATTGACTCCACTTGAGTACTTGATGTGAGCAAGAGCAAGTGTCATGAAAATGAGTGAAAATAATTTAAATGAATGCATTTTCCAATGTCCTTCAATTATTGTGCTATCCACTATCAACCCTTGGCTAGTGGAAAACTTTTCTCAATTATTACGAAGCCGAAGGCGGAGTGATAGAATTACCAGAAACGGGAGCGCCCTATGCTCCACATGTTAAAGCTAAAATCACCTGAAAACGCAAGTTGGAATTTCTGTTAACACACTCTGTTTGGAACGGGGTAAAAGTTGTGTGCGCAGTTTTCAGACAGGTGTTAGGGTAATTTTTTGGTCATCTGATCAGTTTACTGGAATAACTTGTAGTAGTATTATTGTTGGCGCGAAAATCAAAATAATGTTGATTGATGATTCCATTTGCGATTGCCAGTTGGTGAACAGGGAAAGACTAGCTGATGAGACTACCGAAAAACGATAAAAACTCCTAATTATTATTACTGGTTTTTTGTAATGTTAATATAAATAATTCCTTATCAACCGGCTTCGTCGTAATACCCTCTTGCTGAGGTTTATTTAAGGTAAAAATATTGCATGTTGATTGATCTATATTTAGATTGGGCACAGAGTACAGTCAATGAATCACTGTGCTGTCTAAACGTAGCAGGCACTATTCCCTGAAAAGTTTATGATGCCACGCAACAAAAATATTTTAAGTAGTTGTAGAAATTTTTCCGTCGATATTTTTCTAAAATAAAAAGTGCTTCGATTCGGTTTAGAATGTACGAATAAACGATCCAGCTTTCTTTGAAACATTTTTACAGGAAAACAACGCGGGGAAAAATTTGAACCCCATTATGGATTTTCTACTTTTTTGTGCACATATTTTTCATATATCAACTTTCATAACTTCTATACTCCTCTGTCTAGGGTTCATAAACTAGTATACGTCGTGAGTTTGGCCCCATTGCTAGCTGGATTTTGTATCTTATTTTGTAGTTCTTTAAAACAGTAAAATATCAGGCAAGAATGACACATGATCAATTAAATATTTGAGCATATATTTGAGATTTCGCACAACATGACAGCCCGAAAAAAATCTATGCATGAATATTTCAAGAAAAGGCGTCTGAATGGTTTTATCCCAAACTGTTCATTTTCAAGAGAAAAATGCTCCCAAGCCATCATTTAACCACAAAAAGTAACTACAATGCATTGCTACATTGCCAAAGATTGTACGTAAAACTGAGGTTGGAATTAATTGTATTCTATTCTCAACACTCCAATAATGGACGTCGAATACACACAAATGTGTGTCCCATAGCATTGCATCCCCTCCGTTTCAATTCTGCTCACATTATACACGTATGATTAATGACATGCAGGTTGACAACAATTTTATCTTTCATTATTGGGAAAGTTCATGCTTTTTCAGTTACTCAAATTAACATAATCTTTCTATTCTGTACATTTCAAAAATTTGAAAGGAATATTCAGTATAATTGCAATCCGAAATCGAGAGCAAAGTCAACGCTCCAAGTTTTCTCATAAAATTTTGAAAATAGAAACCAAACTCCTGGAATGAAAAGCTAATTTCTCAATAATAGAATGCTACTTTTGAGTTCTATTCACCAGACTTGATCACCCTATAGGCCAGATATTGAATGTTCGTTGAGTATACCGTTGTTTCAACAGGCTTATTAAGGTCACCTTCAAAGGAACTAAACGAATTCCATGAATTCGGGAGCCATACTGGTCTTCCGAAAACACTTTAACTACCTTAAGTTTGATATTTATGGCATATTTTTCATTCTAAATTTTCTACATTTCCCAACCATATCTTTGGAACAAACAAATCCTCAGACATTCTAATGTTCTTTTCAGCCTTCAGCCAGTTCGATTGGTGAATTTGAGCCAGGACGCCGATTTAAGAATGTCACCTTGCAATTCTTCAATGGATCGTCAAACTCAAAAGTATCCCAAATACATAGTTAACGTTTTTAGTGATATCAAACAAACCATAACCATAAGGCCACAATCATTCATCATCATTGTGCACTGCACAAAATAATGATGAAGCACAAGACTATAGCTGCAGAGAAGAAGACCGACTAGTCATTAAATTCCTTTGAAGCGAAGCCAAAAGACTTTTGTTGGGCTTCATTTGTCTTACACTTGCAAATATTTCTGCTCTGTTTTTTACAACTCTAAAAACTCATGTCTATATAGGCTTTTGCAGTCTTTTGCAGACAGATGGGCGAATAAGTTAACTTTCACTGATTTCGAATTTCATCGAGTGGCATCAGAAAACAACACAAACTATTTATTTATTCATAGTAAGTGAATTCCCATTGCTGGTTAGGGACATCACTATATAGATTAATTGAGTATTTCCAGAACTACGTAAATTTTTTATGTTAGGAATAAGAGTATAAATAAAAAAGAAGGTATCACATCGTAATGCACTAGTTAATGAAGTATTAAAATTATACTATAATTACACTATCTCAACTGTTGGCAATCAAAATAGCTTGTGTGCTAAAACCGTTAGAATTAAACTTGTTCGTTCAACCTTTCAGGCTTTCGCTCAATTTTGACATTCTTTGTCGCTACAATGGACTAACTTACTATAAGTAACTCGCAGCATCCAGCCTTCTATATGCAATCATGGTGAGGTAATTCATTGTCAACAATACTGAATTTGAAGGACACAAGCGAGAGTAATTTACGTGACTAAGGAATATACTAAATCAGGCTTCCAGAATCTTCCCCGATTTACCGATTGGTCCGACAAGTGTCTGCGCCGCCGCAAAAAATTGGGACATCTGAAGCGATTTTTTTAGGACAACTGACCCAAATTAAAGAGCGAGAAAATAATTGTCTGCATCGAGTGTTTTTCGAGCGTGCCAAAAAATATCTTGATTATTGCAGAACCACGTACAGTGGCGCCGAAATTCGGAACATTTGAAGCAATTTTTAAATTCTGTCTGAATTAGGGGCGGCGCCGTTTAAAATCGGGACAACTCAGAAAAGACTGAGACGAATATCTTTTTACTTGTTAAAAATGTCCTGATAATCCAGTTTAAGTCCCAAATAATATGACTATATGACAGAGCCGTGATGAGGTTATAAAAAAACAACTAAGACTAATTAAGTTCGAACTAAATTGCAATGACACTTTCTTTAAAAATATATTACGGATTATAATAATAATGATTATAATTATAGATCATTCTCGTAAACCCATTTTATATGAACGCAGATCTTGACAATACAGATAGACAAGCTCATGCACTGCTGCGAAAAAAGAGCTTATGACGGAAAATCTGGGAATGAAGTGTATTGTGAAAGAAGGAAGACTAGCATGCACTAACGATCAAAATGTCAAGGTCAAGGATTTCCATGTGAACGAAATCTATCTCTAATGTTAATATCAATAAGATAATTAAGTTTATATATTTCAGGTATATACACTATGTAAAAGTTCAGATCAAACGATGCTGCGATAATGATGATGACGCTGCAATGCGCATGACTGGTAAAACTTAAAACGAAGAAGCTTTGTTTGACTCATTAAAACAAGTAGAATTTGAAGGTGATCATTGCTTTTCGCTAAAATAAATAATTTAGGAAAAAAACTATAAAATTGTGAAAAAAATCGGTGCAAAATTAAGGATCAAACGATTTAAAAATAGTGTATATTTTAAGTGTTTTCACTATTGAAATAAAGTTTTTCGGAGTAAGGTGAGGTATAACAAAAAAGTATATTTTAAAGTATACTCAATCAATAATTCTCACTTTGAACAATTTCAGCTTTCTTCTATCCTAAATATGTAAGTAGTAATGGGGGGTAAGGCGCGTAGCGTTTGTAAACGGGACAAGATGATCAAATTACGCGACAAAGGAAAGGAAGTACAAATTGCAGTGAAAATGTCAGTTTCTAAAGCGACTGTGTATTCTGTTGTGCGAAAATGGCAAAAATATGACTATACTGCGGATATCAAAGGACTGTGCCGGACTAAAAAGACAACCAAAAAAGGAGATAGATTAATTATTAAACAAATTCAGCAAAATCCCCAAAAATGTATACCAAAATTAGATGCAGAATTAAAAGAAGACTATTGTATCGATGTGTCGAACCAAACATTAAGAAATAGGGCTCATTCTGTCGGCTTCAAGGGCCGAAGACCTGCTAAAAAAACCGTTGCTAGCAAAACGTCACTCAAAAGCTCGTTTGTCTTTCGCCAAAAAATATAAAAAATGGACCATACAAGATTGAAAACGAGTCATATGGTCCGATGAAACGAAAATAAACTTGTTTTCATTTGATGGTATAACCCGTGTATGGAGAAAGCCGGGCCAGAGGCTGAATTCTAAAAATATTATACCTACCGTGAAACATGGTGGTGAATCCATCATGGTTTGGGGCTGTTTTCATGGCATGGAGTTGGAACTCATGAAATAATAGAAAGTATAATGGACCAAAAAAGTGTATCAAGGTATTTTAGAGCGGAATCTTTTTCAATCGAAGCAAAAACAACGGCTTAAACGGGACTTTGTGTTTCAACTCGATGGTGATCCAAAACACACAGCTAAAATAATCACAGCCTGGTTATCACAAAAAAAATCAATGTACTCGATTGGCCCGCCCAGTCCCCAGACCTAAACCCGATCGAGCATTTATGGCGTATTTTAAAATGTAAAGTTGCCAAAAAGTCCCCACGAAACAAAAAAAAGCTGAAAAATCTAGTCGCAGACGACGATGGCCTAAAAATACATAATGGTAAGTTTTCGTCCACTATCTTATATTAAACTATCATGAATAATTATTAGACACTTTTATTTCTAGATAATCAAATTAATTTTGAAGCCAGTAATACAAACTAATACCTTAAACCAGCAGCCTTGATTCGTCTATCATCCAATCCTGTTTTGACTATCACTTTTTTTACGTCCTTACCAAGAAGGACAATAAATATTGTGTTGTCTTCATGAAAGGATCACAAAAGCAAAAAGTTTGCTTTTCAGTAAGAATTGTGTGCTCCGTTCCGGCATCAAACAATAGTACAATATTGTCGAATAGAAAGGATAGATTGTTTGGTGTTTGATCCTACGTCTTTAATCTTAGACGATAGGTTAAAAATAAAGCATAAATTTATGAAGTGAATGACTAACGACTAACGAATAACGGCGACTTTCCAGACTGGGATACCTGTACTATGGAGACTACAGTCTAAATTGAGACTAGTACAGGTAAGGGCTTGAAACCAGTCCTCTGATGTGTCAGGTATGACGAAACTTGTACTGAATATTAATATGCAAATAAAAACAATTATCAATTGTTTCACATGTATTCATCTCAAAAATATTAAGACCACACAAAATCAAAAAAAGTACAATCATACGTTCTAAATTATGTGGATATGCATAAAATATATTAATGACATAAATAGTCACATAAAAATATTAACTAAAATTAAAAAACTTAAATATTAATCAACATAAACACTGTTACATTCACGCAAATTAAAATTGAACGGAATTAAATTACATTGAATAGAAATAACAATAAAGATAAAAAAATATTACTAATAAATTCACGTATGAGAAAATAAATTTTAATATAATAATAGAGATATACTATAATACCAATAAATTCATGCAATTTAGTTTGATATTTTTTTTGGATTTTGTTCTATCTAGAGAGTGTTACTGAAAATCATCGAAAAATTGAGCAGACTTTGTTCTGAAGTGTAGTAATCCGAATGCATTCTTTATTTCCATGAGTAACTTTTTATATGGATGGAGGAACGCCATGAGTTACTTGAACTCAGGATCTGCATAGCAACAAGGTATGTATGTATGTATGTTTTTGAGGTGAGTTGCCTTGCTGATGATAACAGCAAGCCAAACATGCCGCGAAGACCAGAAGTTAGGCCTATTGCAGACGCACCTATTAACACGAAAGTGTATTGTACGATAGCTTCCTCATTGAAGCGACCCGTTGCATTGATAAAGGAAACTAGTCCGGCAACGGTTACGTAATTTTTGAGGAAATTATCATGTCCTCGGGATCCAAAATTGGCTTCCCGAATATTTTAAACCGACTTTCACAATATCTTGGACAAACCGCAACGTAGTGCAAGCTGGTCTCTTTGTCCTCTTTGCATTTACACAAAGATGAACTCATCCTACCAATATTGGTTTGATGACTATTTAACAAATTATGTCCAGTGACAATATGTGTTAGAAGTCTTAAAGATTTCCTGCTAAGTGTAATACATCTGCTAGAGCAAAAGTCTGACACTTTGTTAAGAAATATCTTACTTTGGCGACACATATTTGTATTTAGCCACAACTGATTTAACTTTTGTTGTTCCCACTTATTTACTGCACTTTGTATGCATGTGAGAGACACAGGTAACACTGGTTCAGGGCCACAGAATTCGATTTCGGTAGCTTTCTTTGCCAGTATGTCAGCCCTTTCATTCCCATCATACCCAGAATGAGCGGGTATCCAATAAAGCTCAACAAGATTGCTCTCATTAAGCCTATTCAACTCGTTGTAACATTCTTCCACTATAGAAGAACTCGTGGAGCTTCCGGACAAGGCTTGCACAGCACTCATGCTGTCAGTAAAAATTCTTATTCTTTTGGAGAACAAGGATAGTGCCTCTATAGCCCCTACTGCTTGCAATATCGCAAATCTAGATAAATAACTTAGACGCCACTGCTATGAAAAATTTGGTGGAATCTATTCTCAGACGCATCTCAGCAGTCCTAGCAGCTAAAGAAGGACACATTAGTTACTAATTTATTATAGTTTTAAAGTTTTCAGGTTCACGAATTTGAAATTTAGTAAGCGCTATTTGTGTGCTAATTTTAAAGATTTTTCACTTTCATAGCTACAGCTGTTTTTTAAACCATTTTATTTTCAGTGACTTACTGTTAACTTTAAAAGCACATTTTTTTATCTGTGTTACTGCAATTTCATTGCAGCAATTGCAATTGCAAAGTCATTTGTTATGCTTTGTCGACGGGTCAGCAGTGAATTAAAAAATTAAAACCGACTGTCGGATCTGAACTTTTATAGTGTGTATAATGACATATCAGATGTTAACAATTTGTATCAAACTGAGATTATAAAAGAGTGAGGCCTGGCGAGTAACAACTGTATTGGATTAACAAAGACTTGGTTAGAAAGGGATTTGATTTCTTATTAAGTTTTAAAAATTTCAATAGTAACGTATCTCCTGCCGTTGAAGTAAACAGTAGAGCGCAGAGCAAAAGAAGGTCTAATCCCTACTGGCACATGGACCGTATTAAATTGGATATTTTGTGCTCAGATAGGATAATCTGGTATTTAGAAAACAGCAACTTTTTATATTATATTAGACGTATATAAGGGTGGCATCGGATCGGATCATATCGGATCATATCGGATCATATCGGATCGGATTCGGATCGGATCGGATCAAGCTTTTTCATGCGATAGCCTCTATCGGATCGGATCGGATTGACGGTGATCCGATCCGAAATCCGATAATTTTTATCGGATCGGATCGGATTTGGGGTGATCCGATCCGATGATCCGATAGAATCCGATATATAGAACAATGTTGAAGTTGAAACAAGTAACCATGCGATACTTTGTGTAGAGCTTTCTTCTATATTGCATTGCACAGCTTAAGCGACACATGCATGAATTCATGGAGTCAATACAACTTTAACACGGCAATATGCGTATTCAAGTGTGTTGCACAATTTATTGCACATTGACATTGCATCATTTTGAATCAAAAGTGGGACTTTCATAGAGCATATGCTGCTTATCCATTTAATATTAGAGATTTCAAAAATTTGCCAAATTAAAATATAATATAATGAAACTGTATTTATAAAATGGCAAGTTTAAGTGAAATTGAAAATAGTAGTCAAAGTCAAAATCAAGACGAAGAAGTTTTAGCGGACAAACCTAGAATGCACACGCATTTTTTCGTTCATTCTCAAATATTGTTTGCCTATCGGATTGTTATCGGATCGGATCGGATTTGAGGTGATCCGATCCGAAATCCGATAATTCCTATCGGATCGGATCGGATTTGAGGTGATCCGATCCGAATCCGATCCGACAAGACTATCGGATTATCGGATCGGATCGGATTTGAGCTGATCCGATCCGATCCGATCCGTTGCCACCCTTAGACGTATATATTTGTATTTATCCGTATTAACCTGAAAGTGAGCAGATACAGTTAAAAACGAATAAATCCAATTATATACGGTTAAAAATAGTGCCATTTTCTAAATACCGGATTATCCCATCTGAGCTGAAAAAATACGACGATCTTCTAGAATCTTCTAGAATATTCCAGATATCTTCTAAAAAACTAGGCAACGTGACGTGGCAAATATGAAGTGGTAGTGTGCTTTAGATCCTCGGTGAGGCTGGAAGCACGATTCTTTTCTCTCAATTTTCTTTTCAGAATTAATTGTTTTATTGTTACATTTGTTGTTTTAAATTAGTTAGTTGCCGCCTGTTCAAACTAAATTGATACTGTGTCACTGTCGTGAATATATTTTATCGTATTCATCGGTTTCAATTGCCTGTTTTACAGTGATTTGCTGTGTGATTTTCAGAAGGTTTGTTTATACATTTAAATTGCTTATTTGTTGTGGCGCACACTTTTTTTGGTTTTTATTCGCATTCTACTATGTGTTTGGTTAACCGCGTGAATGAATGTAATTAAATAAGGAAATTTACAAACTGTTGTTTTTATGGTATGCACAGGGATCTATGGTGACGAGGAATAAAATCGAGACACAGGACCATCAAAAAAACGAGGGAACCAAGCTTTGGATTCATATTGATCTGCAATTCATATTGGACATTAACCTACTCGTAATTTATCTTTATTTCTTAACTTTAATGCAAATCTTGAATTTATTTATTTTTTTGACGTTCGATTATGTACACAAGTCATGTTGTTGTAACGCTGGATCTCAACAACCACGACTAAAATGTCAACGCTGGATCTGGAGGATAATCAACCGGTTCAAATGCACTTTGTGATCAGGATCGAAAAACCACCAACCACCATCCACTATAGGAATTTTGGTGGTTGGTAATTGGAATATTGGTGGTTGGTGGTTTTTGGATCCTGATCACAAAGTGCACATCATGCACAAGTTGGGATCAGCTGAGTCCTGCAGTAGGCTTATGAATCAATGGAAACAGTTCTGGTCCGGCTGCAGAATTTTGAAGGATCAAGTATACTTTGGTGAAATCTTTGCCGATTACATAAATCACCAGGTTGACCAGAAATCAACTCTAAGATCTATTCTTCATCAGCTTTGTGTGTCAAATTGGAAAAGTCTAGGATATTAAGGACTGGATGAAGCGAATTCTTTTGAGCACAAATGTAATGAGAATGCACAGGCAAACCATGAGAAAAGGACGATCCTAGCGAGGGACATTCTACTCATATAGAGCACAGCTCTGATGCCGAAGAATGAGGGGGCCAATCGCTTGAAAAATGCTTAAATCCAGGAAGTTCATCATTTGTGGCATATGCTCAAAAAATCAAAATTAAAAAACGCAATTTTTTTCCAATTTTAATTCAAAGCCAAAACGCTCGACCCTTGATTTATGTAAGTCGTCTAATAACAATTTACCTGAGCGTAGGGAAGGGGTCTACTGCTGTAAATAAATCCCTACGCTATGAAGGTTTATTGTTAGACGCCAGCAGTGATGCTTTTTGCAGTAAAAGACCCAAATGAATGAATTAAATGTAGACTATTATCTGATAGTATTTAAACGTATAATATCGTATATGGCGTGCGATCTCAAGCGGTATTTATACGAATTTAGACGTATAAAAGTCTCTCATAAGTAGTATAAATACGTATATATACCGCTCTGGAGAGCGTCATATACGAATTTATCCGTATAAAGCCGTATATGACATGCTGTTTGGAGCGGTATTTATACGGATAAATTCGTTTATGACACTCTCCAGAGCGGTATATATACGTATTAAATATACTCTCTGGAGAAGATCTCAAGCGAATTAAAGCCGTTGCATTGAGAGGTATTTCTGCCGTATAAAATCCTCTTAAGATACGCTTGGAATACGTAGTATAAGACCGTATATTTTTCGTATATGTGCGATCAGGGATGTTGGGGAATAACATAGATGCAACAACCTCAGTGCGGATAATACACAAGGACTCGAACTGCATTATAGCTACACTATATAAAAGTTCAGATCAAACGCTGCTGCGATTTAAATGATGATGGCGCTCCAATGCGCATGACTGGTAAAAAGTAAAACAAAGAAGCTTTGTTTGACTCATAAAAAAGTAATCAAAATTAGAATTTGAAGGTGACCATTGCTTTTCGCTAAAATAAATAATTTAGGGAAAAAACTATAAAATTGTGAAAAAAATCGGTGCAAAATTAAGGATCAAACAATTTAAAAATATTGTATATTTTATGTGTTTTCACTATTGAAATAAAGTTTTTCGGGGTGAGTTGAGGTATAATAAAAATGGGGTATCTTTTAAAGTATACTCAATCAATAATTCTCACTTTGAACAGTTTCAACTTTCTTCTATCCTGAATATGTAAATAGTAATGGGGGTAAGACGCATAGCGTTTGTAAACGGGACAAGATGATCAAATTACGCGACTAAAGATTGTCATATAGACAAATTGCAGTGAAAATGTCAGTTTCCAAAGCAACTGTGTATTCTGCTGTGCAAAAATGACAAAAATATGGCTCTACTGCAGTTTTCTGGAGTTTCTTGATCTCCAAGTGGGGATCTGAGTGAATCCAACACTTACGTTTGTTTATTTAGCCACTTTTTAATGTATCTTATAAACATTTTGTTCCGTAACCAGAGGAATTATTCGCTATTTGTCTGCCGCTCGTACGTAGAACGGGCTTTCTTACTGGTGTGACTGGTGTCAATATACAATTTCGCAGGTTCATCAATAACGTTTAGTAATACTTAACTCATAAATAATACCTAAATGTTTTCAAATTTACGCATTTATTGCCATACATTTATTTCTCGCACCAAACAGTATTCATCATCATCATCAGATAACCACATTTGAATGCACACCGTTCAACATCAACACAACAAATCTATTACTCTATTACTACTGTGCATTTCAAATTTATATATTCTTCCACCGTATCTTATCTACTCACAGGAACATTTTCATTTTATAGCGAATAATCTAATGATGATACACGGGCAGTTTTCGCAACATTCCGCAAATGCAAACATAGTTACTAAAAACACTACAATAATTACACTATAACCTGGCTTCGCCATTGCATCCATTTGTTGAGGTTTATTAGGTTAGGTGTTATCAGGTTATTAGGTAAGCAGGCACATATAAGATCAATGAGAAGTAAATTCCCGGAACAGTTTTCTTGTGTTTCAAAAAAAAAAGAAGATTTTTGCAATAATTAATTGTGTACTAGACAGTTGCTTTATTACGAAGCCGAAGGCGAAGTCAGGTAATTACCAACGGGAGCGCCCTATGCTGCACATGTTAAAGCTAAAATCACCTGAAAACGCAAGATGAAATTTGTGTTAGTAAACTCTGTTTGGAACGGG
>Ga0210040_10003604_pt1 | contig 20836 bp, 16 predicted proteins | sample CryGeyCG12114_NA_FD_185462 | JGI IMG/M metagenome (GOLD analysis project Ga0210040, IMG submission 185462) | Groundwater microbial communities from aquifer - Crystal Geyser CG19_WC_8/21/14_NA (SPAdes) (version 2) | ecosystem: Environmental > Aquatic > Deep subsurface > Groundwater | place: USA... | reverse complement strand
CGGGAGCGACAACTTCAACCGCCGCTCGTGGACCCACGACAGCGAGCTGTCCACCGCGGTCCTCGACACGACGCGCGACCCGCGGGAGCCGCTCGACCCGGCCGGTGCCGGCGACGGCGCCCGGACCTTCGCTCGCGACCTGCGGCTGGAACTGGCCCGCGAGCACCTCGACCTCGACCCCGACGGCGGGGAGGACGAGCTCGCGATCGACCCGGAGCGCTTCGTGGCCACGCTCGAGTCGCGGGCGGCGGCGCTGGCCGCGTGGCACGAGGGCGGCCGCCGCGGACCGCGCCCGCCCGGTCGGCTCCGACCGCACCGGCCGGAGAAGCTGTCCTGGCTCACGCGGCTGTGGGCCACCCCGGTCTACCGGCTGCTGGTGGACCCCGACGGCCGCCCGCTCCGCCTGCGTCTGCGCAAGGACTTCTGAGCTCGACGGCGCCGGCACCGGTCCCCACCCCGGGCCGGAAGTACTCCTCCGCACAGTCGGACTCTGCCCCGCCTGCAGGGGCAGAGCCCGAGAGCCGGCCCGACCAGCTCCGCACGTAGTCGGGCTCTGCCCCTCGGGTGTGGGCAGAGCCCGACTGTCCACAGAACACGTTCCCGCCCGCCGCTGACGGACCGATCGGCGGAGGGTCGACCCGTGTCCGAGCCCGATCCCGCGTCCGCGCTCGCGGACGGCATCGACCTGGCCGGCCTGCTCCGCCGGATCCGGCGCAGAGCCGACCTCTCGCAGCGAGACCTCGCAGCTCGACTGCAGGTGCCGAAGACGACGGTCGCGGCCGTCGAATCCGGCACGCGCCCGATGGACGTCCACCTCCTCGTCCGCGCGGCGACGCTCGCCGGTCTGCGGCTCGCCCTGCTCGACGCCGCAGGCGAGGAGGTGCGCGGCATGCATCCCGACGCGGTGCGCGACCGCGGCGGGCGGCGGTTCCCCGCGCACCTGGACACCATGCTGAGCGAGCGGCGCGCGTCCAGGTGGGAGCACCGGCCGCACCTGCGCCGGCCGACGTACACCTTCGACCGGCGCGTGCCGTGGGAGCGCAGGGCCGCGGCGGCTGACCGCCCGGACGACCACCTCCTCCCACAGCCCGGCGACTCCCCCGAGGAGCGTGCCGCCGCCCGACTCCAGGAGGTGCGGCTGCGCGACCGGCAGGAACGGGAGCGTCGGTTCCTCGCCCGCGAGCTGCGCAGCGGCGGCGTCGGGTTCGAGTGCACCTGCCCACCGGCGTGCGACGAGCTGGACGACCGGTCCGGGCGGCCCGTCCACGCCGACGCCTGCCCGTGCTCCTGCGACCTGGGGTGACCCGCTGCTACCGTGGACCCGTGCGCGGCAGCCTCCTGCTTACCCGCCGCGGCGAGGCCCTCTCCTAGGTCGGCCCCCTCGCCGCGGTGATCCGCCGTGACCGAGCGCGTTCCCGGCGCCTGCTGACCGCCCCACCGGAGCTGAGTCCAGCCCGCGCCAGAGGAGCCCTTCCGTGAACGAGCAGCACCCGCACGCACGTCATCCGCAGCAGCCCTCGCGGATGCCCATCCACCGCTACGCGCCCTTCACCCCGGTCGTCCTCCCCGACCGGACGTGGCCGGACACCGTCACCACCCAGGCCCCGCGCTGGTGCGCAGTCGACCTGCGCGACGGCAACCAGGCCCTGATCGACCCGATGACCCCCGACCGCAAGCGGCGGATGTTCCAGTTGCTGGTCGACATGGGCTACAAGGAGATCGAGGTCGGCTTCCCCGCGGCCAGCCAGACCGACTACGACTTCGTCCGCCAGCTCATCGAGGACGACCTGGTGCCCGAGGACGTCACCATCCAGGTGCTGACCCAGGCGCGCGACGAGCTGATCGAGCGCACCTTCGAGTCCCTGCGCGGCGCGAAGCAGGCGATCGTGCACCTGTACAACTCCACCAGCACCCTGCAGCGCCGCGTCGTCTTCGACTCCGACCGCGCCGGGATCATCGACATCGCCGTGCACGGGGCCCGCGTGGTGCGGAAGTTCGCCGAGCAGATGGGCGAGACCGACATCCGCTTCGAGTACTCCCCCGAGTCCTTCACCGGCACCGAGCTCGACTTCGCCGTCGAGATCTGCGACGCCGTCACCGACGTCTGGGAGCCCACCCCCGACCGGCCGACCATCCTGAACCTGCCGGCGACGGTCGAGATGGCCGAGCCGACCGTCTACGCCGACCAGATCGAGTGGATGCACCGCAACCTGGGCCGGCGGGACTCCGTCGTCCTCAGCCTGCACCCGCACAACGACCGGGGCACCGCCGTCGCCGCCGCCGAGCTGGGCTACCGCGCCGGCGCCGACCGCATCGAGGGCTGCCTGTTCGGCAACGGCGAGCGCACCGGCAACGTCGACCTGGTCACCCTGGGCCTCAACCTGTTCAGCCAGGGCATCGACCCGCAGATCGACTTCTCCGACATCGACGAGATCCGGCGCACCGTCGAGTACTGCAACCAGCTGGGCGTCCACGAGCGACACCCCTACGGCGGCGACCTCGTCTACACCGCCTTCTCCGGCTCCCACCAGGACGCGATCAACAAGGGCTTCAAGGCCCTGGAGGCCGACGCCGCTGCCGCGGGCACGACCGTGGACCGCATGCCGTGGGCGGTGCCGTACCTGCCGATCGACCCCAAGGACGTCGGGCGCAGCTACGAGGCCGTCATCCGGGTGAACAGCCAGTCCGGCAAGGGCGGCGTCGCCTACATCATGAAGACGGAGAACCACCTCGACCTGCCCCGCCGGCTGCAGATCGAGTTCAGCGCCGTCATCCAGCAGCACACCGACGACGAGGGTGGCGAGGTGACCGCCGCGCAGATGTGGACGGCCTTCTCCGCCGAGTACCTGCCCGACCCCGACGCCCCGTGGGGCCGGTTCGGGCTGGCCGGCCACCGGCACACCGCCAACGGTGACCAGTCCGACGAGATGGTCGTCGAGCTGGTCGACGGCGGCGTACCGGTGACCCTGGCGGGCCGGGGCAACGGACCCATCGCCGCGTTCGTCGACGCCCTGCACAGCATCGACGTCGACGTCCGGGTGCTCGACTACGCCGAGCACGCGCTCTCCGCCGGCGGCGACGCGCGCGCAGCGGCCTACGTCGAGTGCGCCGTCGGCGACCGGATCCTGTGGGGCGTCGGCATCGACGCCAACATCGTCACCGCGTCGCTGCGCGCGGTCGTGTCCGCGGTGAACCGAGCCCAGCGCTGACCCGGCGGGACGAGGCGCGCCGGAGCTCAGCGCGCCTCGTCCTCCCGGCGGCTCTCGGCCAGCGCCTGCCCGGGCTCCTCGGGAGGCGCGTCGGCCGGCTCGTCGCCGCGGTACACCCGGTCGGGGCGCGTCTCGGCGCGCAGCTCGTCGACGAGCAACCGGTCGCGGCGCACGTGCCGCCGGCGGTAGGCCACCCGGCTGATCATGTGCGCGCTGACCGGAGCCGTGAGCATCTGGAAGACCGCGACCAGCAGCAGCATCCAGGTGGCCGACCACCCCTGCAGCCGGATGGCGGCGCCCACCATGATCAGCAGGACGCCGAGCACCTGCGGCTTGGTGCCGGCGTGCATCCGGGTCAGGACGTCGGGGAAGCGCACCAGGCCCAGCCCCGCCGTCAGGCACAGGAACGCCCCGAGCAGCATCAGCACGACGGCCACGACGTCGGCGGCGGTCTGCACCTCGCTCACCGCTCCACCTCCAGGCTCCGCGCGGTCCGTTCCTCCGCGGACTCGGGCAGCCCGACGTCCTGACCGTCGCCGGTCGAGCTCAGCAGCATGCCGCCGATGTACCGGGCCACCGACACCGAGCCGACGAAGGCCAGGAGCGAGACCACCACGAGCACCGGGACCACGGTCGGGTCCCGCTCGAGCCCGGCGTGCACCGCGAGCCCGGCCGCGATGATCACCAGGAGCGTGTCGGTCGCGACCACCCGGTCCAGCAGGGACGGGCCCAGGCCCAGCCGGACGAGAGCCAGGAGGGCGCCCGTCCCGAGCAGGCCGTAGACGAGCCAGTAGACGACGGTCACGGGGTCCTCCTCCCCTCGCCCTGGACGCTCGTCCCCGGCGCGGTGGCGAGGGCCGCGATCTCGTCCGGGGAGCCGAACGCCCGCACGACGCGCTCCTCCTCGGCCAGCACCGCCGCGCGCTGGCGCTCCACGTCCCCCTCGTCGCGGACGTGCAGGATGTGCAGCGCCATCGTGCGCTGCTCGCGGTCCAGGTCGATCACCATCGAGCCGGGCACGAGCGTCAGCGACTCGGCCACGATGGTGAGCAGCAGGTCGGAGTCGGTGCGCAGCTGCACGGTGATGATCGCGCTCCTGTCGATGCCGCGCCGCCGCACGGTCTGCCACGCCACCTGCGCGCCGGAGCTCACCAGGTCCGCCACGAAGTGGCCCACGAAGCGCACCAGGGCCACCGGCCGCACGGTGGCGCCGCCCACCACGGGGGGCAGCGGGAGCAGCAGCGTGACCCCCAGGGCGACCAGGACGCCGCTGAGCAGGTTGGCCCACGACCACGTCCCCCACAGCAGGTTCCAGACCAGCACGAGCCAGAGCAGCAGCGGGAGCTGGTGACGCAGGCGGTGCCCGGTGCCCACGTCGTCCGCGCCGCTCACGGCACGTCCTCCCCGCCGAAGACCGCCGAGATGTAGGGGGTCCGGTCGAGCAGGTCCCCGGCCGCGCGCTCCGCCACCCCGTACAGCGGGCCGGCCAGCGCGGTGAGACCGACGGTCACCGCGACCATGGCCGCGGTCGCCCCCACCATCACCCGCGGCAGCGGCTGCAGCGGGCGCTCGCGCCCCTGCTCGTCCCCGAAGCCGTCGGTGGCCGGCGTGGACGCGGTCGCGACGGCAGCGTGCCGCTTCCAGGCAGCCTGGCGCGCGGTCCGCCGGCCTCCGGGAGCAGCCACGGCGGATGCCCCCACCAGGCCCTCGGCGGCGTCCCCGTCGGTGTCCGCATCGGCGCTCCGGTCGGCGCCTCCGTCGGCGTCGGTGCCGGCGGCGCCCGGCGCGTCGGCCGCGACCGCCGCCGGCTGGATCTCCGGACCGGCGTCGGCTGCGGCCGCTTCGAAGGTGTCGCCCTCCGGCGACTGGGCCCGGGGACGCCAGAACGCGCGGTTCCACACCCGGGAGATCGCCAGCAGGGTCAGCAGGCTGGTGACGGCCCCTCCCCCGACCAGGACGATCGGCAGCCATCCGCCGTCCTCGACGCCGGCCTGGAGCAGCCCCAGCTTCCCGATGAACCCGGAGAACGGCGGGATGCCCGCGAGGTTCATCGCCGGGACGAAGTACAGGACCGCCAGCACCGGGGAGGCCGTGGCGAGGCTGCCGAGCCGGTCGACGGAGGTGGAGCCGCCCTGGCGCTCGACGAGCCCGGCGACGAGGAAGAGCGTCGTCTGGATCGCGATGTGGTGGACGACGTAGAAGATCGCCCCCGCCAGCCCCGCCTGGGAGGCCAGCGAGATGCCGAAGATCATGTAGCCGATGTGGCTGACCAGGGTGAAGGACAGGATCCGGCGGATGTCGGTCTGCGCGACCGCACCGAGGATGCCGATCAGCATCGTGGCCAGCGCCGCCCACATGAGCACCTGGTCCAGCGCGCCGCCGGGGAACAGCAGCGTCTGGGTGCGGATGACCGCGTAGACGCCGACCTTGGTCAGCAGGCCGGCGAACACGGCGGTGACCGGCGCCGGGGCGGTCGGGTAGCTGTCGGGCAGCCAGGCCGACAGGGGGAACACCGCGGCCTTGATGCAGAAGGCGATCAGCAGCATCGACTGCAGCAGCAGCTGGGTGCCCGCGGGCAGGTCGGCCAGGCGCACGGCCAGCTGCGCCATGTTGACCGTTCCCGTCGCGGCGTACACCAGTGCGATCGCGGCCAGGAACAGCAGCGAGCTGAGCAGGCTGACCACGATGTAGGTGATGCCCGCGCGGATCCGCGGGGCGGAGCCGCCCAGAGTGAGCAGCACGTAGCTGGCGGTCAGCAGGATCTCGAAACCGACGTAGAGGTTGAACAGGTCGCCGGCCAGGAAGGCGTTGGCCACGCCGGCGATCAGCACGAGGAACGTCGGGTGGAAGATCGAGATCGGCGTCTCCTCGTCGCCGTCCGCGGCGCCCTGGCCGACGGCGAAGACCAGCACGCCCAGCGCCACCGTCGCGGCGACCACGAGCATGAGCGCCGACAGCCGGTCGACCACCAGCGAGATGCCCAGCGGGACCGGCCAGTCGCCGACCGAGACGGCAGCGGCACCGTCGCCGTCCGCGAGGACCAGCAGCGCTCCGGACACGACGAGCACCGCCGAGAGCACCAGGATGCTGAGCACGCGCTGCGTGCGCGGGTGCCGGCCGCCGACCAGGAGCGCCGCCGCGGCCCCCAGCAGCGGCAGCAGCACGGGCAGGGGCGTGAGGACGCTGATCACCTGTCCGCCCGCCGGGTCGGGGGGAGGTCGACGTCGTCGGAGGGGATGCCCGCGAAGTGCCGCGCCAGCCGGCGCTCGACCTCGTCGTCGGCCGCGAGCGTGTCGGCGTGCATGGCGCTCCGGTCCTCCGGAGCCAGGTCGTCCGGATCGATCTCGTCGGCGTCGGTGTCCGATCGGCGGGCGATGCGGCGGTCCTCCTCGTCCACCTCCACCACTTCCTGGCGGACCAGCCGCCAGGACCGGTAGATGAGCGCCAGCAGGAAGGCCGCGATGCCGAAGGTGATGACGATGGCGGTCAGGATCAGCGCCTGCGGCAGCGGATCGCTCATCTCCTCCGCCTCGGCGTACCCCAGGATCGGGGCCAGGCCGGAGGGCCCACCCGCCGACAGCAGGAGCAGGTTGGTCGCGTTGCCGAGCAGCAGGAAGCCCAGCAGCACGCGAGTGAGGCTGCGGTCCAGCAGCAGGTACACGCCGGCCGCGTACAGGCCGCCGATGATCACCGGCAGGACGACGGTGGGGGTCATCGGACGATCACCTCTCCGGGGCTGACGTCGATGGGGTCGTCCTCGTCGACCTGGCGGTCCAGCTCGGCGCCCAGGCTGCGCAGGATGTCGAGCACCAGGCCCACCACGATCAGGTAGACGCCGATGTCGAAGAACAGCGAGGTCACCAGCTTCACGTCCCCGAGCACCGGGAAGGTGTTCTCCAGGATCGCCGTCTGGAGCACCTCGGCGCCGAGCGCGAGCCCGACGGCGCCGGTGCCCCCGGCGAACAGCAGGCCCGCCCCGAGCAGCAGCCCGGGATCGACCGGAGCGGCCTCACCGAGCTCGTAGCGGCCGCCGGCCAGGTAGCGCAGCACCAGCGCCAGCCCCGCCACCAGGCCGCCGGCGAACCCGCCGCCCGGCTCGTTGTGGCCGCTGAACAGCAGGTACAGCGAGAACACCAGGATCGTGTGGAACAGGATCCTGGTGATGACCTCCAGGATCACCGACCGCCGCTCGGGCGCCAGCGCGGCCGTGGCCGAGAGCCACTGCCCGCGCGGTGCCCGCCGGGAGGAACGTCCCTGCCGGGCCAGCTCGACCGGGTCCATGCGGTCGACGGCGCCGGTCCGCCGGCGCAGGAAGACCAGGCTCGCCACGCCGGTCGCCGCGACGACCACCAGCGAGATCTCGCCGAGGGTGTCCCACGCCCGGATGTCGACCAGCGTCACGTTGACGACGTTCTGCCCGCCCCCGAAGTCGTAGGCGGCCTCCGGGTAGGCCACCGACACCGGCGTGGCGGTGCGCACGCTCATCGCCACCGCGCCGGCCGCCGCCATGAGCGCGCCGACCGCGACTGCGATGAGGCCCCGGCCGGCCCGCTCGCGGGGCCGGTGCCGGTCGGTGATGTCCTTGGGCAGCTTGCGCAGGACGAGTACGAAGACGACGAGGGTCAGGGTCTCGACGAGGAACTGCGTGAGGGCCAGGTCCGGTGCGCCGTGCAGGGCGAAGAGGACGGCGAGCGCGTAGCCGGTGACGCCCACGACGAGGACCGCGGACAGCCGCTGGCGGATCCGGATCGCCAGGACGGCGCCGATGAGCGCGACCGCTCCCACCAGCGCCTGGATGGGGCTGTCCCACGCCCGCCACTCCCCCGGCCACGGCGCGCGGAACAGCAGCACCGACCCGGGGAGGGCGATGACGACGAGCAGGATCGTGCCCAGGTAGGCGGGCAGCGAGCCGCGCTGCGTGGTGCCGGTGACGAGGACCGACAGGCGGTCGAGCCCCTGCAGCGTGTTCCAGTAGCCCTCGTCCGCCGACGCCCCCACGGCCACCCGGCGCTGGAACCGGTTGATCGGCGCGCGGAGGGCGAAGACGGCGTAGCCGCCGAGCAGGGTGACCGCGGAGAGCGCCAGCGCCGGCTGCAGGCCGTGCCAGACCGCGAGCTTCTCCGCCTCGGGGGCGATCAGCGGGAGCTCCTCGGCGTAGCCGGCGGCCAGCGGTTCCAGCAGGGGGCTGAAGGGCCCGAGGAGCAGGCTCGCCAGCGCCAGGACGGCGGGCGCGGCGAGGAACAGCGGGGCCGACGGGTGGACCAGCTCGACGTCGGCGCAGCCGGGCTTGCGGGCGAAGGCGCCCCACAGGAAGCGGAACGTGTAGGCCGCGGTGAGCACCGAGCCGAGCACCAGCCCGGTGAGCACCAGCAGCGCGACGCCGCGGTCGGGCAGCCCGCCGTCCAGCAGTGCGGTGAACGCCGCCTCCTTGCCCACGAAGCCGATCAGCGGCGGCACGCCGGCCATCGAGGCGCCCGCGAGCCCGCCGACGACGGCGAGCACCGGCAGCCGGCGGCCCAGCCCGGACAGGACCCGCAGGTCGCGGCTGCCGGTGGCGTGGTCGACGACGCCGACGGTGAGGAACAGCGTGGACTTGAACAGGGCGTGTGCGACGACCATCGCCAGCCCGGCGGCGGCCATCTCCTGGCTGCCCGAGCCGACCAGCACCATGAGGAAGCCCAGCTGGCTGACCGTGCCGAAGGCCAGCAGCAGCTTGAGGTCGTTCTGCCGGATCGCCCGGTAGCCGCCGACCAGCATCGTGGCCAGGCCCAGCCCGAGCACGATCGGCCGCCAGCCGGGCACCTCGGCGAAGCCGGGGGCCAGCCGGGCCACCAGGTAGATGCCGGCCTTCACCATGGCCGCCGCGTGCAGGTAGGCGCTGACCGGCGTCGGCGCCTCCATCGCGGCAGGCAGCCAGAAGTGGAACGGGATCATCGCCGACTTGGTGAGGGCCCCGACCAGCACGAGCACGGTGCCGGCGACCAGGAACGGGCCGTCGCCGGGGTTCGCGACCACCTCCGACAGCAGGTAGCTGCCGCTCGTCTCGCCGAGCATGATCAGCCCGACGAACATCGCCAGGCCGCCGGCGGTGGTGAGGATCAGCGCCTGGCTCGCCGCACGGCGCGCCGCGAGGCGGGCCCCCGATCCACCGATCAGCAGGTAGGAGAAGACGGTGGTGAGCTCCCAGAACACGTAGAGCAGGAGCAGGTCGTCGGCCAGGACCAGGCCGAGCATGGAGCCGGCGAACGCCGTGAGGCTGCCGGCGAAGCGTCCGATGCCCTCGTCGTCGGGCTCGAAGTACCGGGCGCAGTAGAGCAGGACGAGCGCGCCGACCCCGGTGACCAGCGCGGCCAGCGTCAGCGAGAGGGCGTCCAGCCGGAGCGCGATCTCCAGGTCGAGCGTCGGCACCCACGGCGTCGTCTCCTGCACCTCGCCGCCGCCGGTGACGGCGCCGAGCTGCGCCATCACCCAGGCGAAGCCGACGGCCGGGACCAGGGCGAGCGCGAGGAACGCCTGCCGTCCCCACCAGCGCACGAGCAGCGGTGCGACCGTCGCGGCGACGAGGTGGAGGAGCAGCAGTGCGAGCACGGGTCTCCGGGAGTCTCGAGCGGCTCGGGGGACCACAGACGTCGGGGGACACCGGCGGTGCACAACAGGCTACCGGTCGCGCGCTGCGTGCCGCCGGGCGCGACCGCCCGGGGCTCTCAGCCCTCGGCGAGCTCCGAGGCGGCCAGCCAGGCCTCCTCGACCTCGTCCTTCTCCGCCCGCAGCGCCGTGAGCTGACCGTCGAGCTCGGCGGCCCGGGCGTAGTCGGTCGCGGCCGCGGCGAGCTGCTCGTGCAGCTTCTTCTCGTCGGCGTCCAGCTTGAGCATGCGGCGCTCGAGCCGGCCGACCTCCTTCCTGGCCGCCCGCGCATCGGCGGCCGAGACCGCCGCCCCGGAGGTGGACGGGGCGCCGACCGGGCGGGCGCCGCTGCTGCCGGCCGCCGTCGTGAGCGGAGCACCGCCGGCGGCCCGCCGGCGCAGGTACTCGTCCACCCCGCCGGGCAGCTCGGCGAGCGTGCCGTCGCCCAGCAGCGCGACCACCTTGTCGCACACCCGGTCGACGAAGTACCGGTCGTGGCTGACCACCAGCACGGTGCCGGGGAAGCTGTCGAGCAGGTCCTCCAGCGCGGTGAGGGTGTCGATGTCCAGGTCGTTGGTCGGCTCGTCGAGCACCAGCACGTTGGGCTCGGCCATGAGCAGCCGGAGCAGCTGCAGCCGGCGCCGCTCGCCACCGGAGAGGTCACCGACCGGCGTCCACTGCCGGTTGGCCGCGAAGCCGAACCGCTCGGCCAGGGTCGAGGCGGAGATCTCCTGGTTGCCGATCCGGGCCAGCCGGGCGACGTCCTGCACCGCCTCCAGCACCCGGGCCTTCGGCGGCAGCTCGGTGACGTGCTGGGAGAGGTAGGCAGGCGCCACGGTCTGCCCGACGACGATCGCGCCGGCGTCCGGCTTCGTCTCCCCCACCAGCAGCTTGAGCAGCGACGTCTTCCCGGCGCCGTTCACGCCGACGATGCCGATCCGGTCACCGGGCCCGACGTTCCAGGTGAGGTCGGAGAACAGCGTGCGCGGACCGTCGTCGGTGGGGACGGCGTAGGCGACGTCCTCCAGCTCGTAGACGGTCTTGCCCAGGCGCCGCGCCGCGAAGCCCTTGAGCGCCATGGCGTCCCGCGCCGGGGGCTCGTCGGCGATCAGCGCCTGCGCGGCCTCGATGCGGAACTTCGGCTTGCTGGTCCGGGCCGGCGGGCCGCGCCGCAGCCAGGCCAGCTCCTTGCGCACCAGGTTCTGCCGCCGCTCCTCGGTGACCGAGGAGATCCGCGCCCGCTCCGCGCGGGCCAGCGTGTAGGCCGAGTAGCCGCCGTCGTAGGCGTGCACGCTGCCGTCGGCGACCTCCCACGTCGTGGTGCAGACCTCGTCGAGGAACCACCGGTCGTGGGTGACGACCACGAGCCCGCCCGCGCGCTGGTTGACGTACTCGGCCAGCCAGGCGACGCCCTCGACGTCGAGGTGGTTGGTCGGCTCGTCGAGCACCAGCAGGTCCAGCGGCCGGATGAGCTGGGCAGCCAGCGCGACCCGGCGCCGCTCGCCACCGGACATGGGGGCGACCGGGGCGTCCAGGCCCATCCGGTCCAGCTCCAGCCCGGCGAGCACGCTGCGGACGGCGGGGTCGGCGGCCCACTCGTGCTCGTTGGCGAACATGGTCGTGGGCAGGACGACGTCGCGCACCGTCGTCCCCTCCGGGAGGGTGCCCAGCTGGTCGAGGACGCCCATGGCGAGGTCGCCGCGGCGGGTCACCCGGCCGGAGTCGGGGTCGTCGGTGCCGGTCAGCAGGGACAGCAGGGTGCTCTTGCCGCCGCCGTTGCGGCCCACGACGCCGATCCGCTCGCCCGCGGCGACGCCCAGGGAGACGTCGTCGAGGATCACGGTCGTGCCGTGCGCCTTGTGCACCCGCTCGAGGTTGACCAGGTTCAGGGGTGCGCTCATAGGTGACCAGTATGGAACGGCCCCATCCGAAGGCTCTCCCCGAGGCGGCGAGCGGTGAGGAGGACTCGCCTACGCCAGACGGGTGACCTCCACGGTCACGGTGTGCCCCTCGCTGCGGGACCCGGAGAACAACCCCTTGAACGGCGGGACGTCGCCGTAGTCGCGGCCCCGCCCCAGGGTCACGTGCCGGTTCCCGATCGGGACGGAGTTCGTGGGGTCGAAGCCGTTCCAGCCGCCGTCCCACCACTCCACCCACGCGTGGCTCTCACCGGTCACCGCGGCGCCGATCTCGCCGTCGGGCCGGGGGTGCAGGTACCCGGAGACGTAGCGGGCCGGCATGCCCAGCGCGCGCAGCACACCGACGGTCACGTGCGTGATGTCCTGGCAGACACCCTTGCCCGACCGCCAGGCCTGCATCGCGTTGGTCTTCACGTTCGTGGAGCCCGACAGGTACTCCATGGAGTCGTGCACGAACGCGCACACCAGTGGGCCGGCATCCTGCGGCCTGCCGTCGGCCACGACCTCCCGGGCGGCCGCGACGACGTCGTCGTCGATGGCGGTGAGCGGTGTGGGTGTGAGCAGCTCGCCGAACTGCTCGCGCACCTCGCGCCCGGCCAGCGCCGCCCAGCCCAGCCGGTCGTGCGCGGCCAGGTCCGGGCCGGCCTCGACGATCGACGTGCCGGTGACGACCAGCTCCGCGTGCGGGGTGTGCAGGTCGAAAGCGGTCACCGTCGAGCCCCAGTAGTCGCGGTAGGGGTAGGCGGTGGCCCCGGGCTCGATCTCCACCCGGGAGCGCAGCGTCGTCTGCCGGGCGCTGCTCTCCGGCGTCAGCCGCGCCTCGTTGTAGGAGGAGCGCACCGGCCCGCTGTAGTGGAACCGGGTGCGGTGCACGATCTGCAGCCGCCAGCGGGAGCCGGGGGTGCGGGCGACCGGCGCCTGCGTCTGGAACTGCGTCACCGCCGGCTCACCCGACCTCCTCCGGCACCCACACGTGCGGGGCCTGCTCGGTGAAGAAACGGTGGGTCACCGCGGCGCTGGCCGCCGAGGAGGTGCGCTGCAGCTCCTCCAGCCGCGCCGGCAGCTGCGCCAGCAGGTCGGGGGTGCTCATGAACTCCAGCATGGTGCGCGCCCGGCCGACGATGCGGTGGGCCTCACCGGCCACGCCGACCCGGGCGGCGTCCCGCACCGTCGAGCGCTCCAGCTCGACCAGGCACGCCTCGGCCTGCTCGAGCGAGGCGAAGACCGAGCGCGGGAACAGCCGGTCGAGCAGCAGGAACTCCGCGGCCCGGCTGGAGTCGACGACGCCGCGGTAGGTGCGCAGGTAGGGCTCGTAGGCGCCGGTGGAGCGCAGCACCAGCGTCCAGGACGGCGCCGCGTCCCCGGCCAGCACGCGGGTGGACAGCATCCGGGAGGTCATGTCCACCCGCTCCAGCGAGCGGCCCAGGATGAGGAACAGCCAGCTCTCGTCGCGGCTCATCGTGGCGTCGGCCAGCCCGAAGACCATCGCCGAGCGCTCCCGCACGAACCGGAACAGCGAGTGCGGGCCGTACCGGCGGGCCATGGTGCGCTGCTGGGGCAGCGCGTTGTGCGTGACGTTCAGCGACTCCCAGATCTCGGCACTGAGCACCTCGCGGGCGCCCCGGGCGTTCTCGCGGGCGGCCGACAGCGCGCCCACGATGGAGCTCGGGCTGGACCGGTCGAAGGCCAGCGCCGCCAGCACCCGCTCGGTGTCGGCCTCCGGCTCGGGGACCGGGGAGCCCATCAGCGCCAGCAGGTTCGCGCAGGCCCGCCGCTCGTCGATCCACGGGTCCTCGACCAGCCGCTGGGTGTGCACGTCGAGGATGCGGGCGGTGTCGTCGGCGCGCTCCACGTAGCGGCCGATCCAGAACAGCGACTCCGCGATCCGGCTCAGCACGGCGCGCCCTCCCCCGGGGCGGCGGGCACGTCCGGCCTCGCCCGGAGGCTCGACCCGAGCCTGCGAGGGCCGAGAGGGGCGAGGTCCTTCTGTTGCTGCTGCTGCTGGGACTGGGCCAGGGCGTTGTCGTTGACCGGGCCCGGGTCCTGCGTCGGCGGCTCGTCGGGCAGGTCGGCAGCGGTGAACTCGATGGTCGTGAGGTCCCGCGCCGGGTCCTCGCCGTCGTCCACCGGCCGCGGGCGGCTGAGCACCCAGGTGTCCTTGGAGCCTCCGCCCTGGCTGGAGTTGACCACCAGCTCCCCCTCGGGCAGCGCGACCCGGGTCAGCCCGCCGGGCAGCACCCACACCTTGTCGCCGTCGTTGACCGCGAACGGGCGCAGGTCGACGTGCCGCGGGGCGATCCGACCGCCCACCAGCGTCGGGCAGGTGGACAGGCCGATCGGCTTCTGCGCGATCCAGTCGCGGGGGGTGGCGCGGACCTTCACGGCCAGCTCCTCCAGCGTCTTCTCGTCGGCGCGCGGCCCGATGACGATGCCCTTGCCGCCGGAGCCGTCGACCGGCTTGAGCACCAGCTGGTCGAGGGACTCCAGCACCCACTCGACGGTGTCGCGGTCGTCCAGCCGGTGGGTCTCGGCGTTCTGCAGGACCGGCTCCTCGCCCAGGTAGTACCGGACGAGGTCGGGCACCCAGGTGTAGAGCAGCTTGTCGTCGGCGACGCCGTTGCCCACGGCGTTGGCGATGGTGACGCGACCGGCCCGGGCGGCGTTGAGGACGCCGGCGCAGCCGATCACCGAGTCGGGGCGGAAGTGCACCGGGTCGAGGAAGTCGTCGTCGATGCGCCGGTAGATGACGTCGACGCGGCGCTGCCCGTCCGTCGTCCGCATGCTCACCTGGTTGCCGGCGCAGACGAGGTCGCGGCCCTCGACGAGCTCGACGCCCATCTGGCGGGCCAGCAGCGCGTGCTCGAAGTAGGCGGAGTTGTAGACGCCGGGGGTGAGGACGACGACGGTCGGGTCGGCGGCGCTCGGGGGCGCGGAGGCCTTGAGCGCGGCGAGCAGCCGGGTCGGGTAGTCGTCGACGGGCTGGATGCGGTGGTCGGCGAACAGCTCGGGCAGCACCTGGCTCATCGCCGCGCGGTTGGTGATGACGTAGCTCACCCCCGACGGGGAGCGCAGGTTGTCCTCCAGCACGCGGAAGTCCCCCGCCTCGTCGCGCACCAGGTCGATGCCGCTCACGTGCACGCGCACGCCGTTCGGGGGAACCAGGCCGTGCGCCTGGCGGTGGAAGTGCGCGCTCGTCGTCACCACGCTGCGCGGCACGACCCGGTCGGCGAACACCTGACCGGCGCCGTAGACGTCGGCGAGGAAGGCCTCCAGCGCCAGCACCCGCTGGGCGACACCGCGCTCGATGACGTCCCACTCGTCGGCGCCGATGACCCGCGGCACGATGTCCAGCGGGAAGGGCTGCTCCTCACCGGCGTGGGCGAAGGTGACGCCGGCGTCGCGGTAGGTCTGGCTCAGCAGGTCGGCCCGGGCGGCCAGCTCCTCGCCGTCGATCGGCTGCAGCGAGGCGAACAGGCCCGCGTAGGCCGGCCGCGGATCGCCGACGGCGCCGAACATCTCGTCCCACTGCTGCCCCAGGAGGTAGCCGTCGAAGAGGTCCGCCATGGGCCCGAACCTAGTTCGGCGATGTGTCCCCCGCGTTTCGAGCGGTGGCGACGGCGAGCCAGGGGCGCAGCGCGCCGTCGGACAGCAGCCGGCCGACCCGCGCCGAGTTCTCCTGCGCCTGGCCGAACGCCGGGTCCTGCCCGTGCCGGCGCTCGATCTCCGCGTCGACGGCGTCGGCCGCCCGGGTCCACTCCTCCGGGCTGTCGGCGAGGTCGGCGTCGGTGGCCTCGAGCACCTCGAAGCCGGCCGCGGCCAGCAGGCCGCGGGTCTCGGCCTCCGACGGGAACTCGTTGCCCTCGGGTGCCGCGGAGGTGAGCGGGCCGTCGGCGACGAACACCAGCAGGCCCAGCCGGGCCCCGTCGGCGAGCACCCGGCGCAGCTCGCCGAGCGCGCCGGCCTTGTCCGAGGTGGTGCAGAGGACACCCAGGCACACCGCGGCGTCGAACGACGCGTCGGCGAAGGGCAGCTGCTGCCCCATGGCCACGACCGAGCGCAGGCCGAACAGCCGCCGGGAGGCCCGCACCGCGGCGGCCATCGGCTCGGCGCAGACCGGGTGCGCCCCGGACTCCGCGGCCAGCCAGGCGGCCGGCCCGCCCACTCCGGCGCCGGAGTCGAGCACCCGCCCGTCCGGGCGCAGCTCCAGCCGGTCGGCCAGCCAGCGCAGCGCGCCCTCGCTGCCGCTGCCCCGGCACCCCGCCGGGATCGCGGAGTCCGGGCCGAGCGCGCGCACGGCCTCCTCGGTCCAGCCGGCGACGGTGTCGAACTCCGCCTCCATGGCCTCGCTCTCCAGCTCGGTCATGCGGTTCCTCTCAGCTCGCCGGCGACCGCGGCCTTGACCCGCGCGCCGTCGTCCTCACCCAGGCCCGAGCCCATCCCGGACAGGTTCACGCCGACGACGCCCTCGACCGCCAGCAGGGCGCGCGCCTCCTCGACCGCGGCCTCGATCCCGGCCGCCCGCGGATCGCGGGAGTCCAGCACCCGCTCGACCCGGTCGTCGTCGAGCTGCAGCCCGGGGAATCGCTGGAGCACCCGCGCCGAGCGCTCGTCGGTGTAGACGGCCACCCCGGCGACGAAGGGCAGCGTGGCCCCGGCCGTCCGCGCCGCGGCGACGAAACCGGCCACCCGTGCCGGGGTGCGCACGTGGTTGAGCACGCACAGCTGCGCGCCCGCCCGCTGCTTGTCCGCCACGCGGGCGGGGCGCGCGGCCACGGGTGGCGCCTCGGGCGACTCCGGCACCGCCACCGCCAGCCCCATCCCGGCGGCGAGCGCGGCCAGCCGCGGGCCGTCCAGGTCGAACACCTGGCTCACCCCCGAGCGGACACCGGGCCCGCGGGCGTCACCGGTCACGCAGAGGACGCCGTCGACGCCGAGCGCCCGGAGGCCGGCCAGTTCCTGCTCGAGCACCACGCGGTTCCGGTCGCGGCAGGCCAGCGTCGTCCAGAGCCGGCCGCCGGCGTCGTGCACCCGGGCGGCGAGCATCGTCGGCGGGAAGTCGGGGCGGTTGGCATGCTCGCCGGCGAGCAGCGCATCGGAGACCGGCGCGAGCACCTCGACCACCCGGCGGACCGAGTCGGCGTCGAACGGCGCCGTCGACAGGTCGGTGAGGACGACGGGCCCGCGGTCCGCGGCCGCCAGCAGGTGGCTCGTGGCGACCGGCGCCGTGGGCGGATCGGGCCAGGTGGGCAGCGGGTCGTCGAGGAAGACGCAGCGGTGGTCGGCCACCTCGCAGCGGTCGTCGGGACGCACCCCGCCGCACGGGCCGAAGACCATGCGCTTGGGGCAGCCGGGCCGGAGTGGGAGGAGGTCCGGCACCGTCCAGCCGTGCCCGTGCCGCTGTCGGCGAAACCCGGTCGGGTGACGAGGGGACGACGCTCGCCCTGCGGATGGGTGGCGCGCAACCTACCGTCGGAGCGTGCCTGCGCCCGACATCGCGTGGTCCGCGGTCGAGGCGCGGGCCCGCGAAGCCGGTCCCGGCCCCGTCGTCCGCACCGGCGACGCCGCGCTCCGCGTCCGCGGTCTGGGAAGCGACTCGCGCGCCGTGATGCCCGGCTGCGTGTTCGCCTGCGTGCCGGGCGCCACCAGCGACGGCCACCGCTTCGCCGCGGCCGCGGCGGCCGCGGGAGCCGCCGCCCTGCTGGTCGAGCACGCCGTCCCCGTCCCCCTCCCGCAGCTCGTGGTGCCGTCCGTCCGCGCCGTGCTCGGGCCGGTGGGTGCGCTGCTCGCCGGTGACCCGTCGGGCGAGCTGCGGATGGTGGCGGTGACCGGTAGCAACGGCAAGACCACCACCAGCACGCTGATCCGCGGCGTACTCGACGCGTGCGGGCAGCGGGCCGGCGTGGTCACCACCGTGGGCGCCCGGTTCGGGGACCAGGTCCGCGAGACCACGCTGACCACACCGGAGGCCCCCGAGCTGCAGGCGACGCTGCGCTGGATGGTCGACGAGGGCGCCCGGAGCGCGGTCGTCGAGGCGTCGTCCATCGCCCTGGACATGGGCCGGCTCGACGGGTTGGCCTTCGAGGTGGCGGTGTTCACCGGCTTCGAGGAGGACCACCTCGACCACCACGGCACGCTGGAGCACTACTGGGCCAGCAAGGCGCGGCTGTTCGAGCCCGGGCGCGCGGCCGCCGGGGTCGTCGTCGTCGACGAGCCGTGGGGACGGCGCCTGGCCGACCAGGCCCGCATCCCCGTCGTCCGGGTCGGGACCGCCGCGGATGCCGACGTGCAGGTGCTCGACTGGCTGAGCGGGGCCGACGGCACCCGCGTGCTGCTCGCCGACCGCGACGGCGTGCACCTGGTGGCCACGTCCCTGGTCGGCCGGATGCACGTCCCGAACATCGCCGCCGCCTGGGCCGCCGGTCGCCTGCTCGGCGTGCCCGCGCCCGACGTCGTCGCCGGCCTGTCCGCGGTCGCGCCGCCGCCGGGACGGAACACCGTGCTGCGCGCCCCCGGTGCTCCGCTCGTGGTCGTGGACTACGCGCACACACCCGGCGCGCTCGACCTGGCCCTGGAGACCGCGCGCGGGCTGACCGCGCCCGGCGGGCGGCTGCACCTGGTGCTGGGCGCCCGGGGCCGGCGCGACCGCTACAAGCGCCAGGGCCTCGGGACGGCGGCGCGCGCGGCCGACGAGGTGTGGCTGACCAACGAGGGCAGCCACGGGGAGGACCCGGCGGCGATCGTGGCCGAGCTCCGGCTGGGCCTGCTCGGCGCCGAGGCGACGGTCCGGACCGTGCTCGACCGGTACGAGGCGATCACCGCGGCCGTCTCGACCGCTCGCCCCGGCGACGTCGTCCTGATCGTGGGCCGGGGGCACGAGACCCGGCTGCAGGACACCGCCGATCCGCAGGATGCCCGGCACTTCGACGACACCGAGGTGGCCCGCGCCGCGCTCCTGGGCGGACCCGAGGCCCGGGCCTCCTGACCCCGGCGGGGCGCTCGCGCGGGAAGAGAAGGGTGGCGGCGCCGGTTGATGGCGACGTTAGTTGAACTCTCAACCCAGGAGGTCGGCATGCCCGCCGTCACCGTCGAGGACACCACCACGCTGGCCCGCGTCCCGCTCCCGGCGCCAGCCACGGTGCGCCGCCGGACCCGCTCGGTCACCACCGCCCCGTCCGGGTTCGAGGGCGAGGGCTTCCCTGTCCGCCGCGCCTTCGCGGGCGTCGACCTCCGCGACCTGGACCCGTTCATCCACCTGGACCAGATGGGCGAGGTGGAGTACGCGCCCGGCGAGCCCAAGGGCACGTCCTGGCACCCGCACCGCGGCTTCGAGACCGTCACCTACATCATCGACGGCACCTTCGAGCACGCCGACAGCCACGGCGGCGGGGGCACCATCAGCAACGGCGACACCCAGTGGATGACCGCCGGTGGGGGCGTCCTGCACATCGAGCGCCCGCCGGAGCACCTCGTCGTCAGCGGCGGGCTGTTCCACGGCCTGCAGCTGTGGGTGAACCTGCCGATGGCGCAGAAGTGGGTGGAGCCGCGGTACCAGGACCTGCGCGCGCAGGAGTCCGTGCTGCTCGCGAGCGCCGACGCCGGTGCGCTGCTGCGCGTCATCGCCGGGGAGGTCGCCGGCGCCACGGGCCCGGGGTCGACCTACACCCCGATGGCGATGGTGCACGCCACCGTCTCGCCCGGCGCGACGGTCGACCTGCCCTGGCGGCCGGACTTCAACGCCCTGGTCTACGTGCTCTCCGGCGCCGGCTCCGTCGGCATCGACGGAGCTCCGGTCCGCACCGGCCAGCTCGCCGTGCTCGGCCCCGGGGACACCGTGACCATCAGGGGCGCGGAGCACCAGGAGTCCCGCACGCCGGCGCTGGACGTGGTCGTCCTCGGTGGCGCGCCTCTCCGGGAGCCCATCGCGATGTACGGGCCGTTCGTGATGAACACCCGCCAGGAGGTCGCCGACGCGTTCCAGGACTGGCAGAAGGGCCGGCTGGGTTCCATCCCGGCCGCATACGGACGCCGCGAGCCGGTGCCGCACGGCGCGGTGGTGGGCGGGACCGGGCAGGGCACGCCGCCGGCTCCCCGCTCCTGACATCCGGTCAGCCTCCCGACACCTCCATGATCGAGAACGCGGCGCCCCACGGGTCCTCGAGCACGGCGAAACGGCCGAACTCGGTGTCCTCCGCCGGGTGCAGCACCGTGCCCCCGCCGCCCTCGACTGCGGCGACCGCACCGTCGGTGGAGGACACGGCGAAGCACACCGTCCAGCCGCGGGGCAGCCCGGGCTGGACCGCACCGAGCCCGCCCAGGGGGTCACCCCCGGTGCCGAAGATGGCGTAGGACTCCATGCCCGCCATGGCCTCCCACCGGAAGCCGAAGACCGCGGTGTAGAAGCTCTGCGCCGCCTGCGGGTCGCCGACCGCGGCCTCGTTCCAGACCAGGGCGCCGGGCTCGTTGTAGCGCTGGACGCCGGTGTGCTCGCCGGACTGCCAGAGCCCGAACGCGTTGCCCTGCGGGTCCAGCGCGATGACCATCGTGCCCAGCGGCCCGATCTCCATCGGCTCCACGACGACCGTGCCGCCGGCCTCGCGGATCCGGTCCGCCGCCGCCGTCGCGTCGTCGGTCGCGAAGTACGTCGTCCAGGCGGGCGAGTCGCCCTCGCCCATCAGCGGACCGAGCCCGGCCACCTGCGCGCCGTCCTTCGCCGCGTTCGAGTAGCCGCCGTACTCCTCGCCGCCGCCGGTCCAGGTCCAGCCCAGCAGGTCGCCGTAGAAGGCCTGGGCGCCGTCCAGGTCACCCGCCCCGTAGTCGATCCAGCACGGGGTGCCGGCCGGCCAGGCGGTGTCTCGTGTGGGCATCTCGCTCCTCCTCCGATCGTGAGGAGGGTCACGCTGCCACCGGCGTCCGACAGTTCCCAGAGCTCCCGGCGCGGGGGCTCAGAACCGGCCCCCGCCCATCCCGCCGCCTCCGCCGCCACCGAAGCCGCCTCCGCCGAAGCCGCCTCCGCCGAAGCCACCACCGCCACCGAAGCCACCACCGCCACCGAAGCCGCCGAAGCCGCCCCGACCACCGCCGAGC
>Ga0210040_10003603_pt1 | contig 20837 bp, 3 predicted proteins | sample CryGeyCG12114_NA_FD_185462 | JGI IMG/M metagenome (GOLD analysis project Ga0210040, IMG submission 185462) | Groundwater microbial communities from aquifer - Crystal Geyser CG19_WC_8/21/14_NA (SPAdes) (version 2) | ecosystem: Environmental > Aquatic > Deep subsurface > Groundwater | place: USA... | reverse complement strand
AAATTTAATTAGTTTAATTTATTAATTCAATAATATCAAAATTTAATTAGTTTAATTTATTAATTCAATAATATCAAAATTTAATTAGTTTAATTTATTAATTCAATAATATCAAAATTTAATTAGTAATTGGTTGATTGTAATACAAAAAAATAAATAACTATTCAAAAAGTGCTAAACGTATCAATGAAAATTTCAAAAAAATACATGAACGAAAAGGGTGTAAGAATCAAAAATTTAAAAATTCATTATAAAATAAATTTAACAAAAAAATTTAAAAATTTTTAAAATGGATAGAAAAAATTTGTTAAAGGGCAATGACTTTTTTGGAAATTTAAAAAATTCAGGTATTTTAGCTTTGGTTGTAATTGGAGTTGTTTTGATGTTTTTGATGTCTTCTCTGATGTTTTTGGCATCAGGACTGAACAGAATTTTGAATTTTAATAAAAATAATATTAATCTTTTAAAAAATTTTAAAATATATAAAATGATTGGATATAGGACTAGCTTAAAGCTAGGAGGTATTTTTGCATTAATCGTGGGTTTAATTTTTATTTTTAGTGCGGTTAATGTATCTGCTGGTGGCTGTTGCTGCTATGCAGGTAGTTGTTTGAATGAAATAAATGATACAGCAAATGTTTCTGCAGCGAATGCGTATTTAAAGGTTGATAAATTTGTAGATAAAGACATAGTGCAGGTTGGAGATACAGTTGGTTATACTATAATAGTGAGAAATTTGGGAAATACCACCGCTTATGATGTTACGGTGAATGATACTTTGCCAATTGATATTTCTAGTGTAACTTTGGGAGATATAAATTATATATATAACATTAATGGAAACGGAGGAATACCAACATGTCAGTTTTTGTCGACAACAAATAATGAGTCAGGCAAGGTATTGTACTGTAAAATCAATAAGATACCAAAAAAAGATGAAACAGGAGCAAATGTGACAATTTTCTTCGGGGCAAAAGTTACTCAACATACGAATGCTCCGATAAATCATACAAATAATGTCAGTGTAAATGGTTTTTATACACCATGTTCGGATACTAATGGCAATATATTTAGAGAAGACGGAACCTGCCCGTGTACGAATCTTACTAATTGTAATCAGGTATATGGAGTATCAGATATTGCGACAGTTCAAACAGACCAATATAGTAATGGATATAATGATTTAAGAGATAATGCAATAGTTTGGATTGTAGGAATAGATGTGACCAAATATGCCACTACCAATTCTACACTTCAGGCAGGTGATGAAGTTGTGTTCCACATTACTATAACAAATACAGGCGATTTACAGGTTTGCAACATTACAGTTCACGACAGATTGCCTTCGGCACTTGAATTTGTAAATTCTTCCCCGGAAAATTCATCGCCAGTTACAGGAAGGGATGTTTATTTCAATTTAGGATGTTTGAATGGAAGTTTATCAACAACAATAAATATTACGACAAAGGTTAGCACAGCTGCAACAACATTATCATCGCTGAGTAATTTTGTTGAAGTTAATGGAACTGTTTATAATGCCAGTGGAAATGCAACAGATATAAATGTTACAGATGATTATACTACTCCTCCGCAATATTTTGACAACGAAACAGGAACAAATCAAACCCCGCAGATAGGAAAGGCAACACTTTCTTTAAATAAAATCGCTATGGATCCGTGGACAAGGCCAAATAGAGAAATTAAGTATCGGGTTGAAGTAGATACAGGCGGTGCAATGGTTTATGGCGCGCAAATAACAGATCATTTACCAGGCGCATTTCAATATAGGAACAATATTATTCAATTGAATGACGGGGAGTGTACTCCAAACTCTACAACTTCATCTAATTCTACAGGAGAAGTAATATTTAATCTCGGCAATTTCACAGGGAAATGTATATTTGAATATACAGTTTATGTTCCATGGAATACAAAGGATGGATATTACAGAAATAATCAAACTTTAACTGCGAATGATAAAAATAATCAAACATTGGCAAATGTGACTGATAATGCTCCTGTAATTGTTGATGGCAATACAAGATTAACAGTTAATAAAGATGTCGTAAATCCAAGAATATTCCAGCCAAACGATATAATTGAATATACTTTAACTGTAAGTAATGAGGGAGATAATGAAATTCACGATGTTAATGTAACTGATTTAATTCCTTATGGAATGAATTACAGCAGTTCCTGGCTGGAAGGTGGCAATGTTTATATTCCAGGATATGATGAAGCGGCAATCGGTTCTCCAGCATGCCAGATTACATCTCAGACATGTAATACAACTCATTGTAATGTAACTGTTGGCTGTTGTAATAATGAAATTTATACTCATAATGATATTCTAAATGGAACTTCACAAACAGGAAGTGCTTCTTGCACCAATTATAATGTATCCTGCAACAACAGTAATGCATCTTCATGTACTATTTCTAATAGCAGTACTTCAACAGTTCAGATTATAGGTGACTTGAAATATACTGATCCAAGCAAAGGTTATAAAGCAATATGGCACTTTGACATTATTGGTGCCAAGACAACAAAGGTAATACATTTAAATTTAACGATTACATCTGATTCTGTTGGCGGGAGCAGTATGAATAAAGTTGAAGTAACAGGAATTACTCCAAACGGGGATGTTTTGTTATGGAAAGATATCGCTTCCAGTGCGAGAATAGGAAAGGCAAATTTACTGATAGAGAAATCTTCAGATACTGCAACGATAGCCGCTGGCGAGGAAGTTACTTATACTATTCGTGTTAAAAATATAGGGGAGGGTTATGCTCAAAACATAACAATTAAAGATGAGCCCGGTTCACAGATGCAATTGGGTGCGATAAGTATGGCATCATGTAATGGTGGTTCATTGTTATCAGAGAAATATGAAGGAGGTCCGGCAACTAACTACGGTGACTCTGTAACATATATTCTGAAAAATGTGAGTTTAGCTCCAGGGAAAGAATGTGTAATTAATTATAAAGCATACACTGCCTCAACATCTCAGGAGGGATTGTATGTAAATAAAGCAACACTTAATTGGAGAGATATGTTTGGAACAGAACAGATGGCTCTAAGTACAACTGCGGCTGTTATGATATTGCCACCGGATGCTTTGATGAGTATTAGAAAACAAAGTAATGCAACCCGCGCTCAACCCGGAGAGAAGCTTAATTACACAATAACTATTGAAAATAAAGGTAGTGAAACATTAAGAGATGTTATAATAAACGATACATTGCCAGATGGATTTAAAAATTTGAGTCAAGCGTACTGGGGAAATTTTAACTGTTCTAATATGCCAAACGGAACATGCGTTCGAGACATAAATAGTGATAAAAGTAATTATACTGGTGAAGGTATAGGTGGATTTACAACAGTGACTTTATCTATAGAAGCAATAGTAACATCAAATACAACAGAAGGTTTAAATACAAACAAAGTTACAATCACGGCAAAACGACCTTCAGGAACACCTGTTAAAGGAAGTTCTTCACATATTTTACAGGTAAATAAGCCACATATTTCAATAACCAAATGGGCATCAACGACGATGAGAGAACCAGGACAAAATGTTACATTTTATATTGAGGTTAAAAATACAGGTGCAGGAGATGCTAAAAATATAACTATTACAGATGATGCAACGCCTTTTGAGCATATTATTGGTAATGTAAGTGTTGTTTCCGGAGATTGTACTGTAAATAAGAGTGGAGACGGCAATATAGCAACATTTTGGATAAACGATAATGGAACATTTAATGCATATAAAACATGCATCTTTAAATATTTGATGAAAGTTCCTGCAAATACTCCTGATGGTACATATACAAATAATGCATCACTTTCTTATCAGGATCTTAACAACACAGAATTTAGTAAATCTGCTGGAACAGATGTTTTGGTAACTATAAATTTATTCCCTGATGTTGAAAAGATAGCAAATGATACATCTTTACAACCCGGAGACAGAGTAAATTTCACGATAAATGTTAGAAATTACGGAAGTGCAACAATGACAAATGGAACAGTTACAGATACTTTGCCCCCAGGATTTAGATGTCTAAATGCTAGCGGAATAACTAATGGAATAAATTGTTCGTGCGTTAATGATACAACAGCAATTTGTAATTTGACAGATTTAGTTGGAAATACTATAAGTAATCCTTTAAGCATGTGGGTTGAAGCAAAAGTTAATGGAAGTGCAACAGAAGGATCAAATGAAAATAATGTTTCGTTGAATGGAACAAGACCCGATGGTCTTCCAATTAACAGAACCACAGAAGCAAAGGTGTTTGTAAATGAACCAAAGCCACAACTTGAAATTTACAAATGGACAGACACTATAAAAGCAACACCAAATTCAACAGTAATTTATTACATTTTGGTTAAGAATACAGGGGACGGAGATGTTTATAATTTAACAATTAACGATACTATGGATTTTGGAAGCATCACAAGTTATTCAACAATTCCAAATGGATGTGCAGATTGTAATACATCAACAAAATCGTGTAATATCTCACACTTATCTTCTGCAGGACAATGCCAAATTAAATTAATTGCCCTTATAAATGAAAACGCTACCGATGGAACTCATAATAACACAGTCAATGTTTCTGGATTTATGAAAGGTGGAACTGAAATAAATAAAACAAAATTGAATGACACAGAAAGTATAAATGTTGAAGCAGATGTTAAGTTAACAGTCACAAAAAAAGCAAACACAACAGAAGTAAATGCTGGAGACAATGTTACCTATACAGTTATTGTCAGAAATGACGGAGTAAATAGAGTTATGGTTAATGTTACTGATAATGCTCCTTTAGGTTTTACTTGTGTAAATAAGACCCCTAATGAAAGCGTATGGATAAATGGAAATTCGCTTGAAACTTTTACATTTGAATGTAATGTAAATTCATCAGCAACACAAGGAAATAATACTGTTGTTGTTAATGGAGTTGCAGAAAACAATCAAACATTTGATGCTAATGGAACAACAACTATTGTGTTGAATACTCCTAAATTAGAAATTATTAAAGAAGCAGTAACAGGAACTGTTGAGCAAAATGGAACTGCGACTTATAAGATTATTGTTAGAAATACAGGAACTGCGCCAGTTAAAAATATAAGTATTACGGATAGGGGTGATGGTGGTGGAGGCACATTTACTACTGCGTTAGGAGGGCCTTCCTTAGACACAGCTGCAAGCACAGGTTGTACAGGCGTTAATTCAGGTGGATTGTATCTTAGTAATAGTTCTCCTCATTATCACGAAGTGAACTTTACCACGAATGGAACCATGAATCCAGGACAACAATGCGTTTTCACTTATACTTTGACTGTGAAGAGTACCGCAGAGATTGGAAATTACGCAAACAACGCAACGATAACAGGAGCATATCATCCCGTAGATAATTCGTCATATACTCCAACACCAGAGCCAAAAGATAATGCAACAATAAGGGTCATTCCGCAAATGAATGTTTCATTTACAAAAACTGGAAATGCAACAGCAGAACCAGGACAAAGTGTAACATTTACAATAAATATAACAAATAATAATGCCGGGGCAAATATGACTGATGTTGTGTTTAATGATACATTGCCTGATGGATTTAATTGCACAAGCAATTCTACACAAAGAATACCAGCAAATACAGGACCAAATATTAACTGCAGTTGTGATGGAAGACAAATAAATTGTAACATTGAAACAATAGAAAATAGCAGTACAGTAATTATAAACATCACTGCTGATGTCAATTCTTCTGCTGAATTATCTAGCACAAATCGCGCAAATGTTACATATAATGTTACAGGTACAACATTAATAACATCAGAAGCATCACACACAGTCACAATATTAAAGCCACAACTATCTGTCTTAAAAGAAAACAATGCAACAGGTGTTATTAGACCTGGACAAGATGTAAATTATACAATTACTGTTAAAAATACAGGTGGAGGAACAGCATACAATATAAGTATAAGGGATGTTTTGGATGATGGATTAACTCATACAAGTGTCTCTAATATAAGTTGTAATGGTTTAACTAATTCTTCAACAGGAACAAATGCAATTGATTTCAACATATCTTCTTTGGCAAATAACAGCAACTGTAAATTTAATATCACTGTTCATGTTCCAGAGCAAGTAAATAATTCAGTTTTTGGAAATACAATTAACATAACTGATGCACAATTTGGTGATGGCACACATTTAAATTCAACCTATGGAATTGGAGAAAATGCAACAAGCGATATAACAGTTCAGGCATTTACAAATGTTTCAGTTGTTAAATCAGCAAATCCAACATCTGCACAGCCAGGAGATTCAATTAACTTTACTATAAATGTAACAAACAATGGCGGAAATACTGTTTACAATATTAAAGTTGATGATATATTACCTTATGGATTTAATCCTAATTGCACGACTCTATCACCACATAATTATTGTAATTGTAATGAATCAACAAGAAAAATAAACTGTACATTTCCAAATTCAACAGTATTAAGTGTTATTTCTGCAAATGTAACAGTTAATTCAAGTGCGAACCCATTAAGCACAAATACAGCAAATGTTTCTTATGACTTGCCAAATGGAACAACCCAACAAACAGATAATCCTGGACAGACAACAGTAACAGTAAATAAGCCAAATTTAACTATACAAAAAACACCAAACAATCCAAAAGCATCAAGAGACCAAAACATAAGTTTTGAAATAAGAATTAAAAATATTGGTACTGGAACCGCACATAATATATTAATACAGGATGTACTTCCTTCTGCGAATATGCGGCATATAAGCAATGGAACTAATGTTAGTGGATGCTCGCAATCAATAATTATAGCAAATCCGCTCAATACAAACACAACAACATTTACTCTTTATAATTTAACAGCAGGACAGGAATGTATATTTAATTATACTGTTTATATAGATGAAAATATTAGTGATGGTAATTATACAAACATTGCAACTATTACAGGGGGTAAATTTGGAGATGATTCATATATGGACTCAAGTTATGGAAACAACAGTAACAGCAATGCGACAGTAGAAGTAACGACAACAATAATTCCATCCATAGAAAAGATTCCATCTAATGATAAAATGCAGCCAGGAGATACGATAAACTTTACAATAATTATAAAGAACAACGGGAATAATGACTGGAAAAATGTTGCAGTTAAAGATGTATTGCCAGCAGGATTTATTTATAACAATACAATTAATGTTACACCATCAACAGGAGGTTATACAAATATAACATACAATAGTACAACAAGGGAATTGAATTATACTGGTGTAACTGTTCCTAAATTTGGAAACTGGACAGTAATTGTTGTTGCAAATGTTACTTCAGGTGCATCATCCCCAAGCACAAACAGAGTTAATGCTTCCTCTCCAGATAATAGATCTGTTGCAACAGTAGCAACAGTCGTAGTTGACAAGCCAGCACTAATTGTATCTAAGGAGCCATTACTTTTAACATATCTTCCGGGAGATAATGCAACATATAGGATAAAAATAACAAATACAGGAACAGGAGATGCGTTTAATGTAACTATGGAAGATGCTTTTGCAGATTTGAAATTTTATCATAATGGAAATGAGAGTATAAGTATTGCTCACTGTGGAACTAACAATAATACGAATGTTTCAATAACAAGTGGAAATGGAACAAACAGTGCAATTTTTGCATTAAATGATACGCTTGCAGGACAGGAAAATTGTGAATTTACCTACACAGTTCGAGTGGACGAGCGTCACGAAGATGGTTTATACGCAAATAATGCAAAAGTAAATTCAACTATGGGTGATGGGACAAAACTTCCTGTTGCAGAAGATAGCGCGCAAGTACTGATTAAAGCAGATGTTTCAATGAGAGTTACGAAAACATCAAATGCAACAGATCAAAAAGTAAATGCAGGTGATTATATTAACTTTACAATTACAGTATATGAGAATGGAAATAGTCCAATCTATGATGTAAATGTTTCGGATACTGTGCCTTATGGATGTGTTGTAACAAATGTCACAAATAATTCAAATGTTAATGGTTCATGGGACGGAAGAAATGTGAATTTCATAATTGGAAAGATTAATAACAGGAGCCATGTTGATTTAAATATAACCTGTTATATAAATCATTCAATGACTAAGGGATGGAATACAAATAGTGTGAGGGTAGTAGCCAAAAAGCCAAACGGAGATGAAATTTATGGAAGTGCTTCAACACAAATCAGAATGTTATTGCCTGATATTTCCTGGACAAAAGAATCATTAAACAAAACTATCCTTGCGGGACAAAAGGTAACATATAAAATAAAAGTGACAAATAAAGGTGATGGAACAGCACATAATTTAACAATTGTGGATTATTTGCCCAAAGGTGATGAAGGAAACTGGACTTATGCAAGTGGAACAAACATAAATGATTCCTGTGGTTATAACTGGAATGCGACAAATGTAAGCAATGATGGAAATATAGTAAAATTCTTCCTTGACAAGATGAACGGTTCTGAAAATCCAGCAGGAACAGAATGCGCATTTACCTTTGAAGTTCAGATTCCACATGGAACGACATCTGTAATGTACGCAAATACAATAGGTGGAAACTGGAGTTATGGAGATATTAACAACAATACACCAAAAGCAACAAACTACATTTCAAACCAGACGCCAGGAGAAAGTAATGTCTATGTATATGCTGGAGGAGGAATAATCATACAAAAGGAAAGCGATAAAGAAGTTTACCAATATGGTGATATAATAAATTACACAATCACAGTTTATAGCAACGGAATTCCAACGACAAATTTAACAGTTACGGATGTAATTCCAAAAGGATTAAGGCTTACAGAATGTCCGGGAAGTGCTAAAACAGAACCATCTGCGAGCTCACCTACAATACCGTCTATAGATTTTGCAAGTAATAGTTCTAATTATTCAATTACAAATACATTGATTGCAAAACTTTCAGCTGTAAACAATGATACAGATATTCAGGAAAATGATACTGTATTGTGGACTGCAAATATAACAAATGATGCAGTTTCAAATGCGACGATGACAAATGTTACGCTTGTTTACAGTTTTGGAAATGATTTGAATGTTACTATGAATTCTACTAGTCAGGGAACATGTACAAGAAATAATGATACACAAGTTACATGTAATATTGGAGATATTGCACTAGGAAATACCGTACAGGTAAATATAACAACAAATGCCACCAACAACACTTCAGTAAATGGAACGCCAACAGTAACCTACATTGCCAGTGCAGCAGGTAAAACAAATACGAGTTGTCCATCAATGAGCGGAAATGACAGTGTAAGCACTTGTTCAATAACATCTACCGGGACAGTAATACTTACAAAAACAGCAAATGTGTCTTATGTTCAACCAGGTGAAAGTATAAATTACACTATAACCATCAATAATACAAATGCTGATGTAAATATGACAAATATTATTATTGGAGACATACTGCCACCAGGATTTACTTGTAATAATGTTACAGGATATAGTGGATGTGATTGTGATAATATAACAAATTCAAATTGTAATCTTGGAAATGGAAATAAGACAATCAACATAATTGCGACTGTTAACAGCAGTGCAAATAACAACACAGCATACAACAATGCAGCAATTACCTACAATATTACAAGTTTGCCAACAACACAAGAAGGTCAAAATATTACAGTTAGCCAGCACACAACAGTATTCAAACCAGATCTTGGGGTATGGAAAAATAACAACATGACGAATATAACGGGAAACAATGTTGCAAATGATGATATGAATGTAACCTATACAATAGTTGTTGTAAATAACGGAGGGGGCGATGCAAAAAATGTAACTGTTGAGGATGTGTTACAATCTCCACTTTATCATATAACCGGAGTGGAGAGTGTGGAATGTACAGGCAATACCACATCAGTTACAGTAACTAACACATCAGTTGGAACCAATGAAATGAACTTCACATTTAATAGCATAGAAAACGGAACAAAATGTAAGATAACATATAAAGTAAATGTGCCAAGATTTACTAATACCTTAACATACACTAATAATGTTACGATAGTGAATGGAACATTTGCAAACGACGAACCTTTGACGGCTGATGAAGGCATAAATAAGACGGACACTTCTAACTTAATAGTAGCGGGCAAATATGTACATATCTGTCAATTTACCTATTCACAAGGTCCAAATAGTCAAAGTGTTTTTCATATCAAGGCAAAAGTGACAGAAGACATCTCGGATCAACAAATAACAAATACAGTAAGAGTTAACGGAACCCTAAACAAAGGAACATCTGGGGAAATACCATTATATGCTGAATCCACAAAGTCGGTCAATTTGGAAAATCCAAATGTAAGCATAGTTAAATGGGCAGATACAGCTGATATAGAGCCGGGACAGGAAGTAACATTCTATGTGCAAATACAGAATCCATCTGAGACAAATCTGATAAATTTGAGTATTAAAGATATATTGCCAAAGGGTTTTGAATATGTGCATAATAGCAGCAAATTAGAGGGGCAACTGTTTAATGAATCAAACAGTGCGATATTCAATGTTACTCCAGAAATTTATAATGAATCAAATAACAATACACAGCAAAATATAACCTGGAATGTTAGTAATTTATTGCCAAAGACAATTAAACTATTGACTTTCAAAGCAAAGGTAAAATGTAATATTACAGAAGGAGAAAAGAATACAAACAACGTTTGTATTAATGGAACAACACACGATGATGAAAGAGTTGGAGCATGCACGAACTACACGATGACAGGACACCTTGCACACCTAACAATAAACAAATATGCTGACAAGGATAAAGTGAAATGGTTTGATGTTGTTGAATATACTATAGCAATTAAAAATCCAGCGCTTGGTTCCGCTCATTCCATATTGAAAGAAATAAATGATACAATGGCAAAGAATTTGAAGTATATCAATAATTCTGCAACAATCAATGGAGAGGTAATTGAACCACAAATTATTGGAAACTACACCGATGGAACAACATTGATATGGAACGGTTCAAAGATAAATGATACAGCTGTCTGGGTTGGAACAAAGGTTGTTTTGAAATACAGGGTTTTGATAATGCCAGGCTTAAACGGAATCCTTGACAATAATGTATCATTGGAATACTATGACCCCTTGCCGGGGCACTTTGATCCAGAAGCAGTGTTTAAGGCATCATTTAGAAGTGCCATAGTAAGAGACGGATATGCGCCAAAACAAAATATTGTTTCAAGCGGAAATGTGAATCTGTTCCTCGGAGATGAGATAAATACACCTGTGACAACTACTACTACAATACACCTGAAACAGGGATGGAATTTGATTTCATTACCAATTCAACCGGAGGATACAAATATAGATATGGTTTTGAATAGCATAAAAGGCAAATATACGGATGTGTTCGCTTATGAAGACAGATGGGTTTACAAGAGCGAATATATGAATAAGTGGTTTGGCGATTTGAGTAAATTAGAGGCTGGAAAAGGATACTGGATTAAGGTCAACGAAGATTGCAGTTTAACAATTAACGGAATTATAGCCAAGAGTGCGAATATATCTTTGAAGCAAGGATGGAATTTGGTTGGACCATTGGCAACAACAGGAAAAAGTATTTCATTGGACAACCTCAATGTGCAATATACAGATATATTCACTTATGAAGACAAATGGGTTTACAAGAGCGAATATATGAACAAGTGGTTTGGCGATTTGAATAAATTAGAGGCCGGAAAAGGATACTGGATTAAAGTTGAGAACAATGAGGAGCAGCTTGTTATGTGATCCATAACAAGTTTTTTATTTTTTTATTTTTTTAAATTTTTTCTTTTTCTGTTTCTTTTTATTCTGTAGAAATTTTAATAAATTTTTAAAATAGGATTTTATGAAATGAATAAATTTTTTTTATTGGGAGTTTTAATAGTTTTATCTTTGCTTATGCAAGAGATATCAGCAGAATGTAATGCAACAGTTTGGGGAAAAATTGGCTTTTCTGGATGTAATAACAGTGCGGCAATAAATGCAACAATCCAAATAATGAGCGGATTCAAACTATTAAATTCCACACAAACAGACGAAAATGGAATTTATAACACAAGTATTTCTTTTAACGGCACATCAAAAAACATAAGTATAAGAATGATGAAAAAGAACGAAATAAAAACATATTATGACCTCACAATTAATTGTGAGGATAATATTTCTAAAAATCACTCTATTATTAAAGAACCAATACAATATTTTAGCGGGAATATTAAAATGATTGACAACGGTGATTTTAAAGATATTAATGAAACAGACAAAGTAGAAGTAGAAGTACATTTAAAACTTATTTTAGAGGATAGTAAAAATGTTAATGCGTCAGAAAGTATAAATTCTACCATAACAAGCAAGGGCAGTTATACTTATCGACTATCCCCAAATAGTTTTTATTGTTCTTGGCCAACAAAATTATATTTATGGGCAGAGCCAACAGAAAATTATTATTATAGAATATTTGATTATGAATATTTTGTTGCTATCAATTCTTCAAATTATACATCATTAGCAATTTGCAGCTATGATCATAATCCAATAACAAAAGATTTTATCAGATTTCCGCGAAAAAGTGTCAATGATAACTGCAGTTACATTGATGAATGCAAAAGCAATATTTGTAATCAAATTTCTCACACATGCCAATGTACGAGCAATTCAGATTGTGCAGATAGTCAGATTTGCAATGCAACAAAACAATGTCAAAATTTAATTTGTTCACCACCAAATGGAAGTGTTTATAATCATACCTGTGTGAATTGCACAGATAATGCAACTTGTGGAGAGCAATTTTGTAATTTAACTGTACATGCTTGTCAACCAATATATTGCACAGGAGATGATTTATGTCGCAGTAATCAAATTTGTTGTAATACAACAATGATACATCATCAATGCAAAAATTTGCATTGCTTTGACAATCAGAGGGCATTTAATCATACATGTGTTAATTGCAGTTCATTTGATTTTGATAATAATAACATAACAGATATTTTTGATGCTGTTTATCTTTTAGAATATATTAGTGGCGAAAAAAAAGACATTTCACCAGACATTTCACCAGGATGCGCAGATGTCGACAATAATGGAATCGTTGATTTATTTGATGCAGCATATATTTTATATTATTTATTATAGTTTTTTTAATTTTATAAAATATAAATTTAGTAATAATTTTTAAAATTATTTGTTGTATATTTTAATTAATTATATTAAGATGGATAAAAAAATTTTATTTATAGGTTTAGTAATAATTATTGTGGCACACATATACTCAGTATCGGCCGACAATTGTTCTGCGACAGTATCCGGAAATGTAAATTTTTATGGACAAAATAACAGTGTGGCAATAAATGCAACGATACAAATAATTAGCGGATTCAACATATTAAATTCCACACAAACAGACGAAAATGGATTTTATAACACAAGTATTTCTTTTAGTGGCACATCAAAAAACATAGCCATAAAAATGATAAAAGAAGGAGCTTATAGTTCAGAGGGAAAAAATTATACTTGGATCATTGATATGAATAATATGGCTTCAATTAATTGCAGTGATAATATTTCTAGAAATTATTCTATTGAAAAGTGTTTATCAGCAATTCCTTATAAAGGATCTATCAAATACGAAAACTTTGATAATATTTATGAAAAAGATGATGGAGATGAAGTAAAAATACATTTAGCAGCGATTCCAAGAGACAGTGGAGGAATATATATAGAAGATACAAATTTTACAAAGACGGATGAAAATGGTTCTGCTTATGTTCTATCCACAGATACATACACTTTTTGGCCAATGAATTTATATCTATGGGCAGAGCCAACAAAAAATTATTATTATAGGATATTTGATGATGAGGATACTTCTGTTGCCATCAGCTCTCCAAATTATACATCTTTAGCGAGTTGTAGTTCGTCTACTACAGATATAACAAAGAATTTTATAAGATTTTCAAGAAAAAATACAAGCGATAACTGCAATTATGATGATGAATGCAAAAGTAATATATGTTATAATGGAAATTGTGCATCATCAAAGAAAAATATTAATGAAACATGCGCATCAAATGATGAATGTTCAAGCAACAATTGCAACAATTACAGCCACAGATGTCTTCCAAATATAACAAATTTCTGCTACAGTGATAATGATTGCTGCAATTCATCTTCATTTAATGATGGCTTATGTAATTTAATTCAGTTCTGTAACAGCACAAATTTCTGTCAAAACGCCATGTCAAATTCAAATGTTTCAAATTCAAATATAACTGATGGAGCAATTGTAAGTAATTCAACAATAAACAAGTCAAATGTTAATAATTCCATAGTAAATCATTCTACATTGATATACTCAATGATAAAGAACTCAACAGTAAACAATTCAAGCTTATACGCATCAGTTGTATTAATAAGCAGCATTACAAACAATTCAGCATTATATAACTCCACAGCAAACAATTCAATAATAAGTAACTCAACAGTACAAAATTCAAACATAGCTAATTCGTCTGCATTAAATAGCACCATTACAAACAATTCAGCATTTTATAATTCAACAGCAAACAATTCAATAATAAGTAACTCAACAATTGCTAATGCAACAATAACACATTCTCAACTTACAAATTCAGCATCAGTCAATTCATTAATTAACAATTCCTTTACTAATAATTCAATAGTAAATAATTCAATAGTAAATAATTCAACAATAACCGAACAATCAGTCCTTTACAATTCAACCATCAACACTTCAAACCTTACTGATTCAAATGTTTCAAATTCAAATATAACCGAAAATTCAACACTTTACAATTCAACAATCATAAATTCAAATTTGATTGATAGTAATGCATCAAATTTAACTGCAAGCAATTCGCATATGACAAATTCAACAATCGTCAATGCAACAATATTAAATTCTCAACTTACATATTCAACATCAGTCAATTCATCAATTAATAATTCCTTTATTAATAATTCAGCAGTAAATAATTCATCAGTAAATAATTCAACAATAACCGAACAATCAATCCTTTACAATTCAACCATCAACACTTCAAACCTTACTGATTCAAATGTTTCAAATTCAAATATAACAAACGAAGCAAGTGTAAGTAACTCAACAATAAATAATTCAGAATTATATAACTCCACAATAGGAAATTCAATAATAAACAACTCAACCGCGTCTGTTTCAAATGTTTCAAATTCAACTATAACCGAAAATTCAACCTTTTACAATTCAACAATTGCTAATTCAGAAATATTAAATTCTCAACTTACAAATTCAACATCAGTCAATTCATCAATTAACAATTCCTTTACTAATAATTCAATAGTAAATAATTCATCAATTATTAGTTCAGAAATATCAAATTCATCACTTCCATCCGGATTAAACATTACCCACGCAATAATAAATAACAACATTATAACAAGCGGAAATGTAATAACCGCCGATGGAACAAATGTAACAGTAAATGTAAAAACATCTGGAACTTACATAAACGGAACATTTTACAATAATACTTATGCTATAATTTATCAAAATGGTACAGTTGCTACTGTTGCGCCGTTGCAAGGAAACAACATAACCGGCTCAACTATTGATAACATTTCAAGCATTGGCAATTCAAATGTTACCTATTCAAATGTGACAAATTCAACTATAAGCAATTCAAACTTAGATAACTCAACGGTAAATAATTCAATTGTAACAAACGGTTTAGAAGTAAGTAATTCAACTATAAGTGATTCAAATGTAAACAATTCAACTGTAACCGATTCAAATATTTCAAATTCAAATATTACAGATTCTACATTAGATAATTCAACTACAGGCAATTCAACAATTGCTAATTCAGAAATATTAAATTCTCAACTTGCAAATTCAGCATTAGTCAATTCATCAATTAACTATTCCTCTATTAATAATTCAATAGTAAATAATTCATCAGTAAATAATTCAGCAATAACAGAACAATCAATTCTTTACAATTCAACCATCAGCACTTCAAACCTTACTGATTCAAATGTTTCAAATTCAAATATAACAAACGGGGCAATTGTAAGTAATTCAACAATAAATAATTCAGCATTATATAACTCCACAGCAAACAATTCAATAATAAACAACTCAACTGCATCTGTCTCAAATGTTTCAAATTCAACTATAACCGAAAATTCAATCCTTTACAATTCAGCAACCATAAATTCAAATTTGACTGATAGTAATGCATCAAATTTAACTGCAAGCAATTCAGCAATTGCTAATTCAGAAATATTAAATTCCCAAATTACAAATTCAACATCAGTCAATTCATCAATTAACAATTCCTTTACTAATAATTCAATAGTAAATAATTCAGAATTATATAACTTCACAGCAAGCAATTCAATAATAAGTAACTCAACAGCATCTATCTCAAACATCTCAAATTCAAACATAACTGAAAGTTCAATTCTTTACAATTCAACAATCACAAATTCAACAATCACAAATTCAACATCGGTCAATTCCTCAGTCAATAATTCCTTTACTAATAATTCAATAGTAAATAATTCAGAATTATATAACTTCACAGCAAACAATTCAATAATAAGTAACTCAACAGCATCTATCTCAAACATCTCAAATTCAAACATAACTGAAAGTTCAATTCTTTACAATTCAACAATCACAAATTCAGGATCAGTCAATTCATCAATTAATAATTCCTCTATTAATAATTCAATAGTAAATAATTCATCAGTAAATAATTCAGCAATAACAGAACAATCAATTCTTTACAATTCAACCATCAGCACTTCAAACCTTACTGATTCAAATGTTTCAAATTCAAATATAACAAACGGGGCAATTGTAAGTAATTCAACAATAAATAATTCAGCATTATATAACTCCACAGCAAACAATTCAATAATAAACAACTCAACTGCATCTGTCTCAAATATCTCAAATTCAACTATAACCGAAAATTCAATCCTTTACAATTCAGCAACCATAAATTCAAATTTGACTGATAGCAATGCATCAAATTCAACTGCAAGCTACTCAGCAATTGTGAATACAACAATATTAAATTCTCAACTTACAAATTCAACATCAGTCCATTCATCAATTAACAATTCCTTTACTAATAATTCAATAGTAAATAATTCATCAATTGTTAGTTCAGAAATATCAAATTCAGCAACGGATAATTCAACCACAACAAACAGCAATATTTCAAATTCTCAATCAGGTAATTCAAATATATTGCAAAGTGCAATAACCAATGCAACAATTCAACAATCAAATATTACAAATTCAACCACAACAAATTCAAACATAAGCAATTCAACCATACAGCAATCAACGATCGCAAATTCAACAATTTCACATTCAGACATTTCGCATGCTAACATCAGCAATTCGCTAATTTCAAATTCAACAATTCAACATTCAAACATCACAAATTCAGACTTATCACATTTAAATAATGCAGGACTTTCAAATGCCATAGTTATAAACAATTCTTTGCTTTCAGGAGAGATAGCAATTGGAAATTACGCATATGCTGTAAATAGTTCAGGAACTTACATAAACAATATTTACTATAGCAATGAAAGTCAACTAAATTTGACAGATGATTGTAACAGCAATAATGAATGCACGCAATTTTGTGATTTGCTGTTGCATAAATGTATGAAATTTTCAATAAAGGAAATTTATCCAGATAATGGAAAAACATTTAAAAATGATGTAATTATAAACATAACTTATGAAGGTGCAATAAAAAACATAACCCTGCGGTTAATTCTTCCGGATAATGAAACAAAAAATTTAACCTTAAATGTTTCAAAAAATTTTGCATCCGTCCTGTTATCAGATTTAATAAACATGTCAAATGGAACTTATAAATTTGAAATTTATACAGAAGATATTTTCGGGCACAATTTAAGCTCGGTCAGAACTTTTACTATTGATAGTGATTCAATAGAACTGGATTATTCATCAGAAACTCCAAAGGATAATGTAACCTTATCAGGAAACTGGATAATAGGTGTAAACTCAAGTGAAAATTTGAGCGAATGCAGAGTTATTATAATGGACTCAAACAAGTCAATAATCATAAATAAGACAATGAACACAACTAACAATCACTTTTTTTATTATGAGCTCAATGTTGAAAATTTGAGTGACGGAGTGTATAATTACAAAGTCATTGCGAACAGTGCAGGTAAAGAGGGAAGTGCGGGAGAAAGACAAATAACTGTGGATACAAAACCACCATCAGCAGAAGTTAAAATATCTACGGGAACAAACAGCGCAACAATTAATATCTCTTGCAGTGAAATTTCAAACGCAACATTTTGCTACGGAATAAACAATTCTTCAAATTGTGTAAATAAGGGCTTTCCAGCTTCACCGGGACATTTAATTGACATAGGAAATCTTTTGCAAAATACTGTATATTTATACAATGTAACTTTTTGTGATAAAGTAAATAATTGTAATTCCACAACTGGAAATTTCACAACAAAAGCAACAGACACAACAAAACCAAAAATCTTAAATGCTTCAACAGACACAACAAACAGGTCGGTTCTTATTAAAATAAATTTCAGCGAGGAATCAAACATAACTTTAAGATATGGCATTAACTTTTCAAATTTACAACAGGAATTTTCAAATTTATCCTTTGCTTCAGTTCATTCAGTAAATTTATCCAATCTTAATAAAGGTACAACATATTATTATAATTTAACATTTTGTGATGAATCAGGAAATTGTAATTCAACAACTGGAAATTTCACAACAAAAAAATCCCTTGATGATTCATGCAGTAATACTGACGAATGTTACAACTTAAAGTGTTTAAGTAATAAATGCTCTCCTTTGGAATGGGAATGCAGAGAAAATATCAATTGCGGAAGTGGAAAATATTGCGATGTATCTTCTCATACATGCAAAACATCAGGCACATCAGACACATCAGACAGGTCAGGCAGAGGTTCAAGTGGAACAACAACTTCGTATACTGGAACAATTGTTTATAATTATTGCGGTGATGGCAAATGCGATCCTGGAGAAAATTGCAGCACATGTCCGCAGGATTGTGGAAAATGTATAATATGCGGGGATGGAATCTGCGATAAAAATGAAACATACATTAATTGCCCACAGGATTGCAAAAAACCATTAATATGCGGGGATAAAATTTGTGAAGGAAATGAAACATGTGAAAATTGTCAGATTGACTGCGGGAAATGTATAATATGCGGGGATGGAATCTGCGATAAAAATGAAACATACATTAATTGTCCGCAGGATTGCAAAAAACCATTAATATGCGGGGATAAAATTTGTGAAGGAAATGAAACATGTGAAAATTGTCAGATTGACTGTGGAAAATGTGCAATAAATTTAATTGTTCCCTCAAAGTTAAAAGAAGGTGAGAAATTTACTGTAAAAGTTACAACAAAAGACGGAAAACCAGTAGAAAACGCCATTGTTAAATATGGAAATATAACAGTACATACAAATCTAAACGGGGAAGCAGAGTTCGTTGCATTAAAAAACGCATACAATATATTAGTCAATAAAGAGAATTATGAGGAAGTGGAGAGAATATTGAACATTGAAGAAAAACCACAGGATTATTTGATTTTAATATTGGGCTTAATTATATTGGTTATATTGTTGTTTTTAATTTTATGGGCAATAAAGAAAAAAGAAAAGGAAGGAAAAGAGGAAGAAAAGAAAGAAGAGAAAGAACAACAGGAAACGATTAAAAAAGCGGAAGAAGGCGGATTAATCGGACTTTCAATACGAAAAGAAACAAAAGAACATCCAAAAGAAGAATGTCTGGGCGGATTAATAGGGTTGCAATAGTAATAATATTTTAATTTTAATTTATATATTTATTTAATATTTATTTATACAATTTAATTTATAATATAATTAATTTATAATCTCTTTTAATTAATTTTTTATAACAGGCAGGCAACAAATTTAATATTTTAAATTGTATTTATATTTTAATTTATAATTTATATCTTTATTTATACAATTTATTTTTAATTTATATATTTATTTATATCGTTATTTAATACAATTTATTTTTAATTTATATATTTATATCTTTATTTAATATTTTAATATTTATTTAATACAATTTAATTTATAATATAATCTTTTAAATCTTAATTATTTATATTTATTTTAATTTATATCTTTATTTAATACAATTTAATTTATAATATAATTAATTTATAATCTCTTTTAATTAATTTTTTATAACAGGCAGGCAACAAAAACCAATCTCTGCATTTCCGGTAAGTTCCGATAGATACAGGGAATACAAAATTTAAATTCCGATAAAATATTTTGGTGCAGGCGTGGGATGCGATCGCACTTAAAAGAAAAAATAGTAACATCCTCAACATAGAAGTTAATGAACCTGAAGTCAATCATCTTAAGCAAAATGTCATATATATGAACATTTAATTAAAAATATATAATTTATTAATTATTATATTAATTATTAACTATAAAAATATATATTATATTAATTATTAACTATAAAAACATATAAATTTTAAAATTTTAAAATATAGCCAAAATGGATAAGAAAGTATATAAAAAAAGAACCTTAATTATGTTTGTTTTAATGATAGTAGGAATTCTCGCAATATCTGCATTGGTGATTGGAGAGGTAATCAAAAATCCGGTTGTTTCTTCAAAGCA
>Ga0210040_10003601_pt1 | contig 20847 bp, 19 predicted proteins | sample CryGeyCG12114_NA_FD_185462 | JGI IMG/M metagenome (GOLD analysis project Ga0210040, IMG submission 185462) | Groundwater microbial communities from aquifer - Crystal Geyser CG19_WC_8/21/14_NA (SPAdes) (version 2) | ecosystem: Environmental > Aquatic > Deep subsurface > Groundwater | place: USA... | reverse complement strand
GTGGGCCGACGCCACCACCGAGTTCCTGCTCCGGCTCGAGGCCGACTGGGCGACCCTGCAGGACATCTTCGGCGGAGGCCGGACGCTCGGGCAGGTCGCGGCCGTGTCGGCGTCGCTGTCGGACCCGCACCGTGGACGACGCTCCGTGATCGCCCTCACCTTCGAGAGCGGGCTGCGGGTCATGTACAAGCCCAAGGACCTGGGCGTCGACGTCGCCTACAACCGCCTCCTCAGCTGGATCGACGGGCGGTCCGGACCGGTGAGCTTCCGACAGCTGACCACCATCGCGCGGCCGGGATACGGGTGGGTGGAACACGTCAGCCACACGCCGGGGCAGGACCCGACCCAGATCCACGACTACTACTACAACTCGGGCGCCCTGCTGTGCCTGCTGCACGTCCTGGGGGCCACCGACTGCCACTTCGAGAACATCATCGCCGCCGGCGCCGACCCGGTGGCGATCGACCTGGAGACGCTGCTGCACCACTACGCGGCCGAGGACCGGGTGGCCGGGACCGTGGCCGAGCAGCAGGCAGAGCAGCAGCTGGCCCGATCGGCCCTCGCGACCGGCCTGCTGCCGGTCTGGCAGCTGGGCGATGACGGCTCCACCGTCTACGACGTCAGCGGGCTCGGAGGCGTGGACGAGCAGCTCACCCAGTTCGAGACCGGCGTCTGGTCCCACGTCAACACCAACGAGATGACGTTGCGCTTCGAGCCCGCGACCGTGCGGCCGCAGACGAATGTGCCGGTGCTGACCGGAGGTGCCCGCGGGCTGGCCGAGCACCGGCAGCAGATCGTCGACGGGTTCACCGACCAGTACCGCTTCCTGGTGGCCAACCGGGACGCCCTGCTGGCTCCGGAGTCCCCGCTGGTCGACTTCGGGGCCCAGAACGTCCGGGTCCTGCTCCGCAACACCAGCTTGTACGGCCGGCTGCACCAGCAGCTGATGAGTCCCCGGTACCTGAGGGAGGGCGTCGACCGCAGCATCAAGCTCGAGCTGTTGTGCCGGCTGTTCCTCGACCGCAGCGAACGCCCTCGCCTGTGGCCCGTGGTCGACGCCGAGCAGCTGGCGATGGAACGACCCGACATCCCGTTCCTGGCGGCGCGTGCGGACAGTGACGGCCTGACCCTGGAGACGGGTGAGGTCGTGGACGGCTGCTTCGAGGAACCCAGCTGGCAGGCCCTCCAGACCCGGGTGGCCACCACCCTCGGCGAGGACGACCTGGCCGCCCAGCTCGCCTTCGTCGAAGGCTCGCTCTTCTCCCACTCCGCCCGTGACACGGCGGCGACACCGGCCGTCGCCGACATCGCCTCGCAGTCATCTCCCGCACCCACGCCGGCGCCTGAGGACCTCGTCACCCACGCGGTCGACCTGGCCGGTGAGCTGGCGCGGCGCGCCGTCCGGGGGAGTGACGGCAGCGCCGCCTGGATCGCTCCCCAGTACCTGGTGAAGGTCGGCCGCTACCAGTTCCAAGCGGTCGGCTACGACCTCTACGGAGGCGGCGCCGGCATCGCCCTGGCCCTGGCCGCCGTCGCCGACGTCACCGGCAACCCGGAGTCACGGGCCCTGGCCCTGGCGGCCCTGCAGCCGGTGCGCGTCAAGCTGTCTGCTGACCCCTCGGGTCTGGCTCGCTCAATCGGCATCGGCGGCGCCGCCGGCCTGGGTGGCCTGGTCTACTCACTGGTCAGGGTCGGCGACCTGCTGGGCGACGGCTCCCTGACCGACGACGCCGTCCGGGTCGCTGAGCTGATCACCGACGAGCTGATCACGGCCGACGCTGCCCTCGACGTGGTGTCCGGAGCCGCCGGGGCGGTCCTCGGGCTGCTGGCCCTCGACGCGGTGAGACCGGGATCGGACGCTCTGCACCGGGCCATCCGCTGCGGCGAGCACCTCCTCCGACGGCGTACGGTCACCGGCACCGGTCATCGCTCGTGGCAGACCGCGGACCGGTTCCTGACCGGGTTCTCCCACGGAGCAGCCGGCATCGCGTACGCCCTGCTCCGGCTGTCGACCCGGAGCGACCAGACCCGGTTCGCCGAGGCGGCCGCCGACGCGATCGGCTACGAGCGCACCACCTTCGTGCCGGAGCTGGACAACTGGCGCGACCTCCGCAGCCAGGCGGCAGACGGCCCGACCTGCTCGACGCGGTGGTGTCACGGTGCCCCCGGCATCGCCCTGGCCCGGCTGGGCGGGCTCCCCGCTCTGGACACGGCCGAGGTCCGGTTCGACATCGCGGCCGGCCTCTCAGCCACCCGGGAGTTCGGGCTGGAAAGGCTCGACCACCTGTGCTGCGGGAACCTGGGCCGAGCCGATGTCCTGCTCGCTGCCGGGAGCCTGCTGGGCCAGCCCGAGCTGACAGCCCTGGCCCGTTCGCGGGCCGGTGAGGTGGTCGCCCGGGCGCACGAAGCCGGGACGTTCCTCCTCCACCCCTTGTCGTCACGGGTCTACGCACCCGGCCTCTTCCAGGGCACCGCAGGTGTGGTCTACAGCCTGCTGCGGATGGCCGAGCCCGACCGGCTGGCGTCGGTGCTGCTATGGCAGTGACCACCCACCCCCCGCGTCGCCGGCCCACCACCTGGTCCGCGGGGGGCAGTCCAACGACCGGGCAGCGAGGGCGGTCACCGCCGCGACGACGATCCAGCCCTCGCACCGACAGGCCAACGCACAACCCGACCGACACACACCAGAAACCCAGCAGAAGAGGAACAGACATGACCAACGTCGACCAGGCTCTCGCCTCCCGCAAGGACTTCGAAGCCCAGCTCGTCTCGCGCGCGATCAAGGACGACTCCTTCCGCCAGCAGCTGATCACGGACCCCAAGGCCGTGCTCCAGACCGAGCTCGGGGCGACGCTGCCCGCCGACGTCGAGGTGAAGGTGGTCGAGGAGCAGCCCAACAGCTTCTTCCTCGTGCTGCCGCCCAAGGAGGCCTCGGCCTCGGAGCTGAGCGACGCCGACCTCGAGCCCGTCTCCGGTGGCACCGGAGTGCTCACGCTGAGCTGCTCGATCTTCTCCTGCACTTGCTGAGCAGGCCACGGAGAACCGCCAGTCACCACCACCCACACAGAGGACTCAGAGATGACCGCACAAGTTGAACAAGCAGTGAATGCACGCAAGGACCTCGAGGCCAAGCTGGTCGCCCGAGCCGTCAAGGACGACTCGTTCCGGCAGCGGCTGCTCAGCGACCCGAAAGCGGCGCTGGAGGAGGAGATCGGGCAGCTGGCGCCCGGTACGACGCTCCCGGAGGGCTTCCAGGTCGAGGTGCTGGAGGAGGACGACACCAGGCCTCTACGTGGTGCTGCCCAGCAAGCAGAGCGAGTCCCGTGAGCTGTCGGACGAGGAGCTCCAGCCGGTCGCCGGCGGGTTCCTGATCACCGGTCACACGGACTTCCTCATCTGCTGCTGAACCCGCCCGACCTCGCCCGCGCCGCCGGGCGGGGTCGGGCTCCGGCCCACCGACTGACGCGTCCCAGAGGAGCCCCTGCATGACCCGACAGCTGCTCGAGTACCACCCGGGCCTCGGGTACCGCTTCATCCCGGGACTGCGAGCGCGGGTCCGCCACGAGAGCGGCGGCTACCTCGTCGCGACCAACGGTCACGGGTTCCGGTCGCGGGAGTTCCGGCCCGACCGGTCGACCGGACTCCGGCGGGTGCTGCTCTTCGGTGACTCCTTCACCGCCGGTGACGGGGTCTCCAACGGGCGACGGTTCGGTGACCTGCTGGAGCAGCTCGTGCCCGAGACGGAGGTGTACAACTTCGGGTTGCCCGGCACCGGCACCGACCAGCACTACCTGGCCTACCGCGAGTACGGTGTCCCGCTCGACCACGACCTCCTGGTGGTGGCCGTCCTCGTCGAGAACGTGCGCCGGGTCGCAGCCCCGTACCGAGGCTTCGTCGAGCACGGCCGGCTGGTGTGGTACTCCAAGCCGTACTTCACCCTGGCCGACGACCAGCTCCAGCTGCACAACGTGCCGGTCCGCCGCGACCCCATCCCTGCCGCCGAGCTGCCGGCCATCGTGCAGAGCTCCCACCTCGCCGAGATCACCGAAGGGTTCAGCGCCAGCCGGCCCGTGCCCGAGTACGACCACCCCGACGGGTACGCCTGGCGGATCCTGCGGCAGATCCTGATGTCGTGGGTCGAGGAGGTGCACCCGAGGACCGTGCTCCTGGTGCCGCTGCCGCTGTTCGCCCACGTCGAGGGCGCCGCCGACCCATCGGCCTACCAGGAGCGGTTCGCCGAGCTGGCGGCTGCCGCGCACTGCCACCTGCACGACCCCCTACCGGACCTGCTGCGCCACACCACGCGGCAGCGACGCGAGTTCCGTTTCGGCAGGGACATCCATCCCACCCCTGCGGGGCACCGAGCGCTCGCCGCGTCCCTCGCGCCGGTGGTCGAGGACATCCTGCGCACCGACTCCCGAGAGGACGGGCTGAGCCCATGACGAAGACCCGGCACGTGCTCGGCATCTCGGCCTTCTACCACGACTCCGCGGCGGCCCTGGTCAGTGACGGCCAGATCGTCGCGGCCGCGCAGGAGGAACGGTTCTCCCGGCGCAAGCACGACCCCTCGTTCCCGGCCGAGGCGATCAGCTACTGCCTGGAGGAGGCCTTCCTCGAGGCCGACGACCTAGCAGCGGTCGTCTTCTACGACTCACCCCTGCTCACCTTGGACCGGGTCGTGCGCAACGCCGCAGTCGTCGGTTCCGACGGCGCGGCCCAGTTCGAGGAGGCGATGCGCTCCCTGCTCGGCACCAAGCTGTGGGTGCAGGAGCACGTCGAGCGCGAGCTGGGGTCGTTGGGCACCGCAGGCTCGCTCCTGTTCGCCGAGCACCACCTGGCGCACGCCGCCTCGGCGTTCTACCCCTCACCCTTCGCCGAGGCTGCGGTGCTGACCCTGGACGGCGTCGGCGAGTGGGAGACGACCACGATCGGCCACGGCGACGGGGGGGACCTGGAGCTGGTCGAGTCGCTGAGCTACCCGCACTCGCTCGGTCTGCTCTACAGCGCGTTCACCAGCTACTGCGGCTTCCGCGTCAACTCCGGCGAGTACAAGCTGATGGGGCTCGCGCCCTACGGCCAGCCTCGCTACCGCCGCCTCATCGAAGAGCACCTGATCGACCTCCGGCCCGACGGGTCGTTCCGGCTGAACACCGACCACTTCGGATTCCTCGCCGGGGCGACCATGACCAACGACAGGTTCGAGGCGCTCTTCGGCGGTCCGGCACGGCAGCCGGAGGCGCCCGTGACCCGGCGGGACGCCGACCTGGCCGCCTCCATCCAGGTCGTGCTCGAGGAGGCCGTGCTGCGGATCGCCCGGCACGCGCGCCAGGTCACCGGTTCCGCCAACCTCACGCTCGCCGGCGGCGTCGCCCTCAACTGCGTGGCCAACGGCCGGCTGCTCCGCGAACGTGTCTTCGACCGGATCTGGGTGCAACCAGCCGCCGGCGACGCCGGGGGAGCGCTGGGGGCGGCGCTGCTCACGGCCCACGCCCGGTTGGGGGCGGTCCGGGCGGGTGACCGCGGGGGGTCGGACGGGCAGCACGGCAGTCTTCTCGGACCTGCGTACAGCTCGGCCGAGGTCCGGGCCTACCTGGACCGGCACGGCTACCCGTACGAGCGGGTGACCGACGCCGTGGTGCGCAACCGGCAGATCGCCGACGCCCTGGCCGAGGGGGCCGTGGTGGGCGTGCTGGCGGGCCGGATGGAGTTCGGCCCACGGTCGCTGGGTGCCCGCAGCATCCTCGGGAACCCGTGCCGTGCCGACACCCAGGTCACGATGAACACCAAGATCAAGTTCCGCGAGTCGTTCCGTCCGTTCGCTCCGGCCGTCCTGGCCGAGAACGCCCAGGACTTCTTCGACCTCGACACGGACAGCCCGTACATGCTGCTCGTGGCGCCGGTGTCACAGGACCGCCGTCTGACCGTCCCTGTCCGGTCCTCCGACGACGACCTGGTCCGGGTCGCCGCCCAGTCGCGGTCGGACATCCCGGCCGTCACGCACGTCGACTTCAGCGCCCGGGTGCAGACGGTGAGCCGGAGGGACAATCCGGGCTTCTACGACCTGATCGCCACCTTCAGGGACCTCACCGGCTACCCGTTGGTGGTCAACACCTCGTTCAACGTGCGTGGGGAGCCACCGGTCTGCTCACCCGAGGACGCCTACCGGTGCTTCATGCGCACCGAGATCGAGCTGTTGGTGATGGAGGACTGCGTCGTGCGCAAGAGCGCGCAACCGGCATGGACCGAGGAGCCGAGTGATGTCGAGCTGGATTGACCGGGCCCTGCAGTCGGCGGAGATCCGCAGGCTCCACGCCGCCGTGCTGCAAGCCGGACCCGAGCTGCGCGGTCGTGCCGGAGCCCTGCCTGCGTTGACCCCTGACGCCGAGGCGGACACCTACTGGGATCGACGACCGACGGGCGTGCCCGTCCACCACCTCCCGGCCTGCAGCTCCCCCGAGGGGCTGGCTGACGGGCTGGCCGCCTTCTGGCTCGAACGGGGCCAACCCGAGCTGGCCGCTCTGGCGCCCGCTCTCGCCGCCCTGGCCGCTCACCTCAAGTCCACGGACGAACTGTCCGCCGAGCTCCCGCACCTGGTGTACACGCTGTTCTAGCCAGCGACTCGTGCCTGCCCCTTCGACCACAGGAGACCAGCGTGACCTCGACCACCCCGCCACCACCGGGCACCGCTCCGCCGGACCCCGCCGTGCGACGGATCTTCGGACCACCGGTCACCCAGCAGCCACCCGCGTCGCCCCCGTCCTCGGTGGGACGGCAGCTGGAGGGTCTCGTGCGCGTGACCTCGCCACGCCGCTGGCTCACCCTGGCGCTGGGTCTGGTCGCTCTGGCTGCTGCCGTCCTCTACAGCTTCTTCGGTGGCGCTCCGACCCAGGTCCCGGGGACCGGGTTCCTGCTCGGACCCAGCGGCATCGACCAGGTCGACACCACGACCGAGGGCACCGTGCTCTCGTTGACCTCGTCACCGGGCGACCAGATCCGCTCGGGTGAGACGGTGGCCCTGGTGCAGCCGGTCTCCGGCGGGCCGCTGGCCGTCAAGAGCCGGGTGAGCGGCGAGGTGCTGCTGACCCTGGCCTCGCCCGGTGACGTGGTCGCAGCGGGGACCCCTCTTCTGGAGGTGCTGCCGGCCGACTCCGACCTCCAGGCCCAGATCTTCGTGTCCGCGCTCCAGGGTTCGAGCGTGCGGCCCGGCATGCCGGTCCGGGTGAACCCGGTCACCGCGCCGGCGTCACAGTACGGCTCGGTGACCGGCACCGTGCAGTCGGTGTCCCGCGCTCCGTTGTCCAGCTCGGCCATCTCCTCGTTGCTGGGTGGCAACGACGAGCTCGCCGCGGTCGTCGACGGCCGGGACGCACCGCTGCAGGTGTCGGTGATTCTGACTCCTGACCGTGACACGCCGACGGGCTACCACTGGACGTCCGGCCGCGGACCCTCCGACCCGGTCCTGCCCACCACCGTGCTGACGGCCAACGTCATCGTGAAGCAGGAGCGGCCCATCGACCTGCTGCTCGACTCCGGACGGAGGGACGGTGAGCGCTGACCTGGGCGTCCGACCCGTCCGACCCGTGCGGCGGTCCCGGCGCGCCACCCGGGTGCCCACGGTGCTGCAGCTGGAGGCCGTCGAGTGCGGCGCCGCCTCTCTGGCCATGGTGCTGGCCCACTTCGGCAAGATCGTGCCGCTGGAGGAGCTCCGGGTGGCCTGCGGGGTGTCGCGGGACGGCAGCAACGCGGCCAACCTGGTCAAGGCGGCCCGGACGTACGGCCTGGTCCCGCACGCGTACCGGCGCCAGGCCGCGGAGCTGGCCGACCTCGATCTCCCGCTGGTCGTCTTCTGGGAGTTCCGGCACTTCCTGGTGGTGGAGTCCCTCGACGAGGACCGCGCGCGGCTCAACGACCCGGCGACCGGGCCCCGCACGGTCACCGCCGAGGAGTTCGCCCGGAGCTACTCGGGCATCGCCATCTCGTTCGAGCGCGGACCCGACTTCCGACCAGGGGGACGGCGGCCCAGCGTGCTCGCCGGCTTGCACCACCGGATGGGCCACTCGGGGCCGGACCTCGTTTTCACCGTCGTGGCGGGGCTGGCTCTGGTTCTTCCCGGACTGGCCGTGCCGGTGATCACCAAGACCTTCGTCGACGAGTACCTGGTCGCGCACCGCGCCGGATGGTTGCCCTACATCGTCGCCGGGCTGGTCGTGTCGCTCGCGCTGCAGCTGACCTTCAGCATCCTGCAGAGCCAGGTGCTGGGCCGGTTGCGCACCAAGCTGGCGCTGAGCATGTCCACGGACACCGTGCACCACCTGCTGAGGCTCCCGCTCAGCTACTTCACGCAGCGTTCCTCGGGGGACCTGGCCTATCGCGTCTCGCTCAACGACCAGGTCGCGCAGCTGCTGGGCGGTCAGCTCTCGTCGGCCGCGCTGAGCCTGATCACCGTCGTCTTCTACCTCGCGCTGATGGTGTCCTACGACGCGCTGCTCACGGCGGTCGTGGTGGTGGTCGCCCTGGTCAACGTCGTGCTGCTGCGCTCCATGGCCCGTCGGCGTCGCGACCTCAACCAGCGGCAGCTCCGCGAAGCCGGTGAGCTGAGCTCGACGGCTGCCTCGGGCATCGCCCTGATCGAGTCGTTGAAGGCGAGCGGCGGCGAGAACGAGCTGTTCGAGCGGTGGGCGGCCGAGCAGGCGACGCTGGTGGAGGTCCGCCAGGACCTGGACGCGGCCAACGCCTGGCTCGGCGCCACGCCGGCCCTGCTGTCGTCCCTGGCCACAGCCGCCGTCCTGGGTGCGGGCGCCCTGCGGGTGATGGACGGGGACCTGACCCTCGGTACCCTCGTCGCCTTCCTCACCCTGATGGTCGGCTTCCTCACCCCGGTCGGCGTCCTGGTCAGCACCGCCGGGACGCTGCAGCAGATCGAGGGCGCGCTCAACCGGCTGGACGACGTGATGCGGGCGCCGACCGACGACACGGCTCGAATCCCCCGGGGCGTCGACGAGGTGCGGGTCGACGTCCGCGCGCGCGAGCAGGAGCCGGCGGCACCCGTCCCTCCGAGCGTGCTGACCGGCCGGCTCGAGCTGCGGGAGGTGACGTTCGGGTACAACCCCGTCAGACCACCACTGATCACGGGCCTGTCCCTGCAGATCCAGCCGGGGCAGCGGATCGCCCTGGTCGGTTCCAGCGGCAGTGGCAAGTCGACGGTCTCCCGGCTGGTGACGGGCCTGTACCGGCCGTGGTCGGGTGACGTCCTGCTCGACGGGACCCCGCGCGACCAGGTCCCAGCCGCTGTGCTGGCGGCCGGGCTCGCCCTGGTCGACCAGGACATCATGCTGTTCGAGGGAACGGTGCGGGAGAACCTGACCCTGTGGGACCGGGACATCTCCGACGAGGCCCTCGTCCGCGCCACCTCCGACGCTGCCATCTTCACGGAGGTGCTGGCTCGGCCCGGCGGCTTCCAGAGCCGCATCGAGGAGGGTGGGCGGAACTTCAGCGGTGGTCAGCGGCAGCGCCTCGAGATCGCCCGGTCGCTGGTCCGCGACCCGGCGCTCCTGGTGCTCGACGAGGCGTCCAGCGCTCTGGACCCGCTGACCGAACAGGCGATCGACATCGCCCTGCGCCGTCGCGGCTGCAGCTGTGTGGTCGTCGCCCACCGGCTGAGCACCGTGCGGGACTGCGACGAGATCCTCGTCCTGCGCCAGGGACAGGTCGTGGAGCGGGGGACCCACGACGAGCTCAGACGAGAGAACGGCGAGTACGCGAGGCTCATCCATGCCTGACCGGCTGCACCTCACCGAACCCGGGAGCCGACCAACCCGCCCGCTCGACGGCGTTGCTCCTGGCACGACGATCTCACTGCCCGCCAACGCGATCCTGCCGCTGACCGACCCCGGCGCGGGGTGGGTCGTGGACAGCGGGGAGGTGCTGCTGTTCGCCGTGCAGGAGGCGGACTCGAACCCGGTCGGACCACGGCACCTCGTCGCCTCCGCGACCCCGGGCGAGACCGTGGCAGGCGCCTCGGTCACCGGTGAGGGCCTGGCGCTGGTCGCCGTCGGCCTGACGGACAGCACCCTGCGCCCGGCGCCCGCGAACCTGAGCGCCGACCACAGTGGAGCGCAGCTGCTGGAGCAGGCGGCACCGCGGATCCGAGAGCACGACGCGGCCCGGACGGCCCGCGTGGCCCAGACGGCGGTCCGCGACGACGGGAGCCTGGCCGCGTCGTTGCAGACGCTCGCTGCGGTGCTACCGCGACGTGGGCCCGAGGGGTGGGCCCAGGCGTCGTCCGCTGGTCTCTCCCCCGCAGCGGACCTGGTGGGGCGTGCTGACGCCGTGCTGACCCTGGTCCTGACCAGACTGGGGCGCTCACCCAGGCCGGACAACCCTGCTTCCGCTCTCGGGGTCGAGGCGACGCTGGGGCAGCTGGTCCATGTCGGCGCCGTCGCCAACGGGTTCCGGGACAGGCAGGTGCGCGCCCCCTCTCGGTGGTGGACCCAGGAGGCCGGTCCTCTGGTCGGTGTTCTCGCGGCAAGCGGCGCACCCGTCGCGCTGCTCCCCGACCGTGGGGGCTATCGCCTGGTCGACCCGGGTACCGGCGAGAACCAGCCGGTCACCGAGGAGGTAGCAGCCAGGCTCGCGCCCGACGTCTTCGTGCTGTCGCGCAGCCTGCCGGCAACAGTTCGCGGGGTCGGGCAGGTGCTCCGCCTGGGGTTGCGTGGCTCCCGTCGCGACCTCGTGTCGCTCGTCGTGCTGGCCAATGTCGTCGGTCTCGCCAGCTTGATGGTGCCGCTGGCCACCAGCATCATCTTCGGCCAGGTCGTCCCCGGCAACGAGCGAGAGCGACTGCTCGCTCTGGTCTCCGGCCTCGCGCTGATCGCGGTCGGGGTCGCCCTCGGCAGCACGGCACGCAGCGTCGCGTTCCTGCGCATCCGTACGCGTTTCGACAGCTCCGCTCAGCCGGCGGTGTGGGACCGCCTGCTCACCCTTCCCGTCCAGTTCTTCAACCGCTACTCCATCGGCGACCTCCTGACGCGCGTGCAGGGTCTGGACCAGACCCGGCAGCTGCTGACGGACGCCGTGGTGGCCACCACCCTGTCCGGGCTGTTCGCTCTGTACAACCTCGTGCTGTTGTTCGGCTATGACCTGGCCCTCGGCGTGATCGGCGTCAGCCTCACGCTGGCTCAGGTCTGCCTGGTGACGGCACTGGCGCTCGCCCAGCTCCGGCCCGCCCGGCGGGAGCTGCAGGCCCAGAGCCGAGCGCACGGACTCGTCCTGGAGCTGGTCAAGGGCGCGGCCAAGCTCCGGGTTGCGGGGGCCGCCACCCGCGCGTTCGGGGTCTGGGCCGGGGCTTTCGCCGAGCAGCGCCGGCACGCCTACCGCTACAGCGTGTGGGCAGGCTGGTCCACGGTGGCTGCGTGCCGACCATCTCCGTCCTGACGCTGGTGGTGGGGCTGGGCTACCTCCACGGCGCCCCGGTCAACCCGGGGTCGTTCCTGGCCTTCAGCGTGGCCATGACCCAGGTCACCGTGGGGGTGATCGCGGTGGGTGGCGGACTCAGCATGGTCGTGCTCTGCATCCCCTACCTGGAGCTCCTCGAGCCCGTCTTGAGCGAAGCCCCCGAGGTGGACGAGGCCCGTGCGGCGCCGGGCGAGCTCCGGGGCAGCATCGAGCTCAGCCACATCCGGCTGCGTTACAGCCCCGACGGTCCGGTGGTGCTGGACGACCTCTCGCTGAGTGTGCGCCCGGGCCAGTTCGTGGCCCTGGTCGGTCCTTCCGGCGCGGGCAAGTCATCGTTGCTGCGGTTGCTGCTGGGCTTCGAGTCGCCCGAGTCAGGGACGGTCTCCTACGACGGCAAGGACCTGGCCAGCCTGGACACCGCTGCGGTCCGCCGTCAGGTCGGAACGGTGCTGCAGTCCGCCCAGGTGGTCCCTGGCACCGTCTACTCCAACATCGCGGGAAGCACGGCCATGTCGCGCGAGGCGGCCTGGGCCGCTGCGGGGGCGGCTGGTCTTGCCGACGACATCAAGGCGATGCCCATGGGCATGGACACGGTGGTGAGCGAAGGCGCCTCGACGCTCTCGGGGGGACAGCGGCAACGGCTGCTGATCGCCCGTGCCCTGGGTCACAACCCCCGGATCCTGCTGTTCGACGAGGCGACGAGTGCGTTGGACAACGTGACCCAGGCGACAGTCGCGCAGAGCGTGGCCGACCTGCAGATCACCCGAGTCGTCATCGCGCACCGTCTGAGCACCATCCAGGACGCCGACGTCATCCACGTCCTCAGTGCCGGCCGGGTGGTTCAGTCGGGTACGTACGCGTCGCTGAGCTCGGTCGAAGGACCGTTCGCGGAGTTGGCTGCCCGCCAGTTGATGTGACCCCCGCAGGGGAGGAGAACCTGGTGCTGGCCTGCTGGCCCACCTACCAGCCGACGAAGCACCATCGCCTGAGATGTCCTGTGCCGGGTTCAGTGGAGCCTTGAAGTGACGCGAGTTGCTGGGATGTTTGCTGTGCCGGCCGCGGACGTTGTTCAGAACGCCCAGGTCATCGACCAGACGCGCCGCCTGGTCGCCCAGCTCGAGCACGTCGTGCAGACCCGTGGGCGGGTCGACCTGCTGGCTGGGCCGCTCCTGCTGGTCACTCGGGTTGTGGGGACAGTTCCAGGTTCAGCACGGAGGCAGGTATCCCTGTTTGGAGGGAGTCGCGTACCGCGTGGCGGAGGCCGACGTCGGCGTGGCTGTACACCTCGGCGACCAGGCGGGCAAGCTCGACCACGGATCCTGGCGGTGCTGCCGCGCCTGTCGGGGTTTCGTTCTGGCCGTCGATCTGCTCCATAGCTGCTCCACCGCCACATCTGCGCTTGAAATTGCAGGGAACTATTCCACGTGATCTGGAGCAAGCGAACGTCATTCTTCTGTCCACTTGTGACGATGTCCGAAAGCGGACACCCAAGTCCTTCCCCAAGGTCCTCTCGAGCCTCTAGGGTGGGAATGTGTCGGGGGCCATGAACCCCCGAGCATGGTTCCCGACACCCTGGTGTGGAAGCCGCGACCACCTGAACCCCCGAGCGGGTGGTCGCGGACTTCCTCCCGGCTGAACCGGGCCCAGCCGAAACCGCGGTGCACTGCAGAGCAGTGACCCGAGGCCGGCCGGCGGGATGGCATGGCATGGCATCAGCCTCGAGCGGCCGACTTCGCCCTCGTCGGCTCAAGCGCCCTTGATCGGACAGGGCCTCTGACTCGACAGGTCGGGCTCATGTCGGCGTCAACGGTCGAAGGTGTCGGTGTGGTGGAGGACCGCGTGGGCGAGGTCGGTGATCGGCCGGTTGTCGCTGGATGCGCGGGTCCGCAGGATGTTCAACGCATCGGTGACGGATAGCTCCAGCTGGACAGCGAGCAGGCCGGCGGCACGGTGGACCTGGAGCCGGTCAGCGAGGCGTTCGGTGAGGTCAGGGAACCGTGTCTCGTCCTGGAGGCCGGGCTGGAGGTGCAGCAACACCTAGGTGCCGACGGTGGCCACCGCCCCTGCTTCGGCCGCGTCAGCGACCGGCAAGGCTCCGGGGGTGTCGCGGTACAGGTCGAGGACTCCGAAGGTGACCCCGCCCAGCTGGAGGGGGAACGAGAAGACGGCGGCGACCCCGGCCTCGACCGCCCCGGCGGTGAACCTGGGCCACAACTCGCCTTGCACGGTCAGGTCGTCGACCAGGACGGGGCGGCCGGTGATCGCGCAGGCGGTGCACGGGCCCTCACCGAGGGTGAACTGCAGCTCCTCGATCCGCCGGGCTCTCTCGTCCGTGGCGGCGACCAAACCCCCGGGCAGTCCGGAGTTCATCCACGCCAATCCGACCCCGGTCACCGACAGCGACTGTTGAGCGGTGGCGACCAGCTGGTCAGCCAACAGGGTCGGCTCGCTGTGCCGCTGTGGCCACGCCAGATCGGCCACGATCTGAAAAGCACGTTTCGACGACATACCCGCGCCCCCGGAGCCAGCCATGGTCGGACCCTCATCGTCACACATCACCTGCCCGGCACCTACCGTTTCCACCGGCTTCTGGGACAGACACGTTCGACGTAGAGCGGCGCCGACAAATCAGGGGCTTGCGGGGCGGAAAGATGGAGGATTTACGGTCCGCTCCCGTCGAAAACCCGAACGGGCGGGTTGGAGACTTCAGGCCGCTGTCGACTGGGCTGCTCAGTGAGGGTCGTCGGTGTGGTCGGTGAGGTGTCGGGCGGCGGCGGAGAGATTCTCGCCGAGGTAGTGGCCGGGCACGTCGCGGCGCTGCTCGGGGTCGTGGAAGGCGGCGCCGGCGTAGAAGACGGGCACGTCGAGGGCGGCGACGGCGTGCAGGGCGGCGACGGCGGCGGACCGGTGCCGGTCGACGTGGGAGACCACCACGACAGCGCGCGCCGGTGGGTGCCGGGCGGCCAGGACCAGCGACGAGACCGGGGTCTGGGCACCGAGGTAATGGCAGTCGTAGCCCTGGTCCGCCAGCAGCACCGCGAAGGCTTCCAGCGCGACGGCGTGCTGGTCGTCGGGGCCACACGCCAGTACGACCGTGCCGCGGTCGTTCGACCGGTCCATCTGGTGCCGTTGAACGCTCAGCCAGCTCTGTACGGCGCCGGCGAGCAGGTGTTCGTGGACCACGCTGCAGGTGCCGGCCGCCCACTGCCGTCCGATCTCCTGCAGGGCGGGCAGCACCACCTGCTCGAGGGTGACGACCAGGCCGTGGGTCCGTCGGCACTCCTGCAGCGCATCGACGATGCTCTGGGTGTGCAGCCGATGGGTGGCGTCCAGCAGCCGGGCCACCACCTGCCCGGGTGGGTCGGCGAGCGCTGCACGGACGAGGGCGGCGGTCTCCTCGGCGTCGCAGCCGGCCGCGAGGCCGTCGCGCATCTGGGCGAGGGCGGTGACGTCGTCGCCGCTGTAGCGGCCCTGGCCGCCTTCCCGCGTTCGCCCGGTGCGGAGCTGGTGCTGCTCCTCCCAGAAGCAGATGGTCGGTGCCGGCACGTCGAGGGCGCGGCTGACCGCCTCCAGCGTCAAGCCCTCCTCGATAGCCGGACATTGTTCATGGCCAGACTCCTGCATCATGGCTCCCCGCTGCATGATCATGCCTTCCAGCGGGCCCGCCACCCGAGACGGTCGTACCAACCAGAGGTCGGTCTGACTCTGACACACCAGCCTTTCAACGTGGAGCATGGTGGTGGCGGGCAGGTGGCACGAGCCGTTCTCGGGAGATGCACCGACCTCGACTCGTATGTGCTGGGTCCCGCTTGGTAAGGCGGGTCCTCGGCGCGTCGGGCCCCTGGCTTCCGCTCGAACGTCGAAGGACAGCCGCAGCAGACGTCTGGGGAGGGAGGCGAGTCTGCTGCGGCTGTCCCGGGGAGGGCACCCGCGGTCATGGGTTCTCCCGACCCAACCGTCTCAGATGCCATTGCCTGGTCAGCGATCCGGCATTCCCCAAGTCGGACCTCGTCAAGGCTCACCAGGCGCTGGACGTCCCCCTCGAGATCGACCCCCTGCACGTCGTCGGGACTGAGTGGACGCAGCCCTCGACGGCAACTGGGCCGGCGAGGTCACCCCTGGCACCCCGACGTAGCAGCTCCCCGAGCCGGGCACCCTCCCCCAGAGGGGCGCGGTCAGGGCTGCTGCCTTCTCGACCGTTCCCATCTCGCCATCGGACGAACGGAAGAGATCTTCGTTCTTCCCGTTCCGCCGCACCTCATCCAGGTTCGCCGCGTCACCTGCTGCGTCCTTCCTTGTCCTCTAGGGGACATGTCCGTGAGAGGACACCCATGCCGCCGGCGGTCGGTGTCAGCGCCCTCTAGGTTGAAGGAAGTGGGGCGGGGTGATGAACCCCCGAGCATCTTCTCGCCCCACTCTTCCGTTCTCCGATCCCGTGAGCAGAGCGTTTAGACCCGGGAGTTCCACGACGACCTGATCAACAGCTCCTCGGGCTCGGGGTCACCCTCACCTCGCCAACAAGAGCCTGCTCGCAACGACCACCGCCGCACCGCCTCCGGAGGGTCGAGATCCTCTGGCAGCAAGCCACCAGCCAGATCGACGCCATCGTCAGCCGGCTCCTCTCGACCCTGACCACCGCGCCTGCACCAGACGACAGCTGCGGTACCGCAGGACGACCCACATGCGGAGCACGCAGTTGCTGAATGTCGTGGGGAGCACGTAGTAGCCGACCCTCGGGCGGGGCACGTCCGTGGCCGACCGCTCAACGGGACTCTGTCGCCTCTGCAAACGGGTCTTGGAACACACAGAACGGGTGGCCCGCGGGGTCGAGCATGACCACCAGCCCAGGGTCTGCCGGGTCTTGATGCGGCGACTTCTCCGCTCCCAGGCCCACGAGCCGGGACACCTCATTCGCCAGCTGACCGACTGGCACGAGAACCTCGAGGTGCATCTGCATGTCACCGCCGGGCCACGACGGTCTGATCCAGTCGTGCAACTCCCGGAAGTTGAGCAGCATCTCGCCGACGCGGATCGTCTGAGGGAAGCCGGTCACCTCTTCTCCGTCGAGAGCAGCGGCATAGAAGGACCGCATGACCTCGGCGTCGTCGCAATCGATCGTGATGGCTCCGATCCAGGCCAGCCTCGTCATGTGGTGCACCATGCCACACCGAGCGGAGAGCGGCGGCTCTAGCGAGAGGCTCAGGACGACCGATGTGCGAGCTGACGTGGGCGCCGTCCGGGGGAGGGGTTGCTTCGCGCTGGCGGTCGTTCCGGGCCGGAAGGATGGACACACTCCTTGTCGGGTACGCCCGCGCACCAACCGAACATCAAGACCTGACCGCGCAGCGGGACGGTCTGCACGCCCTTGGCGTCGTCGACGACCGGATCTACGTCGACCACGGGCTCACCGGCACCAACCCGGGACCGGCCAGGACTACGGCTGGCGCTGGCCGCCTGCCGCGCCGGCGACACCCTGGTCGTCACCAAGCTCGACCGGCTGGCGCGGTCACTGCCTGACGCCCGCGACATCTTGGAGGAACTGACCCATCGCGGCGTCCGGCTCAGCATGGGTGGATCGGTCCACGATCCGACTGACCCGGTGGGCCCGTTGCTGTTCAACGTGTTGGCGATGGTGGCGGAGTTCGAGGCGGACCTGGTCCGGCACGGCACGAGAGAGGGTGTGCAGGTCGCCAGGGAGAAGGGTCGGCTGCGCGGCAAGCAGCCGAAGTTGAAGCCGAACCAGGCCAAGCACCTGCTCGAGCTGGACAGTTCCGGCACCTACAGCTGCGCTGAGCTCGCCGAGATGTTCAACGTGAGCCGCTCGACCATCTACCGGACGCTGCACCGGCTTCGCGCACCTTCGCTCGACCCGGAACGACCTTTCCTCCTTTCCGCGGCTACTGGTCGGGCGACAGAACAGTAGGAACTGGCTAGCTGAGCTATCGGTGCGGCAAGCAACGGCTTGCCGCACCACCACGAACAACAGACCGAGGACCGCTTCGATCGCCGACCCTCGTGCGGGACCACCCAGGGTGATCCAGAGCAGTACAGGGTTTCAAGCGTCAAGAGGCTGAGCCGGCCGCGGCGTCGCCACGAGGAAGTCGGCACACGCTGGACGATCATCAGCGAGAATCCTGCTGGCAGGCGAGGAGATCAGATGCTCGGAGAGTTCGAGTGGGTCGACGAAGACGTTGACCCGCGCCCGTTGCGCCGTCTGGCCCTGGTGTCAGGTTCAGTCCTTGTCGCCGCCGTTGTCCTGCTGGTCGGTGAGCGTCGCGTGGGCGCAGTCGACCTCTCTGGCGCCGGCCTGCTCGTGGTCTGGCTGGTGGTCGCCATCTCAGGGCTGCTGCTGTTCGGCGCCGTCAGCGGGATGCTGTCTCGCCGTGCGGCTGCGCGCCGAGGGCCACTCGATCCGAACGAGCTGCACGACCGACAGGTGGCCCGCGCTCGTTTGCTCCGGGGAGGTGACCTGTCGCCAGAGCTCGCCGGCGCCGCGCAGCGAGTGATTGACGAGGCGTACGGGAGGCGTCTGACGCCATGGCTTTGGGTCGTCCTGGGCGGATACTGGGCAGGCACGGCGTTCCTCTACACGAATTACGACTTCTGGATTCACCTCGTTCTCGGTGGCGCGTACCTGGGCTTGGCGGTGTGGCCCGTGCTTGAGCAGCGCCGTCTCCTGCGTGCCGCGGCACGCCTCGGGATTCATCCGAGCCGGCAGTTGCGGCCCCGGTATGGGAGGCGGTCCGGCTGACCGGACTCAAGATGTGCACCGCCTATGGGCCAGCCTTACAAGGCCAGTTCCGCGGCACGAGTTGCGTCTCGGGTCGCAGCCGGTCACACGTTGGTGCGACGCCCGGTAGTCGACCCTCGTGCGGGTCGCAGGCGGTGGCCGACCTCGAGTAGAAGGTGCAGCATGAGTCGCATGTCCACCCGACAGGTCCTGCTTCAAGTCGCGTTGCCCCTGCAAGGACCGGGCTTCCGGCCACTGGCGTTCACGACTTCGGGAAGACTGGCGCTGAGTAGCGGCCGGGAACGCCCTCAGGACGGGGGCGGAGGTACAGCCGGCGACCGCGAGCCACGCCGCCCCCGGCCCTCTAGTCCGACTGGGTCGACTTCGATCGGGTAGCGGTGGCCGACCCTGGTGCGGGGCACGTCAGTGGCCGACCCACGTGCGAGGACGCACGCAGGCCGATTTTCACCGGGACGGGCGGTCAGTTACTGGCCGGCGACCTGTGTCGCCTCGATCGCATATCGAGCAGCATCGGCTGCCGCAGCTCGAGCCTTCCGGGCCGCACCGTCGAGGGCATGCTTGCCGACCTCGCCTTCTGAGGTCGCGACGACCACTTGGGCGTCGGCTACCGCCTGCTGGGCTTGCTGTGCTGCACCGTGCGCCTGGTCGTTCAGACCGGCGAGGCGTTCGTCCCACCTCGCTTCGGCGGCCAACGTCTCGACCTGGTCGGCGGCCGCGGCTGCCTTCTCCCTGTCCTGCAGGAGTCGCTCTTGCTGAGGCGTCATGATCGGACAGTCGACGTCGATCGGAGTCACGAGACCTGTAGCGGCGCAGGTCGACGCCTGCACTGGTCCAGCGGGAGCGTTCACCAGTACGGCCCCGCCCAGAGCCAGCGCACCGACGATCCCGGCGATCCAGACACGTGACCGCTTCGGCCGCGTCGGTCCGGCAGGCGGAGCAGTGTTCTCGCAGTCAGCAGTCAGCTCGTCAAGCTGGCCGCGGCTCTTGGCGAGGAGAGCCTTCTCGATGCGTTCCTCGAGCTCCCACTGCTCCAGTCGACCCACTTCGAACTGCTGCTGCAGCTGGGTGACACACAGCTCTCGGTCGGCGTCGCCAACTCGGAGGTCAACATCTGTCACTCGCGTCACTCGAGAACTCTGGCAGATCCAGCCCAGTCGCAACAAGCGCTGCCCGAGTTGTACCCCCTGAACTCCGGACGACCAGGGGATGACACGACGAACCGCCCGGTTCGCAAACTCTCCACGAGCCGCCAGTCGCCACGGGCGTCAGTGGCGGAACCTCGTGCCGAGCACGTCAGTGGCCGACCGCCGAGCGGTGGGCGGGTCGTCACGTGCGATCAGCCGGCGGCGAGAGCAACGCGATCCGGTTCACGGCGGTGAGGTTGACTACCGCCCGGAAGCTGGCAGCTCACCCCTGGTGCTCGCAGTCCCGGGTGCTCCACGAGGCCCGGGCGAGGTCGACCCGCACCTCGAATCCCTCGTCGAGCAATGCGGTCGACTCGTCGATGAACCGGGCGCGGGCCTCGTGGGCTGCGCCCCGGTAGGGCCGTCCCTCAGCGTCGACCACACGCCACCAGGGGATGTCGTGCCCGCCGTCGTGGAGGATCCGCCCGATCGCGCGGGCTCCGGTGCCGACCGCGTGCGCAACGTCTCCGTAGGTCATCACCCGGCCCGCGGGGATCGAGAGGACGAGGTCCACGACCCGATCCGTCATCTCAGTCATGGGGTTCGCTCCTTGCTGTTCGCGTTCGACCGGTCCCTCCCATGGCTCGTCCGCCGATGTCTACGTCGAGGACGAGATCGGCGGGCGGGGAGATCTTTCCGTTAGCCCGGACCATGACGTGGTGCGGCCCGGGATGATCTGTGCGGGTGGTGATGGGTCGGAACGAGTGCGTCTTCGTCACGACCGTGCTCAAGCCCGGGGCGAGGTGCCGCGTGACGAGCTTGAAGGTCTTCGGGCGCACGGACCCGTTCGGGCGGAGGAAGCCGATCGAGTAGTCGATCGCGACGGTCGCCTCCGTCTCGCCGTCGTTGGTGACGACCGCCGTGAAGGTGAGGCTGCCGTTCCAGGGGACGAGGCCGCCCGCGAGGTGCGGACGGTCGGCCCGCAGGCGGTCGCCCGTGAATCCCACGAGCTTGAGTGCGGCGTGGTCGCCCTGCTTGACCAGTGTCCTCAGTCCGTGGTGGAGCACCCAGGGCGTGTAGTTGTCGGGGTCTGCGACCCAGCGCTCCGCAGTCCGGATGGTCGATCAAGGGCCCCCGACGTCAGATCGAACTACTCACACGTCACTGCTCGAACCCGTTTGCGGCTCAGACGGTCGGGACTGTTCCGCCATCGATGACGTACTCGGCGCCCACGATGGCCGAGGCGCGGTCCGAGACCAGGAACCCGACCAGGTCCGCGATCTCCTCAGTGTTGGCGAACCGTCCCAGGGGTACGCCTCCGAGGGAGTCGTAGATGCTCTGCTTGGCTTGTTCGCGGCTGATCCTGTTGCCCTCGGCGATCCGGTCCACGAACCTCTCGTAGGCCTCCGTCTCGATCCCACCGGGACTGATCGCGTTGACACGGACACCGCGCGGGGCGAGCTCGTTGGCCAGCCCCTTGCTGTAGGTGCGCAACGCGGCTTTCGCTGCCGCGTAGGC
>Ga0210040_10003599_pt1 | contig 20854 bp, 26 predicted proteins | sample CryGeyCG12114_NA_FD_185462 | JGI IMG/M metagenome (GOLD analysis project Ga0210040, IMG submission 185462) | Groundwater microbial communities from aquifer - Crystal Geyser CG19_WC_8/21/14_NA (SPAdes) (version 2) | ecosystem: Environmental > Aquatic > Deep subsurface > Groundwater | place: USA... | reverse complement strand
TATACTCATATTTCAATGGTAGCAAAACGCGCGAATCGGCATACCATGTTCTACAAATATTACCAATGTATTATGCATAATGTGCCTTGGTGTTTCCAAGTTTATTTTTTGTTGTGTTGTGTTTGTTATTGTTTTTAGTTTGAGTGTGATTAAGAAGATGAAGAAGAAATAAAAATAAATGATTAAATAAAATAAAATTTGAATGAATAAGTTAATTCAGCCTAAATAAAAGAATTTTTATGTGATTCGAACTGCAATATAGTAAGACTAATAAGACATGTTATAAGTGCATTACATACTATGAGTGCTCATAAGTAAAATCTCTGACTCGAATGTGTCCGACTGTCAAAAATGCTCATCAAAATGAACTCTCCAGTCCTCAATTCAAAGAAATTTCCTACTTGCTGCTGTTACATTCACAAACTGATTCAATCTCAGACCACCTGCAAAGCTAAATCGAGTGTTTTATTGAGGCCGTTGGTCCGTTGCCTCACGTCAATTAATGATGTGACAAAATCTTATGACTCTTTATCCGTAGAGAAGAAGATACTGGAGAGATGGAAGTCTGAAAATGTCTACGAGTCTGGGAACGAAAATTCCAATAAAGTTTTCCGAATGATCTTACCTCCTCCAAATGTTACCGGAAGGTTGCATCTGGGGCATTCTCTTACGATTGCTTTGGAGGATACAATTGCCAGATGGTTAATTCACTTTACAATCTAATTGTAGGATTTAAAACTAAATTATGTTATGATTGGCAGTTAATACATGGTTGGTAAATCTTGTAGGAAACACATGAGTGGTTTTCGAGTCGAATGGATTCCCGGATTTGACCATGCTGGAATTGCCACCCAATCTGTGGTTTCTCGGAAAAGATCTCTTGAAAAGAATGTCCCTGAAGAGTCTTTAGACAAAGCGTTACTCTCATTTTCTAACATCAGTTTGGAATCGATTAAGGGTCAACTTGAATCCACTGGTGCGATGTTAGACTGGGAGAAATGCTATTATACTCTAGATAACGTCAGTGTTATAGCCATGAATTAGTTTACATGATAAGTTTGACATTTGTCATTGATGTAACTTAATTTGGACGTTTATAGCATCATTCCGAAGTTGTTGCTGAAGCATTTGTACATCTCTTTGAAAATGGAATGATCCGTCGTGGGGAAAATATAATTAATTGGAGTTGTGCTTTGGGCTCTTCGGTAGCTGACATTGAAGTTGATCAAGCAGATTTCAAGGGAAGAACAACTTTTCGCGTTCCAGGCTACTCCAAGCTTATGGAATGTGGATTGTTATACGTTGTTGCATATTCCATTGAAAACTCTGGTCGGTTTCCATTATCATTATTATAGTTTCTATCTATGTTTTATGAATCATTTGAATATAATCGTTAAATATAGGCGAGAAAATACTCGTGGCTACCTCCAGACCAGAAACAATATTTGGGGATGTAGCCTTAGCAGTGAACCCAGAAGATCTCAGATATTCTAAATTCATTGGTACCAAAGCCAAAAATCCTTTAAATGGTCGACTTTTACCAATTATATCTGATCAACGAGTCAAATCAAATTTTGGAACAGGTATGTATTTTCATTCTCTCTTAGGTAAAATGGGTCAAATTCCAATTGATTTATGAAATTTTAATTTGATGTTCTATTTACCCAGGTGTTGTTAAAATTACTCCGGCCCACGATAAGCTTGATTTTTTAATAGGAACTGATCACAAGTTGGAATTTATAAATATAATGACCAGTGATGGGAAACTAAACGAGATGTGTGGGGATTTCCAAGTAGGCTTGTCTTCACTGTTTCTTGAATCACAAGATTTATTTAAGCTTTAGGTTTGAGTTATGTACATTTTTACACAGGGTTTACATCGTTTAAGAGCTAGAGGAGAAGTATTAAAACATTTAAAGGATTCAGACGCACTAGAGGATGCAATCGAATATTCAGGCTCTATCGGGATATGCGGTCGAACTGGAGATTTTATTGAGCCTCGAGTACTTCCTCATTGGTTTCTGCAGACTAAGACTCTTACTGATATGTTTTTGGAACATATTAAAAGTAAAAACATAGTGATTTTACCAAGTAATCAGTCTGAAGTGTTAGTTCACAAACTTAAGAACCCACAGTGAGTGATACAATAACATGCTTTTAACCGAAATACTAATCGTGAGCTAATTAAGATATCAATTATTCAGAGATTGGTGTCTATCACGACAAATATCTTGGGGTCATAAGATACCTATGTATTACCATCAGAATACTCCTCATGTATGGATAGCAGCATTGGATTTAAAAGTCAGTGTATTTACTTGTACTATTCATTACGATTTGAAAAAAGTCTCAGACCAGAACATATTGCTTACTCTATATAGAGTGCCATTAGCAAGTTGGAAAAGAGGCTAGGTATTAAAATTACAAAGGAAACTGAAGTGAAGCAAGACAAAGATGTGCTGGATACGTGGTTTAGCTCATCTCTTATCCCATTAGCCTTATCTGGATGGCCAGATACCAACGTAAGGATTAGTTTTATTAGTTGGATTAGTTATGACAGTGCATTTAATTTCAATGTGCTGTATTCATTGTATAGCAAGTCAACAAAATATCGTTGATGGAAACGGGAAGTGACATTCTTTTGTTCTGGGTGTGGAGAATGGTGATTGTGACAATGGCCATTACAGATGAAATCCCATTTAATAATGTTTTGCTACATGGTATTGTTACGGACCACTATGGACGAAAAATGTCCAAGTCTAGGGGCAATGTGATTGACCCTATTTATGTTACTGAAGGGGTTTCTTCTCAGGTTTATTTTTGTGCTGAACTTTTCAAAGGATAATAGATATTTCTGATGAATTAGGTGCAAGTAGTATGTTTCTTGTTCTTGTAACTAGAAAATGCTGTCAGATGCTCAAGAAATGTTAGAAAGTGGGGAGTTATCTAAGGAAGAATACAAGCTTCGGATTGCTGGATTTAAAAAAGACTATCCAGATGGATTCAAACCATGTGGAATGGATGGCTTACGAATGGCTTTACTCTCACAAGATGTTTTCAGTGAGTTTCTTTGTTTTTATTTCATGATAGTTCACTCTGAGCAATCAATCTTTAACTATCCTTCAGATCAAGATATAAAACTGGATACAAAGTATTTGGAAAACTGTCGACATTTTTGCAACAAAATATGGCAAGCAATGAGATTTATACTAATGAATTCGGAGGAAGGAATTAATCATCCCACTGAAATTGCTAATCCTCGGGAGCTCACACTTTTGTCTACAGCAGACCTATGGATTTTATCATGCCTGTATGATTTCTCCAAAAATGTAGAGGAAAACCTAGACGGTGGTAGGTTCCATCAATACACAGAAAACGTCAGAACATTTTTCTATCAACAGTTTTGCGATGTCTATTTGGTGAGACTATGGATAGCTTTTGAAGTCAGTGTTATAAAGCAAATATTTGACTGAAATTGTATATTTTTATTTGTAGGAACTAATCAAAAAGGATTTCCAAAGCGGGCAATTCGTTGAGCATCATGTTCTCGTCATGCGATGGGCTTTAACAATGGGTTTACATTTAGCTCATCCATTGATACCGTTTGTAACAGAAGAGATTTGGGCTTGCTTAAATGAAAATAAAAGTGGGATGCTGATTCAGCAAAATTTTCCAAATTCTGACGAGTTCAAGCAATATCATAATCCAAAATTGAATGAAACAATGAATGCTTGCTCAAAGATTGCCAAGGATATTAGATCTGTGAAAGCCAGAAGTCATGTTCCAAGGAAAGAGAAGCCAATTTTCTATGTTGAGCTCTCTGCTTGTATTATTCCTGAAATGGTCAAAGTTAAAGATTATTTAGATTTTTTGTCTGGAAGTGATGTCAAGTTTGAAGCTCCCCCTAAAAGTGATCGGAGAAAGTGCCTGACTTACTTATTTGATGTTTGTGGCACTGCTACGAGGTTTTCCACTGTACAGGTATGATTAGTTTAAATTCTATTGAATTTCATCCAGTTGTTTGGATTTGAACAATTTAGTGGAATTTTCATATATACTGGACACCCTATCTTGTTTTTGCGTGTGTTTCACTAGTCTAAAGGTATGGAAAGTGATGTTTTTGAAGAACAAAGAATCGCCAAGTTAAGGGAAAAGATAATAAAATTGAAAAAACAATTTGAGCATCCTTCATTTCAACGTAATGCTGGTCCAGAAGCCAAGGAAAAGTTGAGGCGAAAAGTAAGAAAGAGTAATTTTTACACCATCTGAAAAATTTTGCATGTAATTAATGCTCAATGTATTTAATATACGAAGGTGGAAATGCTTCAATTGGAACTGGAAGAAAATTTACAAAGTCGCTCCTCAGATGCCTAATATGGTGGAAATCAAAGTGTTCTGTTATCTAGTCTAGTAGAATTTTATTGTACGTGCGTACTTTAATAAATTCGCATTGTTTTCGTTCATAACTTAAGTTTCGAAGAATCGGAAATATATCTGATTAATTAAGGCACATTGCTTATTATTATCTCGTTTAGTTTCCCCTGTAAGTTTTGGTTTTGATCAATTTTGTTGCATTTTTAGCACCTTGGCCTTTTTAACATGAAGTCATGATTGTCAGTTGTGTACGTTATTAGCAGCTTGTTAGTCTTATGAGATTCGATTTCGGAAAAATATTCAAGTTATTGAAATGATAAGCGACTGTTGTGTTAAAGTTATGCTGTTTCTCTTCCCAGTTTTTTCATCAATTCTGTTCTCTCTTTGTCCAATGCTTTGTACAAGTTGGTTACTGTGACGAGACTGTCATGAACTTTGATCAACTCATTTTGCAATTTTTCATTGATTTCTGTAACTTGCATGAGCTCCTGATTGTTCACTTCCCATCGTTTTTGCCATTTTGTGGTTTCTTCTTCCAAATCTTTTGTCCGTTTTCCAACCTGCAGATAACATTAGTTTTTTAATCTTACGTGATGCCTCAAACATCATGGTTGAGATTCTAAATAGTGGTTTTTCTGTTCTTTCAAATATATATTGTAGTTTACCATGTCCATATCTTGCTTGAAGGTACCGTAAGATAGATTAGTGTCCTTCAATTCAGTTTGAAGAGTCACAAACTTTTCATCATACTTTTGAATCACTACTCGAAGCTGCAGCTCATGATCTTTGGCATTTTTCATTTGCTGGCGACTGGAGACAAGGCTATTGGCAATTTTTTGCATCTCTGAATATGTCCTTTCCTTTTCACGGGCGATTTGCAGTCTCAGTTCAGCTAATTCAGCTTTAGTCATGATTAAAGACTTGTTAGCTCTGTCAAGCTCTCCAGAAATTTTCTGTACGTCAAGTAACCATCAGTAAATTATAGAGCATATAAATTGTAACTTTTCATTGCAGTTTTACCTTATCCCTCTCATCGTAGTAAATTTTCAAATTGGAAATTTTATCAACCAAATTTTCTTTGTCCGATTTCACCTAAAAATGAAAATAAACTTCCATTTAGTTAATTGGCAACTTATTTAAATTGGAGTTCCGAAAAACTTTTTTACCTTCATGGTTTCATCTGTTACGGATGCGAGATTCATATTCATGGAATCCATTAAGCCCATATTTCCACAAACCTGTTTGGCCAGATTATTTCCTCGAGCTTCTGCATCACTCATTTTGGAAAAACTTTCCTTCTATGAAAAAAATATTTTTAAACAAAAGATTCATAAAAGTGTTTTTGAAGCAACTGCGAATTGTAAATCTCTACCTTAATTTCATCAGTTTGCTTCTGTAGCTCTTTTGACAAAGATTCTAAACGATCTCGAATCTTGCATGAACGCGCAAATTCTTCTTCCATCTTCTTGTAAGATTCGTTCATTTCGTTCAATTTAGCCTGTACAAGCAATTTGTAGCAATTTTTACTCTCAGCTATATGTGATTTTGTTTTACCATATTTGTTAAGAGTTAGAGTTATACCCTTAATGCTTCATTTTCTTTCTGTAATGCAGTTTGCCGGTCGGCTGATGCTGAAACACTTTCCTTTTTCTCTCCTTTTTTACCCGAAGTACTCATTTTGGCAACAAATATTAACAATAAAATTGTTTTCGTATTAAAAATCTTGAAAGACTCAATTTTCTAGTGATTTAATTTAATGGAAATAGAGTGATCCGCAGTTTTGCAACATGCAACATCGTACGTACTGTTTTTTGCCGCTGTGTGTCGGAAATGCCCGGATGTACCCGAGAAAGCTATCATATTCGTTTGTATACATCGCTTAAATTATTTTTAATCCTCTTTGTTTCTTACAAGGCTTCAACTGGGTATTACGAAATTGCCTGTTCTCCACATACAGACATTTTTAACATATGAATGCATAAATTCCAGAAAAAAATATTTTAATCGGAGCAAAATCAATCATAAGGATGCAACCCAAAAGCTCATTGTAACGCTTAGAAATCTTTATTTCCACAATTATTTGGTAAATCAAGCATGAATTCCAATGAAATTGCCTAACCTAATGACTTGAACAAACAGCATGCAATGCAATATGCAATCAAATGCAGTTAGAGTTAATAACATAATGTGGCACAGGGACGGAAGAAAAAATAAATTATTGCAAATAAACGCCGGGCTTCCTACGTTCGCTTGTTAACAACACAAGGTCCAACCTCTTCGAACTCTTGCTTTGAAATCAAAGAATCTCGGAAAGTACTCAAAGACGCTATCACAGAAGCTCCCGCCCATACGCCATGCTCTCGATTGGGCAAGGCCACAACATTAATTTTCAAATTCGGGTTTGTCAGCCGTTGCAACTCTTCATTCAACCGTTCTTTGATTCCCCTCATCATAGTAGTGCCACCTGATAGTACAATGTTGGCAAACATGTCTTTCCGAATGTCCATGTTCGTTTTCATAATGGATTTATGAATCAGCTGATGAAGGCCGGGCATTTCAATGCTAGTTTCTACATACGAAGGGTTAAATAATATTTCCCCTGGAGAATTTCTTTCTTTCTCCAACGGAATTTTCTGACCATCAGGTAGCTCAAAGACTTCAGAAATTGGCTTTTCATCCTCGCTTTGTGAAACGTAGCAAGCATTCTCTTTGATATACTTGAGCGTCGGTTTGGGAAGTAGTGCCTCGGATGATTTTCCTTCTTGTTGCAAAGCTTGTGACAAGGCCGCTGTTACACGGGATCCTCCCAAATCTTCTCGGAATATGGCTTCACTAAAGGGATAGCCTGCAGGATTAATTTAACCAGTTAGTAAAGAATAAAACTTCCAAATCCATGAAATTAACTTTTGTTTAATTACTTTGACCCACAATTTTCTGAAAATGCTATCACAGACTCAATACTTCATAGCCATACTAATTATGTTTCTATGGATCGGCGAGCCTGAGAGAATCTCAGCTCCCTAAATGATTCTTGCTGTAAGAAACATTTCATAAAATAGGATACCTACTTACCTACGTCGAATATCGAATCTAATGCCTTGCATAATATTTTTTTCAAAATAATTCGTGAAAACCGAAACGTCCTATGGATGGATTGTTTTAATGACTGAAAAAGTATAGTTTTATCGAGTCGCTATAAAGGTACGTAAACAAGCAAGTTACTTGATTGAGTTTAAAGTAGTCAGATAGTCAAATGATAACAGCAGATTTCTTGCGCGTGCGTCAATCATATAGAAGCTCTGTTCCGTAGACATGACATAAGCATTAGAGAAATGAGAAAAGTATTTTACATTTTACATTTTACATTTTACATTTTGTCTTTAGCTAGCTAACACTCTGTTGTCCTATTCATTTTGCATGTATTTATATCAATAACTATTGCATGCAATTAACATCATAACTCAACTTTATAAAGTTAAGAAAAAATCGGGCAATTTACCTTCCCAAACAGGAAAAGTTTGAGCAAAGGATTCGCCGCATTCCAACACGATGCCAGTATTCAGCCCAGAAGCATACAAAGGGAGCATTCCGGAATCCGAGAATGCAATGTGCGGGAAACTAAATTTTTCAAACAGCCTTTCAGCCATAGTCTGTCTTTGAGTTTTTGGTATAAACAATGCCTCTGTCATGAGAAGATTGCATTCCCCCAAATCTGCTTTTAGTAATTCAGTTTTGAAAATAAAATTCCATAAAGTTTCCAACTTGTCCCAGTCTTTTACAATGCCCCGTTCAATAATACAATCGGCAAGTTTGTAGCGGTCCCTGGATCCAATAATATCTTTATAGTTCGAATATCCTTCTGGATTGGAAAAATCCACGAAATTAATTTCGTCTGCTGGGTCATTTTTGCACTCGCTGGCTACGAGAGTGGGAACTTTCGCCAACGGCTTGTCATCAGCTGCAAAGCCAACTTTAATGGTCGAAGCTCCATTGTCGATAATGACAGTACTGTCCATCATTATTTGTCTATGTAAAGGGAAAATATTTCGGAGGTTATTTTTTACTATTGTATGATTAGAATCCTTAAAGTTTGATTGACTTACCTCTGTTTGGCTATAAAACTGTTGTAAAAATCTCATCAACTGGCAATGACAGTACGACTGAACAGCAATAAAATTTGTGGCTTGTGGCTCTGAATATAACTTGTAAATACAAAACTCGAGCTCACTTTCAGCATAATTTGAGTTGAAGGACACTCGCTGAGCTTATTTCATGTTTGTTTGGAATAATTAAGATAGGCAATAAGTGGCGAGTATACAGTTAAGTTACTCCTTGGGTATAATGTTAAAGTTTACATGCATGATGAATCACTAACCAGTTATTGCTATAACATTCGAGTTAAAAGGAGATAACAATGTTCCTATGTAATGTACGTGTGAGATAAAGGGATGGACACAGTTATTTGTATCTTATACACAATAGACAGAAGTAGTAATATGAACCATGCTATGTGCTTGGTTATGGTGCTTGCTATGGTATTACATAGAAGTGTAGTGATTTATGAATGAGCGAGTGTATCATAATATCATTTGATTCTTTGTTTAGTAATTTCCTTGGATTAACCCTTGATAGTGTTTTAAATAGTGTCTTTATTTTCCTTGTTTGGTGATAAATGTAGATACTCCTTGTAATATTATAGACACTAATAAATATGAAAAATTGTTATGCTATCAACTTTTACCGGTTTCACATCTGTTTCAATTTGGTAGTCTGAAGCTTATTGTACTGATATACTGATAATAAGGAAAATGCTTCGGAACGGAAATACATCTTTTGTACACAAAATTTTAAATTCAGTTTTTTGGCCGTCTGATCGTTTGACTTTTTGACTTGATTTGGTTTGCATGGAATAGTAGGTTAGTAAAAATGAAATTTGTGAAGCAAATAATGTACGTCATCAGACGCCGTATTTTTGGCTTCACTTTATAATAGAAAACTGCTGAAAAATAAATGCGTACTCTAGAATATACATAGATGGTATCGAATATTTTTCTATTGGGTTTGTTTTTGAACCCTATTACGTGCTAATGCATAAAACACGGACATATTTTTTATTTCTCATCTCATATTGCATTTTAATCCCAACCTCTATGTTTCACATAAACATATGATTTCAATCTTTTCATACCCCTGTCTGTAATATGAGCAAACTAATTTTATCACAAAGCTCTTATGGACAAAACCTTGGGTCGTAATGTGCATCACTCGCAGATTTCACAGAATTATACATGCGCACTATGGGTCACGCAATGTCAACATGCTTGAAATTTTTCTCCTAAAAAGCATGAAATAAAAAAAATTAGCCAACATTGGAATAAACAACTACAAAAATTTATCTATTCAGGCAGCCCATTCATTTTTTTAAAGCACATCCATCCGGAGTAATAAAAACGTCATCATGCAACAATATACCGTGACCGTGATTAGAGGAATGTGTTCATACGCTAACTAACTGACTATTGCATGCATTCAGTATGACGTGTACACCTCTTAATTTGCTAATTCACTATGAACAACCTACATGAACTTCCTATAGTAGCTTTATTTAGACAGAATGAAAAAATGTGCTCTGATTATCTCATCATTTAGTGTTGACAAACTACCTAGACAGGCAGGATGAAGAGCGAAAAAAATGGCTATATCTCAGTGGGTCTTGTATGGCCAATTATTAAAGTGGGATTCAGTCACACTTTCGTTTCACTTGCGCTATCTGCGATCTTATTCATGGAAATCAGATCGACACTATTGCTCTAACTAACGTAATTACCAAATCTATGTGGTAAGTTTTTTACTTGTCAATTTGGTTGCAATCTGAACTAAAAATGTGAGTCCATGTTTTACTTGCATGGGATGCATGCAGTTTAAGAATAAAGTAGCACAGCTTCATTTTTTCATTTTCTCACGGGAGACCACACCGCAGGAATTACAATGATGAGTGTGAATATGAAACGAAGAGCAAATAGACCAAGGAGACTAAAGCACTTTTATTTTTGTTGCCCAATGCATAATAGAGAATGATATTTTACAGTTTTTTGCGTGACATAAAGAGCATGGCTTTGCATTGTGATTCCTGAAAAATTGTGCTTAAATTTTGGTAAAATTTAATCTGTTTCATTGCTTGTCGCATGCAAAAACATAACTGTACACTGCACTTCACGCAATCACCAGTTTGCTGGAGAGGAACAACGAACTTATTGTAAATTAAATCCCAAAAACGTTGAAAACAAAGTATACATTATGCAATGCAGCATATAAAAGACAAAGTCTTTCGATAAGTTTCTTCTTATCAAAACGACATCAACAGCATTGACAGAATCTTGGCTTGAGCAATCAATATTATCTGAATGACTGAAATAAAGAATTATTCCCGTTTTTTTTTCGAAATGATATAAGTACGTCTGACATTTTTATTGATTGACAGTTTGATTGTATCCGATGACAAATACACCACTTTTGATCTCAATTTCTTGGTAGAAGATAAATTTTTCACCCTGAGAAAACAATCACCTTTATTAGGGACAGTAACCCTTAATATCGAGTGTGATTTTAGTTAGTACCAAGTGGGTGGTTAAAAGCTGTGTATTGACTGTACATTTCATCCCTATATGTACAAAGTGTATGGATCTAACCAACCAAATGTACCATATTGGTGTGCACAAAAGATTTGATGCGATAATGTTACAAATTTTTGCATGAAAGTAGTGATATCAGTGTGCACGCCTTCATTCATCTTCCTGTAGACATCCATGAATTAATTCAGTCTGTCAATAACGTAAAACTAAACACGAAACTTTTTTTGAAACGTGAAATAGTGGTTTGTATATTTAGTCAGTTTTACTAGCCACACACGAGAGGATCCAAATTTATCATATAGGATCACAGTCCGTAGTTTTGTTTATGTTATACATCAATCTGAATCTGAATGATGTCCCCACGTGAAAAGAAATTATTAATTGGGCTAGGGGTAGCTACATTTTTTGCTGTTGGTCTCTTAATTTCTACAATAATTCTTGGTGTGAAAGTTGCAGGTAATAACAACAAGTAAATTTCTCTCTCGGGCAAGTTACGCAGGCAAGGTGTATTGTAAACTTGTAATAACAATCGCATGCAACATATCAAATCAAAACTTTAATTAATTACTACATAAAATCTGTCAGAAGTTTTACATACTTTTTGCAATGGAAATTGATATGTCTTGTGAAATGAACCCACCCTAAAACTTTTGCTTAATGCGTACTACATTCACCTTCGGGGTAATTTGAGATGTGAAGGACTATACAATTTTTTAGAAAAAGTGGCCAATTTACAAAAAATGTTTTTGTATGCAATATAATGTCAGCATTGTTTTTTATTATCTAGAAGATGATGAAAAAATTGATGAAACAATTGCTGATCCACCAAAACAATCAGATGAATTCTGTCTGACTCCAGAATGTGTAATTGCTGCTGGAGATATAATTCGTTCAATGGACACGAGTGTTCCCCCGTGTGAAAATTTTTATGAATTCTCATGCGGCGGTTGGGTGAAGGACAATCCAATTCCAGACACTGCTTCATCATGGGGTAGATTCAACATTCTGCGGAATAAGTTGAATCAAGATGTGCGGAGTAAGAACTTTGAAATAAAGCCTGCTTACATTTCAAAAGTTTATTCCTATTTTACTCTAAAACGGGACTGTAATTGTTCACTTTTTTTAACGCAGGAATTTTGGAAGAACCAGTCAATGCTAGTGATCCACAGCCAGTAAAAGATGCAAAAGCATTTTACATTGCATGTGTGTCTGATGAAAGTTAGTTCATTGCCACTCTCAAAACAATAAGCATAGCATTAATAAAGCGAAGTAATAAATGCGTTTATAATCTTACCAGATGCAAATGATCACACAACATTGCAATCCTTAATCGAAACTTTGTTAGAAAATTTGGATACTAATGCTTTGGGTTCAAAATTGGGTGAATTACGGGCAAAAACTGCCTCTAATTTTATCATTTCCCTCAGTGTCAGTTTGGATGAAGAAAATGCAACCTACTATTCAATCTATGTAAGTTGCAAAACTGGATTGCTAAAATATTTAAAAATAATCTTTTCAATAATCAATATTCTTAGCTGGACCAACCAAATTTGGGACTAAATCAAGCATTTTTGTTGGACGGTGAAGAAGGAGAACATAAAAATAAGGGAGCGTACAGAACCCTCATTAAAAATGCTTGGGCTTTAGTCTACGGCATTGATGAGGGGGATGCAGCTGTGATTGCAGAAAATGTAGTCAATTTTGAGACAAAACTTGCCGAAGTAATTTAATTTTTAGACTGTATTTTAATGCCATTTGGTACAGTGTATGGAATATATTTCAAGATTTATTTTAATCTACAGATAAGTGCCAAGCCAGAAGATAGGCGCAACCGCACAGAACTGTATAATCCAATGACAATCACAGAGCTTAGTGAGGCCACTGGAACTGGAGAGGTACAATAAATGATGTTTTTTTAACTAAACTAAGAAACATCATTTTTTTCTGAATTGAAAAATGTTTGTTCAAACACTTTTAGAATATAAAATGGGAGGACTATATTACCGAAAGTTTCAAAGATGTATCAAGTGCAGACAATGCCTTAAATCCAATAGCCGACCTTCGAGTTATTGTTAGGGATATTGAATACTTTAAATCGTTTGGGGAAGTTCTAGCGACTGAAATTAATACTAATGCGGAAATTATTGGTAAGCTACGAAAGTCAAAGTTAGGGCAAGTTTTAAAAGAAACAAAAATACGGTCTTTCAACCCTTTTTTATTTGTTCACAGAACAATATTTGACATGGCGTATCATTCAGTATTACATTAACGAAGTGAGCCAAGCTTTGAGAGATGTGTATTTTGGGTATTTGAAAGTTACACAAGGGACATCATTTCCTTCCCCAAGGTAAGGTGGGCAAATATTTAAAACGATAGTTGTTAGAAAAAATTTAAATCATTCACTTTATAGATGGCAAATGTGCTCAGACACGGCAAATAACTTTTTTGGCATGGCTGTTAGTTTTAACTATGTGCAACAAGTGTTTACTGGAGATTTTTCAGAACAGGTATGTTTTATGTAATAAAATCACATATAAAACTGAAGACACATAAAATTATGCAACTGAAGTATAAATATTTATCTTTTTCTCACAGATCAGTGAGCTCGTTACCAACATTCGGGAATCTTTTCTAGAAATTTTAAATGAAATTGACTGGATAAGTACAGACGATACAAGGGAAAAGGCGAGAGAAAAAGCTAATAAAATTAAATCCTTCATTGGCTACCCGGAATGGTTAATAAATCCTGAAACTGATCATGCTGCACTAGTTGCTTATTATCAGAATGTAAGAAAAGTTGCACATTACTATTACAGAGTTATTGAGCTTTCGTGGTTCTTTCGCATATTCTCTTAAAGAAGAATTTCATTTGTTTGCCAGCTTACCCTTAGTAAACCGGAAAATCATTTTGAAAATATCAAAGATTTAGTCAATTGGAAAAACTTGGACGGCCTTTTAAACTTTGTTAAAACAAAAGACGTCGATCGGTAAACATATTTATTGGGTTATGGCGTTGAAACACTACATTATATTTTTTGCATTAGAGTGAGTTTTGTAGGTAAGTTTTGGGAACACTTTTAATTTCAGCTGGATAACAGATCCTACCGTTGTGAATGCGTTTTATTCGTCTACTTACAATTCTATTAGTAAGTATTAGTTGGAAAAATTAGTTTCGGTTTTAAGCATTTCAAATCTGAGGTGTTGCAATTATAAGTTTCGAAACTTTTCTTAGGTTTCCCAGCTGGAATATTACAGGCACCATTTTATTTCACGGGGAAACCCATTCAGTACGTTTTATGAAATATTCCTATATTTTTTTTAGCACTTGCCTTAATTTCAAGTTGAACCCTGACTTTTTTTCCAGAGCTTTAAATTATGGGGCAATAGGAATGGTCATGGGGCATGAAATAACGCACGGATTTGATGACAGAGGTAATTTTAGACATTACGGAAATAATTTATTGCTACGCATTAATTTTTTAATACAATTATCAGGAAGGCAGAGTGATGGGGACGGAAACTTGGTGAATTGGTGGGACGACGAAACTTTGCAGCAATATGTATCACGGGCTAATTGCTTCATTGATCAGTATGGTAGCTATGAAGCAGAAGAAGTGGGACTTACTGTGAGTGCGTAAACTTTGCTTCACATTTTTTACTACAATTTTTAGTATTCTAATGAAAACCCATATCTCAATCTAATCACAGTTAAATGGGAACAATACCCTGGGAGAAAATATTGCAGACAATGGAGGGTTACGTCAAGCATTTCGGGCATATGAGGCATTTATTAGGGAAAATGGTGACGAGCCAAAACTCCCTGGCTTAGAGAACTATACTCCCAAACAATTGTTTTTTGTAGCTTTTGCACAAGTAAATAACAAAAGCGAGAAGCCGTAAATCTTTTTTGTTTGGATAAAAATATTTACTGTAAGTGCTTATTCCAATTATTTAGATTTGGTGCGGCGAGTATACTCTACAGGGAATGGAATCCCAGATCAAAACAGGAGTCCATAGTCCGACTAGATTCCGTGTGAAAGGTGTATTAGACAACTCGGATGATTTCGCTCAGGTCTGGAACTGCCCTGCACCTGACCCAGGAAAGAAATGTCAGATCTGGTGATCTTGACTTTTTGTGTCAACTGTGTTATTCATAAATTATTAGGTTAAGTAGCTATAGCTCTTGAAGCCAAGATTTTATATAGTTATAGTTAGTTGGTTACTGCTTATAACCAACATTCGGTAATTTAATCTAATTACAAGACATGTTGCTAGTCAGCTAGTCTAACACACCTAGCTAGATAATGATCATGACCTTTTGTATCTGAGGTACATCACATGAGTTTTCAGTGTAAGTAAACTACCACAAATATTAGTACACGTCATACGTTTAGTTAGTTAGTCAAAAGTTAGAGTACAGTTATCTTTTTTTCGTTCTGCTATCCTATTTCTTAAATGAATAAAGTCAATAAGGACGATATGAAATGAACAAATAATGTGTTTTGAATATTCTATTGGGTGGACAGACTTCACACATTTAGATGTCACTTATCGTCGCATTTTTTGCTTATGTACATTGGGACCAGATATATAGAATAGTATTTGTAGATTTCTTAGAGAAGTTTTCAGATTTTAATCAAAATTATTTGTAATTTGACTAAAAATTTTAGGTTGCAATTGGATGTGTATTTTATTGTGGTTAGAATACTCCAAGCATTAATGACAAATTAATTAATGATGACACCTGTGGGTAATGCATGTGTAATTTTTGTCTCCCTGCATCGCGACTTGTACCCAATTAGCACCATTCGACAGTCAAGTCTCCCATTAATCATAATTTTCACTGTGTATTTGTACAACGCTCGACTTTGTTCTTATTCATTTGTCCACAAGCAACTTAAAGTGACAATAACTCGAATTCTATCACTGAATCAAGTGTTTGTGACAAAGAGACGTCTTGTGCCTTATGGCAAGGAAATTTTTAAATATGAAAGTTGATACACGCCAGGTAAATCATTTGACAGTAATTTTCCTAATTTTTCTACATTATTCCCCTGTATGTGTGGAATCTAGACATGTGCATATAAATAGAAGCCACCCAAAGGCTAAAAAAAGTTCAGCAAATCGAAGGCATTCAGGGAAATTGTACAATCACGAGTTATGGAATCCAGTTCCACCAGTTAAAACAGTCGAATTTCACAAAAGCTACAATAATAATTCTTCTCATCAAGGTAAGTGATACATTTCTTCCATAGTCAAAACACTTAGCTTACATTAAGGTCATAATTTAATTCTTTAATGATACCAATTCGCAGATTATTTTCCTCGAATAAACTTTGTTCAGTCTATACCAAATGGCCTTGGTGTAGCAGGACTGGGTTTATTGTGGCTCAAAGAAATTAGTATGGCCCTAGGATCTCCTTTTCTCATCCCTATTTTGGTGCCACCTTTGTTTGCCATAGCTATTGGAGTTTTCTTCCTACCCCAAGATGGAATCTTTTCAGTTCACAATGTTTTCAAACGGTGGGTACCATTGGTTGACACCTTCCTATGGAAATACATTTACTAAGAGTGTCTTGAATGTGCTTCATAAAATGCGTTGTTATCTAACCATCATGTTTGAATAAATCGTACTGAAGCTTAATCTCATGATTATCACCTGATTAGTCCAAATTGTTCATTGAATGCTAAATCATCATAATCATATTAGTTTTGCATTGCATTGTTCTGCATAAGTTTGGGCTTTTCATTTCCTCATCGGAATCCAAACTCAACAATTTTCATCTCACAATACTCCGTGAACAGAAGAGCATACAACTTTTTGCACTAGAAAGGTGGAGCTTAGTTTCTCTTGTAATTTTTCATAAATATAGCAAAAAAAAAACTAGGATGGAAGGTAAGTCTATTTTACAAAGTACTGTACCTTATTTTGCAATCCAAGCTGACAATTCACATTTTCACATCATTTTTGTATGACACAGTGTATAATTATGATACAACTTCCTGGGGATTTTTTTTTCAGAACTGTATGAATTCCCCTCATTATTGGGGAACCTATGGACAAATTTTATATTGAACTCTTATCTTTTCACCGAATGGACGATGACCCATTTTTCTTCTGTAGTTGTTCCATTGCTACTCTCGGGATTTGGAATCATCGGGATGTACCTGCGGGTTATCGAACAATTATGCAGAGCATTCAACACTTCAGTCATCGTCCCGTTCATTTTGCTCCCCACCATTCCTTTCTTCGTATTAGTTTTGTTGTTACAATTCACTAGACTTTCAAACGAAGCAGATGAGCTCAACTATAAGGTATTGCAAATCAATTTCTAATTTTACATTTTTACTACAAAACTGTATCTATACTGTCGACCAGAAAACCATTTACACAGTTAAACTAAAAAAGATCCTAGATGTAGATAGCTTAGAAAAGGTTAACTGGTAAACACAGGTTTCACTGGAGGCATGTACACACCTTCTAAACAGATGCACCAATGAGAGCATCCTTTGTCTTATCTCAGTACCTGAATATTATCACTCATTAAAAAGTAGTAGATCATATTTCCTTCAAGTAGCTGTCTATTGTTTTACTGTAAGCTGAGAGTGTGAGTGAGCTAAAAAAAATAATGTTTTCAGTGCTTAAGTGAATTTGTTTATGCGAGCGCAGAAATCTTTTCAGTTTCTAGAAAATTGAATCCGATTGAATTAGTGCCATAGGACTCTTAAATCGTGCTGGCGTTACAGAATATTTGCACCAAAACTAAACACGGATTGAAAGTTTATGAAACGATAATGGTGGTAGCAACAATGTCAGAAATCATGAATGGTGAAAGTGCTGTTGACAAAATTGTGAAATCAAAATCAATGGGATTTAGTGTGCGTAAGATCCTTGATATGACCGAAGGTAACTTTTCAGTATCTTGATTAAAAATAGTAGCATGTAGCATGTAATAACACAACCCGTGTGTGTGTTATTTCAGCTCGTCAAAGTGCAATTAGCTTTAACTTATAGGTCGTTAGATTGGGGCCCGAAATACTTACCGATACAGAATAACTTATTGATTGATTGGTGATTTTCTTAGATGAGAACTGTGCATTAGTACCGAAACCAATTTCTCCAGCTTTTACCGCAACCAACAGTTTAGAAAGTCAGGGAGAAAATCACACTGAAACTTTGACGAATTGTGAAGACTCTCTTTCAAATTGTACGAGTAAATCAAACTCCCACGAAAACTTGGGTGTCAAAGGTAATTCAGCCATGAGTAAGAAAAAGAGACGAATTTTGTTCTCGAAACGTCAAACTTATGAACTTGAACGCCGTTTCCGAGAACAACGATATCTTTCAGCACAAGAACGGGAAGAGTTAGCTCATTCTATTCATTTGACCCCGACGCAAGTTAAAATTTGGTTTCAAAATCATCGCTATAAAACTAAACGGTACGGTATTTAATCGACAGAAGTAAATAATTGAAATGAACCCAACAAAAAAACCACATATTTAAAGGCGACATTTTACATTTTGTAGAATACACCATGAAAACCAAGAAGATGCCGCCACTACTCTAATGTTAGCGGGAACAATTCCTTATCCTGGACACATAGTGCAACCATTTTTCTCGCAAAATGTGCCGCTGGAATTCCTACTAGCCGAACAAAACGCTCTTTCTCATAGCACTAGCAGAGCCATATTTCAAAGCCATTATCAAAGCTCATCTCAAAGTGCCCCAAATTTTCCACGTATCATTCCTCCGGAATACATCCCTTTCCTCAGAGGTTATAGAAATGGCCATCCCTCGTAACGTGTAATAAGACTTTTAGTTGGGTTAGTATGTTGCCAGCTCATAACACTCTAATTGTATACTATATATGATGTTTAATTTCTCTACCAATAATTTTAGCTAAATACCTATATTTGAATCCACGGGTAGATTCTATCAGAGTTTGCGTGTATACTATAGTACTGACTGTGAGCCTTTACTATTCCAAGTGTCATACAAGTGGACAGCTCCCTTTTCTCAAGTGGGCAGAAAGGTAGCAATTAATAGTCTTCAAAGGACGAGTTGTTCTCGTCTCATGTTCAAAAGTATCGGTTACACTTTGATGAGATAATTACAGTCCTCTGTTGCTCACTTTTGAGTAGGTAGTTGGTTTGGTAGTAAGGACTTTTCCCAATGGGTGAAAAAAAACTCGAAAGGTTAGACTTTAGTTAGTTATAGCGAAGTCGAAAAGGCTTTTCACACTGACTCGACTTATATTTTTTGGGGTAACACCAAACATTTGTACATAAAACAGATAGTTTGTTATCTTGAACCTGGGTAGAATGAAAGTTTTGGTTGGGTGAATACTTAAAATATATTTTTCGAATGTAACTGAACTGACTTGACTGACTACAAACTAACTATTATACAATTCATTTGGTAGGTAGTATGCACGTTTGGGTTGCAAACTAAACTGTATCATTAGATTAGTGGAAACTGTAATCACGAGAGTGCCCCTTATAATTAAAAATAATTTTTTGGACCAATGCAGATAGTGGTAGCTTACAGAGCAGGTGCGGCGCGAGGAGTTAATAACATGTTTTCACAAGAGGTCCACTTATAGACAGCATCTCGTTTTTTCACTCTCTGGAAACTTGAAATTGCTCATTGTTGTTAACAATGGTACTACTTGCTACCACGGTGCTCCCTCTCTGACTCTAATGCTACCACCAATAATTACAAATCACTTTGACACACGTCAATCAATTTATTCGCTCTTGTTGTTTTCTTCCTACAGCCCAAAATTTTTTACAGAATAAATGAAAAAGCATGCTTCTTTCGTTCATGCGTGGAGTGTTTAGAATAATACTTAAAAAATATGTATTGTGTGCATACATGCATGCCTTAAGGGTTAATCTTATTTAGTTACTTGTATGCCACTTTCCCACCTAGATTTCACTTACCTACTTGCTCCAATTTTTGTAAACGATATCTTACGTTGAATCACATTTGGAATTCTGGGCAATAAATTCAATCCTTTCTGCATCAGACTCCTGAAAACAAACTGCAGTTTCTGAAAAATATGCCATGATTCCTCCTTGGTCATGATATGTTTTCCAATATGAGACTCCTGAATTGGCATGAGTGTCTAAACCACGTTTTTTCCTTTTATGGATGGGTGAAGCGTTGACTGAAGATTTTGGAATAATATCTATCGGTCGATCAAGTTTCATTTTGAAAGGGGACTCCAAATATGCTGCTCGGATGCAGGCATGCATGTTCACGTAAGTGGTATCCACATCTACTAAAAACCAAGAGCCCCACATGCGATCATCAATGAGTTGTGTGGGATTCTCCCTGTAAAAATATAAATTGGAAACAGGTTGTATGATGGTGACTTAAAAATTTTTGTTGCCAGCGAGGAAACTTACCTACCACCTTTTAATGAATTCAGTTTGTGCGTGAGTGGAATGAATGCTTTCAATTAATACGCTATTTGTTGTCTTTGTTGATTGTATGTGAAATGGTTGCGTTTTAACAATGAAATCAGGGTGAAAATATATTCAAAGGGAGTAATAATTATTCTTGCATGGTCGGTTGGCTGTAGTAGCGCTCTAATTTTTTGTTACATTCGTTGTGGCAAGCGGGCTATGAGAGATGATGATGATGATAAGGCGCAAAGGCGCTATACTTTTCCAATCAAGACCAATAAATAATCACATGGTTAGATTATTTTACGAATGCATGAAAACATGTTTTAGTTCATTCGGTGAGTGAGGGCAACAATGACTAAAGGGAAGTTGGCGTGCACGCAATCATTCATAAATATGAGAGAACGAAAAGCTAATGCTCATTGAATAAAAAAAA
>Ga0210040_10003598_pt1 | contig 20855 bp, 10 predicted proteins | sample CryGeyCG12114_NA_FD_185462 | JGI IMG/M metagenome (GOLD analysis project Ga0210040, IMG submission 185462) | Groundwater microbial communities from aquifer - Crystal Geyser CG19_WC_8/21/14_NA (SPAdes) (version 2) | ecosystem: Environmental > Aquatic > Deep subsurface > Groundwater | place: USA... | reverse complement strand
GTTAAGGCAATTACTTTGATTGATTTGATCAATTAATTTGATTTCAGACGAATTCAAACAAAACCACCCTAGAAACCGATTGTATAAAACTGAAAGAGGAAGTGACACGATTGCGAGCGCAGCACACAGAGCTTTGTAAAAAAATTGAAGGAGGTGAAGGCGCTAAAGCAGCTTTAGATGCTCTCCAAAAAGAAAACGAGCTAATGAAACAAAATATTGATGGAGCACAAATAAAGAATAGAGAGCTTGAAAACAATATTCAAAGCCTTAAAACGGAGTTGGATAAATTGCAATTCGAACAAAAGCGAGATATGGCGTCATTTGAAAAAGAAAAAACGGCTTGGAAAACTCAAAATGATCAATTAAAAGAGGATTTAAGCAGGAGGGTAATCATTTAAAACTACTAAAGTAATCTCATGATTATTTTTTTCTTTCGCTGGTCTCACTAATGCAACATTCAATTGCGATTTTTTCGATTTATCATAGGAATCAGAAATTGTTGGTTTAAAGAGTGATACGCAAAAGGCCTACGACAAAATAAGTGAATTTGGTGAGCTAATTTGCATCTTTTGTCTTTTAATCGACTTTTCCTGAAAAGTAAAAGGAGCTATACTCACTTTCCACAAAAAGGGTGCTTTTGTCCTATCCTTGTACACATAAATACAACATACACAAGACAAGAAAAATTTATGTCCTTTTTCCAGATAGTTTGTAATTGTTTTTTTTTTCGATCTTCCCTCTAGAAAAAAATACTAGTCAGCTGGAAAAAATCGTTGACGAAGGCAAAAAAAAGCTAAATGAAGTAAATAATGAACTGAATGCTTCCAAAAAGAAAGAGGTGAGTGGAGCTGCATCATTGTCATTATGGCATTTGTCGTGCATTATATTGATTGCTTATTATTGAAAAATTAACCTTCATTTTTTCTACTAAAGGGAGAGCTCGAAAATAGTCTTAATGCTGCCAATGTAGAACTTGCCAAAGTCACAAAAGAATTTGAGTCTGCTAATGAAAATTTGGAACAAGAAAAAGCTTCAATTGAAAAGCTTACTTCTTCGCTTAATGAAAAATCGCAGGAAGTTGCTAGTATTTCAAAGCAACTCACGGAATCTCAAAACGCAACTGAGAGCGCAAACAGAAAGCTAGAGAATTTGAGTCAAGCTAAAGCGGATTCCGAAAAACAGCTTACAGCTATTATTTCAGAGCTAAAAACTAAAGCTCAAAACGCCGACGATGTTATGAGAAGCAAGGTTCGTGAGCTGACCAAGCTTGAAGAGTTAACCAAAACAGAAATGGTAGGTTTTTTGTTTCTGAAGACAATTTTTATTTAAACATTTGTTTCGTCATTTCTAATATGTAATATAGTTGGTATTTTAAGTTTGTGTGTCTGTATATCATATTTACCTTGACTTATCTAAATCTTCAGAGCAAATTGAGAAAGGAGGTAGAGAAATTGGAATTGAATGGGAAAGAAAATCAAGCCCAAATAAAAGAGTTGAAGCAATCTTTAGCGGATTCGAATGCTGTTCATGAGTCCGCCAAAGGGAAAATGCAGCTTCTTCAGATTCAGTCAGATAAAATGGTGACACAGACTGTCGGTACGTATTCGAGTTAAATAAAATATATTTTTAGTTATATTATTTACGGATAACCCTCTTTCTAAAAACGATGGGCACTTAATACTTATGTCACGGAATACTTTAAGAATAAACTGCATATTTTTTACAGAATTGGAGAAGAAAATAAAGTCATTAGAGGAGGAAAAGTCACTTTTAATTGAGCGCTGTTTATCTGGAGAAGCGGATGTGGAGCGGCTGAACGAAATAATTTCTGAACTGAAGAGAAAACTTCAAGAATCCCTGTCAGCATTACAAGAGCTTGGAAGAGAAAACCAAAGTCTACAAATGGAATGTGCCAAACAGCAAAATCGAAAATGGAAAGATGATTCTATTGTGACAGCATGTTCTCATTGTTCCAAAGAATTTTCCTTGACAATCCGGAAGCATCACTGTAGAATGTGTGGAGAAATATTCTGCAATGAGTGTTCATCAAAGAATGCCACGATTCCAAGTTCCAAAAAGCCTGTACGAGTTTGTGATGCTTGCTATTTAGAAAACTCAGTCAAATAATCAATCATTACTTTGTTTAGTTGTGTTGTTCATTAGCTTATAAACTGCATTCGTCTTCAATCAATATCTACATATGCACTATTTGTTGTTAACCCATGTAGGTTTTACTTACTGTATTCTGTTTTTATCTATTTACAATGATTCTTACTAAATCTACATTGCCTGTAACTTGCGATGAATTATTGAAAGTTTGGAATTAACAAAGTAGTCTCATTTTTTTAACTCATGGCAAACTGTTCACTATTGTCTTCGTATTTTTGAAATAAAGTGTTTAAAAATAAATTGAGTTGTATTTTATTTTGTTTTCTGGTTTTAAAATTCTATTTTGGGTATTAATTCTCCTATAAACTAAAGCCAAGCTGTTTGTATGGCCGGACTCGTTATTTCCAGATCCAGAGAATATGCAATTTTTGTTGCGAGAGTTTATTTGTGAAAATTTTCCATTTTCAATTTATATATTTCTGAATTCAAAACGATTTTCAATTTTTTACGGATTTAATCTCTTTGAATGACGCACCTGCTCGTAATTATTATTATGGAAACAGCTTAAACTTAAACGACCAAAGAATGCATTTAAATAGCAAATAGGCATTTGCCAAACTTTTAACCACAGATTATCAAACGGCACCCCTAAGATCATAGCTTCATGCTGAAGGCAGAAATTTACATTTACTTTTAGCTGTCCGGAGTAGCTATGCTCCTTTGTTTGTTGTTACCCAGTTTTGCAGCGCATAATTCGATTATGCATGATCGTGCGCTTAGCAAAGCACGTATTCTTTGTAGTAGCATGCTAATTGCGGAACAGCGGAATACTAGTTTCATATCTTATCATTGTGTCCTGATATTGTCAATTGGATGCACACTAGATGGCAGATGATTCAGCAATGAAAGAATCAAACGAACTCCGAAATAAATTGTCCGACGCCGTATACGATAAATATTTCTACAATTTGTATAAACACGACCATGTAAGAAACACAGGTATAGATTTGATATAACGGTGGGTGATGATGTATGGGATTTAGAATCGTGGGATAGTAGTGCAATGTGCACTATTCATAGGTTCTTGTGTAATTCTTTTCTGGCCAAGAAATTTCCCATCCATAGGTCTTTTCGGTTTTCCCGAATAATTTTTCAATCGTTGAAATATCATTCTTGTCATTTTAAATATTTTTTTCCAAGGGTTAAAAAACATGGTTGGCATTCTTAATTGGTAATCGGCAGAAAAATTGCTGATAGATTATTTATTTCTTAACTTTATTGATGCATCAATTTGATTGTTTTGCAGATATTTCAGCAAGCAGGTGTGAGAGAAAAAACACAATAAGGGTACACCCGATGCCGTGTAAACTCGTACATTTCTACGTGCGTAAATCTCCCAGCTAATCAGATCAGTAAGACGAAGTTGGAAGTCTGTTCTGATTGGCTGGGAGATTTACGCACGTAGAAATGTACGAGTTTGCACGGCATCGGGTGTACCGTTAATATTACAAAGATTCAGCTTATAGTTGAAGACTAGAGCTATGAGTGTGGGCAGTTATGTATATAGTAGAGTAGCTAGACTTTGAAACTTTGAATGAGAATGATATTGTAATTATCAATAAAACAACAATAAAATATAGCACAGTGTACATGCTGACTCTATAATGGATGAAGGGATAGTTCTGGGGGGTAGACATATTAGCGACACTACTCGAGTTTCATTCCTGGCTCCAACCAAATTTTTAACTTGGTTATATTACAACTCACGAACTCAAGGGACTTCACATTTTCTAGAGAATATTATTGTTAGTGAAACACGTGAACATCAAATAAACAATAATATGGGCGTTAGCTGTAGGAAAATCGATTTACTCTGCTCACCTATTTGTGCAAGGTATGGTTTACAGTTTACGGCTACTAACAGTTAGTAACTAAAATCCTAAAAACACTTCGCATTGTTAAAGTACAGAAAAAGTTGTTTACATTGAATATGTCCTGAAATAGTTTGTAATAAAACAAGTAAAATATGAATGACATGGTAAAACAAATGTGTGGGCTAAACTTTATAGACTGAGACTGAGAGTTCATAAATGATTCACTCACAAAAAAACTAATATGTACAATACTAATACTCGAATATGAGTCAAAAGGAAACTGGTTAGGTAAATTAGAATGACAGAAAAGAGAAAGTCAATGGACTAGCTTAGCTCAAACTGTGAGCAAAAGTTTTCAAGCGATCAATGCTATTAGAGCGATATTACGAGTTAGAATTTTTGGTTGATTAGCTTTAGTTAAATCTGAGACTTTGGGTCCCTGAAACTAAAAAAATGATTAACAAAATTAAAGTTAACTTTAATTGTTTACGAAGAGTATTTGATGTATGGGAAATAATGTAGTATTTCACAGGAATTTGTGAAAGGGAGACTGACTACCTTTGGTTATGAGAAGAATAGCTTTACACTCCTTATTCAAACGTATTGTGGATAGTGACAATTCTATCATTTCATGTATTTATTTGTCAACTACATAGTTTTAAGAAAAGCTTTTTTATGACTGAAAATATAATAATTGTTTGACACCTCAAACTGATATGGACTTATGAGTCTGCAATAAACTCTATTATTATAAACATGTGACGGTTGTATTGTATTCTCTATGATTTTATTATTTCACACATCACACATAAAAAAGGGACCTTACTCTAAATGTGTTTTCACTCAATATCATATTTACCACACTAACTACACTGCATCTATGAGAAAAGGATGTAAGCATGAATATGTTAACAATGATCAGTTTTTATATTAGCATTGTCTTTGGTAGTTTAAAATATCTTTTAAACCATGCTCATTAGTTTTCTCGGTTGTTTTTTTAATAAAACTACAGATAGCAGTCGAAAACTCGACAGGCTAAATAATGTTTAAATCCACCTCGTCTAACTCACTGATTAAAATGTCGATCCTAGTAGTTAAGCTTAACTTTTTGAACACATCATTAATTAATCTACAAAATCGTTTTCCAAAGAAATAAATACTAGTTCAGCACATAGTAAAATCCATGCACGGATTGTATGTAGGAAGGGCTTGCAAATTGATTTGTTAATGGAATTCCCTCGTGCAGGTGATGAAATACATGTTAAAATCATTATGCACATTCACAAGTTAATTTATTTGCATGGAAAACTAATTATATTGTGCGGCTCATCATATTATAGATCTTTGGACATCATTTAGTATAACAATTTGGTGCCACAGCTGTGAACTCCATTGGTGGCTAAAAAGTTAGGAAACTAGAGTATCATCAGCAAAATATTAGTCTCAAACTGAACACGAGTCATGAAAACTAATTACATGGGTAAGGTGAGGATAATAAAGTTAGCGAATTCACGCTATTAGAACAATTTCACAAAACTAGTCATGAATTAAGATAAAGTTAATTAAGAAAGTGGGAACTTGTCATTTTACTGTGATAATGCATAATCCCGACATGTTATGAATGAAAAATAATTTTCTGCAATGGAATCCTTAATATTTAAAAACTATCTAACTTTTGCTATTTTCTGAATTTTCACTCGCTTTCTTAGCCAACTTTTTAGACTCTCAGTATAATCGATTCGTTAATCATAATTAAGCATGTACAACGTTAGTCTCCCCCTGTAACTTTTTTACGCTCCACAAATTAATTATTGAACTTATTATAATTAGTGCACGCATACAGCTAACAAGCAAATTAATTGGTTTCATGCATTCTAGTAAAACTTATAGTAAGTCAGCACTTTAAAACAATCATTATGCCTCAACTTAACTCTTTCCCAACTTCAACTTCCAAACCAAACCATGATAAACCCACAATAATTCTTGGGCCAACACAACTGCTGATTTAAACATTGGATGCAAACCCATATTCTGTCTCTAACCATTAATTAGTTGTCATGCACGTTGCGTAATGATCCTTTTATTACCAACAGTCATGGAAAATACAAAAAATTTACATACATAGCAATATAATTATGAAAACCAACGCTTTTAATAAACTTTGGTTGGGTTTCTTTGTGTAGCGTGCTCAGCTATTCTCATTGACTCACTGTGAGTTCTGGTTTGATGAACTTCCTGGTCAGTAATTTCAGCTCATAAGTGCACATTATGGGTTTTATCCCTGATTCCTTTTAATTAAATCGCTTCTTTCCTTTCAACCACATTCCAACACGAGAGCATCATTATTATCACCGTTGAGCATTCTCACAGTAGAAAGGAAAAGATGAAGGGGCGGTATATAGTATGCTCACACACATTAACCTTGCATGCTTAGCAGTAAGTATTATTGGAAAATGAAGAAATGCGATGAGCCGTAACTGGTTGAAGAAAAGCCGTTCTCATAACCAATCTAGTATAACACAAGAGCTGAGAATGCACTCCAAGGTGCTTATCTCAATACATGTAGTGACTACAACTCGGACTTATTACCCCGTCTCGATCCTCACATGTGATCAAAACTAATGGATGGATTAGAAAGTTGGTGACCACAATATGCGGAGAAAGTATATTGAAATACGGAAAAGCCATATAGGTTTAACTACGACGTGGAATTTACTTGAGAGCAGATGAAAGTTTATAGTGTACTTGTGAGCACATTAATGAGCTACGAATAGAATCTTACAATCTAGACGTGGTATAACAGGAAGAGTCTTAACGGCAACATAGTTAGTTAAAGACATAATATATCCGTGCCGTACTCGTGTAAATGTCTTAACATGAGGTTGACACCTTATTCGGGCGGATAGCATATAGTCGTTCACAGAAGCTGTAAATAAACTAGTTGGGCTGAATGGACAGACGTAAAATATGGCATTTACAGATAAACGATTCTTAGTTATGGAGTTGTGGATCATAAGTTTGTTTATAGGATTCAAAAGCGTGTAATTCTAACTAAAAGTCTGTGTGTTAAGTACTCTTGCCAGCAGTTAGTAGATAAATTAAGCATATAAATGCTACGTTTATTGCATTACTAACTGGGTGATTACTAAATATACCAGAGAATGTATGCAGTAGCGTGCATGCATAATCTACACTCGGAAATTCTCCTTCCATATCCATCCAACCGTGCTCTGTAATTCGCCAAAATAATCAGCTCAAGTTGGTGTCAGTTGACACAGGTTTTGCTGACTAGCATGGAAAGTAGGAATTGTAGGATTATGTACCTACGGAAAATTGAAAAGAGGACACACAATGGTATCAAAGTAATCATAGATGAAATGTAGTGATAATTGTTCCGAGTGTTGGGTAATAAAAATGAAAGGGCATGCAGCGGAATGTTTAAAAATCTATAGTTCCGCTCACAAAACCTGAATGAATATATATGTAGTCAAATTTTTTCTCTGCAAGCGCTGGAGAAAAAGCAATATTAGAGCCCACAGCTAGTGAAGCATGTGTAATGATTCACGGGAAAATGGACTTGAAAGAAAAAGTTGATTCAGATTGGATTTTTCCCTAGTCCACCGTTCCTACAGTAACTTATCAATTGGAAGTTCCCTATCAAAGTCTTTTATGAGTTTGACTGCATTCATATTTTCATCTCATCTTTTTTATTGCTCGCAATAACAGCGTGCGACCCAGTTTACAGGAGTAGTACTAAGGACATGGTAAATTTCGCTCATTTCGGTACACACATTCCACTTTTAGTGTCCTATTTAAAAGGACCAAAAAAATGCTTATGCAGCTCTAGAGGTATAAAGCATTTTCAAATATTTATAGAGGTGAATTGAATTGTAAATCGATTTCATTTGTGAGCAAACAGATGCCCTTCCAACGCCAAACACTTTCTGGTGTTTGGACCAGCCTGCGTGTGGGAAGTAGTAAACCTTTGAAAAGGTAACGGACGGCAATTGACTCAACTTATTCACGAATCCAGTGCAGCTTGTATGTACGTACACCCTTCCAGTTTCAATCAAATGATTATGAAAGGAATATATAGTCAAGCAGTATTTGCCACACAAAGAAAATGGTAATGAGCTCAAGTGCACTCACTTCTTGTAGGTTTATACAGTTCAATCCCAAACCAACGAATTGACGGTAACACTGGTAAGAATGTGTGTCCGAAATATGTTCATGAGTGATTTTCATGAAGAGAGATACAAAATGTTCCTTAAATGTACTCTCTAGTATATTTATATTTTATAAAATATTTTGATCCGATGCGGCCGTTTAGCTTCAAAATAGCAAAATCCGCGAAAAAATTGGAATAAAACAACTGGGGTTATATGGGACAAAAAGAAGTAATAACGGACCCTATTTTTACTAAATTTTTACGTGTTATATTTGGTGTGCAAAAATTAAAAATTGGGTCTTGAGTTGGGCCCAATTTTTGTGGATTCTTGTTACCCCTGTAAATTTCGACCGATTGATCATCGGATGGGAATATTGAGGAAAGCTTTAGATACATTTTACAAAAACCATGAGCTGAAAAAACTCATGAATATGCTTTGGACGTTGTGACTGAGAAACTGAAAATAAAGCCGGAAAAAATGCATTCATTTTTTGCTTCATATTCACTAGTTCAGTGATCTAGTTCAATTCATGTAGTGTAGCCAGCCTCTGTCATAATCAAACTAGAATAATTAATGTGAAGTTCCAACAACACACTCCAATACGAAAGATTTTAAAGCTCTTCTTAATTCTAAAGGGCGGAAGCCATTGTAAATCTTGCACTGTTCCAAAAATATTCGCAATGAATCTTTCAAAGCTTTTAGGGGCGGTTTAAGTTACAGCCCAGTTACAAACCAGTGTTTTGTGATTTTGCTTGAGCTTATAATCATTTATATCTACAAATAAGTACACTAAATATTTTTATTGTCGACAATAAACAAGTTTTCCATGGTAATATCAATAAAGTAAGAATTATAGTCCGTTTTTCTGAAGTATTCACCTGGTTTCGCTAAAAGGTTTAGCAAAATGTATTCCGTAAAATAAATAATCTTCTAATGATTTGCGAAACCAAAACAGCAAATCCTTTTTGGGGTGAATGTCTACTCATATTGGAGGAATAACAGACATGATAAGAGCATAGTAATTAAAAGACGATCAACTCTGTATAGATAGTAGGGTTTGGGAAATCACTTGATGCATTTCTAAAGTATTCTCTGGAAAACATAGATTGCTTTGTTTATTATAACTTACAAGCAAATGAATTCCCTAGTCCCACAGGCCACATGCTGTTTTTGTAACCTTTTAAAGTGCAAAAACGTTTAATTTGTAACTGACTGACGACCAGGTTTCCCTTTGATCTTTCAATCTTCATTATGAATATGGAAAAAGGGGTTTTCAAGGGACTTTTATAAAACTGGCAGTTTACACAGTTCAACCTATTCATCCTACGCAACCGTAACTTTTATGTATAAAACATCTAAAACAAAAAGAAAACTATGTGTAGAAAACTTACAAATTATGTGCGAGACTCCCAAGTTAGAAAAGAAGTATTTTCCCAAATCAAGGTTCATTTAGGCCCAAACGCTACATTTATGATGATGGTTTATTTGGCAAACAAATCAGTGTTAATAAATACAACTTTCTCTTTATCCAAGACTCAATAGTAATACTAACTTTTGTAGCAGAAAAAACTGCTGATTACAAGGGCATCTAAAGGCGTAGTTTCCTAAATTTGCTTCCAACAGAAACATTGTTTGCTTAGGGGCGTACCGAAACAAGATTTCTGTCTCAACTCGTTTGTGCTTTCCTAGTTTCATCATTTAAAGTATACATAGCTAATTAGCTAATCCACAGACTTTCTCTTCTCTTTTCATTCTAATTTCCACACAGCAAGTTTCACTTTGACTCCCGTTGGAACGTGTTCCATAAATACCACACTTATTAGCTTTCAGCTGTTGGCCATGCAACTACATAATACCAATATATGTAAATACAAGAGAATTCTTGAACCATCCAAATCCCATGTTGTACTTTACCTTGTTTTCCCGGTTTCTCACTATAGTTGATTTTATACGACAACATTGAAAATAATACGAGCTAGGTCTTTATTTGCGTATGTACTACCTATAACTAACTAACTAACTATACCTTTCCCCATCAAATGCTTTTCACTTTGCATTCAGGTCCATTACTACCTGTGGTACCACGCATTGTTCCGCCCAAAGGAAAAAGGTATTACTAATGAAAACAGCCATTAAACCATTGTGCATTACTTACTTACTAACTAACACATGACGTCCAACTCACTAACAAGTTACCTAACGTTGTTTACCCACCTAATATAACCTAATTTTTTTCCTTTCTCATAGTATATCCGAAAAAAAGTCTTGTCTCACTATCTCACTCACATCTCCTTGCAATAATTACACACGCACACACCTTTTGGATTATCTTGCACGGAATCACGCCTTGTAAATCTGCCGCTGACCAGGACCAACAAAATGAGCCCCGTGTGTACTTTCCCAGTGATTACAAAAAAGTGAGCTGACCTTATCTTCATACGTAGATTCAAGTCATATTCCTTCTCTTCTTTTGTTATCAAACGTACTCCATTCTCTATTCATAAAGGAGACCTATTCTCCTCAAAATCCTATGCCATGTATGTGTGAGCACAATAATAATAGGCATTGTGATGTGCATAGTACGCAGTCAGTCAGTCAGTACATGTACTAGCTATGTACGGGCTCATCAATGCTCACTCTCTGTACTTTGAGCAACTACTGGCTTTTCCTGAGCCATATTTTTCCCTTCTTCGTACCATTCCTTTCTCCACGTAAGGTGAATTGGGGGAAACAACAGACTTTTTACTTGTGAGAATGCACAGTCACTCACTTTTCCCACCGACGCAGAGTCTGTACCTATATGGCAGGACGGAGAAAATGAATTTGTACAGCTTGTACGGACTCCTGTGCCTCATTCCTTTCACAACTGTAGTAGACTCCAGTGCACAAAGAACGCACACAGTACATTATACAGGACGATCTGAGGTCTAAAGTTGAACGCCGTTCTCACAAACGCGTCGTTGTCGACACACGGTTTCACACTTGTCATTATCCAACTGGTGTTCGTACACCATTCCAGGTTTTCCAAATTTAGTTTCACGTTTGTGTGCGTGTGCAGTGACGCCGCAGTGGTCGCAGCGATTTGACTCTACTACCTAAATATTAATTGCCGTTCAGCAATCAAATCAACGAACTTTAGTTTGTTAGTTAGCTAATACCAAAAAAAAACGACTTGGTTAATTTAGAAAGATTCTAAAGAAGCACATAAATATTATTTTGCTGGACGTGGGATTTGGAAAGCAAGGTCTGTTTCGCGTAGATTTAAAAGGGGGAAATATTGCTTTTGTGGGGCAACATTGAACACAGTGAGAAAGTTGAGTGAAAAAGCTTTTAGTTTGTGTTGCCTGGAACAACTGTAAAGTGTTGGAATAACATTATTATTTGCCACAACAGACTTGCTCGATAGTTCTTAACAGGAGAAGATTTTGTTGACCAACGAACTCTAGAGTGCGCGTCCGCATTTCTCGCCAAGTGGATCCTACAAGGATTGGTAAGTTGACTTAAGAGAACGTGTGAGAAATAAGCCATGTTTGCGTTTCCTTGATAAGCCAACAGCAAAGGCTACTTATTAAAACTAATAATGGATTGCCGTCGTTTTTTTGTTTGCTAATCACATATAAAGTATCCATCCATGAAGTGGTGAACACTAATAGCTTCGACGGTCCATTCGTTTGGTCACAAAACGGAAATGATTTTCCAAGTGACAACCTTTGGTACACCCATTTTATTTTCGCTCTTAAAATTAATTCTTGTGTCAAAGACTTTGTGAGACTAAGGTTTTTATCCGGTCCCCCCGTCTTTATAGTTACACTTTTAGAGTTAAAAGTCTTTGTATTATCTTTGTGTGGTCGTTACTTTAATCTCCAACATGGTTGTAGGGCTTCCTTTTCCATTTTTATCACTGTATGATGATATTATTATGAGAAGCCATGTCCATGCTTTATCTGGGTTGAAAGCAAAGCTTTTTCCTCCAGTATACCAAACATTTATGTGTATTTACGAGCAGGCTTCCACATGGACAGTTTTTATGTCTCTGAATCATGTAACAGTGTAGTTTTCAGTCAGTTAGCTGTGTTGTCGGTAGTTAGAGGTTGGTCAAGCGTTTTTTAGGGGTCACAGTTTGGCTACATTTTCCAGTTTAGTATACAGTGCTCAAGGGAGACAAAGTGAGATAACATTTGCTCTAGTCTGTGAGTTTCCTTTTAGGGCACTGTCAGGTAGCAGTAAAAGCTTCATGTTCTTCCTCCGTAGTCAACTAATGACTGACGGTGTGTTGTTTAGTACCAGCTTTTGCTAGGCAATCCCTATGCATGAGGTGCTGTAGCAATTTGTAGACTACTAACTAAATGATGTAAAGCCATAAGGAAACGCTTTGCCAAATGAAAAGTTCATTAAATAAAGTGAGACGCTGACAAAGACCTTATAAATACGTGTAAATTGTTTGAACATCATGAATGTTGTCATTCCGCTTTTCAGTTGTAGGCAAAATTCTGGAATGTTGAAATGTTTTCCTCTTTTTATGAAGCAAAAAAAAACACTTCAAGTTAAATGAGGAGCGTTTTTTTGCATAGATGAATAGTTTTTTTAGAATCCTTGCTCGCTCAGTGAATTCTTCAATAACTGTTGTTTACCTCCTATTTAACATAAAATGGTGGCTCTGCAGGAGCCTCTGTAGGGAACAGTATCTACAAGTTGAATGGCCGGGTACCTTTGATCATCGTCTTTATTTACTCTTTTTTAATCAACAAAGGAGATAATTATATGTGCTTCAAGGAGAACGAAATACTAGATATTCATACAAAAGCATACTGTGGAACGGCGCACGCTGAAACTTTCACAATTAACAAAATATAATTGAGTTGAACAACTACCATTTCACAATAGTAGTTTCTGTTCTTCAAGTTTTATTGTGGAACCCAGAATACAGTAGCGTATTATTTGAGATCTGGTTATCATTTTCTTGTGCATGTTGTCATCATTGCTCAAATATTCCTTTGAGCATTTAGCATAAACTTTTAAATCATGTCGTAAACTAAACACCCCTAAATGCCTTGGCTAAAAAAGGAAAATAAAAACATACCTATTTATTCACAATACAATTATTGCTTGCTCTTCTTGAGCACATTATAAAAAGTCATTCATGTTCCATAGTAGAATTTTGTTGGATTGGTTTGTCCAATTCTAACTGGCTGTAGGTAAACTTATTTGTGTGTCTTATATCTGTTGTACATTTGGCATTTGGTCTAATGACATTCCTGTTTCCAATCGATTCCTCTTTGATCATAAAAAGATAGAGCCATCTTCATTTATTCATTGGACTCCGGATTGATTATCATCTCTTAAGTTTAGTTACCCTATCGTCTTCCAGGATTTCACATCATCCAATGGTTGAGTTACCCCACTGCACCTACTAACTGAACTGTAAAAGACAAGTTCAATAAAGTTGTGGGCAAAACTCGTAGTTTTATGAAAATACATAGACTACACTATCCAAACTTGTCTCATAGGCTTTACTATTCTACATGACATAATAAATCTTAGTCACTCTCTCTTGAAAGTTGTGGGTCGTGAAAAGCAAACTATGTGGCCTACTCATTCCAACAGAAACGGGATCTCTTTGTATACTTACTTTACCTAGCTTCTACTTCATGGTTCCCCGGTCTTGTCAGTCAGTCATAAGGCGCAACTTTCATATTGACATCGATATTATCTTGTCTACGTGCATTAATATTTAATACTACTCGCACAGGCAGACAGGCAAGTCGTAGACGAAAGGATTTTCATCTGATGATAGGATTAATGTCTTCATTTTAAATAACAGGCAATGGTCTCTTATTTGTTTTTGTGGGCCCAACATAAATCTACGAGCACGGAGATAATGATGCTCAGGACATTCAGTTTGCTAAGCTCCAACTCCAAGGTAGAAACAAGATCCTTTTTCAATAATCTGCGGCGGATGGTGTTACACTATACCTTCCTTACCAGGGCCAAGGATTCTTTGTCTCCTGTATGAAGTCAAGTCAAAGGCGCACCACCATGTCCATATATGCAAATAAGAATGCGGATAGAGTTGCTTATACATGTTTGAATGAAAAAAGATAGGTCGCACGTTCACAACAGATTCCTAGGCTTGTATGTGTGATTCATGCTTTCCCTGAAGTTTGTAGAAATATTGGAAAATAGGAACCGTGTTGACATTTCAACATCTGTAGATCGTATTACCAATATTTTTTGGCATGGATAGAAAGACGACTAGATCGCATGTGTTTATTTACATAAACTCACTTAGATTGTGGTCTCAATAGTATTACAAGGGTATTAAGAAATGACGTACAAAGTTACATTATCAATCTTCACGTCTTATCCCCATACTTTATGCTAAATCTTCTTTCAAATATACATCAAATTACCTTCCATAAAGCATTCGATGTTCGTGATTCATTCAACATTTTTTTTCAAACTGTGGAAGTAAGTTAAATTGATTTAGTCCTGTCGGAAACGTCCACAGTGTGACTGTGTATCACAATGCTAATGTATAAACAGTTATCTAGTTTTATTGGAGTGATGGAAAAGGAATGGAAATGTATAGAATATTTCGACAATTGTTGCATACCGGCATTAAGACTTTCAAAATCCTTATGAGTGAATGTATTGGTGAACATGTTTTCCGCTTTAGAAAAAACTTAAGGGCTTATTCGTACTTACTTACTTTTGCTAGTTTGCTTTCTCCATCGTTTCCCTCTAAATCTAATAGCTCCGTCGGCCGACTTCCTACTTAACTAGAGTCCTATTTATTGAATACTTCCATATTTAGAATCACTAGGTGAAACGCACTGAACCTCATGAACTCTCACTACCCACACAAAACTAGCAGTCATAGCCGTACCTTGACGACCCGAAATAAAGAATTGTAAGGGCTTTTGTTTGCACCAGTAGTAACTTGAGTATGGACAAAGGATTTGTACGTAGTTGACGTTGTATACTAATAGTTTCCACTAGTCCATGACCCACTGAGGTTAATATGGACGGTTGAGGGCAGGCCAGTTCAGAAGAGAAAGGAAGGAATCCGATTTAGTAGAAAATATTCTTTGGTCATTCCAGAAGAAGTCTATGTTTGCGAAACTTATGTGTATGTGGTGCTCAGGAAAAAGGGCAATTTAGTTTAGCTTGGGTACTGCTTTGTATAGAGGAAGTAATGTACTTTTTTGTTGCACTTTAAGCTCCACATTCCATACTTTAGTATATCGCAAAGTTTGAAACTCCATAGTACGTTCGTATGAGTGATTTCAGAGAGCACTCACAAGGAACAGAAAGGGGAAAAGTAAGTCTCTTCGTCTTCTGGCTTGCACCTTTCCGTGCGAAAAGCAAAGTTCGGAAAACTTGTCTATTAGAATTTTACACTGATTGATTCTCCGGGTGGTTCAGGATGCACGGAACAAGGGAGACCATCAAATTTTGCGTGTGTAGACGATTTCTTGTGAGCCCGATGCCCGATTAGTTTGATCAATCAGTCTGGAACTGTCGAATATGAACGGACGTTTTTATTTGGATAAATGAGTGATCAGAAACCATTCATTTGTTAATAAACTACGAGTTTTGTGGTGCTAGTGGCAGGGCTGTTAAATCTACTTTTTTGGCGGGAAATAGTTTTTTAAAGTGACAAGTTTGGCTTTGTGAGTTTTATCTGAAATATTACTCATAACATTTGGTAGCGCTACGCAATTCTTTAAGTGCTCCAAAATATTTTCATGATAACGAAAGGGTCAATGTATTTCTTGGGCCTAAATGTTCGAGCCAATAAATTGGGGGATTTATTTATATGCTCCTGTATGGTCTGCATATCTTTCTCATCTCGACAACCATATATTTTAGTCATTTAAATTATATTCGACTGAGAAAGAGCTTTTTTACGATTGCACTCAACTGCTATTTCACTGGCAACTTTTACTTTTTGATCATTCAATGCCACAATGCATTTATAGTTACCAGTCCACTCAACAGACTACTTTAGCTGTCTCTTCTTATAAAGTGCACAGCGAAGTATTACTTTACTAACAACTCTTATAGTTAGTTTAAAAGTGAAATTCTTAAAGTCTTATTTCGTCATAAAAAATCTGTGAACCATTTCATGATTTCAAATAAACTGGCTTTTTCAATATTTTGAGCTGAATATAGCTATTTTATGTAATTCGGTTGATTAGATATTTCCGGAGAAAAACTTAGCCGTCAGCTGTGCTACATATTATTATACAGCTAAGCATTAATGGCTCGGTGGATAAGTGCTAAATCCTTCTCTGCCTCTGCAGTGCTCTCAGTTCGACTGAGTTTGGCTACATGAAAAAAGTTTGGTACAAACTAGTTTGCTAATATGCATTTTGTGTCTTGGACCGCTCAGTTTTCTTACATTTGTTTACGCTCGGATTCCGAGCAATACCGTTACGTTGAGTCAAAGAAGTCAACAGTGGCCGGGGGAGATTATGGCACATATGATAATTAGCTTTGATTAAGGATTTGTGGCGACGGGACGTATTATAATGAAGTACCAGACATTGTGTATACCGGCATTTCTGCAATAGGTCTATTGACTATAGAGCTTGCGCGGAGTGTCTGTAGATGTGTATAAAAACACAGAAAGCCATCAGAAATACTTATGTACATCCATGCTACATAGTGAATTGAATTGCATGGTTTATTAACGTGACAATGAGGCTTGGTTTTTTTCAGAAACAGGTTACAAAGATAAATATCATAAAATAAATCAACAGTCAGCTATAGGTCAGACATTTGTCCATAATATTCAATAAGTGACCATACATTTAATTTCGAAATCAGAGGTCAGACAACAGTTTCATTCAATCAATCACAAGATTTACACAAGAGTCAAATTTTGTTGGTATGCCGGTTTGTTAAATACCAAGAGGGAGATCATTTCAACGACGCGCACAGCCAGCATTATAATGGAGCGAGTATACAAGTTTCAAATGCATTATCTATCCAAACCACTCAAATCTTGCATTGTTAAACCTCCTTGAATACGTCCGTGTATTGCTGTGAGCTAAGGAAGCGTTTTTGTTGCCATGATCGATGTTCTATCATAACTCATTCATTTCAAGAGAGGGTGACAGCTTTCCAATTTACTTAAAACGACTTGGTCTGTATGTGTACCTCTTACTTGAGTCACTATATCTAATGTCATAGTCACGGTAGACATGCATCAACCGCTTTAACCACATCTTACTGGCGAACCAAGCTTAGAACTGGAGCTATTGTGAACACGGAGAATAAATATTATTCAATTCGCATGACCCGAAATGAGAAAATGAATGTTGTGGTAGACTTGTCAGTTTGTCAGAGAAGATTCATCAACCCACCTCTTTGTTGTTCACACTGATATGAATTTACATGTCAACTCTAACTAAGGGTAACGTTTCTATTTCTTCTAGCACGCGACAAACATATAATTACATTAGACATGGGACAATAACTCGCAGGCTGTGTTGTAGCTTTAAGTAATTTGTCTGCCAAAGCGGGAGGAAAACTCCCGGCAGTAGATGTCTACTTGTATACGTGTACGAAATGCTCTGCACGTCCGTAGAGAATGAAAAGATTCGCAAGATTTGCATGGCTCAATAAATTGACATAAGGTTTCCAAAGTCTTGGTCTCATGACACTGCATGACTGTATAACTACTACAAGTGAACTCCGTTTGTTGAATAATTATAGGAATCGAGTTGTCAAGATGATTTTGGGTAAACTCCCCGAAGGATTGAGTTTCCGGGAGGCAGCCGAAGAGGCACTGTGTGGAAACGCAAAGTAAGTTACCATGAAGGAACACATATTATTATATGAATGAAAAAATGAAATATGAGAAGGTTCACAATTATTTTTTCATCCCAATTTCAAAATGTCGTCTAAGGATTATTGTTACTAGTTGGATCATAATGGCGTATCAGCGTGGACTACTAACGACTGCACATTTATTTAAAAGAATGAGATTCTGTCTGTGCACAAACTGTAAAGCCGTAGTAAATGCGCTTTTGCGTCAACATATTTAGTCAGTAAAATCTCTTTGCAGTATTTTGGTACGTGTCTTTGAAGACTGTTTTTATTATTTCGAATTTAAATTTAATCTCCGTTCAACAGTATGACAGACAATCAAATTGCCTTAATGAGGTATCACTCGTATCACGAAATAATAATGAAATAATAATAATAAGACACTGAAAAGACTATATTTATCTATTCGTTACCGTTACAAATACAAATATGATTGGCTCCAAACGTAGACACTGCTCAGCTAACTACAAGTTTTATTATATTATGGTTTGTACTAAGCTCTGGAGCTAGATTATGTTTCTTCTTTTGAAGTTGGCTAACTAGGAACAACATAGCCAGCCTTGTTAGCTTCAAAAGCGTTCACTGAGTGCATGGGCAACAAACAGTGGAACAAATATGATGATTTGATTAAATAATTCCTCTCTAATATCTTTTGTAGGACTCAAGGACTCTGTGCTACTCAGCACAGCAAGCAGCATATTCTGCCTGCTTTGTATCGCCAGGCTTTACTTCGAGCGAGACGGGAAGAGTTGGGAAAACATCATTTCCCATTTCAGGAGCATCGTTTTGGTCCACATATCGACTACTCCACCGATGCGATCATCTATGTCACGGTAATCTCTCTCGTTTTTATGTCTTCCGTCTCTATCTCTTTAATTCTGCTAAGTAAATGTTTTCCTCTCATCATGGCCCCTTCCCAACTTATTCAAGTTGAACTGGAGACAAAGTCAATATTGTTCATAAGGTTCATCGCTTTCCCCCTTCCGTTCCCAGTTGACCACAATTTGTCATTTATATGGACCGAGTCGGGGTATATTCTGTAGTCAGTTTAGTTAATATTTGTTCCATGCTGACTTTCTGCATGGTATGTAAATAGAAAGCTGTAGAACAAATTGACCAAGTGTAATCAATAATTGGATCTACTGTGTTTAGTGTTGACATGCACATTGTGGCTTCAATGTGGTCCCTGACATTGCAAATTACAAGGCAATTTGTATTATAGATCCCTAGAAATAGTTAATGTTAGTTAGTGTCATTAGTAGTGTATAGAATGCCAAAAAAAGGTTTGATTGGCTGTTCAATACTGCTGGAAGCTCAAAAAGTTAAAGTTATTTGGTTGTGGAATTGTCAATCCCTGCTGTAGGTTAATGCCATACATACTGAAGAATAATATTAGAATACAAGTGGTTGACAATGAGTGTTTCCCAAGACGACCATACTTTGCAGAAAAATCCATTTAAATCAATCCTTGTGACTTTGTAAAGAACTGAGCTGCCAGGGATTGAATGGATAAAAATGGTTTCTGTAGCTGAAGTGTGTTAGCCCATGATTCAACTTTTCATTGTGATCTGTGCCGAGGGAACTTAAAAGTTACTTTCCATTTGTTGCTTTCACAGTGAAGTGGACCACTCTGGCTCGACTACTGCCATGGGTCCACTTCAAATGGAGAATCCATAGGGTATTTTTTAGTTGTACAAACCAAATTTCACCATTCGAACCCACATGCCAAGACAACGACAAATGAGTTCTCTCCAAAGGTTTAGTTCCCCCAATTCCTCTTTATATGTGCATAGAACTCGTGAGAACTGCGGGCTGTTCTCCTTGGTCCATTAGATTTTCTATTGTTTCGGACTTGTTGTGCGCCACAAAGAAACTGTATTTTCCTATTAGAGGAACTATTAATTTCCAACGTTTTGTTTTCAAGTGCTGTCAACATGTGACTGTTTCAGGTTGTGTTTCTGACAGACTTGTGCGATTTAGTGTACTCAGCACATGGGGTAACTCGGGATTATGGTTACATTCACTGTGGAATGTATCGTCTATGGGCTCAGTTAAAATATAATGTGTTATACAATGGGTTGAATAATGTTGGATGGGTCCGTTGGATGTGTTTCTGGAAAATGAAGTTTACGCAAACTTGAGTTTATTAGTGGCATGGATGTAATGAAAATGTTTCCAGCTTGAAAATTTTGTTAGCATATTCAATTTTTGGAGTACTATCTGACTGACTGAGTCAATGGTTTCACCTACTGAGGTCTAGTTAGTGAAAGCCAAGTTATTGCAAGCTAGTAATCATGAACTAATGAGGTTTTTAAAAAAAAGCTTTCTCCGTATCACAACTATACTACACCGAACCGAATACAATATATGATATATTGGTGTCCGGTCGCTACACCTACTTCCAATACACCTAACCCGTTATGCCTACACCGTTACGCCTAAACCACTACGCCTACAAACCCATAACACCTAACCCGTCACACCTAAAAACATACACATGAATAATCACGATCTAAAAAATTCGTTTTTTTTTCGATTCACTGTGTTTATTGTTATTCAAAAAATTAGAAAATATAAGAAATCAATGATCAGTGATCTTGAACACGTCTGAAAATAACATTTAAACATTAACATGCTAATACCAACATGCAAATTGCATTCCGCTAGTTAACTATATGATGCATGCTTAAAAAAGCTACATGCTAACAATGCTACAAGCTAAAAATGCTACATGCTAACAATGCTACATGCTAACAATGCTAAACGCTACATGCTAACAATGCTAAATGCTACATGCTAACAATGCTAAATGCTACATGCTAACAATGCTAAATGCTACATGCTAACAATGCTACATGCTACATGC
>Ga0210040_10003597_pt1 | contig 20857 bp, 16 predicted proteins | sample CryGeyCG12114_NA_FD_185462 | JGI IMG/M metagenome (GOLD analysis project Ga0210040, IMG submission 185462) | Groundwater microbial communities from aquifer - Crystal Geyser CG19_WC_8/21/14_NA (SPAdes) (version 2) | ecosystem: Environmental > Aquatic > Deep subsurface > Groundwater | place: USA... | reverse complement strand
GTCTCGCCAGGAGCCTATCCTTTGTTCTCGGGTCTCTTCCCAATCTTTTTCATGAGTTCGTTTTCTCTTCCTCTCTTCAAGCTCTTTGTCCTCTTTGGCCTGTTCACGGCCTTCCTCCTGCATCTTCGCCTTCATTTGTCTTCTTCTCCGTGCTTCGGCGTCCACGAGAACCTCCACAGTCTTCTTGCGCCATTCCTGCCTGAACTCCTCAGTCTTCAACTCCTCCGAGTCGACCGTGTACTTGTGCAGCCTTATCAGCAGCTGTCGAGCATCTGCTATGCATTCATCGAGGTGCTTGCGCTGTGGCTCGTCGAGCAGTGCTGTCTGAGCTTTCTTTAAACGGTCAAATGCGTCAGGCGCAGATGGGTTCTTGGTCTTGTCCGGATGAATTAGTAGGGACTTTTTGCGATAGGTGATCTTGATATCTGAGTCGGGTACACCGGGTTGGAGATCAAGGACAGCATATCTGTGTGGTTGTAAGCATACGAAGATGTTGGGTTCAGGACAATAGACTTACGCGTCCAACCGGAATGCTTTGAGTATGCGATCTATTTCAGCGTCCTGATTGATGTTAGCGTCTACACTGAGCAGTGAGGTAAAGTGCGCACCTTATCATATTCTTTGGCTTCTCTCTCAAGCGCATCAAGAGCATCGACCTCATCGTTAGCCATGGCGGGCTTGGTGTTTACAGCTTACCGTGAGATCTCTGCGGGCATACAACGGATGTCGATCAAGACAGGCACAATGAGTGTACACGAAGAAAATAGCAGTGTGCTGGATTACGTAGTCAGGCTTCGGATCGCGAAGATGTGCTACAATAGTACAAGTGAGCGGCAACCGCATGCGCAGCCTCGCAGCGCGGTCGCGGCAAGGCTGAAGCAGGGGCTTGGCCTGACCAGTTCGAACTTGATCGGTGGCTCTTGAACTGGTCGACGAGTTCTAGCCCTGGTTATCATTGGACGACAGGGGCATTCGGCTAACTTGAAGAGACTGTTACGGCTTTCCAGGACCTACCTACCTAAGTACCGTACGGTGGTATGGACATGGGTCTAACTGCTCGACTATGGAGCAACGAGCGCTGACTTTATTTCAGGGATACGACGTGTATTAATGAACACTTTATCCACTCGTAGATACTTGCCTAAGAGCGGCGGATGCACGGACGGGAGTCGGAGTGCAAACGAACCCTGGAAGGAGTAAGTACGTATTACTCCTGCTCTAACGGTGTCTGGTTAGCGCACTGCTGCGTGTCTTATCGATTAGAAACCTTGCGCGCAGAAAGAAAAAAGGTACTCGAACTCCAAGTCCTTGTGTGTAGAGAAGCAAGTTTGCCTTTGTAAACACAGACATGGCATTGCATGCTGAACAGCGGCGCTCCAAGGCCCCCCCTGGTAATGGCCATGCTGCTCGACCACGTCAACTCAAGCGAAAAAGAGAGGAAGAGGACGTTGAAAGTCTATCGCAGCGAGTCAACGATCTTGACCCCAAAGCGCCCACGCCTCCAGAGAACTTTGCGGACCTACCATTGTCTGCTGCGACACAAGATGGGCTGAAAGCTTCACATTTTACCAAACTCACCGACATTCAGTCCAGGACGGTTCCCGCGTCCTTGAAAGGTGCAGATATCCTGGGTGCGGCAAAGACTGGTTCAGGCAAGACCTTAGCCTTCATCGTGCCAGTGCTAGAGAACCTGTATCGCAAACGATGGACCGAGTACGACGGACTTGGTGCACTCATACTCTCGCCAACGAGAGAGCTGGCCATTCAGATATTCGAGGTTCTGCGAAAGGCCGGTAGGAACCACATATTTTCCGCTGGCTTGGTCATTGGAGGCAAGAGTCTACAGGAAGAACGTGAACGATTAGGAAGGATGAACATACTCGTCGCAACACCTGGGCGGATGCTGCAGCATATGGACCAAACTTCAGAGTTCGAGATTGGAAATCTGCAAATGCTGGTGCTGGACGAGGCCGACAGAATCATGGACATGGGCTTCAAGGACACAGTGGATGCTATCGTGGAGCACTTGCCGAAGGAGAGACAGACTTTGTTATTCAGCGCGACGCAGACCAAGAAGGTATCGGACTTGGCACGATTGAGTCTCAAAGAACCAGAATTTGTGTCTGTCCACGAGGCGGCCGAGTCTGCTACACCAGCTGGACTGCAGCAAAACTACATCGTCACGTCTTTACCGAATAAACTGGACACGCTGTGGTCGTTTATTCGTGCAAATACCAAGAAGAAGATTCTGGTCTTTCTAAGTAGCGGCAAGCAAGTACGATTCACCTACGAAGCTTTTCGGCACCTACAACCTGGTATATCACTGCTCCATGTGCATGGCCGGCAGAAACAGACAGCTCGACTCGACATCACGACCAAGTTCTCCAACAGCAAACATGCTTGTCTGTTCTCTACTGACGTAGCAGCAAGAGGTCTCGACTTTCCAGCAGTTGATTGGGTGGTTCAAGTTGATTGTCCGGAGGATGCCGATACATACATTCATCGAGTGGGTCGTACTGCCAGGTATGAGCATGAAGGTCGTGCTGTATTGTTCCTTGATCCAAGCGAAGAAGCGGGTATGCTAGGTGCTCTAGAACGAAAGAAGGTGGTTCTGGAAAAAATAAACGTACGGGAGAAAAAAATGCAGAATACAGTCAAGAACCAACTCCAAAACATGTGCTTCAAGGATCCAGAATTGAAGTACCTTGGTCAAAAGGCCTTTGTCAGTTACGTAAGGAGTGTGCTTGTGCAAAAGGACAAAGATGTTTTTGATGTAAAGAAGTTGGATCTAGAGGAATATGCAGCAAGCATGGGCCTTCCGGGAGCGCCGAAGGTCAAGTTCATCAAAGGAGGGGACTCCAAGTCCCGCAAGAATGCTCCAAGGCAGTTAATTGCCATGGAGGATGAAAGCGATGAGGAGGGAGTGAACGCCACGAAGGACAAGCCTGCTGTAAGAACCAAATATGACCGCATGTTCGAGAGAAGGAACCAAGATGTGCTTGCGGAGCATTACGCGAAAATGGTCGACAATGATTCCAACAAGATGGACGGCATGAATCCCGAAACTGTAGACGCAGATGAAGACAACGACTTCTTGTCCGTGAAGCGCCGTTTTGATGCGGGTGACGAAGCTCTCGGACAGCCGATCCCAACAGACTCTGACGGGGAAGAAACGACGCCATCCGATAGCACCAGGGATCTCCAGAAGCCTAACGGCTTCAAGAAGAAAGTTGTCCAACTCACTGCGAATCCCGACGAAGCACTTCTCGTTGACTCAAAAAGACGTGAGAAGCTGCTCATGTCAAAAAAGAAATTGCTCAAGTACAAAGGCCATGGCTCGCATGTACATTTCGACGAGGACGACATGCCGTACAGCAAGGAGTACTACGAGCGTGAAGAAGAGTTCGCGAAGAAAGGCAAAGCTGAGGAACAGAGACTTCACTTCCTGGAAGCCGAGAAAGAGCGCGCGAAGATGGCTGATGTGGCCGATAAAGAAATGGCGAAGCAAAAGAGGCGTGAGAAGAAGGACAAACGCAAGGCGAAGGAGAGGGAGGCTGATATGGATACGGACGGAGATGACATGGAAGACGAAGGCGTGCAGCTTGCACCTTATGAAGAAGACAAGGAACGCCACGAAGAGCCGAAGAGGAAGAAGAAGTGGTTTGAGGATGATGAGGAAGATGACGAAGAATCTGTTGACAAGAAGAAGCGAAGGAAGAAGGCAAGACGTGAGGCAGATGAACAGCCACAGACTCTGGAGGACCTTGAAGCAATGGCTTCACGTCTTTTGTGATAGGACTTGCATCCAACACGAACTTCTCGCGACTAAACGATCCAATCGTTCCTTCAAATACGAACATTATGTTCTCAGATTTCTTTTTTAATGATTCCCGTGGCTTGCTTCTTGTTCACGCTGCCGGACGAAGCTCACCTGGGCGCTATCTGCGCGAAATATGCACGGACTTGACCTAGCATTCCATCAGCAGGCCACATTCCTTCAAATCCCAACATTGCCAACGATTACTTATGAGCCAAATACACTTTCTCCGGACGCGTGCAGCAATAGAAGCGCTGTCGGCACAATGTGGTCGTCGCAATATTGTGTCGCCCTGTGCACCTTAGCGAAGATATTGACTGTTGCGCAAGCACAATCATGTGGGTGGTTTTCATACACGTGAAGCGGCGGCTAACATGTTGATAGCATGCTATTGGACATCAACAGTTATTTATGGCGATCCTGGAACATGGATCAGCTACTCGGCGACGATATCACCGAACGCCTCGACCACACAGTCAACGGCTGTGCCAACACCGAGCACATTCTACATCACCGTAGATGTACCGGACATGGTTCTTCGAAAGAGAGCCATTGAGTATGTCGCATTTGAAGGTGAAGACGGTTACTTGACCGACATCGAGGAAGCTGCAGCACTCTTCCAGATTGTGAATGGATACTTGAGGAGTGGTGCAGCATATGTAGGAGCGGGAACCGAGGACGGAGAGCCGCCCTTTATCAAGTACGACGTTCCCGTCCCTTCGTCACAAGGGTTCACCAACAATGGCGGTGTGATAAGTTACGGCAATTCGTCCTTTTGCATGGATCCTCAAGGCGACCTCTTCTTCTCATCACCAGGTCTCGTTGGCTGGCCAGGCTGTCCGGCCGGAGCGAACATCATCGTCCTGAGAGTTGAGTCAGCCAACAGTCTAAGCTCGACGACTATGACAAGCGTAACGACTATGACAAACGCAACGACTATGACAAGCGCAACGACTTCAGCCTCCATGAGCAGCTCGTCCCCCGGGGCGTCCACTTTATCTAGTGGGACATCAGCTGCTTCTACCACTACCGAGTTGACACGAACGTCTGCTACATCGAGCGGCACGTCCGCGAGCAATTCACAATCACGCTCATCGGCGTCCTTGGGTACTGTCGCACAGAGTGCATTGAGCTCCACGTCTACATTGGTGTCATCCTCATCACTCTCTCAAAGCTCCACCTCATCTAGCATATCGACCACAAGCAGCAACGCGGAATCCAGCAGCAAGTCAGCAGCCTCGACCTCAAGCTTACTTGTCACTTCTTTACCCATCTCCAGCAACCGACCTAGCAGTATCACTCCTACTTCGGATATCGCCAGCTCCGTTAGCAGCCAGAGTCAGACAACCACGACTTCGAGCTCTACAAGCGTGGCAGCATCGCTCACTGTTCCTACGTTGCCGACATCATTGTTGTCCTTGTCCAGCTCGACCACTTTTTCGCCCCCATCCTCCTCAAGCTCAAGGTCGTCTCCCACCACGACCATGACATCCGCGCTCAATGTCCTTCCTTCCTCATCCTCAGCCCGCACTAGCGGCACCTCCTCAACTACAAGTCCCGCATACTCCGGCCTAGCACCGCCAGGCAAGCGAGGCATCCCGTACAGCAATGTAAACTACACCAATTATTTCATGTTCCCCGGCTCCCAAGTTTCCTGGGCCTACGACTATGCCCCTTACCCGAACGCATCTGACAATAACGGCCCCTATCCACTTCCATCAGCCCAAAACAACAACTATACGCTCAGATTCATTCCCTTACTTTTCAACGGCGGCGAGACCGCAGCCCAGGAGTGGCCCGCCTACGTCGAGTCCGCTATTGTCAACTACAATGCTGACGCGCTCTTCTCGTTCAACGAGCCCGACGCTGCTTACTCCGGCCTCTCCGCAAATATGGCCGTTTCCGAAGCCTTAGCTGCGTACAAGCGGTCCATACAACCCTTCGCCAATCGCACCCTCCCCTCCGGCGCTAAACTGCTCCTTGGGTCCCCTTCCATCACCAACGCCGGACAAGGACTCACGTGGCTTTCAGAGTTCCTCGGCAACGCTTCTCTGCCGCAATACAACCTCACGGTCGACTTTATCAACATTCACTTCTACGCCTCGCCCTACAACTTCGAACTATTCAAGGAATTCATCACGAGCGCATATGATCTGGGCGAGAGGAAACTACCCGTCTGGGTGACTGAGTTCGGCGTCAGCGACGAATATCCTTGGCACGACAGCTCCGTTGTCCCCTTCATCAAGAACTGTACGACCTGGTTGGACGAGCAGCCGTGGGTGGAGCGGTACGCGTGGTTCGGCGCTTATCCGAACAACATCATCAATGCGGGTGGTTCGGGGTTGAACGCGAGGGGGAGGTTCTATGCGAACTGGACGGGTGGCTACTCGCCCGGCCCGAATAATGCAATTGCCTGAGACTTGATTCGAGAAGAAAGGAAACAAAGGGGATTTCGCAAGCCATAGATTAACGAATGTCAATGTGGATTTTTCGCGAGGGATTCTCCTCCTACGACCATGATTCCCAATAGGTATCTAGGATGCAACAGGATATAAGTTAGTGCGGATTAGCACGAATTGGTACGCAGAGCGAGCAACAACAGGTGGATCATAACTCGCGTCGTAGTATATTTTCAATCTGATACCAACGTGGCAGTTCCCAGCCCTTCTTCTTCCACGGAGACAAGTCCCCGATAGTGTTCCATCACACAACGTCTCCTGCATGATTAGTGGAGCAATGCTATCGCTGTTTTACAACGCCTAGAGAAACGTCTATATCGTTCATTCATCATCGTCAATATCCAATGCATCCGGGTTCGCAGCGACGACTGCGGGCTGTGCCTCAGGTTTCGTACGGTTTCCTCCTTCTGGCCCGGAGCTCGCCGCCACAAATCCGACAGGCGCTCTCGCTTGTCGCTCAAGAGCCGCCATCGCATCCTTAGCACCCTCATCGCCGTCTGCCTCGCCATCCCCGTTCGTCTCGACTCCATTTGCCACTGCTTGACTCCGTGCGATAGCATGGGAAGCAATAAAGTTAACGTCGGTATTGAATTGTGCTGCAACGCTTCTCTTGATGCGCAACATCTCCTTGAACGTGTCCTCGTTGCCGTGCGCCACTTCGAACTTCTCCCATACGTCCCAGTAGCCTTTTTCCATCCGTGGGTCCGCGAACTGGCTTCCGTGTGCATAGATCGCTCTAGCACGGTCGATTTCACCGAGACGGCGTTCCATTTCTGCAAACTTGAGGCACATGCTCTTGGCATCCTTGTCCGGCAGCGCAGCAATCGCTCGTTCGTAAATTGGACGAGTAGAAGTGAGACCAAAGTTGGAGGCTGACTTCGTAACATAAAAATCGAACATTGTTTGACGGTCTTCGTCCGAGACCGCTCGGGTGGCACGCTCGTAGATACGCATTGCAGACCGAGCAAGACCTCGTTCTTCTTCAAGGTTGCCGTACATGAGGTAGATTGATTTTGCAAATTGAGGTGGACAATTCTCAACCGCTTGCTCAAACAAATCGCGCAGCCTCTCCATTCCGATTTTGCGGTTAACAGCTTTCGTCAGGTACAGGTTCCACAGTTCGAATGCGACAGGATAGGAAAACAAGTCGAGACCCCTTTCATAAACTTTGAAGGACTCCTCGAAATACCCGTGCTCTTCAAGCAGGTTGCAGTAATTGACAATGGTCTGGGGTGTCGCAATTCGAAGTTCGAAGATTCTGTCGTAGATCGCTTTGGTCTCCTCTATAGTGCCTACAGATTCAACGAGATCGACGTAGAACGACCATACTTTCCATGACTTATGCAGCCTCTGTTGCGGAGATAACGTCTCATCAAAGTAGTCGACTGTACTTCTTTTCGGCGCCTTTGTTGCAGTTGCCATGACTTTCATGGCCCCGTCGAAATTCTCATTACGAAGCTCCAGTTCAGCCCAGCCAATCCAGGTCTCGGCCAATTCGGCAACAGACTTGTAGGGGACCTTGACGGCCTTATCAAGGATGACTCTTGCCGTGTCCAGATCACCATTCTCTTCGTAGAACTTGGCATAATTGAGCCATAGGTCGTGGAATTTCCCCACTGCTCTTTTTGGCGCAATGGCTGCAATGGCATCAGCATAAGTCTGCACCACTTCTTGCTTATTGTCGTTCCACAGAGCTACTCGCTTCTCCCATTCGACCACGTTGTTCGGGTTTTGACGTAGTAGAACGTCGTTGACGAGGAATGGTCGCCGATCCATCAAATGCTCAAAACGCATCATGCGCATGTCCAAGTCGAAGTCTTTTTCTTCATCCACTTGACCTTTCGCACCCCTTGTCGAAGCGGCGTCCATAAGCGTTGAGATGATGGACTCCTCAAACTCCACGTAAGCATCGAAGATCATGGTGAAATCTCGAATGGTCATGACGGTCGTAATACCTTCTTCGAAGACATCTCTCGCGCGTTCGAAATCACCTCGAGTTATCCAGTACGTCGCCAATCCCGCCCAGAGCTTGCCCCTTTGGTCTGCGAACCTCGCGATGCCGCTTCGGATAATCGCATCTGCGTCGATCCCGGACGTGGTGCTGTCGCCTATCTCCCGTGCTTTGTTGACAATGAGTTCCACCATCTCACTCCATAATTGAAAGTCGCTTTTCATGTGTTTTGACTTGAACCGCGTATTGTCCAGCATCTGGATGTACCTCTTGATAGCTTCCACGTAATGCCCGGTTGCAACAAGCAACTCGATGTAATCTTCAACATCTTCAGGGTGGACTTGCATGTATCTTGCCCAAATTTTGACAGCTGTCTCGCCTGAGGCTGAGTTTGCAAATGTTTTATACAGTCGCCATATGCGATTGTGTTGGGTCACCGGAAGTGCGCGAAGTGCTCGATCGAACGTCCGCCGCGTTTTTGTTACCAGCGGTTGTCGAAGAAGAAAAGTGAGGTACATTTCCCATATCACAGGCATTTTGTTGAGCAATATGAGTGCCCGCTCGAACAACGTATTCACCTTGCTGAACTCGGGCTTGTGCCTGACAGGGTTCCTCTTCCTCAGGTGCTTCATGCGAAATTCGAGGTATATCTTCCATAGTTTGTATGACCGAGGCAATTGAATGCATGCACGCTCTTGGACGAATGCTTGCTCGTGAAGTGTGCCATTGCGCATCTTGTGGTCGATATAAGTGAGCCATGGTCGAACACTCCCAGGATTACGAAGAATGTCCTGCTCGTAGATAGAATCTTCTTTAGTCACCAGATAAAGATCCGGCTTCTGTTGTATAGCGTCCATGGCTTGGACGGCCGGGTGAGGAGTGCGGAGGATACCAGGCATGACAGCGAGCTCATCCATTTGCTTTGCAACAAACTATGAAACACGAGCTCAGACTGCGGAAAAACCTGAGCTAACACAAAAGTGGTAAAGTCAGGCTCCGAGTCATGGAGTGTCGCGTCGATCATCCTTGGCGTTCGTCAGGCTGGCACGGCTGGATCAATGCTGGTGGATCTCAAAGCATGAAGCATGAGCTGCGATTGATATGTACTGAGTGTTGTCGTTGCTGCATCTTTTCCTAGCCTGCAAGTATCCACGAGGACGCTGTCAATATGTCGCAAGGTCCTGGAGTAGGTCTCTAGCTGTCTGCGACTACTCACATAGCTAACCTGTTCCTAGCGCGAGTCCGTCTTCCCTACCAGGCAGGTCCTAGGGCAGATGAATAGCAAGTTGAAAGGTGCGCAAACAGGCCACAGTTTGTTGAAACGTAAGAGTGAGGCATTGACCAAGTTCGTACTGCATTCTTCTGTGGTTAAAATCAACTGACAATGTAACAGGCGTTTCCGAGGTACTACAAGCACGATAACGTCCAAGTACGAGTACACTAACCCACCTTAGAGATCTTGAAGAGAATAGATGAAGCAAAAAGGAAGATGGGCAGAGTCATGCAGATCGCAGCCTTCTCTCTCGCAGAAGTGACATATGCCGTGGGTGGGGATGTGGGCTTCCAAGTCGAGAACTCGGTCAAGAATGCCAGGTTCCGAATTAAGACGAAACAAGAGAACGTGTCTGGTGTGTTGCTACCGCAGTTTGAGGGTTACACAAAGGACGAGATCAACGACTTCGGCCTGACTGGTCTCGGTAAGGGTGGCCAGCAGGTCGCAAGATGTCGTGAAACGTATACGAGAGCGGTGGAGACTCTGGTAGAGTTGGCGAGCTTGCAGACTGCTTTCGTGACACTTGACGAGGTCATCAAGGTGGTCAATCGAAGAGTCAATGCCATTGAGCACGTCATCATCCCAAGGACCGAGAACACAATTAAATGTATGCCCCGAGTAGGCATTTCAAGTTCCTAGCTAAACAACTTCTAGACATCAATTCCGAACTCGACGAACTAGATCGTGAGGAATTCTACAGATTGAAAAAGGTGTCGAATAAGAAGCAGAGAGACACGGCCGCACAGGATGCCGAACTCAAGGCGAAAAGAGAAGCTGAGAAGGGTGGCATGCCGGACAGGGGAGGAGACGAGGAGACCGCGGATGTGCTCGGTGAAAACGAAGACAACGACGTGATATTCTGATACACCCAAATACCCGACAACTCTGTACGTACGCCTTGGACGCCCCAACAACCGTTAAGCATGGGTATCTTTGATCCACCTGTAACCATAGACCTCGCAACGCATTCATGATTTTGTGCTTCAACGGAGCCGACGTACCCGAGGACTGCTTTCCAAGCTTGGCCGGCGGTTCCCCAACGACGAATATTTTGAGTGGCTTCTGTCAAAACTCCTCGGTAGTCTCTCTGACATCGCTCCTGGTCCTTGCATCTCGGGACTCCTTCCTAGCAACTTCAGCGGTTCGCAGCTTTGCGGACCGAACCTTACATCTTGAGTTGCCTTTTCCTTCGAAGCTCCAGCGTAGATAAGTTTGAATTCACGGTACACCTGATCGGACGAGGTTGCGAATCATCCCCGTTTTCACACTTTATGCTCTTTGGTAGGTGACTCTGATGCCCTTCCCTTCGTCGCCTAGCTGCATACCAGCGGTAGCCTCCTTTGCGCTGATGGCGCCTGCCTCAGCTTCATACTCGACGAAAGCGATACCTCGTCGCCCAGGCACCATACGCACTTCCCTAAACCCTTCGAACCTCGAAAATATCCTTGACAGACCATCAGCATCGTAGCTGTCCGGCAAGTCCCTCAAGAACAGAATCTTGTTGGGAGGCAGGTACTCGTCGGGAATAACTGGCGCAGCGCCCGTACCCGAAGCCTTCAGACCCGCTCCTTTCTGTGTCTTTGCTGGTCTTGCCCCTACAGTCGCATCTGGCGCGGCCACCGCTGCAGGTCTCTTCAATTTCTGTGCCTGTGTCTCGACGGCCTGTTTCCTCTCCTTCTCCGCTAATCGTCCTCTTTTCCAGCGTTCAAGACCTGATTCACCTTCGTCCCGCAAAACAGTGGCGTCGGATCTGGTGCGCGCAAAGTCCAGTTGCATAGGCTTGTCGAACAGCTCAAAGCCGTTCACTTCTTCGATGGCTTTGGCGGCGGAAGTGGGGTTGTCAAAGACTATGAATGCTTGTCCTTTGGCCTTGAGATTGGTCTTTGCGACGAGGTCGATAACTTCGCCGTACTCGGAGAAAACCTCGGAGAGAGCTTCTTTGAGTTGTTCGACCTTTATGCGCTCTTCAAGGTTCTTTACGTAGACACTACGACTATGTCAGTAGGACCCTAAAGTAGGGTGGTTTTCTGGACTTACGTCGAACTGGGCGGGTTTTGTACCGCGGTAGCCATGTTGAATCAATGACGTGGGTATAAAGGCTTATGGGTGAAGACCACGGCAGCAATACTGCAGTTGTTGTTCTGGAATATCCTCGTCTTGCAGGTATTATTTACCTAGGTAAGGGTAGCGAAGCATCTTGTGATTCACAACTCGCAGTGAAGACTGAGGGCCGTTGTTGCTTATGTTTGCTCAGTTTACTTTATTTGCATCAGTCTTGGCGCTCGGCTCCAATTAGCGCCGTCCCAGCACGGTCTCAGTTCTATCATCGTTGTTACCCAGGGCCCTATCCTTGCACGGTTCCTGCCGATTTTTGGCTGGGCGTAAGGAAAGACATTCTTCGAACATAACTACAGCCCTAATATACTTAGTGATGTGCCGAGGCGGCTGAACTCTTCCTAACGTCTTTGTTTGATCGCCTGGCATGCGCATTAAGCCGAATGCGGACATGAGATTGGCATTGCGATGCCTGGTCTTTGTGCAGCCCAGATCCTTATGTGGGTGTGCCATACATTAGGATCTCAATTGCACGATTACAAACAGAGTGCCGTCTTCAAGCAATAAACTCAATCAAGCCATCATGGCTGACATGAACAAAACTGCTAACCAGGTTGGACCCCTGTGCTCGACCGCGGTCTCGGAAAGAAGCCTTGCACCCAGGAAGCTTCAGCCCAAAGCAAAAAGTAACTTGCGACAAGAGAGATCCCCTACACACAGCCAGATCAGCACTGAGTCGCAATACCTCCAGCTGTCGCCTATAGAAAGGCAGGCCGAAACATCTAGAACATCGAAGCCAAATGAGCCACAGGATAAGTTCAAAGCTGAAAAAAGCTTGACGGTTTTCAGGCTTCTACGCAAGAAGAACGAATATACTATTCGCATGACAATAAACCAGGCACACGTACATATCCAGCATGGTGAGTTGACGAAAGCACAAGCCCAGACTGACTGTGCGCTCGCACTTGCAGATGAATACGAAGACAGCTCCCTGGTAGCGAAGTGTTGGTTTTGGGAAGGAGTACTTCAGGATCTGGCCAACAACCAGGAAGCAGCAGCAGACGCATTCTTTAGAGCATTGTCGTGCATCGAGCCAGAGCCTGAGAGTGACATAATTCCATTCTATGCTTCCAAATACAAAGGTGAGATTCGTTGGCTAATACTCAAAGAGAAAGGCGAAGAAGACCAAGACCGAGCCTCTGTTTTGCTCGAGCTCGCACTTGGTGCTCCATGCACGTTCAAAGGCTACAAATATCTCTCTCCAATTCCTGATTGTTCATCAAGAGAGAGCTTGCCTGATGGACTGTTTCCAGACTTATTTCGACAGGTACAAACGGATGTCGATGGTCCGGACTCTTCTAGCATCCGACGACAACACAGTCAACCGGAAGTGATACAGAATTCGCGCCCAAGTTCAGCCAATTTATCTCCAACCGAGGTTGACAAACTCATGAGTCATATCAGGAACACTGAAAGCAGCAAGTCGAAGCGGCGCAAAGAGATTTTGGGAACTGCTAGCCTGACAGCAGTCACCGCAATGAGACGACCGTCTGTGGAGACGGCAATGAGTGATACTCCAGCAATCGAGGAGCTGGAAGATCGTGTCCAGTCCACCAGAGAAGGGAGTTCAGGTACGGCGAAGAACGCTGGTTTGAGAAGTCGGCTTCATGCGATACCACCAAAGCAGCTGCTACGCAGACTGACGCCGATAGGCACGTCCAAAGATAAGTTAGAGGCCTCGTCTCCAACCGTGGCGAGTCCGTTGAGGGAGAGCTCCTTTCCCGAAGGTGAACGCAATAGGAGGTAATCGGTCATGCATTTGCGGACGGGCGGTTGTATGTAACATTCGATAGACCACGATTACGTATTGAGAATCTGAGTCGATGTTCCTCTGTCTCTCGGGAGGTCAACCAGTCCAGAGTCCATCTTTGATCCCTACGTGACTGTGTGGGGGTGATCAAGCTGTCACTAGAAGACTATTGTTATCTAAACCATATAATATCTTTGTAGTTGGTAGGCGGATGTCGAATGCAGCCAGAGTGTGAAATAAGGTCGTACTGAGTATGCCTTGGCAGGTTTGCCTGTCTGACAGTTAATCTACGCGTCACGCTTTCGGTGTTCATTTCGTGATTCAGGTTTGCTTACGCTGCCTTGGCGACGGTCGGCGATACTCAGACGCTTGCCGCAGCAACCAGCACTGCGCAGGCACGTTAACTAGACCGGACTTTGCAGTGTACCTAATTCTTTGTGCTCTATTGCTACAGTAATGTTTGACTACTTGATGTGCCTGCAGTTTGTACTCGGGACTGCAATTCTCGTCCTACGCCGGGATGCCGACTAAAGCGCCCGTATACCCGCGTCCCGTGCCGCAGATACCTATCGAGGAAGTTCCCGTTCTACCTGGAGAGGTTGTGTATGTCGATGATGAGGATGGGTTCAGTGGCGATGGCAAGGACCATGTGGCAAGGCGGAGACGGATAGAGAACGCGATAAATGCATGTTTGAGAGGAGAGCCAGTTTTCATCGTATCTGCTGGATTGAAGGGTCCTTTTGGAGAAGGATGGAAGAACCCATGGGCAAAAGCCAGAAGGAAGGAAGTGACAATTCCTGAGACAGCCGTAGCGAAGCAAGGCAGAACAGGGAAACCCAGGGAAGTGCCAGAAACATCAAGGAAAACGGAGCCTGCTGTCATCGACGAAGATGAGATTGAGACGATGCAAAAGGCTGGCGCAAAGCGGAAACGCAAAAACAGAGCTGATGCTGTTATAATGAAAGACAGCATGCGGCGAAGGTCAGGACCGTTCCATGCAAAGGATATACCAAACTTGAATGGAACAACAACAAGTGGCCACGGGCAAAAACTACTATCCAACGACCGGCGCATCGAAGACTGGCTTAGAACCAATAATGCTTTGTCAAGTCCCAAAAGTTTCAGCCAACATGACACACCATCCCCAACACAATCATACTCTGGACCTCTCCTTAAGAAGCCGCGAATACAAACACCAAAAGAAGTACAAGCTACAAGCTCTATACATCAGGTAAGTCCGCCACGAGATCGACCAACATCAAAATGTGCAGTGCACAGCAACCACGATGTTGAACCTTCTCAAAACTCGTACCATGTGCCGACGTCGATGTCAAAGCTGGGGGAAACTGTCAGCAAGGGAAACGGTGGAAGCGGCAATGGTATTGTAGAAGACTTGAGCAAACGAGCCCAACGAACAAGGGAACAGACTCTTGCGCAGCAATCGAGGGCGTCTCCCATAGCTATGCTCCCCATCTCCAAGCCTTTGCAGCAGTCTGACTACGAAGTGACGGAGCAGAAGCAACAAATATTCGCGCCAGCGAACGACAGCTCAAGGGCTGAATTTGCAATACTGAAATCGAAACGAAGATCTATTCATACTGCACCAGCTTCAAGCCACATGTCACCGTTTGAATACAAGCGAACTGCTTCAGACAAAAACAGTATACGGTCTTCTGTTCGTCAAAATGCAACGGCTGACCTACACGAAGAGCCGATGGCTGTCAGGTGTGATGGTAACGAGCAAGTCGTAGACGAGCAGGAAGCAGCTGCTAAACCAAAGGACGAAGATGTTTCAGTCGGTTCACTTCCGCAACCTCCACCTCTTGTCGAGCCGGAATCCGTGGAGACGTATGAGACAGCACAAGCACTGCCAAGTGGGCCTCCTCTGCTCACAGCAGAAACTTCAAGAGTCACCGCCGCGTCACATCTGCCATCTGCGCAACATCCATCTATGCAAGCATTGCTGCCATCAACCTCGACACTTTCCGAGCCGGCCAAACCGCTTGAGATTGTGCATGATGAGCCTGTGCTGAAGCGTGACCCAACGCCGGAGACTCATCAAAATCCGACAGTCTTAGCGCCCTCCGATCTCGCCACGGCAGACGCGACTGCAGTCACTGCTGGGATTAACAGCGAACCAGTTCAGATCACCCCTAGAGTACCCGAGATGGAGATCAACACGCAGCAAATGCTTGCAGCTATAACACCGTTCGGGTTTAGTACTGTAAAGAAAGTTCCGACCAAAGGCCCAGCGGGGTCATCTCCAACAACGGCAACGAAAGTACGGAAGTCCGCGGGCGCCAAACGAACCTCCTTCGCGGCCGACGGCTCTTCTGGCTCGTCCCAGGGTTCAATAAAGTCTGCGATGAAAACCACAAAAACGACCCCTGTACAAGTCGGAGAAGCCTCTGCCAGCGTAGCAGCATATGGCAAGCTCAGCTCGGACATGCGGACACTAGATGAAGGATTGGACCGGCGAGGGAAGCATTCGTTGAATTCACCTCAACCATTGGGTGCCTCAAAGAATAACTCTTCAAGTATCCGGAAGGGCATCCTCAAGTCCGCTGCAGCAACTCCTACAGACCTGTTTGCTTCGCGTAGAGGCACCCCTTCCACCATGCATCAAGATGCACAACATGGGGTTCCGAACGCTGGAGCCCAAGCTCTTGATGAATCTGATATGTTCGATCTGGATGCCGCGATTGATGACTTGGGTAGTTTCCTGGGGACGTGGGACGCCGAGAAAGAAGCGTCAAGTCTAACGACAGGGGGGACGGGATTGCGGCGCCGTTGATAGTAGAGGCAGAAGTTGTGAATCATGAAGGAACGGCTTTGTGATCACGCCATGAATGATTTTAGACTACGTACAGTACGGATAATGACAACCTCCTTGACGTACCCCTTTCAAAAGTGTAACACGTGCCACAGCCTTGCCAAACTCTCGGGTGGCGCTCCACCGATCACCGCCGAGGCTGCCACGCCATTCTGGGACATCCCGCCTCACTGATTGCATTGGTGTAGCATAGGTCTGGTGGAAGGTGATGAGATAGTTGAAGCGGTCGTGAAGTGGTACATTTTACAACCTAGCATGGTGACAGCGACTCTCTAAGCCTGTTATAGAATACATGGCCTGCGAACACTGAGGCAGTTGTGCCTCCTTCACGCGACCGCAGTCACTTCGACATGGCAAGCACAGAAAACATGATACAATCTGCCACTACGGCAGTCACATCGATGCCTTCGACAAGTTTCCTGAACTTGTCCGGCTTGAAAGCATCCGCTGTCAATATCACTTCGGCATACATACCCACCGCATCCGCAAAGGATCTTGCCTATTTCCCATTCCGTGTCGCGAGCGACATCGATCGTGCAGTCTTTCGCACCTTCCCACGTTTCGTCCTCCGAAATATCGGTATCCACCGCGTTGGTGAGTTTGCTCGCACCGTTTTCGCAGGGCGGGCCACAGAAGCCATGGCTGAGGCAGCCGGCGCAGCCGGTGTCGAACTGGCGGCGGGCAATGCTGTTGATGCAGGATGGAGTGCTTTCTTTGCAGAGGCGTTTCAGGCCAGCACGTTTAAGAGCTACTGGGGAATGCTACACTATCTTACATCGAGATGGGCTTTCACCTGTTTCGTAATGGCTCTGATCATCAACCGAATCAGCGTTTACGGCGCATCGAGGCAAAGGATATTTCTTACATGGAACAGGCGATTAGCGTTACGGCTGATACCGATCATGCTGTTCGTTGCCCAGATACACCACCTGCTGCAAGCTATCCGCTGTCAGAGCGCGCCCCAGTACGCGCTCTATCGGCATGGTGATATGAACAAGTACAGCCTGTTGGACTGGTCTACGGATGGCGGGTTTCTGCACACAATGTCGTCCACAATACTGTTCGCAGGGACGGATGAAGGAGCTTGCGCAGCTGTTGGTATGAGCAGGTCGACCCCGGATGTGAGGGCGCGGTACGGGTCATTCTCTCTCCTATGGCCAACCTTCTTAAAATTGAGCCTGTCCCACTTGGTCGAGAACTTGTCATGTTCTATGCAACAAATTCCAGTCATGACAGAGGTCGGCATGTCAGTTTTCGAGCATTCGCTGGCGTTCTCGGAAGCTGAGACAATGATCTCACATGTTCTGGGTCTAGGAATGTTCGGTCTGTCGAGGCCATCTAACAGCACAACGGCAACAAACTCGACCATGGCTGCGGCGCAGTTTGCTACTATCCCCGCTTCTGGATCAATCCTCGCTCTTAATGACGCGGCGGCGGCATTGGCCGGACCTCATCTACTCGACCGAATCAACGTCCCGGTTGAAGTGCTGATCGTGGCTCTACTGTCTTGCTGTAACTCTTTGTCTTCACACATCATCTCGATCCTCGGCAAACAGCGATCCCTCCGACTGATAAACACTGCTTTTTGGGGTATTGCCTTTATGTCTGCCTTCGTCTGGGGCTTTTGCACTACCAGCGCCATGGTACGTGCTGGCGAAGATGGTCGGCCGGCTGACAATCGGCTTGTAAGTGGGCTTCTGCATTTCCCCACCGTTGCTATCATAGGCTTCCTTCCACACATGACGATCTTACTCGGTATCTTTGTCTGTGGCGTCATCTATCTCCTGGCGTTGCTACTCACTGCGGTTTCCCTGGGCACCAATCCGCATATACCGCAACCCACCAGTCTCAAAGAGAGATTCAGTATCGCTCATGATAATTTACAAGCGGCCGTTCAAGTACGAGGCATCAATATCAGATGGCAAGAAGACTTCTATACTGCACTCCTTCGAGTTGGTTTCGCGGCGCTTACTGCGGCTTCCGAGGCAGTCTTTTTGAATGAGGGTCGTTCTGTGGAGATGCGACAATTCACCTGGCTCGAGGAAGAGCGACTAGATGAGATCGAGAAGACCAGACTGGATCCAGCGTCGATTGCTGGCAGCTCGCACTTTCAAATTGCCGAGCAATACGGAGTACCTCCCATCACACCGGGTGGCACTGACAACGGTGGCCATTGGGAGTCAGGGTACGCCAAAGAACGCAAGATCGAGCAAGGCTCGAATGCCAATGGCGAACTTCAGGGAGAGGGCACGTTTGTCTATCCCAACCCAAGGTCGGCAGGTGTTGGAGCTTTGCAGCGTACGACACGTTTCTATTTGTTGTTCATTTATATCCGCGGCATTCTGTTTTTGGTTGGTGGCTGGATGGGTTTTGGGCTCGGTGTTGTCTTGGACCGGATAGGTATTACTGCAAGACCTACATGGCTAAGAAAAGTTGTAGGCAGATCTTTGAGACAGGTGGCTACACAACAAGGGAATCTTGACAGAAGAAGCGATTATGATATGCTAGATTTCTGGCGCTTGACGGATGAGGGAAAGCTAGCTTTGCCTCCCAGTGAGGATTTCGACATCGAACCTGAGATGAGGAAAAGAATAATACCCTCTACAGATGGTGAAAGCGTGGAACAAGCCCTCGACGACCATATGTATAATTGGTGGAAGACAAAGGGTTGGTTTGGCACGAAGGATGAAAGCGGCGATTACAACGCATCTGTTCAGGGCGACTTCAACGACACAACGAGTATGGTGTCAATGTCCACAAATGCTACTACCACGGATGAGGAGGCTGGCTGGGAGTCGGAGTCCGACGGTCGTCGGACACCCACACAAGCTTCGTCAAAACCGTCGTGGTCATTCGCTGATATCGAAGCGAGCTCAATTCCAGAAGAAGAGCCGATCGACACTCCTCTCGACGCAGCTACATTAGCCCGTCTCCTCAACCCGCCAGATCGCAGCTCCAGGGAGGAAGCCCGCATACTCTCCGCCCACCTCGCCGCGTCAGTCACAACTGGCTCCTCCACCTCCCCCAGCCAGATTATGACTCGCTCCCGTTACCGCCGACAACTCGAGTCTGAGCGCGCTCGCGTTCTCCTCGCTGGCCGCGCCCCCAACCGTCCCTCCAACCTCCCTACCATCTCCCTCTACAACTCCCTTGCTCCTCCAACAACCAACACCGAGCCCCGTCCGCTTACCCCCGCTGAGGAAGCAGAAGTGCTTGAGTCTCTCATCCTATCTCGTCGTAAACCCAACCGGCCCGGGGGCGGGACGGACGACGACGACAAGAATATCGGCCCGCTGTGCGTCGTATGCCAAAGCGCACCACGAACCATCATCGCATGGCCGTGTCGCTGTCTCACTGTATGCGAGGACTGCAGAGTGAGTCTGGCGCTCCATAACACGGGGTCTTGCGTCACGTGTAGGCGCAACGTGCAGGGATTCGTTAGGTTATGGGTGCCTTGAAAAAAGATGGGTATCCAACGAGCTGTATGGATGGCGAGTACGGCGAATTAGAAGCGGTTTTCATGGCTGTGGTAGTATAGAATATCAGAGTGAGCAAACCCATAGATTCATGTAAAACATCGCCTTCGGCCTCTCCGCGTCATGCCAACGCCTTCATGTACCTCCTTGTATGCTCACGGTTTGCGATAAGAGTGACTAGACGAAAGAACACGCAGATTCGCCAGTGGCAGCAATACAGTATGATTTTGTGTTGTTGCTATACATGGATAAGACAGCAAATGGGTATCTCAACATGGACATCATCGACGAAAAAAAAGCATGCACCTTCGCCATAAGCACCCCCCCGGACGGGACATGTCGCCCCGATGCATAATCCATCGCCATCGCCATTCCGACTCCTTGCTCTTGCTCGCTCAACGTATAGACACATGCATGGATGGTCATTTACCAACCATCACCACAATCAATCAACGCCCTCGACCACGGGTATCTTTACCAATCAAACTCCATCAACTGCCCATTCTTGTCACGCGACGGTACACTGTCGTTGACCCCTCCGTCCTCACCGTCTCCACCGTCGTTGACACCCGCTACCTTTCTGACTTTCTCTGTCCGCGTAACGATTGTGGGCGGGCGCACGTTGCGGTTGATCTTCGAGTGCAGCGAGGGCAGGGACTGGCGTTTCGAGAGGCCGATGCGGTACCGGGATTTGGCGATCGATTTGATCGGGGAGTGTTGAGTGGGTCCGGAGCTGGATTTGGTGGGCGATGTAGGGACTGGGGTGGAGAGGGATGGGCCGGGTTTGGGTGGCGTGATGGGGGAGAGGGTTGGTCGTTTGTCTGGTGCCTGAGGTGGGTTGCTGGTAGTGTTGGTGTCCAATTCAGTGAGTGGGGAACGATTTGTTGGTTGCGAGGAGGATTTGGCTTGGGCTTCTGTGGTTGGTGCGGTTTCCTCTGCATCTTCTTGGGCATCTTCTTGGGCGGCCTCTATGGTCGCTTCTGTGGCTTTCTTCCGTTTTCGTCCTCGCTTCTTAGGCTCGGGCGCTGCAGCCGTAATTTGAGGTTCTGCTTCCGCTTCTGCTTCTAGTTCGAGAGGCGGCGCCGAGGGAATTTCAATGGTGATCTTGCTTGGTGTCTGTTTGGAAGTGGTTGATTTGTTGAAACTCAATTTCTTGCCCTTATGGTCTTCGAACTCGGCTTCA
>Ga0210040_10003596_pt1 | contig 20858 bp, 15 predicted proteins | sample CryGeyCG12114_NA_FD_185462 | JGI IMG/M metagenome (GOLD analysis project Ga0210040, IMG submission 185462) | Groundwater microbial communities from aquifer - Crystal Geyser CG19_WC_8/21/14_NA (SPAdes) (version 2) | ecosystem: Environmental > Aquatic > Deep subsurface > Groundwater | place: USA... | reverse complement strand
CAAGTCCCCCCTCGGACACATCTTGTCGAACACACCCTCTGACCGGACTGCAGGCGCAGGTACCGGTGCTGCCCTGGCCCTGCTCCCCGCGGAGCCGCTGGCCGCGAACAGTCACCAGGTCGAGCTGGGAACCGGCGTCCGGGCGTACGGACGGCTGCTGGGGCACGCCCCTGCGGCCCGACCCTTCCTCATGGCGGCCCTCGCGCGGCTGACGCTGGCGATGATCCCGCTCGGGATCCTCATCCTGGTCGAGCACGCCCGCGGGACCTATGCCCTCGCCGGCCTGGTCAGCGGCGTCTACGCGATCGGGGCCGCGCTCGGCACCCCGCTCTGGGGCCGGCTCATGGACCGGTTCGGGCAGCTGCGCGTGCTGCTGCCCACCGCGCTGACCAGCGCGGTGCTGCTGGCGGGCCTCGCCCTGGCCACGACGGGCGGCGCACCGGCGCGCACCCTCGTCGTCCTCGCCGCGGGGGTCGGGATCAGCTACCCCGCCATCGGCCCCGCGCTGCGCTCCAGCTTTCGCATCGTGCTGCCCGACCCGAGCGCCCGACGGGTGGCCTTCGCGCTGGACGCGACCTCGGTGGAGCTCGCCTTCGTCTGCGGTCCGCTGCTGCTCTCCGCCCTCCTGCTGCCCGGCGTGGCGGCGCTGCCGCTGCTGGTGACCGCCGGCCTGCTCGCGATCGGTGGTCTCGGGTACTGCCTGACGGGGGTCGCACGCCGGGCCGACGCCAGGACCCAGCAGGCCGCGGCGGGGTACGACGCCTCCGGGGCCCCGGCCGGGCCGCGCACCGCGCTGGCCGCGACCGGCGTGCCGGTCGTGCTCGCGGTGATGCTGGTGATCAGCATCGGCTTCGGTCAGCTCGACACCTCGATGGCCGGCACCGCCGACCTCGCGCTGGGCAGCACCGGACGCGTCGGCATCCTCTTCGCCGCCATCGCGGGTGGCAGCACCCTCGGCGGGCTCGCGTACGGCTCCCGCACCTGGTCGCTCAGCGAGCGGCGGGCGGTGCCGCGCCTGCTCGCCGCCTTCGCCCTGCTGCTGAGCGTGCTCGCGGTGCTGCTGGGGACCGGGACGACGGGCCTGCCGGTCCTCCTGCCGGTGCTGTTCCTGACCGGGCTGGCCATCGCCCCCACCCTGATCATGCAGCAGGCGCTGCTCGACCAGCTCGTCCCGCCGGCCCGCCTGAACGAGGCGCAGGCCTTCCTCTCGGCGTCGAACACGGCCGGCGCTGCCCTGGGCACGGCCGTCGCCGGCATCGTCATCGACGTCGCCGGACTGTCGTGGTCCTTCGCGGGGGCGGCGCTGGGCGTCGCCGCCGCCGCCCTGGTCGCCCGGCTGAGCCGGCGCGGCCGGGGCCTCTGACGCCCGACGCCCCGCACGCAGCGGGTCCGTCGTGATATGTCTCTACCGGCTCCCCCGCCGCACCGTCGCTGCCGGCTGATCCGGTCCAGCAACCACACCTCCCAGCACGAAGCGAGTCGACCATGCCTCCCGCTCCCGCCCCGCCGTCCGACGTCCGCCTCAGCGGGAGGTTGGGCGCCGAGTTCCTCGGCACCTTCGGCCTCGTCTTCGGCGGCTGCGGCAGCGCGGTGCTGGCCGCCAAGTACCTGACCGAGGACGGCGTCCAGCTCGGCATCGGCCTCGCGGGCGTGGCCCTCGCCTTCGGCCTCACCGTCCTCACCGGCGCCTTCGCGTTCGGGCACGTGTCCGGCGGCCACTTCAACCCCGCCGTGACCGTCGGCCTCGCGGTCGCACGTCGCTTCGGCTGGGGGGAGGTGCTCCCCTACATCGTCACCCAGGTCGTCGCGGCCAGCGTCGCCGGCGGGGTGCTGTTCCTCGTCGCGACCGGCAGCCCGACGACCACCGCGGCCCAGCTCCGTGCCTCGGGGTTCGCCACGAACGGGTACGGGTTGCACTCACCCGCCCACTACGGCCTCGGCTCCGCGCTGCTCATCGAGATCGTGCTGAGCGCCGCGTTCCTCTACGTGATCCTCGGCGCGACCGACGACCGGACGAACAAGGCCTTCGCCCCCGTGGCGATCGGGCTGGCGCTGACCCTGATCCACCTCATCAGCATCCCGGTCACCAACACGTCGGTGAACCCGGCCCGCTCGCTGGGGGTCGCCTGGTACGTCGGTGGTCCCGCGCTCGCCCAGGTCTGGCTCTTCCTGGTCGCACCCGTCGTCGGCGCGGTGATCGCGGGAGCCACGTACGCCCGGATCACCGGCGCCCACAAGCCGTCGGAGAACTACAGCGGGATCGCGAACAACTGAGCGACGACCCCGGTCAGCACGGGAGCCAGGCGCTTATCCGGACCAGCTGGTGGTCGGACGGGATCGTGCCGACGATCGCGCTTCCTGCTGAGCCGCGCCACGGCTTCCCGCTCGCTCACGCGCATCTTCGTCGTGAGGACGTAGCGGGTCCAGGAACCCGGCCTGCCGGTAGGCGTCGTACGGTCCGTTGCTGGGGCGCTCGAAGCGGCTGGAGCTCTAGTCGCCGACGGCGATCAACAGCAGACCGTCGGGGTCGTGCGCCTCGAGCTCGTCGCGCGCGATCGTGGCCTGGCGGTTCTTGATCTAGTAGTCCTCGGCCTGCCGACTTTGTGCAGGTTCGAGAGCAGGAACCCCGCTGCCGGAGCTACGCCCACGTCATGTCGTTGTCACCCTGGCCCGCGGCACCGGCAACAGCTTCGAGCCCTGCGCCACCAGCTCGACGCGGGCGACGTCGTAGAGGATGCGCTGGCCCTCGCTGGCGCCCTCGTCGGCGTCCGTGCAGCGCTGGGACGACGTGTCCTTGACTGTTCTAGCGTGTGGCGGCCGTGATCCTCCAGCTGCCGCCGAGACGGTCGACGAGGTCGTCGAACTGCGTCACCTTCCGCCCGGCCGACGCCTTGTCGTGCATCAGACCCTGGGTGGCCTCCTGGACGCCCAGCACGTCGAGGTCCTGGCCCTGAACGGTGTCGACCACCGCTCCGCGCCGGTCCTCCCACCGCTTATCGTCGGGCCTGCCCTCGTAGGAGCTGGCGTTCCGGACGTCGTCGCTCGCCACCCGCAGACGGGCCGGAGCCGCCTTGACGGTCCGACCGGTCGGAGCCGCCTCGGCGGTGGTCGCGAGCCCCGGGCCGGCGAGCGCACGCACCGGGAGAGCGAGCGAGGCGAGGCCGGCTGCGCCGACGGCCCAGGCCCGGCGGGGCGGCACCAGCCGCGCCCGCCGGGCCTGGACGTCCGTCACGCGGGGAGCACGACGGTCGCCCGGATCATGTTGTGGTCCGAGGGGATGATCCCCACCAGGTTGCCGTCGGAGCCGCGGTTGGCGACGGTCTCCCACTCGGGGACCTGGACGCCCTTGGACACCATGATGTAGTCGATGTAGGACCCGTTGATCCAGCCGGACCGTCGCGTGACCGTGCGGTCGAAGCCGTTGAAGCTGTTGAGCCAGGTGTTCACGCGGTGCTGGACGAGCGCTCCGGGCGCCGTCGAGGTGGTCCGCCACGCTCCGCCCAGGGGGTCGACGTAGCCGGCCTTGGTGAAGACGTCGTACGGCGCGTTCGTCGGGCTGTAGTCGTGGGAGAACCGGCTCGAGTTCATGTCCCCGACGATGAAGGCGGGCAGGTGCTCCGGGTTGTGCTTGGCCACGGTCTCGGCGACCACCTCCGCCTGGTCCCGACGGTTCTCGTACAGCGGTCCGGCGGTGCCGCTGTCCTTGGCCGGCTCGAGGTGGGTCGAGGCGTACATGAACTGCTTGCCGGTGCTGCGCTGCTTCAGCCGCGCCCACGCGACGTAGCGGTCGTTGTTGTCGCCCACGTTCGGGAGGAGCTTCGAGCCGGCCTCCAGCATCGTCACCTTGGAGGCGTCGAAGAGGATGCGGTCACCGTCGGAGGCGCCCTGGTCCTTGTAGTCGCAGTCGTTCGGGGTCTTCGACCGCACGCAGTTGTTGCGGTCGCTGTCGGTCAGCGTCCAGCTGCCGCCGAGGGCGTTGCGCAGGTCCTCGAACTGGGACAGGTCGATCTTGTCGCCGTCGCTGTCCTTCAGCCACCCCTGGCTGGCCTCCTGCACCCCGACCACGTCCAGGTCCTGCGCCTTGATGGCGGCAGCGACCGCGTCGCGGCGCCCGCTCCAGTGCAGCTCGTTGGGCTGGCCGTCGAAGCACTTGTCGCAGGTGACGTTGTAGCTCGCGACCCGCATCTCTGCGCTGCCCCCGGTGACGGGCGGGGGGTCCTGCACGATGGCCGCCGTCGTCGCCTTGACCACCTCGGAGTAGCCGCTGAGGCTCGCGCCGGAGGCCTTGGTCGTCCTGACCTTGACGTAGTAGGCCGTGCCCGCCTTGAGCCCGGGCAGCGTGGCTGACGTCGCCGTGGTCCGCACGTACGTCGGGTCGCTCATCGACTTCGACCTCGAGTACTTCACCTTGTAGGCCGGGGCCTTGGCGACCTTGTCCCAGCTCAGCGTCATCGACGTCGGCTGGATCTTGGAGACGACCAGGTCCGAGGGCTTGGTGGCTGCCGCTTCGGCCCGACCCGGAGGTGCGCCGAGCAGCACGAGCAGGACGAGGCTGCCCGCGACCACCCCACGGGTGAGGCGGACGGTGGACGTACGGGCGGTCGAGGTCATCGACGCTCCTTCGGAAGCTGGGTGACGTCAACGCGACACCCATGGGCGTTTGTCGTGCCCCCACACGCCGCGACGGTGCGTCGAGCACCGTCTGGGTGTGATCTCGCTCGTCGGCCTCCGGCAATTACTAAGACTTCAGCCAAGGGTCCTCAGCCACATCCCAGGTAGGGCGAGGAAGTGGCTCCCTCACGAGGGGATCGAGGGCGATCTCGCCCGCGGCACACTGGAGGACCGGCCCGCCCTCGGGCGGGACCTGGAGGACGAACCGTGACCTATCCCGTGCCGTACGCACCGCCGCCCGCGGTCGCGCCACGCGACCCGATGCCGCTCGAGCCCGTCGCCTACCCGCAGATGCTGCGCACCCCGCGTGCCACCCGCGGTCGCGGCGTGCTGATGATCGTCTGCTTCGTGGTGGCGTACCTGCTCGTGAGCACGGTCCTGCAGGGCGGCGCCATCGGCTGGGACATCTACCGCGGGCACACGACCTTCGCCGACCTGCTGGCCATGAAGCTCGACCTCACGCCCGCGCTGCTGCTGTCGGTGAACCTGTCGAACGCCGCGTGCATCCCGCTGAGCATGCTGCTGCAGCGGGCGTTCTACGGCCAGCGCGGCCGGTGGACCAGCTCCGTGGCGGGCCGGTTCCGGTGGGGCCTGCTGGGCCGCGGCGCGCTCGTCGCCCTGCCGTTCTGGGCCGCCTACCTCGTGATCACCCTGGTCACGGCACCCGAGTCGGTCCGCACACCGACCGGGACCTACCTCGCGCTGCTGGTGATCGTCGTGCTCACCACCCCGTTCCAGGCCGCCGGCGAGGAGTACGGCGCCCGCGGCCTGATCACGCGGGGAGCCGGCTCGTGGTTCGCCTCGCCACGGGCGGCCCTGCTGGTCGGCACGCTGCTGTCGGGGGGCGTGTTCACCCTCGCCCACGGCGCCGGCGACCCGTGGCTCATCGCCTTCTACTTCGCCTTCGCCGTCGTCCTCTCGCTCATCACCTGGCGCACGGGCGGGCTGGAGCTGGCGGTGCTGCTGCACACGGCCAACAACCTCGTGGCGTTCGGCAGCCTGGTGCTCCTGCAGCAGGACACCTCCTCGGTCTTCGACCGGGGAGCGGGCAGCGCGGGTCCGTCCGTCCTGCTGCCGGCAGCGATCCTGCTGCTGAGCAGCGGAGCGCTCTGGCTGTGGGCGTCCCGCAGGGGTCTGCAGCGGACGTACGAGCCGGCACGGCCGGAGGCAGGTCCGTCCAGCCGCTACGTCGGTCCGTGGGACCTCCCCGCCACGACCGAGCGCCCCTGGACAGGCGAAGAGCCCGGCCGGCCGTGAGGCCGAGCCGAGCTCTTCTGACCGCTCCTCCGCCCGTCGGCTGGGGTCACGCGGGGACGGGCCCCAGCCCGGGATGAGGGGAGAGTGGAGAAGCGGTGGTCAGTAGGCACCGCGGCGGGCAGCCACGGTGGTGAAGGTGCGCGCGAGGATCGTCACGTCGAGCAGGGTGCTCCAGTTCTCGGCGTAGAAGACGTCGAGCTTGACGCGCTGGTCGTAGCCGACGTCGCTGCGACCGGAGACCTGCCAGAGGCCCGTGATGCCCGGCTTGAGCGCGAGGAAGCTGCGCTGGTGCACCCCGTAGCGGTCCAGCTCGACCGGCGTGATCGGACGCGGCCCGACCAGCGACAGGTGGCCCAGCAGCGAGTTGAACAGCTGGGGCAGCTCGTCGAGGCTGGTGCGCCGCAGGAACTTGCCCAGCGCGGAGACCCGGGGGTCGTCGGCGACCTTCTGGTCGACGGCGAACTCCTCGACGAGGTCCTCGCGGCCCATGGCGATGAACGCCTGCTCAGCGGTCTGGTACGGCCGGTTCGCGCCGGTCGAGTACTCCCACAGCATCGAGCGGAACTTGTAGACACCGATGGCCTGCCCGCCGCGCCCGAGCCGCTGCTGGCGGTAGAGCACGGGGCCCGCAGGATCCGTGATCTTGACCAGGGCCGCGACCGTGACGAGCAGCGGGGACAGCAGCACGAGGCCGACGACCGACCCCAGGATGTCGATGAAGCGCTTGCCCACGGTCGCCCAGCCGTCGAGCGAGGTGAGCCGGACCTCCATGATCGGGATGCCGTCGACGGTGGACATGGTCGAGCTGGCGGCGAAGACACCGAACAGGTCGGGCACGAAGCGGTAGCCCATGCCCCGGTCGTTGGCCAGCGCCATCAGGCGGGTGGCCTCGTCCCGGTTCAGCGTGGTGTCGGTCTGCACGATCTCGTCGATGCGCACGCGGTGGGAGTCGAGCGCCTGCTCGATCGTCGCGTAGACCGGGCGGTCGCCCAGGAACACCCCGCCGGCCTCGGTCTGAGAGACCGCGGCGACGATCGAGTGGCCGCGACCGGAACGGATCAGGCTGGCCGCCACCCGCTCGGCCACGGGGCCGGTCCCGACGACGACGACGTTGTGCAGCGCCCGTCCCATGGAGTGGGCGCGACTCAGGGCCGCACGGATCGCGTAGCGCCCCACGAGGACGAGCACCGAGCCGAAGAAGAAGGCGTACACGGGCACGGCGCGGCCCGGGAACAGCGGCTGGCCGAGCCAGAAGTAGTCGATGAGGATGAGCGACGCGACGCCGACCCCGATGCCGGCCAGCACGCGGGACAGCTCGGTGAAGCGGCCCCAGCTCTGGCGGGTCGAGTAGAGCCCGCAGCCGGCGAAGATCAGCGCCCACACGGGGGCGGCGATGCTGGCGACGAGCACGAACTGTCCGAGCGAGACGAACTGCGACAGCGGCTTCGGCCCGGACACCCGCAGCAGGTAGGCCGCGATGCACGCGACGAAGAGCGACAGGACGTCGACCACCACGGTGACCGCGGTGAAGGCCATCTGGCGTTGGACACGTGTGAGCGCAGACGAATCTGACATGAGTTCCCCCCCGAGAACGAAAAAATTTAACGCAAGAACGGACACGTGACATCAGCGTCGACGTCCAGCGAAGTCCTGCCCCCAGGACTACGAAGAGCATATGACGGCATCCCAGGTCCCGCAGCGTCGACCGCCAGTTTCGACGCCAAACTGTTGAGACCTCAATCACAAGGGTCGATCCCGCCCCCTGACCCCAGCTCGGTGAAGCGCCTTCGTGCGGGACGACCGACGGCCGCACGGGCGGCGGTGCGGGCACGCCGGGGCCGGGGGACGCCGAGGCCGGACCCCGGAGCCGCGACCGGCGGCGGACGGTGCGTTTGGGTGCCCCGACCAGCATGTTCATTTCGTACGGGTCTTGGTATTGTTCCGGGTGTGGGCTCACCACGAGGTGGCCGGGGGCACAACTGATCGAACGGGTTCACGTGTCGGGCAGAGTCCGTGTTGTCGAACGTCGCCGAACGAGCGCGACGTGGCACGACGGCGACCTGTGGTGGCTGGGCGTGCTGCTCGCCACACTCTCGGCGGCCCTGGTGATCGCCCTGGTGTGGTGGTTGGTCACCTGAGCCGCGGCAGGACGGGTCAGCGGAAGTCGCGCGCCCGGTAGCTCTGCGGGATGACCGCGGCGGTGGCGGCCGGGAACAGCCCGCTCAGCGGCTCGAGCTTGTCGGCGACGAGGTTGGTCACCCCTTCGGAGTGCTCGATCGTGCCGCGCACCAGCATCGCGTTGGTCCGGCGGCCCACCCGGACGAAGCGCTGCCACATCGGGCGTGAGCACACGATGTTCAGCATGCCGGTCTCGTCCTCCAGGTTGAGGAACGTGACCCCGCCGGCGGTCGAGGGCCGCTGCCGGTGCGTCACCAGCCCGGCCACTCGGACGCGCGTGCGGTCGTGCTCGGCGCCCAGCCGTGCGATCGGGACCACCTCGTGGGTGTCCAGCACCGGGCGCAGGTGTCCCACCGGATGGTCGTCGGGACTGATCTGCGTCGCCCACAGGTCGGCCAGCGTCAGCTCCGCCGCGCTCATGCCCGGCAGCTCGGGCGGGGCCGCGTCCACCGCCGTGCCCGGCAGGGTGTCGGCGCTGTCGGCGTACCCCGCGTTCCACAGCGCCTGGCGCCGCGAGAGGCCGAACGAGTCGAACGCCCCGGCCGTGGCCAGCGCCTCGGTCTGGGGCACGCTCAGGCCGGTCCGCCGGACGACGTCGTTGATGCTGGTGTACGGCCCGTCGGCCCGGGCGTCGACGATGCGCTGGGCCTGCGCGTGGCCGATCCCCTGCACCTCCGAGAGCCCCAGCCGGACGGCGAAGCGACCGTCGCGCCGGTGGGTGTGGGTCAGGTCGGGCGCGCTGCGGACGTAGGGCCCGACGGGCGGCTGGTCGCGTCCCAGGCACGACGCCATCCCGGTCGCGAGGCTGCCGCCCGGTCGCCCCGGGGTGGCCGACCCGCCCTGCTCCCCCGCCGCTGCGGGGTCCAGCAGCTCCAGACCGGCGTCCACGGCGGACGCGACGACGTCGGGACGACGGACCTCGACCCCGTGCCGACGTCCGTCGGCCACCAGCGACTGCGAGGAGTAGAAGCCCATCGGCTGAGCCCGGAGCAGGCCGGCGAGGAAGGCCCCGGGGTAGTGCAGCTTGAGCCACGAGGAGGCGTAGACCAGCAGCGCGAAGCTGATCGAGTGGCTCTCGGCGAAGCCGAAGTTGGCGAAGGCCTGGATGCGGGCGTAGATGTCGTCGGCCAGGTCACCGACGATGCCGTGCGAGGCCATCCCCTCGTACAGGGTGGTGCGGAGACGCTCGATCTTCTCGACCCCGCGCTTGGAGCCCATCGCCCGGCGCAGCAGGTCGGCGTCGTCGCCGGTGCAGCCGCCCACGGTCATGGCGATCTGCATCAGCTGCTCCTGGAAGAGCGGGATGCCCTTGGTGCGCTCGAGCACCGGCTCGAGCGCCGGGTGCAGGTAGGTGATCTCCTCCTTGCCGGTGGCCCGCCGGATGTAGGGGTGCACGGCCCCGCCCTGGATCGGTCCGGGCCTGATCAGGCCGATCTCGACGACGAGGTCGTAGAAGCGGCGCGGCTGGAGCCGCGGCAGGGTGCCGATCTGGGCGCGGCTCTCGACCTGGAACACCCCGATGGAGTCGGCCCGGCAGAGCATGTCGTAGACGCCCTGCTCCTCCTTGGGGATGGAGTCGAGGTCGAGGCGTTCACCGACCTGGTCGGCGGCGAGGTCGAGGGTGTACTGGATCGCGGCGAGGATGCCCAGGCCGAGGAAGTCGAACTTGACCAGCCCCATCCAGGCGCACGAGTCCTTGTCCCACTGCAGGACGGTGCGCTGGTCCATCCGGCCGCGCTCGATCGGCACCACCTCACCGACCGGCCGCTCGGTGAGGACCATGCCGCCGGAGTGGATGCCGAGGTGGCGCGGCGCCCGCAGCAGCTGCTCGGCCAGGTCGACCACGGCGGTCGGGATGTCGTGGTCGTGGTCCTCGTGGTGACCGTTGACGGTCACCGAGCCCCAGGAGTCGATCTGCTTGGACCAGGCGTCCTGCTGGCCGGTCGAGTACCCGAGCGCCTTGGCCATGTCCCGCACCGCCGACTTGGGGCGGTAGCTGATGACGTTCGCGACCTGAGCGGCGTTGTGCCGGCCGTAGCGCCGGTAGACCTCCTGGATCACCTCCTCGCGCCGGTCGGAGTCGAAGTCGACGTCGATGTCGGGCTCCTCGTCCCGGTTGACCGACAGGAACCGCTCGAAGGGCAGGTCGTAGAGGATCGGGTCCACCGCGGTGATCATGAGCACGTAGCAGACGACCGAGTTGGCCGCCGAGCCCCGGCCCTGGCAGAGGATGCCCTGCTCGCGGGCGAAGGCCACCATGTCGCGGACGATGAGGAAGTAGCCGGGGAAGTCCTTCTCCTCGATGACCGCGAGCTCGCGCTCCAGCCGTTGCCGGGCGACCGCGTGCCGCTCCGGCGGGTAGCGCTCCTCCAGGCCCCGGCGGCACAGCTCGCGCAGCCACGAGGCCGGCGTGTGACCGGGCGGTACCTGTTGCTTGGGCAGCTTCGGCTTGGCCTGCTGCAGGTTGAAGGCGCACTCGTCGGCCAGCCGGACCGAGGTGGCCACCGCTCCGGGGTAGCGCGCGAAGCGCTGCGCCATCTCGTGGCCCGAGCGCAGGTGAGCGCCCGGCGGCGGCAGCCAGCCGTCCATCTCGGCCAGGCTGCGGCGGGCCCGGACCGCGGCCATCGCGGCGGCCAGACGGCGTTCCTCCGGGGTGGCGAAGTGGACGTTCTGGGTGGCGACCACCGGCAGCCGCTGCTCGGCGGCGAGAGCCGCCAGCACGTCGTTGGTCGAGGAGTCCGTCGGCAGGCCGGCGTCGTTGATCTCCACCGCCACGTGCTCGCGCCCGAAGAGGGTGACCAGGTCGTCCAGCGCGCGGGCGGCAGCGGTGGTCCCCACCCGGGTCGGCCGACCGGCCTCGCTGTGCCGGTTCAGCGCGGCGCGCAACGGACCCTTCCGGCAGCCGGTGAGGACCAGCCAGTGCCCCTCCGCCCGCTGCCCCAGCTCGTCGAGGTCGTAGACCGGCCGGCCCTTCTCGTCGCCGCGCAGCTGTGCGGCGGTGATGGCCGCCGACAGGCGGTGGTAGCCCTCCACCCCGCGGGCCAGCACCAGCAGGTGCTCCCCCTCCGGGTCGGCCACCCCGTTCTGCGGCACGGTCAGGCCCAGCGACAGCTCCGCGCCGTAGACGGTGGGCAGGTCGTACGCCTTGGCCGCCTCGGCGAAGCGGGCCGCCGCGTAGAAGCCGTCGTGGTCGGTGAGGGCGAGGCCCGCCAGCCGCAGCCGGGCCGCCTCCTCGATCAGCGACTCGGGGTCGCTCGCCCCGTCGAGGAAGCTGAAGTCGCTGTGCACGTGCAGCTCCGCGTAGGGCACGTACGGCTCGTCGGGCGAGCCGGGCCGCCCCTCCGGCGCCCGGTAGGCCGGACGCTTCTGCGAGTAGCCGGGCGCGCTGTCGTCGCCCGGGTGGTCCAGACTCGGTCGCCGCTCCGGCGGGGCCCGCTCGAGCTCGCCCCACGACTGCGGCGGGTTGCTCCAGCCCACGGCCCCTACTCCCTGCTCGCGAGCGTTGGGACGACGGCGTCTTCCCCGGACGAGCCGGTCGACCTACTCATAGCGGGCCTCCACCCACCACTGGCCGCCCTCGACCATCAGCAGCCAGGCGCTGCCGTCGACGGCGACGACCTGGAAGCGGGCCACCGCACGGGCGGCCAGCGGGTCCCACCAGAGCTCGTCGATGGGCCAGGGACCGGCCCAGGCGTCCACGACCAGGTCGGCCGACCAGTCCGCGGTGCGTCGGTCCGAGGAGGGCCGGACGCGCACCCGGACGGGCTCGGCGGAGACGGCGCCGCGGCCCGTGAGGCGTACGGGCATCCCCTCCGCCGAGAGCACCGTGGCGGGGAGCGGCTCGGCGAGGACCCGCGCCGGGGCCGGGGGCGGGATGCTGCCCGGCCAGGGCAGCCCGGCCGGGCGGCTGTCGCCGGCCCGCTCGCCCCACGGGGTGAGCGCCTGCCGGTCGCGCGGGCTCCGGCCACCTTGCAGCGAGGGGGTCAGCACCTGCTCGGGTCCGAGCATCCCCTGGAGCCGGGCCACCCCGCGCACGATCCGCTCGTCCGGGGCGCTGCCCCACAGCCCCTCGCCGTGGTCGGCCAGCGACTCCACCGCCTCGGGGACGAGACGGACGGTCTCCACCGGCTCCGGCGCCGGGTCGCCCTGGAGCTGCCAGTAGAGGCGGTCGACCAGGTCGGCCGCGCTGAACCAGCGCGGGTGCGCCCACACCCGCGAGCCGACCCAGCCGCGTTCGCCGCTGACCTCGATGCGCACCTCGCCGCACACCAGCCCGTGCCGGGACAGCTCGGCGACGAACGCCTCGGCGGTGCGCCGGGTGCTGAAGGCGATCGGCTCGATCGTCTCCAGCCCGGGGGAGAAGCTCACGTGCGCGTCGAGCTCGCGCGGCGGGCGCCGGGCGACCGCCGGACGCGCGTCCGCCCCCCGCGCCAACCGGTGCAGCCAGGCTCCCGAGGCGCCGAAGCGGGTCGCCACGTCCCGCACCGGCAGCGCCGCCAGGTCGCCGAGGGTCCGCAGCCCGAGGCGACGGAACAGGCTCACCTGCTCGAGGTCGTCGAGGACCGCGACCGGCAGCCGGGACAGGAAGCGGCGCGAGCCGCCCACCTCCACGACGACGCTCTCCTGCGGGGCGGCCTGCTTGGCCGCCTGCTCGGCGGTGAACATGCCGTCAGCGATCCCGGCGCGGCAGTCCCACACCCCGGCGCCGACCAGGTGCTCGGCCACGACCGCCGCGGCCTCGGCCTCCCCGCCGTAGAACCGGCGCGGCACCGTCAGCGCGCACAGCCCCGGCCGGATCGGGGTGACCGTGGCGCTGACCTGCTCGACCGCGGTCAGCACCGCCTCGAACGCCCGGACGTCACGCTCGGGGCTGTGGTCGGTCAGCACCAGCTCGGGGCACCGGGCGCTGGCGTCACGGCGGCGCATGCCCCGGCGGACGCCCTCGCGGCGCGCCTCCTCCGAGCACGCGAACACCTCGCCCGCCTCGATCACCGCGACCGGGTCGGTGACGGCCAGCCCGAGCTCGGCGGCCGCGGCCACGACGGGCCAGTCGGGGCACCAGACCACCATCACCCGGGGCGCTCCCCCGCGGTCGGCCTCGACGGAGGTGTCCGGCTGGACCGTCTGGTGGTCCGTCGGCCGGTTCTTCGCGGTCTGGTCACCGACCAGCAGCGCGCTCACCGGTGGCCTCCGGCGACCATGGGTCCGGTGCGCCCCTCGACGGGCTCGGGGAACGTCTCGCGGACGGGCTCCACGCCGCCGTGGCCGGGCAGGTCCAGCCCGAACGTCTGCCGCGGCGAGCCCGTCCGGCCCACCTCCACGACCAGCCGGCGGCCGGAGAGGTGCCCGTGGCCGCGGCCGAGCCCCGACCAGACCGACTCCCGCACCCGGTACCGCGCCTGGCAGCGCGGCCACTCGCCCCAGCACACCAGCGCGGCGTCCTTGGTGCGCAGCCGTGCCCGCAGCCGCTCGGCCGGGTGCTCGCCCACGGCGACGGACGGTCGCACCAGCACCACCGAGGCGACGTCCACCAGCGCGGCGATGACGCTGAGCCAGTGCTCCCCGGGGTGCGGCACGACGATCGTGCGCTCGAGGTCCACCCCCAGCGCGGCCGCCGCCTCGTAGCCCAGGTCGGGCGCGCCTACGACCCCGACCCACTCCCCTGCCGACGAGGGACCGGCCAGGAGGGCCAGGGCGAGGCCGGCGCTGTCGGTGGCGTACGCCGACCCGGTCGTGAGGTCGAGGTCGGGGGTCAGCCCGGGCAACCGGCGCCCGCTGGCCCCGCCCTGCATCCGGTGCACCCGCTGCCGCAGCTCGTCCAGGGTGCTCGCGCTGGTCGACCGCGCCTCGCGGGAGGCCGGGAGCCCACGGACCGGCAGGTCGGGGACCTCGTCGAGGACGGCTGCGGCTGACACCCCGCTATATTCGAACACGTGTTCGAGATCGTCAAGCCCGGCGCCGGAACAGACCTCGAGCAGAGGTCGACACCGGCGCCCGCGCAGGACCGGCCGGAGGGTCCCCGATCACGTCCGGGTGTCGGAGTGCCCACCCTCCTTCTCGTCCGGCCCCTCGAGGCCCATAATCCTGCTGACAGCCAAGACGTCTCTCGTGCACCCTGATCGGGCCCCGTGACCAGCCAGGCCACGTCCCGCCCGGCGCGCACGGGGCGAAGGGGAGGTGTGCTCATGTCCACGGTGATCGTGCTCAACACGGACAACACCGCGCTGCACACCGTCTCGGTCAAGCACGCCATCAAGATGCTGGTGCGCGAGGTCGCCGTGGTCGAGGAGTCCCGGGTCGGCGCCTCCATCGGCCCCTACCCGTGGCCCGTCGTGCTGCGGCTGATCCGCTACGTCAAGACCACCTTCCTCTACGCCGCCGCGCCCGCCTGGTCGAAGCGGGGGGTGCTGCGCCGCGACGCGCACCGCTGCGCCTACTGCGGGACGACGGCCGACACCGTCGACCACCTGATGCCCCAGTCCCGCGGCGGCGCCAACACCTGGCAGAACACGGTCGCGGCCTGCACGCGCTGCAACAACGTCAAGGCCGACCGGACCCCGGCCGAGGCGGGGATGCCGCTGCGACGCCCGCCGCACGTGCCGACGTGGCGCGAGGCCTACCACCGGCGGACGTGATCGGCCGGACACCCGCTGCGGGTGTCCAGCCACTCGTCGGCGGTCGGGGCCCAAACCGGTGAGACCGGGCGGCGAGACCGGGGACGCGAGCCTGGGCGTCGGACCGGTCGGTCCGACCCGTCCGTCAGGCGGTCGACGCGACCGCGTGGGCGTCGACCAGCGCCGCCGGCCGCTCGTGCCGGTCGGTGTGCCGCGCGCGCAGCACGGCCCGTGCGGAGTCCAGGGCGGACACCGAGCGGTCGTAGGAGTGCATCGCGACCCCGGTGAAGAGGCAGTCGACCAGCACCAGCTGCGCCACCCGGCTGGACATCGCCCCGGTCCGGAACGTCGTCTCCCGGGCGGCCGTGATCAGGGCGACGTCGCTGTGGGCCACGATCGGCGCGCGGTCGAAGTTCGTGATCCCGATCGTCGTGGCCCCCCGGGTGCGGGCCACCCGCAACGAGTCGATGACGTCGATCGTCGTCCCCGTGTGCGAGATGCCGATCGCCACGTCACCGGGCACGAGACCGGCCGCCGAAGACAGCGCTGCGTGGGGATCGGCCCACACGCAGCTCGAGACGCCGATCCGGTGCAGCTTGGCGTGGAGCTCCTGGCCCACCAGGGCGCTCGCCCCGACCCCGTACACGTCGACGCGCCGCGCCCGGACGACGGCCGCCACGGCCGCCTCGAGCGCCTTGACGTCCACCGCGGCCCCCGTGTCCGCGACCGACCGCTGGTCCGCGTAGGTGATCTTGGCGACCATCTCCGCCAGCGAGTCGGTCTGCCCGATCACGCTGTCCAGCGTGGTCCCGGCGGCGCGGTCGTTCTCCTCGCCCTGCGCCGCGCGTGCCAGCGCGATCCGCAGCTCGGGGTAGCCCCCCAGTCCGAGGGCCCGGCAGAAGCGCAGCACCGTGGTCTCCGAGGTGCGGCACAGGCGCGCCAGCGAGGTGATGGAACGTTCGCTCACCCCGGCCGGGTCAGCCAGCACGGCCTCGGCGACCCGCTGCTCGGCCGGACGCAGGCTCGGCTGCGCCCCCCTGACACGGATGAGGATCGACAGTGACGAGCGGCTCGACCCGGCCGCAGCAGCGTTGGCCGGGCGGGACGGCGTGGTGCCGTCCGTCCGTGGGAGATGTCCCACCTCAGCCGCCGGACGAACCGGCGGTCTGCGCATGCCGATATCAGTTGTTGACACATCGCCCCCCTGACTGTGTGTCTTGGGGGGATCTTACGGCCCGCGACGTGTTTGTGCTCACGGTTCGGGGAGAAACTTCGGGAACCGTCCGAGCGACGCGTGGGCGCCATCTCGGCGCTCGCCCTCCGTCGCTACGGTGGCCCCCGCAGCGGACGCCGCCGGCGCCCGGAGGAGTCGGACGCGCGCGGGGACGACCGGGCCAGCCGGACGAGCAGGACGAGGAGAAAGGGAGGACGGTGCCCACCTGGGACGCGCAGGTCTACGCCGCCTTCTCCGACGAGCGCGCACGCCCCTTCGTCGACCTGCTGGCGCGGGTGGGTGCGGAGGACCCCCGGACGGTGGTCGACCTGGGGTGCGGCCCGGGACCGCTGACCGCGGGGCTGGCGAAGCGCTGGCCGCACGCAGGAGTCACCGGCGTGGACTCGTCGCCCGCCATGGTCGAGGCGGCGGGTGCGTACGCCGGCCCCCGGGTCTCGTTCGTGCTGGACGACCTCGTGCGGTGGCGTCCCGAGCAGCCGGTCGACGTGCTCGTCAGCAACGCGGCGCTGCAGTGGGTGCCCGAGCACCGCCGCCTCCTGCCCGACCTCGTCGGCAGCCTCGCCCCCGGCGGGTGGCTGGCGTTCCAGGTGCCGGGCAACTTCGAGGCGCCGAGCCACCAGGCGCTCCACGAGGTCGCGGCCGAGGACCCGTACGCCGAGCACACGGCCGGGCTGGTGCGACCAGGCGTCGCGGCCCTGGAGGACTACCTCGCCGACCTGGTCGGGCTCGGCTGCCGGGTGGACGCGTGGGAGACGACCTACCTGCACGTCCTGCCCGGGCCCGACCCGGTCCTGCGCTGGCTGCAGGGCACCGGCGCCCGGCCCTACCTGGACGCGCTGCCCGAGACGCTGCGTCCGACCTTCACGGAGGCGTTGCGGCAGCGGCTGGCGCAGGCGTACCCGTCCCGGCCGTGGGGCACGGTGCTGCCGTTCCGGCGCCTCTTCGTCGTCGCCCGGCGCGAGGACGCGCCGGCAACGGCGGGCAGGACGTCGTGAGCGCCGTGGACTGGTTCGCCGCCCCACCGCTGCGGACCGACCGGCTCCGGCTCGACGCGCTGCGCCTGTCCGACGCGCCGGCGTACCTGGCCGCGCTGGGCAGCCCGGACGAGCGCGCGGAGGTGGTGGCTCACCTGCGCCTGCCGGCCCTGACCGACCTCACCGTCGCGCGGGCGGTGGTCGCCGCCGCGCTGACCGACCCGGACCGGATCGCCTACGGGCAACGGCTGGCGGACGGGACGTTCGTCGGGACGACCTCCTTCTACGAGATCGCCCCCGCCGTACGGGCCGTGGCGATCGGGCACACCTGGGTCGCCCGTCCGTGGTGGCGGACGTTCGTCAACACCGAGTCCAAGCTGGCGATGCTCACCCACGCCTTCGAGACGCTCGGGGCCGAGCGCGTCGTCTGGCACACCGACATCCGCAACGTCCGCTCGAGGGAGGCCATCGCCCGCCTCGGCGCGCAGCAGGAGGGGGTGCTGCGCCACCACCGGATCCGGTCCGACGGCAGCTGGCGTGACACGGTGCAGCTGGCGATGCTCGCCGCGGACTGGCCCGAGGTTCGGGCGCGGCTGAGGGACCGGCTCTCCGGACGGTCCGGCGGAGCGCGAGGATGAGACGCATGCGCAGCCCGCGAGCCGCCCGATGAGCGACGACGTCCAGACCGTCCGCGACGACGGCCGGTCCCGCTACGAGGGGCGCGTCGACGGCGAGGTCGTGACCGTGCTCGTGTTCGACCGGCACGGCGACGTGCTCGACCTGACCCACACCGAGACCGAGCCCGCGTTCCGGAACCGAGGGTTGGCCGGCGCCCTCACGGGGGCGGTGCTGGACGACGTCCGTCGCCGCGGCGAGAAGGTGCGGCCCTCCTGCCCCTTCGCCGTGGCGTTCCTCGACGACCATCCCGAGTACGCAGACCTGCGGGTCTGACCCTCGCCCCGAGCGTCCCTTCCCGACGGCCCTACCGGCCCGGGCGAGAACCCGCCGGCAGCGACAGGCCCGCCTGGCGCAGCTCCGCGTCGGCGAGCGCGTCGATGACCCGGCGGTCGCCGGACCGCCAGGCGCTCACCGGGTCGTCGCTGATCGCGGCGAGCACGTGCATGGGCTGGTTCGCCATGGCGCGCAGGGCGAACAGGTCCAGGTCGGCCGCCGAGTCGATGAAGTGCTGCGCGGCCCGGGCCCGGCGCACGAAGCGGATCCGACGGGGCAGCCACACGGCCAGCACGGTGGCGACCGGGATCAGGAACACCAGCCACCCCATCACCGTCGCGAGCCGCTCGATGCTCGTGGCCTGGCGGTCGGCCGTCGCCACCAGGTCGCCGAGGCTCCCGGAGGCGGCGTCGAAGGGACGCCGGAGCTGGTCGCCCAGACCCGGGACCTGCGCAGCCGAGGTCGCCGCGTCGCCGAGCTCTCCCGCCAGGTTCCGCGCGGTCCGTGCAGTCTCGCGGACCGGTCCGGCCAGCGCGGCGACCGACCCGTCCACCACGAAGCCGACCACGGCCCACACCACGGTCCAGGCGAGCACCGCCAGGTCGCCCGCCAGCTGGCCCGCCAGCTGGCCGTGCCGCTGCGCGTAGATCCTCATCTCGCCACCTCCGGCTGGCAGGATAGGCGCGGTGCGAAGAAGAGCAGGGCTGCTCGCGCTGGCGCTGGTCACGGCCGGCTGCAGCGGTGGTCCCGCCCCGTCGCCGCCCCCGGACACCGACGGCGCCCACCAGGTCGCGACCCAGCTCGCCGCCGCTCTGCAGAAGAAGGACCTGACGCCGGTCACGTTCGCGGGGGCGAGCGGCACCCAGACCAACGCCCTGTTCCAGCCCCTCGTCCGCGGCATGGGACCGCTGTCCCCCCGGGTCGAGGTCACCGCCGTGTCCGGCTCGAGCGCCACGCTCTCCTACGCCTGGACCTTCCCAGGCGTGCCGCAGCCCTGGACGTACGACGCCACGGTCGGGCTGGAGCGTGCGGACGGTGCCTGGCGACCGATGTGGTCACCGAGCCTGCTGCAGCCCGGCCTGGACGGGACCAACCGGTTGTCGCAGCGCCGGCTCTACCCCGCCCGGGGCGAGCTGCTGGGCGAGGACGGTGATCCCATCGTCAAGCAGCGCGCGGTGGTGCGGATCGGGATCGACAAGGCCAACCTCGCGGCGGAGCGCCAGGAGGCGTCCGCGAGGCGGCTGGCCCGGCTGGTGCACGTCGACGCCGAGGCGTACGTGCGGCGCGTCTCGGGTGCGGGGGCCCAGGCGTTCGTCCCCGCTGTCGTCTTCCGCGCGAAGGACCCCGACCGCCCGGCCAACCGGGAGGTCTTCGCCATCCCCGGTGGGCTGCCCGTGCAGGACGACGCGATGCTGGCGCCGTCTCGTGATTTCGCCGCCGCCCTCATCGGTCAGGTGGGCCCGGCCACCGCGGACGTGGTCAAGACCTCGGACGGGGCGGTCACCGACGGCGACGAGGTCGGGCTGAGCGGGCTGCAGAGACGCTACGACGAGCAGCTCCGTGGCACACCCGGCGTGAGCGTCCGGCTCGTGCCCGGCGATGCGGCGACGCCGAGCCCCTCCCCCGGCCAGTCACCCTCCCCGTCCCCCACGTCGTCCGACCCCGCGGCCGAGCCGCAGACGACCACCGCGTTCGAGGTCAAGGCGGTGGGGGGCAAGCCCCTCGAGACCAGCCTCAACGTCGGGCTGCAGCAGCTGGCCGAGAAGGCGCTCGCCAGGTCGTCGAGCGGAGCCTCGCTCGTGGCGATCCGGCCCTCCACGGGCGCCGTGCTCGCCGCCGCGAACAACGAGGAGACCGACGGCCAGGCGGTGGCGACGTCCGGGCAGGTGCAGCCAGGCTCGACGTTCAAGGTCATCTCCGCCCTCGCGCTGCTCCGGGCGGGGCAGCAGCCCGGCTCGCGCGTCGAGTGCCCGCGCACGATCAGGGTGGGCGGTCGCACCTACGAGAACTACGACGACTACCCGAGCGCGCACCTCGGGCGCATCGACCTGCGGACCGCGTTCGCGCAGTCCTGCAACACCGCGTTCATCGGTCAGCGCAGCGAGCTCGGCCGTGACGACCTCGCGTCGGCCGCGGGCTCGCTGGGCGTGGGCACGGACTACGACGTGGGGTTCCCGGCCTACTTCGGTGCCGTGCCGACCGGCGGGAACGACAACGCCCGGGCCGAGGCGATCTTCGGCCAGGGCGAGGACCAGGTCTCGCCGATGGCGATGGCTCTCGTCGCGGCCAGCGTCGAGGCCGGCCACACCGTGCTGCCGACCCTGATCGCCGGCCAGCACCCGACCTCGAAGGCCGAACCGCTGACCCGGTCCGAGGCGGCGACCCTCAAGCAGCTGATGCGCGGGGTGGTGACCGAGGGCAGCGGCCGACGCCTCGCAGGGCTCGACGGGCCCGAGGTCGTCGCCAAGACGGGGACGGCCGAGTACGGCAGCAAGAACCCGCCGAAGACGCACGCGTGGATGATCGCCGGCCAGGGCGACCTCGCGGTCGCGGTCTACGTCCAGGACGGCGAGTCCGGTTCGGGCACCGCGGGCCCGCTGCTCGAGGCGTTCCTCCGCGGAGCTCGTTGAACCCTCCCCGACGAGGAGCAGGCGTGGGCCACAGCCGGTCGTGCCCTCGATCCCGCTCCTGACTTCTTCGTCGGTGCGCAGGCCCCGAACGACGCCTCGAAGTGGTTCCCGGGCGACGCATACCTCGAGGCCATGGGCATCGACGCGTACAACTGGTTCACCTGCCGCCCGGGCATCAACAACGCGTGGAAGTCGCTCGAGCAGATCATCAGGCCGTTCCGCGACTTCGGCGCCCGCCACCCCGACAAGGAGCTGTGGCTGACGGAGTGGGCGAGCGCGGAGGACCCCGCGCAGCCGTCCCGCAAGCCCGCGTGGTTCGACGAGGCCCGGGCTTTGTTCAAGCGGCCCG
>Ga0210040_10003595_pt1 | contig 20864 bp, 7 predicted proteins | sample CryGeyCG12114_NA_FD_185462 | JGI IMG/M metagenome (GOLD analysis project Ga0210040, IMG submission 185462) | Groundwater microbial communities from aquifer - Crystal Geyser CG19_WC_8/21/14_NA (SPAdes) (version 2) | ecosystem: Environmental > Aquatic > Deep subsurface > Groundwater | place: USA... | reverse complement strand
TTGGCTTGGGATATTATAGTTATCTCTTCCAGCAAGCGAAAAAGATCGTTATCCATCTGCCCACACTTTTATGCTCAGTATGTGTATGATATGTGTACCGTAGAGGAAATAATAGTTCGTTTTCATCCTTTTCTGAATGCAGTACACAATATGGGGAAAAAGCATCTCAGAATTCGATAAAGGGAATCGATTTAAATGCAAGATTTCCACGTCGTTCAACTTATTTTGAAGGATGTTTATTAACGTCTTTATATAATGAGATCACCGCTTCACCATCCTAATGAATTTAATTTAAGAATTAACGGTATAAATTATAAATTGTTCGGCAATAAAGTGAGGAATCTTTTGTCAGTTGGCTATACGTATCGAGCTTTTATAGACGCATTGCAATATTGAGTTAGGAACGGAATGTTAGACGGGTTGTGTGAAGAGAATTCTGTATCATTGATACGAAATGTGATTCGAGTGCAAGATGCGATTCAGATAAAATGCACATGAGGATTTTAACGATAATTTTGACCGTTAGTTAGTTGGTTTGCTCAGGTCTATACTTTTAATTCCAAATGTTGTCTTATCAGCTATAGATTTGAGAGCCGCTCTATTATCATAAATATTTGTTTGACATGAGAAAAATTGGCAATTTAGTATGGATTCTCTTATCTAGCTTCTCATTAGTCAGCATTTATTTTTCGAATTCCAAATGATTTGATAAACGGGTATCATTAAAACCATGTGAAGAAAAAAATCACAAACATTGCATTGCAATGTACATTTGAGGAAAGTCAAATTTAATTGGCCCTATTAACTAACTATGCATACGGTACACTGGATCAGGATCTCAGTCAAATTGGTCAAAGAAATGAAACAAAACGTTATACTGGCTGTGCATGCTCAGATTTTACAATGGAATGTTAATTACTACCTATGATTTTAAAAATATGAAAATCTAACCAAACTCGTATTTCAATCAAAACTACTATATCTAATCGTTCCCACATGTACAATTTCTTTTGGAGGATACACGCGTTCCGAAAACCATGATTGGAATTATCATGATGAAAGCCGCACAGTCATCACAATCGAGTGCAGAGCGTGTTGGAAAAACTTGGAGTGCAATTACTTATGAAAAAAAGTTTTCATATATATGAAAAGGGTTCGGTTCCTTTCTCTTTGCCCAATAATGGCCATACATCACCACAGGCATGATATGAAAAGGGAGGAAACTTCAAATTAACTAATCCGACTAAAAAACAAGGCAACTCACTAACTAACTAACCAACTGAACAACATTCATTCTGCAAGATTGACTGGTTTCTTAAAACTTCATATCAAAAATATTTTCTCACTTCATCTAGCAGTGATGATGTTGAGCTCAAAAAAAGTTTATGATTAACGGCCCACTGTTTTAATCATCACCCGAATCTCCTTTATAATGATGTGCAATAATACTCATTCATATGGGAGTGATGAAATACGAGAGTGTGAAAGATGCAAACACGTTAAATGGTAATTATGTGATGGCAAGCCTTAAAATCTCAAGAGTTAATTTTTCCAAAGTCTTAACTCATGATTTGATCAAAAGTTCACACTATTTGCACGAATTCAAAAGTGATGGACGAATCATGATAGTTTCTTCCACCGTAATTAACGAAATTGGAACCTAGTTAGTAGTGAATTTTAAACATCGTTATCTTTAAAACACTGTCACGTTTAAAAAACTCAAAGCACTCTAAGTTATACTCACTAAATTTAGTAACGCATTTTCCAGAGTAAAGGGCTTTTCTCTCAAAAACCGTTGTACAAATGGATCTAGTTTGAAATTTATGCATCCAAGTGTCATCCACAGTACCCAAGATGTTATCATCATGAATGTTTTATGCATTATTTTTTTTTGGTGTGGAATAAGGCGTGTTCCTCATCTGCTTATTATCTCGTCAAGCTTGCTCTTTCATAATATGCACAGTGCCGAGAGAGGTGAACGCTAATACGTTAATCACATTTATGAAACACATGGAGTGTGTAATTAGCACTTGTACATTCTCACACAGTCTTATTCACCCAAACTCATCTTATGAACAGGGCACACCTCTTTGGATTCCCTCAGTCAGTTCCTCATCCAGTAATTAGAGAATACAATGTTTAAGTTGTTTGTGAATCAAAAGTCTATCGTGGCTGATAAACTCACCTGCACAAAGCTAGTCCCCCCAGGTCTTTTCATTAACCCGTAAAATGTGTGAGTAAAGAAATTGGTTGTCTATTTGAAATTCCAATCACCGATCTGCAAGTTATACAATTTTACAATTTATAGTTATTATTGTTTGCAATATACAGCGTTTTCTTCAAGCAAAAGAACTTGTACATATGTATATAACAGATTTTGTGGGAAATAGTCGACAAGTGCGCTCCTGTACGTTCCAGTTTTCTTAGATTAATAGTTTTCATTACATTAATGAAAAAGTATGGCGCTCAACCACATTAAGTAGACGAGGCAAGAAAATTAATTTGATGACGACATTAGGGATAAAAATGTATAGAAAAGAACACAAGTAATAACCCACAAATGACATAAGGACACGAACGGTCACAATAATATACGACAACTTTGTGCATTACAAAAGGTGGACAGAAGAATGCGTGTTCATATACTCGCAGTGTGTAAGATGGCCATGGTAGAGGAGAAAGAACTTTGTTTTCTTTTTTCCTTTGGTTTGGCATTGGAGCCACACATGGTGGTTCCTAGCAGTGGTATACTTTCCCAAAAACATTGTTATATCCCTATTAGTAGAAGCATAAGCAAAGAGAACGAAAAGGACAGTTAGTGTGTACAACTAATCCTATTAGTTGTGATGACTCGTAACTCCTCAAAATCCGATGCACATGGAGACGTGCTCTAATCGAATTTCATTATCTTAGTTAGTTGTGCTCCAAACACATTTATGAGTGCCCCTGAAAATAACACTGTGTGTATTGGTCGCACAAAAAAAAGAAAACAACTTGTCCCCATACATTTAGCATTCTGTGTGGAAAACTGGGTGCTTATAGATTCTTCGTTTGAATTAGATTCCGCTCATTAGAAAAAACATTATCCTCCAATATTTTAGGTCCCGAAATTGAATAATTGGTCTTAAAAAAACACAGTGAGAAATATTTTTCCAATGAAGACGGACATATAATACTATTAAACCTTGATGTACAGGGACACAGAAAATTTGCCAGAATACTAGTAAATTATTTTGGCCATTAATTATAAAAACCCGGTGCACTAGCCTACTCTCAGCTCATTTATTCTTGGCCTGGATCTTATCCACATTCTTTTTTTCACTCGCTTACTTACTATTTTTCTCTTTCGTGGTAATTATACTAAAATTGCCAGTTCTAATGGCAACTACACAAGGTGTAATGAGTCCCTTGCATGTCTCTCCGCACTTCCGTTCTGTCCACCAAAGGAAAGAAAAAACGGAATCAAAAAGACGGTCACTCCCGCCGTTTTCTCTCCTTTTTCAAGTTTTTTTCTTTCCACTTATTATGTATATAACGCTGAGAGTTTGGCCACAACTGTAACCGTCCATTAGTTAGTTATACAGAGGTGTCATTACTACAGTCTGTAGCGTACACCAAGTTAGTTAATTATTAGACTGTCGTGCTTCTACCCATAAGAAATCGGGCGCAAAAAAACTATATACACGATACCGGGGAAGATTTAGATTCCTGATAATAAGGCACATATACTTAGGACGATTAATTGTTTCTATGCTCGCCCCTGCCAAATTAAAGTTGACTTTTCCTCGTACATGGGCGTGTGTCTGTGTGTATTAATATTGCCATTATCTAGTACCACTGTTTTAGTGTGTGTGCAGGAACCATACAAGCCCAATTTTTTCTTACGCATTTAAGCAAATGTATTTTTTTGGAAAAACGGCTCTTTTGTACCCATATTGGATGTTTGCATGCCCGGCGTTCGTCAGCCGTGTGAATTATTGGCACCATGAATTATACATTTGACCATTAGATGATTGGGAGTTGTAATAAGGGACTGGAAGTAGCCACTGACTGGCCCCATTACTAACTCACCAAGGAATTTGTGCTAACGATATACACAGAAAGCTAACTAACTAGTTGTGTTACCATACAGCACTAATGTGTAATTAGTAGCGGGCAATGTTTACAGTGCAGCATGCTGTCCAGATTGATAGATGTAAACGTTCATTCCAGCCGAGTTTCTGTAAAAATAGTTGTAGCCTCTGTTTTATCCTTGTGTTTGCTTAAGCCGGTTAGTTAGTTAGTGCATAATTTGGTAGGACTAATCGATTTTGTACTGAACATCTTAAGCCCTGGTTATAACCTCATTTACGAAAACTAAAGTTGGTAGAGTTCGTGTAAATCGTAAAAAGCTAATGATTGGCCGCAACTCATTAGACATTGCTAGAGCGAAATTTAAGAGCGGCGAACCAGATTAATTAACAAAAGCATGCAAAAAAGTATTTCCCTCTTGATTTCTTGAGTTTCGTAACTACTAAGTAAGCCTTAAATATTTAATGCTATGCTTTCAGCCCCAAAAAAACCTATTCTCACACTAATTTTCAGCTGTATAAAATTAGTGCGGCACTAAAATGTATTCCCTGAATTGTGATCTTTGGCTCCGTTGATCCCAATGTAATAATTTTAACTGGAATAGAGCACTGCTACTTCCTATATGCAAAGTCAGCAAACGCGTTAATGGCAATAATAACTATTCAAGAGGAAAACAACAAGAGTTAATTCCAGAAGCAACAGCTATTACCCAACATTATGAGAAAGAGTAGCAAAAGCTACAGAAAAAATGCTAAAACATAATACCCGGTCGTACCACGCACGCATGTTAATGTGCTTGAGAAGACGAAAAAAATTTAGTGTATAAAGTGAGCAAACATCATCTTATGTTGCAGCCTCTTCCGTAATCCGCTTTAATTTTATGGAAGAGAGGAGCTGCATGCACATTAGTCACTCAAAGCCGTCACCAGATGAACTATTCCCGGCAGTTGGAGCAATTAAAAAAATTTAAACACAGACATCTGCCACATCGCTGAGCGTAAAAATTGAAAAGGGAATACAAGAGCGTCTCACAGTGAGAAAATCTACTGTTACACTATATCCTTTAACCAAGACTACTATATGGTGCTCATTCATGCACACGTTTATATGTAATAGTCTCATAGCTTAACTTGCTAACTAACTAACTACTACTCATTGACTCTTTCTTGTTGTTTGCCCTTTTCTATGAAATTTATTAGCTCTTTTTTGGCACATCTCCCTTCTAGGATTCATGACTCGTCCACAGGCATGCATGCCTAATGTCTACAAGTGCTAAAGCACGAAGACACTCTAATTACTTTATCAAGACGTGATACAAAACAACTAATCGGAATCCAGTACATTGCATTTAGTTTCCCATGAATCAATGGGAATGCTGTGGAGTTTTATTAACAAAGGTTAACATTGTTGGGTAATAGTTAGCAGGATTGTTGTTAACTAAGAACCCGTTAAACATTTTTTTCAGTGTAACATAGCAATTGGTTAGATGGTATGTGAGGTATAAAAATGCTGTCTGACGTTAAACGGTAGCAGCACGTACTATACGGTTTAGTTTAGTTAGTACACGTCCGATTCCCTTTCTTTTTACATAATGTACGCAAGCAAAGTTAGTTCTCTTTCTCCCGTTAACTAACAAACTAACTAATACCACTTAAAAAGAAAAGCCCGTTGGTAGGAGTTACAGGAGAGCTATGCCAATGGAGATTCTATCTTGATCATACTACATGAGGATTTGCCTATAAGTTCTAGGGCGAGTTTGGTTGCACACACAAGTAACTACTGAAGAGATTCATTTAAGGTATCACAGCTGCAAGCCTGTTACACCCTAATCTCTCTAGCTTTCTACGGACATTGGAAAAACAAGCTGAGAATTAGGGAATTTATTCAATTAACTGCTGCTACTACTACTTACTCACTTGGTAAAGGAAAAGATGGAGAAAAAAAGTGTAGCAGTCAGTAGGGTTCGGGATTTTTTTACTCCTTTTTTTAAACCAAAGCACGTACTCCTCATTCCCCTATTACAATTCATTTGGATTTGTACTCACTGATTGTTTTTAAGTATGCTCAATGATAATTATTCATTTTCAAGTTTTGTGGCCTCTAAATCACTTGTTTTGTAAAATTCAGAATATCGTTGTTAATTCAAAACAGTAAGTCATAAAAATCGTTATCTGTACCAATGCTAGGCATTATGCAAGAACTCATAAAACATTTTCGTATCCCCATGAAAAATGTAACGCATCTAATGGGCCAAATCTTATGCACATTTAAAAACTGCATTGCATAGTACTTTAGATAAACCCCATAGTCAGTCACCAGGACATGGAAATACGCTTACAATTTTCATAACAAAATAATGCATATACCAAGCTGTTTTCAAGTTCACTCATTCTAGTACAAAATTCAATAAGATATATAAAATTCCTTACACAAGGATATACATAGTACATCATCTGTATGCATACAAACTGTGCTCATATGTTTTAGAGGGGAGTGAAAAAAAAGTTCACCATTCACTCAATTTTTTCATCCCCTAGTACAGTTTTTTTCTCATACAACCCAACTAACTAACTAACTACTAGTACTGGATGGGTTCAATGCAATAATCAAGAATGCATACACACACATAATACACATCATTGTGCATACATGCACACATTTAGTCCATATAAGAGAAAGTTTATACATACTGAAAAAAATAGATTTCCCCTCTACACCGACACAACATATCGATCCTTTTTCTCACTTGTCTCTACTACTTGAAAGAAACCTGCCATTCATGATGTAATCCCGGAACAAAAAAAAAACTCTCCGGTCTCCCCCAATTCATCATGAATCAACCAGTATAGTATATACACCCAGTAAGTATCATATGTTATGCAGAGAAAAAATCCCCTTCGTTTTTATACCCTATAGAATTAGTAAAAAACAGAAAACAATAGAATACTGCGGACAAAAAACTTTTATAATTTCTTCAAAGCAATGCACTAAACTTGTGATAGGTTTGGCTTAGTTAGTTAGTTATTAGTTAGTTAGAAAAGTTGAAATGTTGCGTGGGAGGAAACGAATCTGTTCACATTTCATGGCAACCTATAAACACTAGGCAAAAATAATTTGGCAATTAAAACTGGTCTAGCCCATTTACGTGTGTGTGAGTCTGTGAAATTTATGTGAAACGATAGTAAACTGTGATCAACCGTTCTTGTCGACAAGTAAATAGTGGAACCTATGCTTTAAGATGAAAAAATATATAAAGAAATTTTACACACTCTCCTCATTTCTGGCAACTCACTTCCACCTCAAATCTAAAATTAGGATGGGCTATAATTTTTACTAGTAAATTATTTTCCGCTAAACAGTTTCATCATCATTAAACCTACATAGAATACATAAGTTTCCTCTTGAAAAAATCACCAACTAACTAACTAACTACTGACTTCGTCAAGCTTGTTGTGCCAATCAGGGAAAAGGTTGGCCTACACACTTTACACCACATGTCTTATTTTAGTCCCGCTTCTCAATCATATTCTCTGTTCATTTATTACGCACACACATGCTCACTAACTAACCAAGATCCACGCGTTCTATCCGTACTAGTCATCCCATTAATTTCTTTCAATCTAATCCAATAAGTAGACATAGGAAGGAGACACACGAGTACTCATTTCACTAACTAACTAGCAGTCTAACGCAGTCACTAACTAACTAACTAACCAAAGTAACTAACTCACTCTAAAGCTATTTATGTAGATGGAACTAACTAAATGGAGCTCCCGACCCATGGTTAGGTTACTAATTCCCAGAGTTCCGTATGAAAAAATATCAGCACCCACAAATGTGCACAACCCTGGTTGGTGCTTAATTCCTTCCATTATGAGCTCCAGTAAGTAACCAAACTAACTAACAAACTTGCCTGCATAAACATAAGTTTTGCTTTTTTTTTTCTGCCTTTCAAACATATCTACGGAAAAGATATTAGTACGAAGACTTAGTTAGTTAGTAAGTAAGCAATGCTAACTAACTAACTAACGACACTTAGTTAGTTAGGGAAAAAGACTCGTTATAAATAGATTTTGCCCTCATCACACATTATACAGTGAGCAAATGCGTGACTAACTTTTTCCATTCTGCCTCTGTCAAAATCCATCCCACTTGTGCATACATTTTAACAAGAAGTGGGCACACGCAATTATAAAATGTGCTAGTAGTTATTGTGTACATATTTTTGACTGATGGTTTGAATTTACCATTAAGACTTGAGGAATGAAAAAAGTGGGATTTTGTGCATTCATTGCTACATTCCTACATTCTTGAAACCCATCGTTTCATACTTCACTTTAGCACGTTAGTTGATGACACCAAGTGGATGCTAATTTGGTTAATGAGTGGTGGCACTCATTAGGGTTAAATTGGCCCGTGATTTAATTACAATATGGTTTCAAGCTAGGGTTAATTAATCCAATTAGTCAAATGATTATGTGAGAGAAACACTTTGCGTGTGAAAGGGTGATATCTTGATGAGGATTCCTGGAATATCCTATAGTGTGCGTCTAACTTGCTAACTAGTATCTTATATTGAGATAAGGATTTGAATGATTGCAAAAAAACTTGTTTTGCAACTATTGCTACACACTTTCGGACATGTAATACTCTATATGAACCAACCAAGTTGAATGACACGAACTCAAGACAAATCATTTTGGAAGTGTAGTCAATATATCGATTTGTGTGGAGCAAAAACACGGTTTTCTATATGTTACTACAAAACAAACCATTGATTTTTGATTGATAGAATACACGCATCCTTGGAAGTATACAAACTCTCTTGTGATATGGTTACGCACTTTTTTGGCCTCCACAATTTTGCTCAACTCTTTTTCCTTTCACATTTTATACTTGTGTATGTATCTACTTACACGAATTGCATTTAGGGCTCCCTTTTATTTCCTGTATTCACTCGTAAAGTGCATTTCTATTCCCAGTGTAAAGGTCAGTGGAACTTAAGTGGTGAGAAAATGTTTGGCTTTCACCAAAAATGGAGCAACTAGGGTGATTTTTATGTGGATCATTGATACATGGTCGAGATTCATGATATCATCCTTGGGTGGATTACGCGGCTACTTTAATCCCATAGGATTACATGGACAGCTTGAATGGTCCCTCTTTTCCACAGTTTGTATCTTTGTGGATTGGTAGCTTTCTTTTCATTTGGCCACAATACAAATACCATGATTTTTATATCCCTGTCACATTGATCAGTGCAAATGACTCAAATCCACCGCACAACCCAAAGAAATACTTGCATTATAAAAAAAGTCTTGCTCCAATTCGTCCAATACCACATAATGTAGTTAGTACTACGAAATAAAAACAAGAATTAAAAAACTTTTTATATCTTACTGTAGCCGTATCTTTTGGCCAGTTGTAATGGCCAGAAAAGAAGATAGCAGATAATGAAGTGGAGCTGTAATTATGACTACCAGAGCACTTTCAGTGCACTCCCATTTAGGTTCATGATGGGAAACTATAGCATTAGTTACTTACTTATCACATGATAATAAAAAGAGAAAGGACTTTCGCTGACCACCACTCATACAAACAAATGAAAAAAGCATGAGTGATGTCCACTCTGAAGGAAAAGTGGAGTCCTCACATTATTACATATTGGTGCGTTCACCAGTAAGTTAGTGATCATATGGTGATCAAGGAGAAGGAACATTTTCTCTCTTCTCTTCTGTATATAAAACTTATATTTGCAAAAAACAAAGGCAAATACGGAACTACACAGTCCAGTCATACAGCATGGGCATTAACTAACTAACTAACTATTTGTGTATCTGAAGCTTCACATTCGTCCAACTAATAATGTTGAGCACAACTTCTAATGGAAGAAGGCAAGGCCTTTGGGCTCTCATTCAAGAGTTTCTCTCTGCTCATGATGAGCACATAATAATAATGAAAAAAGTAGGCATATTTCTCGTTAAGTGAACCAAGGGGATGGGAACACAATAGATCTTACAGAGTTAGTTAGTTAGTTAGTTAGTTATGAGTGAGCAATCTTTATAAAGTGAGTATAGGCAAACAGTGAGGCAGACATATTTTTTGGCTTCTTATTGTTTTCCTCACCTCCACTTTTTTTCCACACTCCCTACAGCTATGAGGAAAAGTTTGTGTGAAACTTTTTGCCCATGAAAAGCGTAAATTTCTAGGCTGGTTGATAGATGCTTGTTCTAGTTAGTTAGCTATATAATTTTTCATCCTAGTCATTATCAAGATAAGGGATCATGGAGTGATAGCAAGGTTTACACTATTTTGAAATGAATAATAATAACATGGTGTACATAGAGGTTGGATTTTTTCATTTTGTACTAAATCAATAATTTAATTATTATGAAGTAGTTAAAGCAGGTTTAAATGATTAATCTCAATCTTAACAGATAGTCGGCAAAAATATATTTATCATGTAAATCGTATAATAATACAAGTGATATGATAATTATTACAATCCTACTATCCTGTAGTATTCATTTGAAAGTTACAGATCAAAAGCTAAATAATGCAAAATCAATTAACACAAGCCAAATGTGGTCAAGCCAAAAACAAATAATATACAACCCAGTGAACAAACATTAAATAGTGACTAAACCTTGAGCTCATTCATACATTATATTTATATGAAAAAAATGCATGTCCATATTTGTGGGTCTATATGGCGTCCACCAATCTACTCATTTATCTATCCCTTATTAACAAAGTATATACATTTATTCTGTCAAGCTGACTACTACTGCCATTCCCATTTCTCCCTATTTTATGACCAAAGGCAGAATGCCGCACTTTTTGCTCCCAATAATATTTCTATACATACTACATACGCACTACTAACTAACGAACTAAAACTTTCTGTCTATCTGATGCTATTAATAAATCGATACTAATTTCTATTTCTGATGTCCTCTCTGCCTCTATATTCACTATGTATAAGGTTATCTGCATTCACTCATAATAGTGTAGACAAGCCAACATTTCCTTTTTCCCTCATCACTCTTGTTGTTTTTTTCTCTCCTCTCTCACAAAGTTGACTCTCTTATTGCTTTTTTGCTCTTCTAGAGAATAATTATTGCAGCTGGAGCACCAGAATCCCTTTTTTGCCTTTCTGTTAATTAACTTGTGATCAATTTGGTCTCTCTGTGATGGAAAAACATTGGACTCATGGAAAACTCGGCTTGTAATAATAATGATACGGACTTGAGATAAGAGTTGATGATAAGATAAAGCGGCCAACACACATCATGTGAAAATGGACTTTCATCCTGTGAAAGTTTTCTCTTCGCTTAATCCGCTGACTGTGACAAAGATGATATGGACTGTGTAATCAAGAGTAGTATAGAGTCAGTCACGAGACTATTAGTTTGCCCTAACAATTAATGAATTTTTCTTCAGGACAAAACAAAACGGGCATATGGATTGATTTCTTATCATATGAATCTATTGTCCATTATGTTATGTATGTATGGGAGTCAGTCACCATGATGCAGTAAAAAGATTGTTTGTTGCAACCAAAGCAAAGAATGATACTTTCATCTGTCTGAATTTTTTTGGCAGTTTAGTCCATAAGTTGCTTTGTTTTTCATGGAAAGAAACTTTTAATACTTTTTTACTGGACTGCAAGTGCATTAGCATTATTTGCACAGGATGTTGGCGGACAGAAAATGTCTGTTGCACTTCAATATTTCACAAAAGATGCAGAAAATTGACTGAAATCCATACACGTGTAATTGTATTGCAATCCATTAAATTGACAATGAATCGGACAATAAAACGTCTGGAAAGTTAATGTATGGGAAATAGTGCGTTGAATCGTTTGACGACAAGAACAAAGCATGATAAAGTATTGTTGCTAAAAATTTTACTGTCTAATTTTTTGCCCAACGGCGTTGAAGCAACTCAAAAACGACAACCGAGAAAATTTTTTTTTGCATCCAGACAAAATACAGTGGAATATATAACAAATATAAAGGTAAATTCTCACATTTTTGTTCAAACTTCCGGTTGTACTAATCTAACTTCATCATCATGAAATTTTATAATGACCCCAGCTTTATTTCCTGCAATCCTTTCAGCCGTCTACATACAATTCTGTAGTGTACGTATACCTCAAGTCCTAACTAACAAACTTTATTATCATCAACATCCTATATAGTGAAACACACTTAGCCTTTATATTTTCTGCTCCTTCTTTCTTCTTTCATCATAATCATCCATGCTGTCAACTCTAATACACATGACTACACCTACTGTCCATGTCTACATATTGATTTTTGCACTTTCTTCCCATCCCGAGCACCTTTTTTTATGCACGAGGAAGAAACTTATAGGGAAAATATCGCTTACACATCATCATCATCATCATGTTGTCAAAGGGAAAAAAACGTGCACCTCCTAATAACGACTAAAAGAAAACAAAAGGATTATTGTCCAACCAAAAGCAGTAACAAAGGGAAAGAGATAATGAACGTTCCACGTATTTTTTCCTCTAACCAACTAACTACCTAACTATAAGACCACTAATTAAAACTAGGGGGACTCATTTCACCTGTCTAGTGTTTATTGGTGTCCGTTTCTCTGTTTCCACGAAACTAACGAAGGAAATCGAAAACGTAGAGTCATTCTTAATTACTCCTTCTGGCTCTCTCGCTCGCTAATCCACCGAAATGAAAGGAAATACACGTACAAACTGGGATAACCACACAGCCAAGCCAGCTACACATATGGCGGCCTATCTTTTTTCCCTTTCTCTCAATTTTCTTCTTGGGCCATGATAATAAACGTTAGGAAAAGTTACTATATGGACCCAACTATACTTTTCTTGTACTAATGAAAGGGCAAACATGAGAGTGATATAGTGCCGTGTAGATTAGAGAATGGATCGAGACAAAGAGTGATTAAAATTGATGTATACGCTCATGTAGTAGTAGTAGTAGTCGTCTTTTCGTAATAGTTAGTTAGTTAGTTAGTGGGAGTTTGCTAGAACAAATGAATGTGTACAAACTAGTGCGTTACTTAAACAAAGCAGTGGTGAATAGTTATATCCTGGTATACGAGGGTAGTGGGAAAAAATGAGTGCAACCAGTGAACAAAGCTTGCTTAATTACCCAGAGCACGAAAAAACGGAGAGATAAAGACACAAGTACTTTACATGGGTCTCCTCAGACTGTACACAGGAAATGGAGTGTGCTTTAGAGCACGCCAAAGACTTTTTTTAGTTAGTTAGTTAGTGGAAGGGAAAAAAGTAGACCCAAGTGCTGATGATAGGAACAGATTGAGGAGTTTCCATTTTTCATGAAATGTGTGTTTGCTCAGATAGAATCTTGAATCTAAATCTGTTGACTTAATGAACACAAAGGGCAAATTAAGCTGTTTAATTGTGCACATAATTAATTGCCTGAGCAGTTTAATTATCTCTCATGAATGCAAATATAAACACACAGGTAGTAGTCGCATATGCGTTTTGCATACAAATTCTCCCCTCTTGCCACCCCTCTATAATGTAAGTTCCAGCTGTACACTTTTTATTATTATGCATGTTGTAATGCATTGAGCATTTAAAGTAAGTGATTATACACAGAGGGACGTTTAATGTAGAAAAAACGTGTAAAAAGCACTTTGCGCACCACACGACCAACTTGTGCATGAGCTTTCATTGTTTTTTCCTTTCTAAGCCAGCCCCTTTGTATGCTAGTTACATGAATTTTTAATGAAGATCAGGTGGAGCAATAATTTTAATATGCACGGCATATTATTATCACTTTACCTCCCTGTGCGTTCTCAAAATGACGCCTTTGTCATTAGCTGATGTGCATTGTGAGCTACACACACCCTGTATCTATCACTCATAAGCGAATGGAGTACATAGTAAATAAACTTAAATGAACTTACCGTTTGACAAACAAGGGAACAATTCACTGCTTGCTATGTTTTTCATACACACACTTGAATAAATGTCAAGAGTATCATACACCAACAAAAATCATACACTATTTGTTTACACTTGACAATTAGAAGATACGTTTTTAAATAATTTTTATACACCGTTTGTAATTTAGGAACTCCACACACAGGAAACAGAAATTTTCTACAGTTAGGAACGTTATATGCAATTTTTTCACTCAATTTTTTTCGCCAAGTTCAAGGTTGCCCCAGTTGTGCTTTTTATTGCCTACCAAGCTCAACAGGGTTATATAGGAACATACAGTAGTTTAGTTAGTTAGTTACTGGTCGTGAATCCCTCCGTTTTGCCACTCTGTCAAACAAGAGAAACTACCTATATACTTTGCCTTTTACATGGGATCCAAGTGAGTCAGTAGTAGTAGTAGTAGTAACAAGTGCAATTTGGTTGCAACCAGAGAAAACGCACACTTTTTCTGTATCTACACATTGACCTCTACTGCTGCGTAAGTACACACATCTGTATATAGAAACTGCTCGTTGAATGACCCAGCAGACAGAGCCGTGCAAAACACGTACACAGAGATATAGATTCTTCCATTTTAGGGTTATTTTTGGAAACATTCGTTCTTCTCTCCTACATACTCTGGTGCAACTGCATTTTTTCCATCCCCTCCTACTCACTGTGTGTACTTATACAGTGCACCACGTTCTATCCATACATGTAACATTCTTTTTCCTTACTTCCTAGAGCACATATAAAACTATCTGTGGCCTCAGCTGAGTGTGTCTCAAGTTTGCAGTCAATTTTTTACTACAAGAGAGAGAGAAAAAACACTATCAATATATACCATGTGTGTCTACATTGTATGGTATGGTTGAATGGATGCACTTGCATGCACTACAGTTTTCACTGTACACACATATGTACTGACTATACCACAAGGGAAACCTATAAAGTGTTTCTATCATACGTATGAGTCCAGAGAGTGCACCAAACTGTCTACCAGTTTTGTATGCAGGGAAAATGTGCATACCAAATCTACTGTGTATGGGCAAAAGCTAAATATTTCTTGTCAGTAAGCGAGATCATGTTCGAAATTATTATTACTGACTGACTGACTGAGTTAATTATGGGTTTTCCAGAGAGTTTTTAGATATGCTGAAATACGGGAAACCCACAAAAACATGTCATTCGTTTGTATATGCAAGAAGTTGGAAAAAAGGAAGCAAACATGCAGTAGATATTAGAATGTGTGTGTGCACCCTAGTATATGAATTTGGTGGTACACCGACCGTGTTGGCTACTCACTTACTTATAAGGTCCACTAACTACTATATATGGTGAACACATGTAACTTTGCTGCATAGTGAACTTCACTTGTGTCTACTACGCAATGGATTTTTGTGTAAAACTTCAGTTTTGTGTTCAGTTTCTCACTTTTGGGCTACCAGATCGTTCGTGTTTTCCTTTAACTCCGCAATAGTTTGAATTTCTTGTCGATAAATTTAATTTTCAACCCATTCTTTTATGTGCACACACACGTTAGTTAAAAAGTAAGTTAGTTATTGAGTCCACTAATTGACTGGTTGTTTTGGTTGCAGGGAAAGCTAAAAACCACAGTCACACGTATACAGCGATAGACATCCCTTTCTAATCTCAGGCCATGATTATATATAGAGAACAACACTTGGTGGGAAAAAAATAGTGTGCTGTGTAACTAAAGGAACACGTTCCTTAAGTTGATTACTGTTGTAAATGCAATGAACAGGGGAAAAAGTTGCATACACGCAAGCCTTTTTAAAAAAAACTCTAGTGAAATGAGACTCAATTAAAAGGGAGAAAAAAATGGGAAAGTACATACACACACTAACTGAAGTAACGTACATAACGTAGTCAAGTTGGTCCGTTCGTTAGTACCACATGTATACCGTTGTTTGTATCTACTATCCCTCATTAGACTCAGTTTAGATAGAACTCAAAGGTACTAGTAACTAAACTAACTAACTAACTTTAATCTTTGGTGTAATCAAACCAAAAATTGTGCGCAAACTTTATTAGTGTGAAGTAATAACAAGCATGTATATATAGTGACTGGGATTGTGCGACAAAAATTTTGCACCATTTGGACGCACTAAAAAAACTGTAATACAATCTGCACACAATATTTTAGCGTAATGAAACTAACCATCTATGTGAGCAATAATGGGACTTATTTGTTCCAAAATAACCTCCCATTTATATCCTAGCAACTTAAAATGTTCATGTCATACAATATGCGCTATATGCAAGTATTAACATACCATTTTATATTACCTAGTTGTATATATCATGTAGACACTAACTATACAACTATCTATCTCTCGTAGATTGACACACTGCCTGTGATTTGTATGGATTGGAGCTCCCAACAACAACTACTGACTGACTCACTTGTCCAGCAGAAAAAAAAGAGAGAAACCATGTGTACAAGCTTCTCGCTTGCTTACTTACTTGCTTGCTAGCTGTTCCTGAATGACAAGATGAAGAAAACAGTTTGTTGTTGTTGCTATTTTTTTGCACATCCACTCATGCCAATGTGTGTAAAATTCGCAACCAACTGTGAATGACACTTGACGAGGATCAGAGGACACAGTCTGTAGGATTCACAAATACCGTGATATACAACACTATGTGTTAATAGGAACTTTATTTTGTTCTTTTAGTTAGTTAGTTAGCTAGACTGAAGAGCAGTGCACAGTTTGCCACGTTATGTGCAGCTTCCTAAGTTGGACTGACTCCCTCTCCTAACTAAGTGCTGAGGCAAAGGCAAAGCGAGAGAAAAAAAAACGGAGGAAAAGCTAGAGGAAAGTCTTGCTCTCCTATATATTTGCATGACGATCGACTCAGGTCCTAATTAATGCGGGGCTAGGGATAATGACTGCGATTGCGTCGTGTTGTACTACTACTGCACGCCACTGCTAGCTCCTTCCTACTGCTTAACCAACCCAAAGTTAGAGGTTCGTTAGTTTTAAGTAAAAGCAGTCTACTTACTTACTCACTACTTACTTAGGCTTGCACAGCTCTTTTACACCATGGTAAAACAGTAGTCAGCCCATAGTTTGCTCCAATGTAGCTACCAACAATTGCTCATTCTCTTTTATGCTTTCTTTGGGCTCATACATTTTCTCACTGGGAGATAAATAAAAATTGTTCCATTTTTGGGGAAATTTTACTAAATTATGGACAATATGCAAATCTAAAAACAATTAAATCTTCACAAAAGGTGATTAATAATAAATAAAATGGTAATACGTCCATGTCTAATTAACAGTTGAGACGACAGTTATTCTGTTATAGTAAGCTAGCGGGAAACCATACATACGTACGTACGTAACAATGCCAAAGTTGGGTAAGTAAGGGTAGCCCAAAATTTAGCATCCAACTGTGATCTAGGGTTACACGATAAATACCATGTTATATCCACCCCCATACATCATGATACAGTGGACTTGTGTATTATTATTGTGTGCGAGTAATATTTTGGCTTAGTTAGTTAGTTAGTTAGCAAGTGAAGCCTAATGCTGATGATGATGAGTTGCTGTCTCATAAAGTACAACAAAGTATAGCAATAGCTTTCCATTTCTATTTGCTTGCTTTCATCACTAGGAGTATATGGGATGAGTTTATAAACCTTATATTTATAGACCAAGATATTGTGAGCATCTATTTTTTGACAAACTGACTGACTCTGCTATATATAGTGTGTGTTTGTCTCTTCTTTTGTTTAAGAGTGAGGGAGTATAAGCTACCCTATGTATTCTTGGTTAGTTCTTGAACAGCAACAAATTCTCATTAAATGACCGCACGACCATTTGGATTAGTACGACTTTTCCCCTCGCTCGTCCTCTCAAACAAAAATCAATTCAATTCATCTGTGTATATTCAGAGTGTCCATCTAAATCCCATTGCGATTGCATGTGCACGTGTTTTTGTATGCAATCTAATGAGTTCCAACATGGTTCCAACCGTGTAACTTTTTTTGGGCGATCTAATGCCAATTGAGAATTATTTTCATTTCGTTTGATTGGTAAGGTGCAAAAGTTATATGGGTGGGTACGGTACGAATTTGTCTTCATTAGTCTTATTGGATTGGATATTCGTCTTCCGTTTAAGGTGAACTATTGGTGATACAGTTTAATTTGCTTACGTTAGTAAAAAAGCTTGTTCAACTAAATAAGTCAAACGCAATTAAAAATCTATGGTACAAAACTTTGGCTGCAATGTAAACTGTACCCAACTTTTTACAACCAATTAATACGACAAGTTTTCAAGTCTAACCATTAATTACAAAGTTTTACCTTGGTTGAGAAGGTCCGCTAAAATTTCACTTTGTCATGCAATCAATTACTTTGGAATTAATTCTTGTTCGTGCCACCACTGTCAATAACAAATGTTTGTTTTGCTCGTTTTTTTTCACTAAAAACAGTTGTCTCCCAGACTGATGACAATACAAAACTTACTAAACAACACCCACTAGCTCAACTCACTATGTTTGAATTATTGATAAATTAGTTATGCAAGTATTTTTTGTCCACCACAGTTAACGAACTAACTAACACACACAAGTATCATGGCAGGTGATAGAAATTTTGAAACTCAAACTGTCACTCCTATTCATTTGATACGGACGAACCCACACACAGTCTTACAGTCGGTTCACACGGGAAACAACGCGAATGAATGTGTTTTCCACTTTTCTTTCACTTTATCACCTCCACATAAAAGCGAGTGGATGGTTGCACCCGTTGTGTGCCACACGACAACCTACCAAGGAAGCAAATGATAGAGCTGTTTACTTGACTATTTTTGCCATATCACACAGTAGTGGAGCACATTGGTGAGAAGAAAAAAGAGCCGGCTGAAAAAGTGCTCACACACTCTACTCACTTCACTTGTTATAAGTCATCACACGACTGAATGGTGGTAGGTAGCTAGACCATTTATGCAATCATCAGTAAGTTGATTTCAGCACACTACTATACTATACTACTTGTGATCACCAGAATCTGTCATCAATAATTCATATCCGCATACAAATTTGTTCCTTGAGAGAAAAAAAAGATCATCATAGGAATTTTCATTAATTCTTATATACAACGCACAGTGAGTGACTAACTAACTAACTAACTTTGAAATTCCCATCCCTAGGAAAGACAGTTGGTTAGTTAGTGCATACTATGCATAGCATGCATTTTTGTTTGCAAAACAAATGCAAAGTGACATCACATGAGTGAAAGAAAATGAATACAGAAAGGAGGCTAACTATATACTAACTACTTTCACACTATGTGCTAGCATAGGTGAATACAGAAAACATAGTGAAAGGGACAAAGTTGAGGTTGAGAAAGAAAGCTTACCGAAAAATGTGTGTGACACGTGAATAAGGAATCTGAGAGCCCAAGTCCCACATGTAATGTATGTGTATACTGAGAATGAGGGAGCTGGGGAAAAAGAGAAAGAGAGTATCTTGATAGCACGTTCGCTCAGAAGCACAGTCTTCTCACAACTAAATTAGAGTGAAGATATTAATTACGAAAATGCAGACGGGACGAACTGTGTGTGTGTGTGTAGTGAGCTCAGTCAGTTACTACTCTCTTTTCTCCACTAGGACCCAAAAAACATGCAAGAGCGCATGAACACGTGCTCATTATGAGTCCACTGAGCCAATCGTACTTGTGATAGAGCCCACAATATTAGTTCGTTAGTTAGTTAGTGTATGCAGAAAGACAGAGTAAGATACCCCTTTGGCTTGCGCTCTGTTTTAATTATCTTATGCAAGGGGTATTACCAAAGAGTAGATGAGAAGTTTAGTTTTTTGGGCGAGGCTCTGTGGACCAGTGCGACCAATAGGTTTGAAGCCACCTTCCCATATTATGATTGTCTATGATAAAGTTAGTTAGCTGGCAAGTTAGTTAGTTTGTTTGTTACTCATTTACATAGATGTTATATTTGCATTCGGTTCCCTGCCATTCCGTTCAGTACGCCATGGGGTAGAAGCAAAGGTATGCATTTGGTTTGGTAGCATTGGGAGGAAATGAAAGGAATCCTAATAAAATGTAATGAGTAGGATGCCACAGTTTAGAAAAAATCTGGTAGTCAGTATAGATCTCGATGACGGCAAAAAAGCTACTTGTGAATATAAATCCAAACGGAAAAACATTATGCCCTAAAGTAAAAAAATATTGTGTAAATGGATTATGCATGCAAAATAAGAAATTGTATCGATTAGTGATGCCATCTTGATTTGCATTATTGTAGAAGCTGTTTAAAACGGATTTTACGGTTTTTTTTGTAACTTTGTAAACGCTCTTGTACGCAAGTTGAAACCAAGTTGAATTAACTAAGTAAGAGAGGTGAGTGATCTGATTGACTGTCCTGCTTTCAATGCCATTAGTTAGATCTTGACAGTATTCACTACAGACAAATTCTTTAGTTCAATTCGTACACACGAGGTGTAGGAACATAAAATCTGATAAACTAAATTTGCACTCGCACCTTGTACCTTGAACTTGCAGACAAGCTAGTCATGATCGTGAGGCGTGCATTAAAAAAGTTCAATACGCTCTTCAGGTCAACTATATGATTTTAGAGCTCACTCACTAGCTCGAACAACGTCATCTATTTGTTGCCTCTGATACACTCTACATTTTTTCATTGTGTGCATCGGATATTCTCACTAACTAACATTAAAATGTTTCAGATTTGGATAACAAAAACGTAATGCATTATTTTTTACACACTTACCATTTTTCATTAACTCCGGGTCCGGTAACTAACAAGAAGAATTTATCAAAAGCCCTCT